>FMJZ01023791.1_pt1 | contig 109435 bp, 106 predicted proteins | sample 1987881 | NCBI WGS metagenome assembly FMJZ01 (sample SAMEA4378227, study PRJEB15110) | soil metagenome | biome: soil; feature: Field; material: Soil | place: India | collected 2015-03-11 | depth 0 m
CCACCAACTTTCTTATGGCCGATCATAATATCATTAGGCCACTTAAGCTTAACATTTATTTTAAACTTACTAAGGGCCTCAGCAACGGAAACACCAATAACTATAGTCAGTCTTGTTAAAACAGTTAGGTTTAGGTCAGGTTTTAGAATGATAGAAAAATATATATTTTTTCCAAAGGGAGAGAACCAGCTCCTTCCCTTTCTACCTCTACCTGCAGTCTGCTGTTCTGTAAGAACTAAAGCCCCTTCTCTAACCTTATCACTTATCTGATGGGCATAGGCGTTGGTAGAGTCAATGCTTATGAAATGAAAAATGTCCTTGCCAAAAGATTGACCCTCAAAGCTATCTTCATCTAAAGCAAGAATTGTATCTTTGGGGAAAACTAATTTATAACCCCTTTTGGGCTGGCTATCAATTATAAAACCTTTCTCTTCAAGATAATTTATATGTTTCCAGACAGCGGTTCTTGAGATATTAAATTTTTCGCAGAGAAGCTTGCTTGATGTCCAATCCCTGCTATTAGCAAGTTTTTTTAATATTTCTCTCCAAATCAAACATTACCCCTCTATCTCGAGACTAATATCTACCGCTTTTACAGAATGGGTCAAAAAACCAAGAGAGATATAATCAACTCCTTTTATAAGATATCTATTGAAGTTATCTAAATTTATTCCTCCAGAGATTTCATAGGTTATGCCATTTTTTTTCATTGAGAGTGCCTTTTTTATGTCTTCAGGTGTCATGTTATCAAGCATTATATGATCTGCTCCTCCATCAATGGCCTCTCTTAGTTCCTTTAAGTTTTTTACCTCTACAGCCACTTTAATTAGTGCTGTCCTCTTTTCTTTAGCAAGGGATATAGCCCTTTTTACATTACCTATTATAGCTATGTGATTGTCCTTTATAAGCACCCCATCTGTTAAAGAAAACCTATGATTAAAAGCTCCTCCAACTCTTACTGCATATTTTTCAAAGGCCCTTAAAAGAGGGGTTGTCTTTCTTGTATCTAATATCTTAATACCAAACTTTTTAGCCTTTTCTGAAAGTTGGTTACTTATTGTAGCAATTCCTGACAATCTTTGGATAAAATTTAGTGATACTCTCTCTCCCATAAGAATACTTCTAAGCCTACCCTCTACTATCCCAAAGCTCTCTCCTTTTTTAACGCTATCCCCCTCTTTCTTACTAAACTCAACTTTAATATCCCTTTCTATCTGTTTAAAAACCTCCTCCGCTACTAAGGTGCCACATAGTATGAAATCAGATTTGGCTAAGTAATATGCCTTTCCTTTAAGGTCCTTATCAATAATCTCGTTAGTTACATCAAGAAAGCCAATATCTTCATCAAGTGCCCTTTTAACAACTTCTCTCAAAAATATTGGATTTATCAAGAGTCTATCTCCTTAAGAAAAGACAAGTTCTCTTCCAATTTTCTAAGCTTTTCCATAAAACCCTGCAGTCTAATCTTATCATCCTCTACAACTGCTTCAGGTGCATTTTTTAAATAATCCTCATTAGAGAGCCTCTTTGATAGAAACTCAACATCCTTCTCGACCTTCTTTATCTCCTTAGATATCCTATTAATCTCATCTCTTACGTTTATCATCCCTTCAAGATTAACCCAGATATCAATACCTGCTACATAGCTAAAGGCTGAATTTTTAGGTCTTTCTGATACCTCATCTCTGAAATAGACCTCGCATCTTGCCAAGGCTTCAATGTATTTATGAAAATCTTTAATATAGTCCCTTTCTCTAATAACAAGAGTTGTCTTGGGTTTTAATGCTGGCTGTATGTTCATCTCGCTTTTAATATTTCTTATAGACTTTACAATGTTGATAAAAACCTCTACCTCCTCTGTATCTTGTTTAATGAAAAACTCATCTTCTTTTGGGAAAGACGATACTACTATGCTGTCTGACACGGAAGGAAGCTTATTGTATATCTCTTCTGTAACATAGGGCATAATAGGATGCAAAAGTTTTAAAGATGTAATGAGACAATACCACAGTGTATATTTAACAGCCTCTTCATCTATTCTTAGTTTCGAAAGCTCGATATACCAATCACAATAATCGTTCCAGAGGAACTTATAGATGGAACTGGCAGCAACATTGAAGTTATATGTGTCATAGGCTTGTCTTACCTCAGAGATAGTTTCGCTTAATCTCTTTAGAATCCATTTATCTAATGGATTTAACGCATCCTTATTAAGATGTTCCGTAGAAGGTTTATATCCGCCTATGTTCATTAGCACAAAGCGAGAAGCATTCCATATCTTGTTTACAAAATGACGATAACCTTCTATTCTGTCTTCAGATAGCTTTATGTCCCTCCCCTGCGCAGCAAGAGCTGTAAGGGTAAATCTAAAGGCATCGGTCCCAAACTTATCCATTATAATCAATGGGTCTATGACATTACCCTTTGATTTACTCATCTTCTGACCACTAGCATCTCTCACTAAGGCATGAATATAAACATCTTTAAAGGGGACATCTTCCATAAATTTTATCCCCATCATTATCATACGGGCTACCCAGAAAAAGAGTATATCAAAACCAGTAACAAGAACCGAAGTTGGATAAAATATCTCAAGCTCCTTTGTCTTTTGGGGCCAACCGAGTGTGGTAAAGGGCCAGAGGGCTGAACTAAACCATGTATCTAATACATCTGGGTCCTGAATAAGGTTTATATTTTTGCATTTTGGACAAGCATCTCCCTCAGGGATAGGATTAGCATTTGCAAGAACCAGATAATAATCAACATCTTCTATGATCTTATCAAAAGATAATCCCTCCTTTTTGTAATCAATATATAACCCATTTATCCTTGTGGTATCTTTTTGGTTTTCCCTCATAGTTATAAAAATCTTATCTCCATCGCAGTCAGGACAATAGTAAACAGGTATCTGATGTCCCCACCATATCTGTCTTGATATACACCAGTCCTGAATATTCTCCATCCATTGATAGTAACTATTTTCCCACTGTTGAGGTATAATTTTTATTTTTTCTTCTTTAACTGCAGATATTGCCTTCTCAGCAAGAGATTTAACCCTCACAAACCATTGAAGAGTAAGTAAAGGCTCTGTAACGTCTTTACACCTATAACAATGACCTACATTGTGTTTGTGAGCCTCTATGCTCTGAAGTAACCCAAGTTCTTTAAGGTGTTCAATTATCTTCTTTCTCGCCTCGAATCTGTTTAACCCTTTATATTTTTCAGGAGCAGGATCACAGATATAACCCTTTCTGTCAATGACTGATATGAAGTCAAGCTTGTGCCTCTTTCCTGTTTGTTCATCAGCAAAGTCATGGGCTGGGGTTATCTTAACAGCTCCAGTTCCAAAGGCTACATCAACCATATTATCTGCCACCACTGGTATCTTTCTATTAGCGAGAGGAAGAATAACTTCTTTGCCAACCACCTCTTTATATCTTTTATCTTCTGGATTAACAGCTACAGCGGTATCTCCCAGCATAGTCTCTGGTCTAGTAGTAGCAACAACTATAAATTTTGATGGATCATGGACAAAGGGATATTTAATAAAGTAAAGATTTCCATCTTTCTCTTCATACTCAACCTCTAAGTCTGAAAGCGCTGTCTCACAACGGGGGCACCAATTGATTAATCTATTATCTCTCTCTATAAGCCCTTCTTTAAAGAGTCTTAAGAAAACTATCTTAACAGCCTTCGAAAGCCCCTCATCCATTGTAAATCTTTGTCTTGTCCAATCACAGGTACAGCCTAATCTCTTAAGCTGATTAATTATAGTATTTCCAGATTCTTCCTTCCATTTCCAGACTCGCTCAATAAAGGCCCTTCTACCCATCTTGTGTCTATCAAGACCTTCTTTAGCTATCATTTTCTCTACAACATTTTGCGTAGCAATTCCTGCATGGTCAGTACCTGGTATCCATAGAACATTATATCCATCCATCCTTTTAAATCTCGCTAAAATATCCTGTAAGGTATTATTTAAGGCATGACCCATATGAAGTGAACCTGTAACGTTGGGAGGTGGTATTACCATTGAGAATGGTGGTTTATCTGTATCTACTTTTGCTGTAAAATATCCTTTTTCAAGCCACTCTCTATACCATTTTTCTTCAACTTTCTTAGGCTCGTATGACTTAGACAAGATCTCTTCCATCAACCCCCCAAAGCAAAATTATCTCTTAGGAAACTTATCCTTTAAAATAGTATCCACTATCTCAGGTACTACTTCCCATGCGACCTTTTCTATTACCTCATAGGTAATTTCTTTTATAATATTTTCAAGCTCACGACGATCAATAGCATGTAAATCGAGCTTCTTTACCTCTTGCTCTACTATTGGTGCTACCTTTGGGGCCTCTTTGACCTCTTTCTCTGATGGTACTTCAAAATCCCATATATCCAAATCCTCTTCTGTAGGCACAATCTCTTCCATTTCTTTTAGCTCTTTAGCTACCTCTTCTACAACAGGCTTAACCTTTTTCTCCTCTATAACCTTACCAACTGAAGGCTTTTCTTTTTCAACAAGTATCTCATTTAGGTCTGAGAAAAACTCATTTATATCAATAGATGTTTCTTCTTCCTTCTTCTCAACCAAAAATTCTTTTTCTTCTACTTCTTTCTTTTCTTCTGTCTTCTCTGTTACTTCTTCCAATACCACTTCTTCGCTCAAAAGATCTTCTAAGGTCAAAGTTTCAGCCATCTCTTTCTTAGTCTCAGAAGGTGTTGCTTCTTCTATTTGTAACTCTTCAACTTCTATCTCCTCAATATCTTTTAACTCTTCCACTTCTTCTATATCTTCAGACTCTAACTCACCAATCTCCCACTCATCGAGGATTATCTCTTTCTTTTTAGTACCTTCTTTAAAACTAAACTCTTCGCCAAAGTCGAGCTCCAGAGATTCTTCGAAAACCCCTTCTTTAATCTTCTCTCCCTTTTCTAACTCTAAATCAACTAATTCAAGCTCACTTTCCTTATCTGATATAATCGTTAACTTAGATTTAAGATTTTCTATTTTTGAAAGAAAGCTTTGGGAATCAAAGGGTTTTTCTATAATCTCGTCACACTCACAGAGAGATAAAATTTTGTCTCCTGTATGCTCCTTACCATTATACATAATAAGAACTGGTATATTGGGATTATATTTTTTTATCTCCTTAGATAACCTTGCAGAATCTATGTCAGGAAGGCTAAAATCAAGGACTATAGCGTCTATCGCTGTGCTCTTTACGGCTCTTAAGGCTGCGTCTCCATTATCAGCAAAGATTAGATTGTATCCTAAAGGTTTAAGAAGCATCTCAATAACCTTTCGAACGGTAAAACTATCATCTGCAATTATTATGTTTTTCATAAACTCTCCTCACCACCAAAAAGTGATAGATCCTCAAAAAAATAACAATCTCTATCGCCAATTCTTAGAGCCCTTTTTGCATAAAAATCATCAATTAAAACGGCATCTTTGAAATCATTCTCATTAACTCTAACAAAATCGATAAACTCATCTACAAGAACACCTGCTAAATCAAGCATTTTAATAATTATTAGGACAATACGGTTATTTAAGCTCAAATTTTCATCCAAATTAAAAAGAGGCATAAGGGTGTTGTTATAAATAGCAAGATAATTAAGTCTCTTCCCATAAGGAGAGCTATATATTTTTAAATTATCTGAGGTTGTTACCTTCGCCAGTATCCTTTCATCGAACAAATAATTTTTATCTGCTATCTTCACTCTTAAAAAGGTTATTTCTGGCAAGTTAGCTCCTTATATCTCTCATCAAGAAACTCATCATAAAAGGCAAAAATAAGTTTATCACCTAATGTCACAGCAAAATCAATATACTGGTAACCATATTTGTTTAATAACCCTGCTTTGTTGATTACTTCTAATTTATCAACCTCAAAAAATCCCTCAACTATATCTACTAAAAGTCCGATATTAAGACCCTTTTTGGAGTTAAGAAGCAAAATATTTTTTTTTTGCCCTTCTTCACCTCGATTAAGTTTTAAAAAAAATTTGCCTTCAAAAACCTTATACTCCCTATTCTCATCGAGCAAGATATTGTCTTTTATTGCTTCTTCTCTGTAATCGAGGACCTTTTTAACTAAAAGTGCTCTAAAGGCAAAAAGATACTGATTAAGGTTAAAAAACAAATACATAGCTTAACATTTTCTATCACAAAATTGCCTAACTGTCAAGAAATGATTAAGATTTCTTATAAATCTGATAATTTAATTCTATAAACATTTTGGTTTTTTTTATTAAAATTAGCATATTTTAATTTTGTATGATTGACTGTTGATTAAATAAATTTTTTTCATATAATATTTATTCATAAAATGTTCAAATATATTAGCTATATAACCTTCCTAATATTATTTTTGTGTTTTTTGGCTCCTGCCATCAGTTCTGAGCAAAGTCTTGAAAGGGTGAAAAAAAGAGGTTATCTACTATGGGGAACCGACGCAGAAGGCGGTGCCCCATACGCCTTTCCAGACCCAAATAACCCTAACAAACTAATTGGTTTTGAGATTGACATAGCGGAGGCAATTGGGAGAGAGTTAGGAGTAAAAATAAAATATGTTCAAAATGCCTGGGACAGCCTAATTCCTGCCCTTGAGAGAGGTGACTTTGATATAGCAGTAAATGGTATAGAGATTACGCCACAACGCCTTGAAAGAGTAATTTTTACAAAGCCCTACTATGTTTACACTCTACAAACGGTAGTTAGAATAGATGAAGACCATATAAAAGACTTTGAAGATTTAAAAGGCAAAAGGGTGGGCACACTTCAAGGTGCCGTATCTCACTCTCTACTTGAAGAGTTGGGAGGTGTTAATATTAAGGTATACTCAGGTGTCGTTGAGCCTTATGAAGATTTAGCCTTAGGTAGATTAGATGCCGTCTTTCTCGATAGCCCCATAGCAGCGTATTATGCTAAGCCAAATAAGAAGCTAAAATATGTAGGTAAACCCATTGGTGAAGGACTTTACGGAATGGCATTGAGAAAAGAGGATAAAGAGTTGAGAGATGCCATAGATAGAATACTGTTAAAACTGATAGAGTCTGGTGAGTTAAAAAGGATATACGATAAATGGAACCTTTGGGACGAAAGTCAAAAGAAGCTTTACTCTCATGCGAAAGAATATACAGGAGAATCCTTTAAAGAAGAGGTAAAATCGGTCTCCCTTCTCTCTTTTATCCCAACATTGCTAAAAGGTACGTTAGTAACAATAGGGGTTTCTGTTGCATCTATGATAGTTGCTATTTTACTGGGATTAACTCTTGCCATAATGAAAGTATATATGAAGCCACCTTTTAACTATTTTGCCTCAATGTACATCGAGTTTTTTAGAGGAACCCCTCTATTAATTCAGCTCTATATATTATATTACGGTTTACCAAATATAGGTATCTCCTTAAACCCACTTACAGCAGCAATATTAGGGCTCGGTATGAACTATGCAAGCTATGAAGCAGAGCTTTATCGTGCAGGTCTTTCTGCTATTCCTAAGGGTCAGTTTGAGGCAGGTCTTTCTCTTGGTATGTCAAACTTTTTAGTAATAAGAAGAATTATATTGCCACAGGCCATAAAGATTGCTCTACCAGGAATAACAAATGATTTTATCGCACTTTTTAAGGATTCATCTCTTGTTTCTATTATTGCTATGGTAGAGCTTACAAAATCCTATACAATCCTTGCTGCAACAACAATGAAGTTCTTTGAATTGGGATTAATTGTAGCTTTTCTATATTTTGCTATGAGTTACCCCCTCTCACTGCTTTCTAAAAGGTTAGAGGATAAACTTAAGAAGAAAAGAAGATGATTAAGGTTCGAAACTTACACAAGTACTACGAAAAGGTCCATCTATTTAAGGGCATCTCTTTAGATGTTGATAAAGGAGAAGTAGTGGTTTTGATAGGTCCTTCTGGTTCTGGCAAGAGTACCTTTTTAAGATGCATAAATGGACTTGAGTTTTTCCAAGAAGGAGAGATAATAGTCGACAATATTGAGCTTCATTCTATAAATAGATTAAACCCTTCCAGAGAAGAGAAAGAGATTATTAGAAAGATAAGAATGAAAGTAGGCATGGTCTTTCAACAATTTAATCTATTTTCCCATATGACTGTTCTAGAAAATATTATTGAGGCCCCTATACATGTTCTCAAAATTAAAAAAGATGTGGCCATAGAAAGGGCAATGGAGCTACTTAAAAGAATAAATTTAGAGAGGAAGAAGGATAGTTACCCTGATGAACTCTCCGGTGGAGAACAACAAAGGGTTGCCATTGCAAGATCTTTAGCGATGAGACCAGAAGTGATGCTTTTTGACGAGCCTACATCTTCTTTAGATCCCGAAATGGTAGGAGAGGTTCTTTCGGTGATAAAAGACTTGGTAAACGAAGGAATGACAACAATTATCTCCACTCATGAGATGAGCTTTGCAAAAGAAGTGGGAGACAAAATCTGCGTTTTTGATAATGGAGATATTATAGAAATAGGAACACCAGAAGAAATCTTTACCAACCCAAAAGTGGAAAGGACAAAGGCATTTTTAAAAAGGATAATAAAATAGATAAGGTGAAAAATAAAATAGCTTTTTTTATAAAAGTTTTAATCATCCTAACCTTAGCAGGCTGTGCCAACAATATCTCTAACTATGAGCTACTTTTAAATAGGGGTAACTATTTAGAAGCAGAAAAGCAGATAGAAAAAAATATAAGTGATATAAAACGTTCCAAAAGTAAAGAGCTCGTTTTTCTCTGTCAGAGCTACTCAAAAACTAAAAAATATAGCAAACTCTTTGCCTGTCTAGATCAATTGGAAAAGAATATTATCTCTGGTGATAAAAATTTAGAGGACCTAAACCTTATGATAGGAGGTTCTCGTCAATTCCCCTATGATCTAACTCTAATACCACACATTTTAAGGGCCGAAGCCTATCTTGAGCTTGGCAATTATTATAAGGCATTATTGTCATCTAATAAAGCTTACGAGCTTTATAAAAACATTAACTGGGCTGTCTGGGATCTACAGACGAACTGGGATAGAATCTTAAAAATTCGTATATTAAACAATCTTGTTATATCTAATGCTTATTACGGCAATAAAGAGCTTGCAAAAAAATACTTAAAGGAACTTGAAGAGGAAGGCACTGGATTTGTTGGTAGATATTTTGTTGACAAAGAGAAACAAGTGGCATTAGCAAAGTCATACATAGCTGTTGAAAGTTATGAAAAGATCTTAGAAAACAAGATAGATCCTTTTCTCGCCTTTGCCCACGTTTTTACCTTTGGCATCTTTAAAGGAATAGAAGATACTGTTTTTGCTTACAGTGAGCTTCCGAAGAAGTTTTATAAATATAAAGCACTCTACGAAACTGGAGAGTATGAGAAGGCAAAAAGTGGTTACGATGAGCTTATAAATAATCCCAAAAGTAAAGACAATGGTGAAATTTTTTGGTCCCTATTGTTTGATAGAGCCATCATATATGAAAAAGAAGGTGTTAAAGATAAGGCCAAAAATTATTTAGTAAATGCCATAGACGTTATCGAATCACAGCGTTCCTCAATTAATACAGAGGCAAACAAGATAGGTTTCATAGGCAATAAGCAAAAAGTTTATGAAAAAATAGTATCACTTTTTTATGATGACAGAGATTATATTAAATCCTTCGAGTATATTGAGCGCTCAAAGTCAAGAGCCCTTGTTGACTTATTAGCATCAAAGCAAGAATTAGCTTCTAAAAATTCCGAGGTAAACTCATTAATAGCTGAGCTTGATAAGATTGAAACTGAAAGTAAGCTTATAGCTCTTAATATTACTGAGGATGAAAGATCGAGCTCAAAGAGAGGTATTGAGATTAAAGAAAAGATTAAATTTGTAGCACCAGAAGTGTTATCTCTTATAAGTGTTTCTGTTACCTCAACCAAAGATATCCAATCTTTATTGAGTGATAAGGAGACTTTATTAGAATACTACTACGGAGAGAAAAAACTTTATGTTTTTTTAGTTGATAGAGATAGCATTAGAGCAGAACAGTTAGATAATAGTGATTTTTCGAATTTAATAGAAAGCTTTAGAAAATCCCTTCAATCTCCGAATTCAACTGAGTATCTGGAGCTATCAAAAAAATTATACAAAAAGATCTTTGCACCGATAGAACCTTTGATAAAATCAAAAAAAATTATTATTATCCCTCACGGTATTCTTCATTATATCCCCTTTAGTGCCTTGTATAATGGTGAAAGCTTCTTATTGGATAAATACGAAATATCTTATCTTCCAAGCGCAAGTATTATTAAATTTCTAAAAGAAAGGGGAAATTATGCCCCAAGCAGCTCTCTGATACTTGGTAACCCTGATGTAGGTAATCCCCTTTATGATTTAAAATATGCAGAGGAAGAGGCTATAAATATTTCAAAGGAGCTACCAAACTCAACCATACTTCTTAAAAGCTTAGCTACAGAAAGTGCTTTTAAAAGTGAGGCTAACAAACATAAATATATCCATTTAGCCTCCCATGGTACTTTTAACTCCAATGACCCCCTAAACTCAGGACTATTTCTAGCTAAAGACAAATATAATGACGGTTTCTTAAGTGTTAATGAGATATATTCTCTTAACATAAAGGCAGATTTAGTAACATTAAGTGCCTGTGAAACAGCCTTAGGGCAGATAAACGCAGGCGACGATGTAGTAGGACTTCAGAGAGGTTTCCTTTTTGCAGGTGCAAACTCAATATTAGCAAGCCTTTGGCAGGTTGATGATTTAGCAACTTCAAAACTAATGACAGAGTTTTATAAAAATTTAAAAACTAAAGGCATAGCCTCAGCCCTAAAGGAAGCGCAAATCTCTGTAAAAAATGAATACCAACATCCATACTACTGGGCATCTTTTAAGTTAACAGGTATTTTTGATTAATCTTGATAGAAAGAGGCTTTCATTTTGAGAAAGGAGAGTTTTTTGGGGAGGATTAAAATTTTATGCTCAAAATATTAATTTCACTATTATTAATCTTAACATTATTTGAAAATGTCTATGCAGTTCAGTCTACTATCACAGAATCAGATGGTTATGCCTGTATGGGTGAGGATAGGACAAAGCGTCAGACAGAAGAGATGGCTCTTCAAGATGCAAAGAAAAAGGCAATAGAACAAGTCTCTACATACATTCAGGCAGAAACTCAAGTAAAGGACTTGGAGCTTCAAAAAGACATAGTAAATGCCTTTGCAAAGGCTATTGTAAAAATTTTATCTGCCTCTGGTAAATGGGATAACGACCCGCCAAAGGTCGGCGATTGCTATAAAGTAAAAATAAAGGCTGAGGTTATCCCTGATGAATTAGGAATGAAAAAGATTATAGAAACAAAAGATTTTGATGACCCAACTCTCCCATTAAAAGTTATGGTCTGGACAGAAAAAAGGGAGTTTAAAAGCGGTGAGAAAATAAAAATCTACTTTAGGGGAAATAAACCTTTCTTTGCAAGAATAATATATAAGCAGGCAGATGGTAATCTCGTTCAGATACTTCCTAACCCCTATAGAGAAGATAATTATTTTCAAGGTGGAACTGTTTATGAGATACCTTCAGGTCCTGACAAGTTTGAATTAGAGGTTGCCCCGCCCTTTGGAGAAGAAGATATTATTCTATATGCTAGTACTTCTCAATTAGGCAACCTTGATTTAGAGAAGGCAGAAAGTGTTTATCTTGTAAAAAGCAAAGATATGGGGATAAAAACAAGAGGCATAAAAATTGTTGGTAAAAGCAACCAAAAGCTAAACGATTTTTTTGAAGAAAATATTAAGATTCACACAAAAAAATAACTTTTAATCGGAGGTTTTGTGAAAAAAGAGGTTACAACCCAAAAGGCTCCTAAAGCTATAGGACCCTACTCACAGGCTATAAAGGCAAATAGTTTTCTCTTCCTCTCTGGTCAAATACCAATAGAACCTAATAGTAATGAAATTGTTGGTAGAAACATAGAAGAGCAGACTGAACAAGTTTTACAAAACATAAAAGCCATCGTTGAAGAAGCAGGATTTGAGATGTCAGATATAATAAAGACAACTATTTTTATAAAAAATATTACTGATTTTCCAAAGGTAAACAAAGTATATGAAAGATTTTTTACCCATCTCTTCCCTGCAAGAGCTACAGTAGAAGTTTCCAATTTACCAAAAGGGGCATTGATTGAGATAGAGGCGGTTGCTTTTAAAGATTAAACCGCCTTGTTTACCTTTCCTGACTTAATGCAGGATGTGCAAACTTTAATTCTTTTTACTCTACCTGTAGGTAGAACAGCCTTTACATCTTGCAAATTAGGGTAAAAAATTCTTTTAGTTTTATTATTAGCATGGCTTACATTGTTACCTATCTGAGGACCTTTCCCACATATATCACAGTTTCTTGACATAGCTCACCTCTTTTAAAAAATTTAGAATTAGAATCATAAAATATTTTAAAGATATCATGCAAGAAAAAAATTGTTAATATATAAAAATCATTGACCTTCTAAGGTTTTTCTGATAGATTTTCATAGTAAATATGATAAACATCTCTACTGTCGAAAACATCTTGCTTGATCTATCAAAGGCCCTGAAAGTAATAACTTTTTATCCAGAAGGTCATCCAACACTCAACAAAGTTCTTGATAAGGTTGCGAAAGATATTAGCGCTTTGTGTAAAAATGACAAGATAGAGATCGAAATCACAAAAGACCATTTTACAGTTCAAAACTCAAAGGTAAATTTAACTAATCCAGTAACGAGAGAGTTACTACAAACTCTCTTTCTTAGAAGAGTTAACAAAATAATATTTACCTGTAAGGTTTCTGGTGAAGAGTTATATGATTTTATTACTCTACTTACTATGGATATGAACGCCATCTTTTCTGCAGGTGGGCTTGAGAATATTATGGAGACTAGAAATATTGAAAATATAGCTCTCTCAGAGAGACAGTTTGCAAAGCATATGGAGTTAAAATTAAAAAAAGGCATAGAAGCCTCTACAAAGCAAAATTCAGAAAAACCTATTTTTAGTTTGGACGATTTGAATATAGATATATCTACCCAAAGTCTTCCATCATTACAGGGTGTTAAAAAAAGTGAAGAAACTGATGAAGAGTTATGGGAGAGGATAAAGAGGGCTCTCGTTGATATTAAAAAAAACCAAGACATTGGTCTTTATTTAGAAAACATAAAAGATGTTGATACTATCGTAAATAAAAATAAAGACAATGATAACCTAATGATGGATATTTTCTACACCTTTGCCTTTGATGCAAGTGATAATAGTTTGATATTTGGTTTTCGAAAAGAGGCAGAAACTTTTGTAAAAAATAAGCTTACCAACGAACTTATTAATAGGCTCCTCGATATAATGCTCCTTAATCAAAACAATGAGACTATAATTAATAAAATTCACACAATTTTTTTGGTATCAGGAGAATATGCAATAGATACTATTTTAAACAAACTAACTTCTTCTAATGATATAAAAGAAAGACGTTTTATAATAAACCTTGTTACTAAATTAGGACAACAAGCCTTTGAAAGAGTAATTTATTTTTTAGATGACGAAAGATGGTATGTGGTCAGAAATATGCTTACTATTTTGGGGTTTGCTGGACAGGAGAAATATCTAAATGAAATTAGTAAGCTTATGGATCATCCTGATATGAGGGTTAGAAAAGAGCTTGTTAAGACATTTTCAAGAATTCCTGGAAAAGATTCTCTTAGATATCTCAGGGAGATGTTAAAAAAAGAGGGCGATGAGGTAAAACAACTGATTATCTTTTCTTTAGGGATATTAAAGGATGAAAGTTCTTTACCTGATATAATTAATGAACTTAACCAAAACAACAATCTCACAATAAAAAGGGAAGCTCTTTTAGCTATTGGTAGAATAGGTAATAATACCGCCTTTAACATACTCAAAGACTTCGCAACAAGAAGGACCTTTTTTAATAAAGCTACAAATAAAATTTTAAGGCTTAATGCCATAGATAGTCTCTCAGAGATAAAAGGTGAGGAAACTAAAAAGGTTCTTGAAAAACTAACAGGTGACTCAGATACAGAGGTTAGGGAAAAGGCCTTTGATGCTTTGCAAAAGATAAGGACTTGATATGCCCACACTAAAAGATTGTGAACTATTTATTCAACAACTAAACTCATCTCTTAAAAACTTTAGTTTCTATCCAAAAGGACATCCCTATGTAGCCCAACCTATAAAGAGATCCTACGATATGCTAATAATTTTTTTTAAAGAATCAAATGAAGTAAATATCTCGGCCTTGGAAGGGTTAATCTGGCTACAAAATATTCCCCTTCCCTCTGAAAATATGTGGGACTTTATAATGAATGTTTTTAAGGTTAAAGATAAAGACAATCTCAAGATATTAAAAGACATTACCTTTAAAGAATGGGAAGATTTTATTACAAGGATAGCTCTTGTAAAAGAAGAGATTATCCCTGATGAGTTTTCAGAAAACATTATATTCCATTCCATTCAAACAGAAGATATAAAGAAGGCAGCTCAAAAAGTCTATACTGAAGCTATAGATGTTGTTAAGTCTGTAATCTCAGAAATAAGAATGGGTAGAATTCCAAAGGCAGATGAGGTAAAGAGCGTTGTCGGTAAAATGGTTGATATGGTTTTAAAAGATAAACAGACTATGATAGGATTAAGCTTGATAAAAAGCTATGATGACTATCTATTCCATCACTCGGTAAACGTAACAATTCTCTCATTAGCCCTTGGAGAAACCTTAAAAATTAGGCCAGATTTATTAAGAGAGATGGGAACAGCTGCCATGCTTCACGATATAGGAAAGGTTTCCATAGACCCCAAAATAGTTTTAAAACCTGACAAACTTAGCGACGAAGAATGGGAACAAATGAAAAAACATCCAGTCACTGGCTATGAAACCCTTAAAAAGATGGAAGGTGTTTCTGAAGTAGTTTTAAGAGTAGCCCTAGAACACCATATGAAGTATAACTTAACTGGCTATCCTGAGGTAACAAAGGAATACAAACTTCATCCTGCCAGCTTAATCCTATCAATATGTGATTGTTATGATGCTATGACCACCCATAGAGTATACCAAAGATGCCATGAACCAAGAGAAGCCTTAGAATTCATGACGAGAATGGCTGGCGTTAGTTTTGAGCCAAGCTATCTTAAAGCCTTTATAAAAATGCTCGGTATATACCCTCAGGGCACTCTTGTAAAGTTAAACACTGGTGAAACAGCCATAGTATCAAGTCCAAACCCCTCTTCTCCTGATGAGCCAATAATAAAGGTAATCTATGATATCTTTGGAACAAAGTTGGAACAACCAAAGATCTATGATTTATCGAAAAAGCCTGTTGACGAAGACACTAATCAAAAAATTATTATCGTTGGCACAGTAAGCGCAACTTGGCAGGACATAGAAGTTCAAGAACATTTACGAGAGTAAGTCTTTTATATTATCTTTTAGTATTTAAAAGATAGTTATTGCAAGTTTTAGTTTTCTAAAAATCATTTTATATTTATTTGCATTTACCAATCCATTTTCCCGTGATATTTTGGACCATTTCCATACCATCATGAGTCTTAACCTTTGTCTCCCCATTAAACTTATCTAAATTATAAGTCCCCTTACCAATAATGGTAGTTTCACCTTCATCATCTTTACAAACCATCTTCCACGTGATTGAGTTCCCAGAAATTTTATAATCTATAACCTTACAATTAACGTCTTTACTTCCCTCTCCTGTAGGAACAAGTTTATCTTTGGTTACACATTGTGTATATTTCTGAGCAGGTATAGGCATAGGCATACCCTTGACTTCCATCTTAACACTCATCTCCCACAGGCCTTCTTTCAAATCAATGGCATTTAAGTTGGTTGATAACAAAAGCACCACTAAAAAAATTATCTTTTTCATAAGTCACCTCAAAAATTTTTTTATTTTAATAAAGCATATCAACAATTTAAAATATTTCAAGCCCTCAACAGAAAGGTTTTACTATTATTTGTTTTTGAATTATATCTTGTAACTCTATTGAAAAAATAAAAAAATGTTTTATAATCTAATTAAAAACAACTTTTAAGGAAGTTTATTATGTTTATTAATAAGCTATTTTGTGTTTTTACCCTTTTATTTATCTTAAGCAATTATTGTCTTGCCTCTGAGATAAAGATTGTTGGTGGTACTACATCAATCAAAACTGTATTAGAGCCTATCAAACCAGCTTTTGAAAAAGAAACTAATGTTAAACTTACCCTAATCCCTGCTGGCTCTAAAAAGGGGCTACAAGAGCTTGATAATGGCAACTGTGATGCAGCATCAATGGCTCATCATTTACAAGAAATTGTCACAGAATTAGAGAAGGAAAATATTAAGTTAAAAAGTCTCCCTGCCTTGAAAACTCATACCCTCTACAAAGAGACAAAATATTCTGTGATAGTCAACGAAAATAATCTTTTAAAAAAACTTACTAAGGAACAGTTAAAATCAATTTTTACAGGGAAAATTAAGAATTGGAATGAGTTAGGTGGAGCTAATATACCCATTAGTGTTATCTGGGGTAGTCTTGCCCAGGGCACAAAATTAGAGGTAAAAAAGAGAGTACTCGATAATGAAGAACCTATAGAAAGTGCTGTACCAGTGGCTACCGATATATCAATAATAAATTTAGTTTCTCAGGATCCTAAAGCTATTTCAGTAGTTGCCTCAGCATCAATAACAGGTCAAAAGGTTAAAATTTTAGACACACCAGAAATAAAATCAAATCCCATAATACTTGTAACAATAGGGGAGCCAAATAAGTTAGTAAGTCTTCTAATAGATTTTATTAATAGAGAAGGACATAAATATATAAAAAATTAAACATCTATCCAAAAAATTATTCAAATAAAGATTTAGCCATCTTAAGTGCCTGACTAATATTTCTGTCTCTTGGTAGAGACTCTTAAGATAAGCCTAAATTTTAAATTAAATTTTTTCATCACCTCTTGACAAAAATTATAAGAGTAATTATCTTATTAGCACTTAAAAGTTTTAAGTGCTAATAAACAAAAAACTATAGAAAGGAGAGGTGTACTATGAGCAAAGTAAGACCACTACACGACAGAATCATCGTCAAAAGACTACCTGAAGAAGAAAAAACAAAAAGCGGTATTATAATACCCGATACCGCAAAAGAAAAACCACAGGAGGGAGAAGTTATAGCTGTGGGAAATGGAAGAATTCTTGAAAATGGACAGAAGATTCCTATGGAGGTTAAGGTTGGTGACATCGTAATTTTCGGTAAGTACGCAGGAAACGAGATCAAGATTGACGGTGAGGAGTATCTAATCATGAGAGAAGATGATATTCTCGGTATAATAGAAAAAAAATAAGAAAATATAAATTAAAAAGGAGGAATTATAGATGGCAGCAAAAATGCTTAAATTTGGTTATGAAGCAAGAGAATCCATGATTAGAGGAGTTAACATTCTCGCTGATGCAGTAAAAGTAACTTTAGGTCCTAAAGGAAGAAATGTTGTTATTGATAAGTCTTTTGGTGCACCTACCATCACAAAAGATGGTGTTACAGTAGCAAAAGAGATTGAGCTTGCAGATAAGTTTGAAAATATGGGGGCTCAGTTGGTAAGAGAAGTAGCAAGCAAAACCTCAGACGTAGCAGGTGACGGAACAACCACAGCAACAATACTTGCACAGGCTATCGTAAGAGAAGGAGCAAAACTTGTAGCAGCAGGTCATAACCCTATGGAACTTAAAAGAGGTATTGATAAGGCTGTTGAGGTAGTGGTACAGTCCTTAAAAAAGATGAGCAAACCAACAAAAGATCATAAAGAGATTGCTCAGGTTGGTACCATATCTGCAAATAATGATTCAGAAATTGGAAATATTATTGCTGAGGCAATGGAAAAGGTTGGTAAAGAAGGAGTTATATCCGTTGAAGAGGCTAAGGGTATGCAAACTACTTTAGAAGTAGTCGAGGGTATGCAGTTTGACAGAGGATATCTCTCACCCTACTTTGTAACAGATGCAGACAGAATGGAGTGCGTTCTTGAGGATGCATATATCTTAATTTATGACAAGAAGATTAGTGCAATGAAGGATTTACTGCCAATTCTTGAGCAGATCGCTAAGTCAGGCAAACCTTTTATAATAATCTCTGAAGAAGTTGAGGGCGAGGCCTTAGCAACACTCGTAGTTAATAAAATAAGGGGCGTATTAAGCTGTTGCGCAGTAAAAGCTCCTGGTTTTGGTGACAGAAGGAAGGCGATGTTAGAGGACATAGCAATCCTTACTGGTGGTAGAGTACTCTCTGAAGAAACAGGATTTAAATTAGAGAACGCAACTCTTAAAGACTTAGGCAGGGCAAAGAGAGTTGTTGTTGACAAGGACAACACTACAATAATTGACGGTGCAGGCAAGAAAGAGGACATAGAAGCAAGAATTAAACAGATCAGGGCACAGATTCAGGATACTACTTCTGACTATGATAAAGAAAAACTACAAGAAAGACTTGCAAAATTAGCTGGAGGAGTAGCTCTAATTAAGGTTGGTGCCGCAACTGAGACTGAGTTAAAGGAGAAGAAGGCACGTGTTGAAGATGCGCTCCATGCTACAAGGGCGGCCGTTGAAGAGGGTATTGTTCCTGGTGGTGGTGTTGCCTTTATAAGGACATTACCAGATTTAGAAAATCTAAAATTAGAAGGCGAGCTTAGGCTTGGTGTTGAGATAATCAAGAAGGCTATAATTGAACCAGCAAAACAGATAGCAGAGAATGCAGGTTATGATGGTTCTGTTGTGGTAGAAAAAATTAAAGAAGGTAAAGACAGTTTTGGTTTTAACGCAGGCGATGAGAAGTATGAAGACCTTATGAAGGCTGGTATAATTGACCCAACAAAGGTAACAAGAACAGCCTTACAGAACGCAGCATCCGTAGCAAGCCTCTTAATCACGACTGAGTGTATGATTACAGAGAAGCCAGAGGAGAAAAAATCTCCTTCAATGCCCCCAATGCCTGAATATTAATCATTACTTTAGATTTAAAAATTAAGTACAAAAAAGCCGAAGGTAGATCCTTCGGCTTTTTTGTTTAAAGGAGATAGGAAGTTTAAAAATCCATGTCTTTATGATATAATTTTTGCTGTTGCCATCGTAGCACAGCAGGCAGTGCAGCTGATTCGTAATCAGCAGGTCGGGGGTTCGAGTCCCCCCGATGGCTTATTTGTAATATGGGCGATACTGGATTCGAACCAGTGACTTCTACCGTGTGAAGGTAGCACTCTCCCTCTGAGTTAATCGCCCTTTAATTTATTATCAACTTTACAAAGAACCCTGTCAAACAAATTTGAAATATACTTATTAATCTATACTAAAAGTCCCAGCCGACTTAATATCTTGAAGTTTTTCAATCTCATAGATATAAATTTTATTTTTCTCGGCATCAATTATGCCCTTTTCTTTTAACTTTCTTATAGCTCTCGATAGGGTCTCGTTGACAGTACCAATCTTTTTAGCAAGCTCTGTCTTTGTAATATTCAACTCAATCTCTATGTAATCATCTATCTTCTTACCTTTTTTTACTGCCTCCTCTATAAGAAACTCAGCCAACCTTACATCTACACTTTTCAAAGATACGTTATCTACGAGATCAACTACTTTTTTTAAAAGCATGGAGAGGCTAATTATAAGATTTAAGGCGATCTTAGAATTTTTCTCTATGGTCTCTAAAAAAATTTTTTTATCAATATAGGCTAACCTACTATCTAAGATAGTCTCAGCAAAGGCTGGATAACCTTTCCCTATAAAAATAGCAGCTTCTGCGAAGGTTTCTCCTTGATTAATTATATGCAGTATCTGCTCTCTACTATCAACAGAGAGTCTATAAACTTTAACCATACCGGATAAAAGAATATAAAAGCCCTTTGCATCGTCTCCTTCTGAAAATATAAGAGTCTTTTTAGGGTACTCTTTCACTACTACTATCTTAGCAATCTCCCTTAAATCCTCATCGCTAAGCCCAGAAAATAATAAGGTCTTCTTTAACTCGTCTATAATATTCACTAGCCCTCCTATTTAATAAGCTTTCTTGACATGATCTTGATAGACAAAACAAAGAACAACAGTCCGTGAAATATTGGGATGAAACCCAAAAAAAGCTTTGTCATAGAGAAGTTAGTATAACTGCTTCTTAAGGCATCTACACTAAAGGACAAGGGAAATATAATTTTACTCGCAATTATTATGAACTGGTTTAAGCCCTTAAGTGGGAAAAAGGTGCCTGAGAAAAACATCATTGGTGTAAAGTATAAAAAGATTGGAAAATTAAAGTACTCTATATTCTTCACTATAGCGGTAAAAAGCATACCTAAGCTGGAAAAGGTAAAACTCAAAACACAGATTATGGGTATAAATACCAGAAAATGAAAAAAATTTATTAACTTTAATATTAAAAATAGTGTCATAACGATTAAACCACTTATAATACCTCTTGTAGTACCCCACAAAATCTCGCCTATTACTACATCTTCAATGCTTACAGGAGTTACTATAATAGCATCAAAGGTTTTCTGAAAAATCATCTTCACAAAGCTTGAATATGTAGTATAAAAGAAAGAAGAGTTAAGTACAGCCATAGATATAATGGCAGGTGTTATAAAAATTTTATAGGGCAGTCCATCTATCTCCTTCACAAAGGCTCCAAGCCCGTATCCAAAGGCAAATATATAAAAAAGAGGCTCCAATAGGGGAAGTAAGAAGTTAACCCAGAAAAGTTTTATAAAAACATCTCTATTTCTCTTCCAAACAGGAATAAATCCAAAATTCATTATTCTTTCAGTTCCTTCCCCGTAAAATATATAAAAAGGTCCTCTAAATTAGAAGGTCTTACAACAAATCGTGCATCGTTACATAAAGACATAAGCCTTTCTAATATCTCTTTTTTGTCTTGAGAGTGAATATAAACCCTATCCTTAAAGAATGTTTTCTTCCCAGGGAAAGAAGAGATTAGGCTCTCTTCACAGTTATAAATCTCAACAGTCTCGACTCCTAAATAATTTTCTATGAGTTTTTTGGGGCTTCCTTCAATAATAACTTTCCCTAAATCCATTATATAAACCCTATCACAAAGGTTTTCTGCCTCTTCCATATAATGAGTAGTAAGTATTACCGTCTTACCCATCTTTTTTAACTCGATTATTTTTTCCCAGATATGTCTCCTTGCCTGAGGGTCAAGGCCTGTTGTTGGTTCATCAAGGATTATTAGCTGCGGGTCATTTATTAAACTTCTTGCTATTATTAATCTTCTTTTCATACCACCTGATAGATCTTGAACATTTGTATTTCTCTTATCATTAAGATCTACAAAATTTAGTAAATCATTAACAATCTCCCTTGACTTGTCTTTCTTAATAAAAAAGTATCTTGCATAGACCAATAAGTTTTCTTCAACCGTAAAATCAGGATCTAAGTTGTTGTCTTGAGGCACAACCCCAATCTTAGCTTTTATATCTCTCTCTTTGCCATTAACCTCTTCCCCAAATAAGACAAGTCTGCCACTTGTTATCTTTGAGGTGCAAGTTATCAGTTTGATTAGTGTTGTCTTTCCTGCGCCGTTAGGGCCTAAGAAACCAACAATCTCCCCCTTTGCTACATAAAAACTTATACCTAATAGTGCAGGAAAGGTATCGTAATTCTTAAATATATTGAAACCCTCAACAATATTATTCATGTTTTTATACTGTCATATTTTTACCTTTTTTTCAATTAACGGTTGCAAAAAAACTCAAAGGTTTTAAAATAAAATGCTATGACAATTAGAAACTTGATTAATAATTTTTTCTCCTCTCCGCCGAGGACAATACTTTTTGCCTATTTTATTATAATTCTATTTGGTTCTGCTTTATTATATCTACCCTTTTCCACAACAAGGCCTATTTTTTATTTAGATGCCCTTTTTACTGCCGTTTCAGCTATAACTAATACAGGACTTATAGTTCTTGATACCTCAAAAGATTTTACTGCTACAGGGAAGATTATAATTCTTTTTTTAATACATTTAGGCGGTCTTGGATACATGACAATGACCACCTTCTTTTTGCTCACCTTTAGACAAAAGATAACTTTTAAAGATCGGCTTATCTTGGCAGAATCACTTAACTATCCTGGCGTAGGTGGGCTTATTAAGTTTTTAACAAGAGTTTTTGTCTTTGTAATAATTATAGAAACACTGGGAGCAATAGTCCTCTTCTTTGGCTTTTTGAAAAGCAACAATATTATCTCTGCTATTAAACTTAGTGTCTTCCACTCTATATCCGCCTTTAACAATGCTGGTTTTTCTCTGCTAAAAAATAATCTCATTGATTATCAGCAAAATATAATTATAAATACCACTATCGCTACTCTTATAATACTTGGCGGTATTGGTTTCTTTGTTATAAACGATTTTTATCTCTATTTTAGAAAGGAAGTTAAGCGGATATCAAACCACTCTCTAATAGTTTGTTTTTCATCACTCTATCTTATTGTTTTTGGCGCAATATTAATAATGCTATTTGAGTATTCTAATACAAAGGGGCTCTGGAAATATGATTGTATGGACAGAATTATATCGGCAATATTTCATAGCATCTCAACAAGAACAGCAGGTTTTAATACCGTTGATATTTCTGGTTTCAGTGATGCTACCTTAAGCATAATGTCAGCTCTTATGTTTGTAGGAGCCTCACCAGGCTCGACGGGTGGCGGTATCAAGACAACCACAATAACAGTCATTTTTTTAGCCATAGTAAACTATGTAAGAGGTAGTAATACCGTTAATTTCAATTATAGAAAGATAAATATTGACCAGGTCTATAAAGCTTTGGTGATCTTCAGTTTTTCTTTTTTGTATATTACATTCATCGCAATCTTCATTAGTAAACTTGAGAATGTGTCATTCACAAGTTCTCTCTTTGAGGTAATATCGGCCTTTTCTACTGTTGGCCTTTCCGTTGGCAACGGAGATGTATTAAGCTTATCTGCTAACTTTACTATTCTTGGTAAAATTATTGTTATGTCAACAATGTTTATCGGAAAGATAGGTCTTTTAAGTTTTGTCATAGCTTTGACAAAAAAACCTAAAGATTCAAGGATAAAATATCCAGAAGCGAGGATACTTATATGAAAAAAACCTTTGCAGTTATTGGATTAGGTAGATTTGGCTTTCATGTAGCCAAAACATTGTCTGAACTCGGGGCTGAAGTTATCGCCATTGACAGAGAAGAGGAAAATATACGAGAGCTTGCTGACTTTGTCACTCAAACATATATATTAGATGCGATGGATGAAAAGGCTATGAGAGAAGCTGGGATTGCTAATGTTGATGTGGCAATAGTTAGCATTGGACAAAATGTTGAGGCTAACTTAATAGTTGTAATGGTTTTGATAGATTTAGGGATTAAAAATATTATAGCAAAGGCAGTAACACCATTGCACGGAAAGCTTCTTGAAAAAATGGGCGTCTCCCGTGTAGTATATCCAGAAAGAGATATGGCTATTAGGGTTTCCCACTCACTGCTTATGAAAAATGTCCTTGAAGAGATTCCTCTTACACCAAAACACGGCATTTTTGAGATTAAAACACCTACCGCTTTTATTAACAAGTCTCTTAAGGAGCTTCAGATTAGAAAAAACTATAATGTTAATATTCTTGCTATAAGGAGAAACAACGACCTTATAATAAATCCTGCTGGAGATGATATTATAGAACAAGACGATATCCTCTTACTACTTGGAACAAATGACGGTGTTATTAAACTTACAAGGACCTAATTTTATATCCAAGATTTCTTCCACTTAAAATAGTCTTTTAATATCTTCTTGTGGTCAAAAACAATATCTTCTGGGAGCTCAGTCTCTTTGAAAATTTTTGCATTTTTTGCGTCATCTCCTGCAATTAACTGTTCTCCACGAGCAGTTGCTACAAAAACCACTGACACTGTGTGAAATCTTGGATCTCTTTTAGGATCAGAATAGACCCCAAAAAGAAAAAGGTTAGCTATATCAAGATTAGTTTCTTCCTTTGCCTCTCTCTTTGCAGCCACCTCAACTGTCTCACCGTAATCTACGAAACCACCTGGTATTGCCCATCCAAAGGGCTCGTTTTTTCTCTCTATAAGGATAACTCCATCTTCTACTTCTATTATAATATCTACTGTTAAAAATGGGTTTCTGGGCTTGATATTTGAGCCACAATTTTCACATTTAATTATCATTCCAATCTCCCTTTATTTTGTATTTGGAATAATTAGCACAGGTGTTTTTGAGTGTCTAATTACATATCGAGAAGTGCTACCCAATAAAAGACGGGAAGCAAGTCCCAAACCACGGGTACCCATTACAACAAGAGTAAATTTGCCAGCATTAATAAAGTCTGTTAACTCCAAATAGGATATGCCATGCAAAAGCTCTTTTTGGGCAGGTATATTAAGTTCTTTCTCAAGGTCCTCCATTCTTTTTAGAACTATGGCATCTAACTGAGTTGTGTCAAACTCAATAGGATACTCAACTACTATAGGCTCTCGGACATGAGCAATGGTAAGCCCTTTAATAAAATTCTTATTGTCCATCAAAAATTTTTTAACACCTACCGTTTCCGATGAAAAATCGGTAGCAAAAAGAATGTTATCAAATAGGTGTGATATCTTTATAGCTGAGAACCTTGCTTTTTTTTCAGTATCAAAATCACTCATTTTAAGAATAAGAATAGGTATATTGGCATGTTCAATTAATTCTGAAGTTACACTCCCAAGTATTATCTCTCTTGCAATGCTCTTTCCATGAGAACCAACTATTATCATTGATGCCCCATTATCTTTTGCAGAATCTAATATCTCTTTCCAACAGGTTCCTACTCTTAGGTCAACAGTAACATTAAACTCTTCACTTATTAGTATATCTGCTTCCTTATTGAGAAGATTAAAGGACTCATCTTTTAAATCTATGGGGACCAAGGATGAATACTTAAGATCAATAACATGGGTAAGAATTATGTTGGAAATATTGAAGTTTTTCAACTCCTTAAGTGATTGCAATAGATTATAGGAAGTATTTGAAAGATCTGTTGCAATAAGAACTTTGCTTAGCATATTAACCTCCTCCTCTTCTTTCTTCTATTGAAATTTAATCAGAGGTTAACAAAAAATGCAAATTCTTAAAAATATATTATTTTTTTAAATAATTTGAAACTATTGCTACTAAGATTAGTAGAGTTTTTCCAATGCCTCTCTTATACTTTCGATCCCCTTCTTAATGTTGTCCTTTGAAGTGGCAAAAGAAAATCTAAGATAACCTGGCGCTCCAAAGGCCTCTCCAGGCACTACCCCAACTTTTGCCATTTGTAATAGATAATCGGCAAGGTCAAGCGTATTTTTTATGGTTTTATTATTATACTTTTTACCTATATAACTTGAAAAGTCTGGGAAAATATAAAAACTGCCCTCAGGTTTGTGAACTCTAACGTTAGGTAAATCATGGATAAGCTTGTAAATTAGATCTCTTCTTTCTTTGAACTCTGCAACCATCTTTTTCAAATCATCGGTCTCCTTTAATAAAGCAACCTCTGCTGCTCTCTGAGAGATAGAGCTTGGGTTTGAGGTGGTTTGACTTTGAATATCATTCATTACTTTCGCAAGCTTCTCATGGGAGATTGTATAACCAATTCTCCAGCCTGTCATCGCATAACTTTTAGAGACTCCATTCACAACAATTACTTTTTCAGTGATAGTCTTATTTCTATCGATTAGTTCAAGGGTAGAAACAAACTTTTTATCATAGACAAGTTTGTCATAAATCTCATCAAAGATTAGATATAAACCGTGTTTTTCAGCTATCTTGATAATTTTTTTTAGCTCTTCTTTAAAGTATACTGCCCCTGTAGGGTTGGAAGGTGAGCTAATTATTAAGGCCCTAGTCTTATTAGTTATAGCATTTTCTATCTTTTCAGGAGATACTTTAAAATCGTCATCAATTGTTGTTTTAATAAATACGGGCTTTCCTCCTACTAAAGATATCTGCTCAGGATAGGATACCCAGTAGGGAGATGGAATTATAACCTCATCTCCCCTATCAAATAAAGCAAGAGCAATATTAAAAAGAGAGTGCTTAGCACCATTAGATACTACAATCATAGAAGGAGTTATATCTACCTTGTACTCTCTCTTATACCAAGCGCATATGGCATTCTTAAGGCTATCGGTTCCACCAGCAGGTGTGTATTTTGTAAAACCCTCATCTATTGCTAACCTTCCTGCTTCTTTTATATACTCAGGGGTATCAAAATCAGGCTCTCCTACCCCAAAACTTATAACGTTGATGTTATTTTTAATCATATCCTTAATCTTTGCATCTAAGGCAAGGGTCGGTGAGGGATTTAATTTTGATATTCTTTTAGCAAATGAATCTTTCATATGACTCCCTTCTATCTATTTTTTATCTCTTTTAGCTTTTTTGTAAGGTGTACTCTTACAATTTCAGGTACAAGGTCCTTTACACAGCCACCTAAACTAAAAATCTCTTTAACAATTCTTGAACTCACATACATGTAATTTTCAGAACTCATCATAAAAACAGTCTCCACATCTCCCCACAATTTTTTATTCATCAATGCCATCTGAAACTCATACTCAAAATCAGATACTGCTCTAAGCCCTCTTATTATGACCTTGATATTTCTTTCCTTCACATAGTTTACCAATAACCCGTTAAATCTATCTACCTCTACCTTCGGATTATCTTTAAAAACTTCCTTAATAATATCTACCCTCTCTTCCGGTGAAAAAAGTCCTGTCTTTTCAGAGTTATAGGCAACTCCTATTATTATCTTGTCAAAGATCTTACAGCTTCTCTCGATAATGTCATAATGTCCGTTTGTTATAGGGTCAAAAGAACCAGGGTAGATAGCTATCATTTCTTCTTGCTCCTTTTGGCAGAATAAATTTTTAAGAGCTCCTTCTTGGGGAGAATTAATGACTCTTCTTTCTTCTTTAAGATTACTTTTATATTCTTCTCATAGTTTTCAGATTTTTTCAAATTCCTAAAAGACAGTCTCATAAAGACTTCAATCTCGTTTCCTTTTCCTTCACTGGAGACAAAACTTGATTTATGGGCACCCTCTACCTTTACATCAGACTCATCTACTATTTTTGAGAACTCTTCAAAGCTCATCTCTCTCTTATCAATATAGATATCATAAAAGTCTCTCTTTCTGTTATAACTTGCTAAATCCATTAGATCATCAAAAAATTTCTGAGCTTTCAAAGAAGCATCAAAATTACTCTTTTTCGAATGAGATAATTCAGGATAAATTAAAAAGATAAGAATAAAAAATAAAAAAAGCTTTCTCATCAACCTACCTTTCTAAAAAAATAAACATAAGAGTCGCCATATTTTCTAATATCGGCCTCTAAATCTTCTGGAATATCTATCTCTTCCTTATCTCTAACCCTCAAAATAATAAGTCCCTTAACTTCTAATAGGTTACTTGCCAATAGGTCCTTTATAACCCTATTACCTAAAAATAAATCAAAAGGTGGATCTGCAAAAATTATATTAAATTTTAGACCTTTTGTGGAAATTTTTTTTATAATATTAAAAACATCTCCAATTAAAATTTTGTAATCTTTTTCAAACCCCTCAAGGTTTCTTTTTATGTATACCTTACTTTGGGGATTTTTATCTACAAAAATAACTGATTTTGCACCCCTGCTTAGGGCTTCAATACCAAAATTTCCAGAACCTGCAAATAAGTCGAGAATAAGAGAATCTTCCCAATTTTGAGATTGAAGAATATTAAATATGGCCTCTTTTATCATATCAGTTAGAGGTCTTATGCCGCTTGGACTCTTCAAGACCCTTCCTTTCAGAATACCAGAAATAACTCTCACTTACTTCCCCTTTATTATCTTTAAACACTTTTAAGCCCATGAACAGCCTGCTATTGCTTAATATAGCTATATAGTATAAAATAAAATGTTTATAATGACAAAAGAATATACCTTTATTACAAAAAAGTTAAAGATTATACTAGTGATAATTATCATCATTTTTCTCATCGGCACCTTCGGCTTTCATATAATTGAAGACATGCCATTATTTGACAGCTTTTATATGACATTAATTACTATAACCACCATAGGCTATAGAGAAGTAAAGGAGCTCTCTCATTATGGAAAAGTTTTTAATTCTATACTCATACTGTTTGGTGTTTCAACTGTTGCATATGGTTACTCCGTTATTACTTCAATAATAATAGAAGGGGAACTAAAACAGGTTTGGATTTTTAGGAGGAAGTTAAAGATGTTGGAAAAGCTCAAAGACCATTATATTGTATGTGGTTATGGCAGAATGGGAAGCTACATCTGCAAAAAGTTGCGGGAAGAAAAGATTCCCTTTGTTGTTATCGATAAAAATCCAAGCCTTAAGACATTAATTGAGCAGGAAGACTATCTATTTATTAATGACGATTCATCAAGAGAAGAAGTATTAAAACTCGCTGGTGTTGACCGTGCCAAAGGACTTATTAGTGTTGTATCTTCAGATGCTGACAATGTCTATATAGTATTGACGGCAAGGCAATTAAATTCAAAGCTATATATCATCGCAAGAGCTGCCGAAGAATCTTCTGAACAAAAGATGTATAAAGCCGGCGCTGATAAGGTTATATCACCCTATATCATTGGTGGCGAAAGAATGGCTTTAGCAGTATTAAAACCTAATGTTCTTGATTTCATAGAAATTGCTGTAGGTGGTAAGGGGAAAAAGGGTGTTTTAAGGATGGAAGAAATAGTAGTTTCAGAAAAATCAAAGCTTGTTGGTAAGACCATTATGGAGAGCCAGATCAGGGAGATAACTGGGTCTATAATCATAGCTGTAAAAAAGGCTGATGGTACAATGGAGTTTAATCCAAAACCTAAATACAAGGTTGCTGCAGATGATGTATTTATAGCCTTAGGAAGCACAGAACACCTAACTCTTTTGGAGGATATAGCATATGGAAAAGCTTAATGTTCATCTACCTTACAAATGGAGAAAAAAGTATTTTGAAAAACTTTTGCATTTACACCTTCAACCAGAATTTTATTTTGAAGGTAAAGACTTCCTTGACTTCGATCATGAAGAGTTGGAAAGATTATCTCAAAAACTCATAGAGAAAGGGCTTAAGCCTTCCATACACGCCCCTTTCTTAGACATAAATCTCTCGGCAAAAGATGAGGAAATAGCAAAGATTGTAATCTCAAGAATGCTTAAAACTCTTGATTATGCCAAGATACTTAAGGCTACTGGAATAATTATACATCCTGGCTACGACCCCTATAGATATCTCGATGATGAGGAAAGCTGGCTAAAAAATATTATTAAGAACTTAGATCTAATTTTAAAAAAGGCTGAAGAATACAAGATATATCTTGCCGTTGAGAATATCTTTGAGGGAACCTGTGAAAACCTTAAAAAACTTATTGAACACTTCTCATCTCCATATTTAGGTCATTGTTTTGATACGGGACACTTCAATATCTTCTCCCGTATATCACTAAAAACCTGGTTAGATGAGATGGGTAAATATTTTCTTGCCCTTCATATCCACGATAACTTTGGATTTAAGGATAATCATTTACCTGTTGGCAGGGGTACCTTCCCTTTCAGCTTTTTTATCAAAAACTTACCAGATAATAACCTTAAATGGATAACAATGGAGATGCACGATGAAGAAGAGGTTGTAACATGTATGGCAAACTGGAATAATTTAAGAGAGTTAAGAGATAATGGTTAATCACCATGAGAAATTCAGAGAGAAAGTTTTAAAAAAATGTCAGAAACCAGCAAGATATATAGGAGCAGAATTAAATAAAACAACTAAAAGCTGGACAGATACAAAGGTTAAATGGGGACTTCTCTTTCCCGATCTCTATGAGATAGGCGCTTCAAATCTTGGTATAGGCATATTATACAGCATAATCAATAAAAATAACTTGTCCCTTTGCGAGAGATTTTTTTTTCCTGCAGAAGATGCAGCTAATATTATGAGCTCGGAAAAAATTCCTCCCCTTTCTCTTGAGAGTAAAAGGGCCCCTTCTGACTTTCACATATTAGGTATAACCCTTCCCTATGAGCTAACTATTACCAACATACTAAGTTTTTTAGAACTATCAAACATTAATCTCTATTCTCGAGAAAGAAAAGGACTTCCTATAATTATAGGTGGTGGGGCTTTAGCTTTTAATCCATTACCCCTTAAGGATTTTTTTGATCTATTCGTCATAGGAGATGGAGAAGAAATAGTTGATATTATCACTGAATCACTAATTGATAGCGATTTTGATAGAGAAAAATTTCTAATGGCTCTTAGCAAAATAGAAGGCATTTATGTCCCTTCCATTCATAATACTCAGAAAGATAGGATAAAAAAGTTAATAGTTAAAGATCTAAATAACTTTATTCCCTCAGCAAACTTAGTGCCTATAGTAGATACCACTTTCAGCAGGTATTCTATAGAGATAGCAAGAGGCTGTTTAAGAGGTTGTAGATTTTGTTTTGCTGGGTATACACAAAGACCTTACAGAGAAAGAGAATGTCAGTCACTCTATAATTTTTTTTTAGAAGGTCTTCAAAAAACAGGTTTTGATGAGTTCTCACCTTCATCTTTGAGCACTTCTGATTATTCCTCTTTCCATGAGCTTTTTAAATGTCTCTACCATCTAAGCATAGATAAGAAGGCTTCCATCTCCTTTCCCTCCTTAAGAGTAGGTAGCATCAAAGTTGATGTGACAGAAAAGATTAAAGAAATTAGAAAAACTGGCCTAACTATAGCCCCAGAAAGCTTCCCATCAATGCAGAAAAAAATCAATAAAAATATAGATTTTTCAAAACTTGAGGAGGATATAAAAGTTGCATTGGAAGAAGGATGGCTTAATATTAAACTTTATTTTATGATTGGTCTTCCTGATGAGGATATAAGAGAGGCCTATGAGTTAAAAAAGTTTTTAAAAAATATAATTTATTCATCAAAAAACAACCGAGCCAATATTACACTATCTTTTTCTACCTTTGTCCCCAAACCACACACACCTCTTCAATGGGAGAGGATGAACTCTCTCTCAGAGATATTAGAAAAGCAAAAAATTTTAAAAGACCTTTTCTTTAAAGATAAAAAAATCTATCTAAAACTACACAATCCCTATATGAGTATATTAGAGGGCATCATATCAAGAGGAGATGAGAAGCTCTGTAAAGTTATACCAGAAGCTTACAAAAATGGTGCCATACTGGATGCTTGGGATGAGAAATTTAATTTCTCTTACTGGCAGAATGCCTTTGCAAAATCTCACATTGATTACGAGGATTATCTTAAAGAAAAATCTTTAACAGACGCCCTTCCATGGGATTTTATTGATACCTACTTAACAAAAGAGTTTCTATTAAAAGAAAGAGAAGGCTTTAAGAATGGTGTTATTACAAAAGACTGTAGAGTATCAAGCTGTAACAACTGTGGTGTCTGCGACTTTAAAGAAGTTAAAAACATATTAACAGAGAAAAAAGAGATAGCTATAAGAACAACTGAGAGAAACATCTATGAACCTAAAAAATATCTTATAATCTATAGTAAAGTAAATGATGGAATTTTTCTTGGCAACCTTGATATCTTAAGGTTCTGGCATAGATTATTGAGGTTAGCTGGCTTTAATTTAGCCTATAGTAAAGGGTTCAATCCACAACCTAAGATAGACACTGGTTGGGCACTACCACTGGGCATAGAAAGTTATTGTGAAGTTATAAAAGTTGAGACAGAAAGTCCAATAGACAATAAAAATATTGAAACACTGAGACTAAAGACCATAGAGGGCATAAATATCAATGAAGTTATAGAAACAAGCGCTGCAGATGCTCTTGATACTTTATCTTGTTTCTCCCAATTTTATTGTAAGAAACCCTATCTTTTTGACAGAAGAGATAAAATTATGGTAAAAAGAAAGGAGGTAGAAAAATTTTTTTCAGTAAACGAGTTTATTTCTGATTTAGAAGCAAAAAGAGATTCTTTTAGGTTTACCTTAAAAGTCATAGCAGGTGGCTTAAAACCGTTGGAATATATCTCTGTGGTTGCAGGAGAAGACGTAACAAACTTTGATTTAATTAAAGAAAAAGTCTATTTAAAGGAGATTGGCTGGATTGGCAAGAGAGTTGATGATTAACGTAACACCCTTCGAGACAAGGGCTGTTTTGCTCGATAATAGAACACCTATAGAGATCTTTATAGAAAGGGGTAACACTAAAGAAAATATAGGGAATATATACAAAGGCAAAGTTTTAAGAATACTTCCTGGTATGCAATCCGCCTTTATTGATATTGGCGTTGAAAAGGCAGCCTTCTTATACGTAAAAGATTTAGAGCCCTATTCAATTACTGATGAAGACCCCTTTGAGCTTGCTATGGAATCTGAAGAAGAGGATAGGGATTTCAAAGAGGCCTTTCACATCCAATCAGTGAAGATTCAAGATTTAATAAAAGAAGGGCAAGAAATACTTGTTCAAACAGAAAAGTGTCCTGTAGGCACAAAAGGGGCAAGGGTGACCACTAATATTGCCTTACCTGGAAGATATTTGGTACTTTTACCTTTTTCTGACCACATAGGTATCTCTCACAAAATTCAAGATGAAAAAGAAAAGGAGCGCCTTAAATTTATCGTAGAGGGTCTTAGAACCACACCTAATGGCTATATAGTAAGAACAGCAGCAGAAGGAAAGTCTGATATAGAGCTAAAAAGGGATATGAACTATTTATTAAGACTCTGGGAGCATATTAAAGAAAAAAGGTCTAAAAACATTGCTCCCTCAATTATTTATCAAGAGCTTGAGTTGCCCTTTAGACTTGTAAGGGACTTACCATCTGAAGAGATAGGAAAAATTGTAATTGATAATAAAGAGGTCTTTGAAAAATTAAAAAATTACATTCAGGAGTTTTGGCCAGAGGAGTCTATACAGGTAGAGTTATACACCGATGATACCCCTTTATTCGAAAAGTATGGTATCGAGTTAGAAATAAACAAAGCTTTAGAGAGGTATATATGGTTAAAATCAGGTGGATATATAGTTATAGATGAGACAGAGGCATTAACAATAATTGATGTTAATACAGGTAGGTATATAGGTAAAGATAACTTAGAAACAACTATACTTCAGACAAATTTAGAGGCCGCCAAAGAAATACCCTATCAGCTAAGATTAAGAAATATCGGTGGCATTATAATTATAGATTTCATTGATATGAAGGACACAAAAAATAAAGATAAGGTCTTTAAACTACTTGAATCAGAATGTGCAAGAGATAGAACTAAAATTTTCTTGAACCCTATGTCAGATCTGGGGCTTGTGGAGTTGACAAGAAAAAGATTAAGAAACAGTTTATCAAAGATACTTGGTGAGACCTGTCCTTTCTGCGAAGGTAAGGGTTTTGTCTTGTCTAAAAAAACAATCTGTTTATCAATTTACAGAGAACTACTCAAGGCAATCCCTAAAGCTACTACCCAGAAAATTCTTGTGAGAGTTGGAAGAGAGATTGGAGATCTACTCTTTGGTGAAGAAAAAAAGATTATAGATGCCATAAAAGTAAACACAAAAAAAGATATCCTTATAGAAATTTCTAAAGAGCTTCCATGGCATAACTATCAGATTATTTATTGAGCTCAAGAGATGATTAGGTGTAAGGCAGAGGCTATATCTAATAATGCTTACCTTACACCTAAATTAAAAATTACTATTTGGAAAACCTACCACCGATTTTCATAGGATCATCTTTATAACCCAAGGCTTTAAAATCAATTCTACCCTTCTCAGAGTGGCAATCATTACACTTTAGAGCCTTTTCTTTAGGTGATACACCGTGAAATATTCCCATGTACCTTTCTGTGTTAACAAATTCATATCTATTAATATCTTTTCCGTAGGCTCTCTTAGCCCCTTCTTTTATTGCCTTATCTAAATTCCCCTCAAGAAATGCTATATCAGTTGCAATTGGTATAAGTTTTTTTGTCTCTGCATCGAAAGGCAGTTTCGACTTATGAAGTTTAAAGGCATATATCTTTGAGTTTGGGTCTTTCAAGCTGCCTATTGGGCCTGCCATCGTTAATAGGCCTTGTATATTTTTAATAGGTTTTTCAGGATCATGTAAAAAAGATTTGCCGTTCCACCATGTGTATACAGGAGTCACATTCTTTTGAAACTTCATCTCTGGCTCATACTTATCTGCCTCTTTTAAATACTCAAGATGTTTCCAACTTCTTTCCATATCTGTCTTCTCATTTTTAGCAAACTCAGGTATATGACATACGGTACAATCAACTGTTTGGGCGTGTTTATTAAGCAACTCTTTGCTATGAGGTTTATCTCCATGACAGTCAGCTGTATCACAGGTAGGTCTAAAGGATTTATTATCAGTACCAGCTAAATCTACACCTCTTCCTGATATTCTATGATTCTCTGTTTTATGGCAGTCAATACAATTCAATCCACTTCCTAAATGAACATCCAAATCTTTATCTGCCTTAATCATTGCTGCTTCAATATCGCCCCTCTTGAAGTTAAAACCACCTCCTGCACCAGCATGACATCTCAAGCACATACCTTTTTTAGGTTTTTGAACATTTTGCGCTCTAACCAGTAAAACATCTTTATCATCAGCAGGCACCCATTTTAGATTACCCTTATCGTTCACAACCTTTCTGTTATATCCTGGGGCATGACAGATAAGACAGTCTATATTTTCTAACTGTTCCTGAGACATCCTTTCTGAAGGCATAAGCCCTAATCCTGCATGGCACTTAGAACAACCGTTTGTGACAGTCTTGCCTCCCTTGTTTTTAATGTCAAATATCCAGCTTATGCTTGGACCTGTACAGAAATCATTTATAACATTTATCTTTCCTAACTTCTTTCCGTCAGCACCTATAATATCTGGTGTATCAGACTTCCATTGATAATGGGTGCTATGAAAAACATCTTTTGCTTCTTTTTCATGGCATTTAAGACAGGTCTTTGTGCCTTCAAAATTTTTTACATAGCCTTCATGGGGGTTCTCTCCAACATCTTTATATACACCTTCTCCTGTTCTCTGAGAATAAACGATATTAACAGACATAAATAAGATTAATAAAACAAAAACACCATACTTCTTCATTTAAATTCCTCCTTTACTGTTAAGAACATATCTAAATTTTAAACATAAATTTTAAAAAACTGGCTAAGGCTGGGCCTTAAAAAGCCCAACCCTCGCCACATATTAATACTTAGAATCTATAAGTCGCCGAGAGATAATATACATTAACCTTATCTACCACCGGCATTAAGCTATCTAAAGCACTTACATCAGAAATCTTCTTCGGTGCACCAAGAGGGCTACCGCTATTTGTATAATCATAGTTGTAAAACTGGGCTCCCAATGTTAAGAAGAGGTTTTTACTAATTAAAGGTTGAATATAATAGATTTCATATACATCTCCTCTTACAGCTATCTTTGATGCTACTACATTATCTTCAGCACCTGTAAAGTTAAGCCAGTATTTGGAACCATGATTGTACTCTAATCCCAGCTGCCCCTTAGTGACTTTGATAGGTGCTTTTATACCTGCCCATATAGAATAACCATTTCTTGACTTTTGCTCACCATTATCATTAAGAAGGGCATCTTGACCCATAAACTGCATCATTGGGTTCATTGACCTACCATCTGGGTTTGTATGACTAAGTGCCAATGAGATAAAGTAGCTTAAATCTTTAACCTTTGCCTGATAAAGAAAATTAATCATATCCATAGAACCAATATTAGCAGTAGGTTGCATACGGGAAACATAACCACCCCAGTTAGGGTTAAGATAATATTCATCATAATTACCATCACCATTAATATCTAAGGCATTAATAGTAAAAGGCATTACTACTGTACCAGTAAAACCGTCTGTGATATCAAAGGCATGAGCATAGTTGATAATAGCCTTTCTCTTCTTATCATCATATAGTTTTGCAATAAAACCAAACATATTAACGTCTTTCACATTACTCTGAGAAGACAATGAATAGGAGTTACCAACACCTGACTCAAAACCAACGCCATAGCAGAGCTTAAATGAGGCACCAGGGATTTTGGTTAGTTCTTCAAGCTCAAACCCCCATGAAGCACCATCAAACTGCCAGTTTATAATCTGGGCAAGTGGAGAACCACCAACCTCAGAATTTGCCTTAAGCTCAAGAGGTGGACCATCTGTTGCAGGTCTTCTTCCAAAGGAAAGATGCCAATCAACCTTGCCCCATCTGTTCTTATAAACAAAATATGCTCTTTCTACCTTAAGTAAATCATCAGTTGGTACGGAAGCATCGTTTCCATCCATATTCATAGTGTTCATATTACCGTTATAAAACTTAACACCTGAAGAATCTGCCCAGGTCTTGTACATAGCGAGCCTACCTGAAAAAGATAAATTATCAGAAACCTTTGAATCTAAGTTAACCCTGAGCCTATTTGTAAACATAATGTCGTTGTTAGAATTATATTTTTGTGGTGCAATAGTCTTAAACATACCTTGATATTTTGCTAAATCTGACGGACCAAAATTATTTGAGAAATGAGGACTTCCAAGGGAGTTATTTCCAAGCACTGGCAAATCAATAGCTAGATCGAAAGTATTGTTGCTGTTCATATCTAAGAAGGCTAAGGCATCAACAAATCCTAATGAAACCATTGCTGAAAACATTGGTTGTAATGTAGATCCATATTTTTGCAAGAACAAAGGATTAAAGGTATATCCAGAAGAAGTAGGTGGTAATGGGTTGCCTCCTATTTTTTTACCATCCACTGCAAGTCTATCAAAAGCCCACAACTGCATCATCCCACTTGCCCATTCAGGGAGCCCCCTAAGATCCTTATAGTGGGCTGATACTGCCTGTGTTCTAAAGTCAATCCCTAAACTTACCTTATCTGTCGCAGTGTGTCTCTCAGTAGCAGATACTCTATCTTCTATTTCTGCCAGTTCTGATTTTAGTTCTTTAATCTGCTTTATTAAATCTTCTACTTTTGGCTGTTCCTGAGCAAAACTTTTGCCTGTAATGGCAACAAAAATTACCACCATCAATACAATCATCGTTTTTTTCATTTTCTACCTCCAAATTTTAAGCTTCCTGTAAACCATTTTTAATGATTGACTACAACCTTGCTGCTAAATTCTTAACATAGCGAGATATATATAAATCACTAAAATCATTTCTTATACTACAAAGTAGAATTAATCACATGTCTGTGGTTGCTCAGCATCAAGAGCACCTTCAATAATAAACTTATAGAGATGTTCAAAGTCATCCTTGTTAATCTTGTTAAATGCTTCATTACCTGTATGTTTCTCTTTAAGTCTAGCCATGTCATTATCAAAAAGTCTCTTCCACTGAGCTATTGTCCTATTCATCGGTGTAATTTTCTTTGCATTAGTACCGTCATGACAACTCCTACAAACTTCTTTGTAAATCTGTTTTCCCTTGTTAGCATCACCCTTTTTTGGATCGACAGCTTGAGAAATACTAAAAAGAGACAAAACTAATAAAAAAGTTAAAAGTTTTTTCATAAAAACACCTCCTTATTAAATTTTTTATATATCTATATCAATTTAAATGCCAGCTCTAAAAAAATAATAAACAACTGATATAAAACAAATTTTTTATATAAAATTTTTCTAATCTTATGTTTCTAATTTGTTTATCCTGAAACATAAAATTAATTTTATTTATTAACTTTTTGTATTTATTGACTTATATACAAATAACCTAAATGTAGCGTTTAATTAATAAATGAAACATTTGTTTCTTCAGTTAAAGAAAATTAAATTGAAAAATAGACACATTGAAATATAATTTAGTTAATGAAAGAAATACTTAGCCCCTATTTACTACTTCTTTTTTTTGTAGCACTTTTTATTATAGGAGTTAATAGTGGAGAGTTTGTAGCTGTGCTTGAGAAGGCTATAAGGATCTGTCTTAGTTGCATAGGTGTTGGATGACTGAACTTTTTAGAAGAACAATACAAGTAATCGTAACTTTTCTTAACAACTCCTATTTTGGTTTTTTCTGGACTAAGAAGATTTTTCAAGGGCAAACCAAAGCCCTTTGTGCCCCTGGTCTAAACTGTTATTCCTGTCCTGCCTCAATACTTGCCTGTCCTATGGGAGCTCTACAATCAATTATGGCAACCATAAGGACCTCTATAAGCGCTATGAAATATCACATAGGCCTTTATGTAATAGGTTTTCTCGGCACTATCGGGATGATAGCTGGAAGATTCCCCTGTGGTTGGCTTTGTCCATTTGGATTTCTTCAAGAACTGATTCATAAAATACCATCAAAAAAGTTTAATATACCCCCAAAGCTTCAATATGGTAAGTATATTTTTCTTTTTCTCTTTGTAATAATTTTGCCATTAATAATAGTAGATGAGTTCGGCTATGGTGTTACATGGTTTTGTAAATATATTTGTCCTGCTGGCACTCTTGAGGCAGGAATTCCTTTGATGTTTATTGACCCTTCATTAAGAAGACTTATAGATTTTTTATATTACTATAAGCTTGCCATATTAATCTTTTTAATTGTTGCCATGATTTTAATAAGACGCCCCTTTTGTAGAACTATGTGCCCATTGGGTGGTTTCTATTCTTTTTTTAATAAGATTAGTATCTTAAGAATGAAACACGACAAAAAGAGATGTGTTTTGTGTCACCAGTGCTATGCAGATTGCCCTATGCACATTAAATTTTTCGAAGGGGCAAATCAACTAAACTGCATTAGATGTTTTAGGTGTTACACAAAGTCTTGTAAATTTGGGGCAATATCTATAGAATTAACAGGAATGAAAAAAGAAGATTTAATTACAAAGGAGACATAAATGAAAAGAGCCTTGCTTTTTATTCTAACAGCAATATTGTTCTTCTCTTGCACAAAAAAAGAGGAAGAAAAAAAGGCTGAATCTTATCAACCACAAACACAACAAACTACTTCTTCAAAAAAAGAGTATAAATCTATTACAGGTAAGGATTTACAAGATATTTTAAAGTCAAAGGAAGGAAAGGTTGTACTTGTTAATTTTTTTGCTACTTGGTGCCCCCCTTGTAGAAAGGAAGTGCCTGAATTAGTAGAGCTCTATAAACTATATAAAGACAAAAATGTTGAGATTATTGGTATATCCATCGATGAGAACGGTTCAGAAGCTGTTGCACCTTTCGCTGAAAAGACAAATATCAATTATTCTTTATATCTTACAACACCAGATTTAAATAATTTATATAAGGTTGATGCCGTTCCAACTACATTCTTATTCGACAAAAAGGGGAAACTAATACAAACAATTACAGGCTATGTAGAAGGTAAAGAGCTATCTCGAATGATAGATATAATGCTTTAATTTTATAAATTGTGGTAAGGGAAAAGGTGCTTTTTTAGCTTTTCTATTACTCTACTTGTTTCCCTTTCAATAGTACTTAGATATTCTTTCTCTTCTATACTTTCCTTATCCCTTAATTTAGTAATTTTGGTTTTATATATAGCTGAGAGTTTTAAAAATTCTTCAGGAATAGTCTCAGCTATCTCTTCCCCTACAACAATAGCCAAGGCTAATGTCCAAGCTCTTGCAACATTGGCTGGATTATATCCTCCCCCTCCTAAAGCTAACCATGGGATATTCAGACTTTTATAAAAGTTAATAATCCTTTCAAAAGATAGAGTTGTTAGATTAAGCGTAGCTAATGGGTCATTGTGAAAACAATCTACCCCTAACTGAGTTACAATAATGTCTGGTTTGAATACTTCTATCAAAGGTGGAACTATCTCGAAAAAACCTCTCAAAAAATTTTTATCATCCGTGTAAGGATAGAGGGGAAAATTAACTGTATATCCCAAACCATCTCCTACTCCCATATCTGTTTCAAAACCTGTTCCAGGAAACAAAAATTTACCCGATTCGTGAAATGAAATGGTCATAACCTTAGAGGTATCATAAAAAATCTTTTCTACCCCATCACCATGATGAGCATCTGTATCTATATATAGAACCTTTTTCCCATTATCTACAAGATACTTTATTGCAACAGCAATATCGTTTAGGTAACAAAAACCTGATGCTTTATCTGGAAAGGCATGATGTAGCCCTCCTGATATATTAAAAAATACATCAGCCACGCCAGAAAGAAGTGTTTTAGCACCCTTAAGGCTTGAACCGCAGACGAGGCTGGACCAATCATAGACACCTTCAAAAATAGGATTATCAGCAGTGTCAAGATTATAAAAAAAGGCTTCCGGTGGACATAGCCCATTATTACATTGCTTTAAAACGTATAGATAGTGGCTCGAGTGTACTTTTAAAATATCTTCATCTTGGCAATACTCTGGTTCTACTAAGGTAACCTTTTTAAAAAGGTTATAAGACTTAGATAGCTCATAGGCAAGCTTAAGTCGATACACTTTTAATGGATGTTGGTCACCATAATCATATCTCAACAACTCATCAGAGTAACAATAAAAAACCCTCAAGTCTCTATCCATAGAAAATAATAAATATTAAAATTACCCCTCTTAAAGTCTTTTCTATTTTTTAAAAAGTTTCTATCTTTCTCGCTATTTCTTTTATATGCCAGATGCTCATTCTAAAGTTGTCAAGTATATCTAAATACATAGAAGAGTGTTTAGGATGACATATACCTGTTACAAGCCTCTCTTCATGTTGAGTAGCAAACTCGTCAGCCATCTGATTTGCCTTAGTACCAACACTTATAATATGCTCTATTAGGACTGTATTAAAGGTTGTAACAAGATCTTTTAAGTTCTTAAGAAGATCCTTTGTCGTATTGAATAGATAGTTTAGCTCTGACACAGCTTTATCAGAAAAAAGAGTACCTTCTATAATCTTCGTATGGACAGTTTTAATAACGTTCTCGAAGCAATCGCCGATTCTTTCTAAGTGTCCTGCAATTGTAATTAAAAGCCTCACGCTATCTTTATTGCCTTCCTTTATTACATCCAATGTAAAGTCCTTCTCAAAATCATGAACTTTTTTACCTAATATTTCTGCCTCATGGAGCAAACTTTTTTTGTGTTTCATAAATCCATCATAAATAAAACTTAACATGCTCAATAGATCTTCTGTTGATTCAGATAGTTTTTTCTGATAATCATAAAGTGATTTTTCAATTGGTCTCATATATCCCCCCTATAATCCTATATTTTTTAAAATATTAGATACTTCTGGCTCAATGGTTATTGGTTTTTGTGAGTTTGCCATGGCATTATCAGGATCCTTTAGGCCATGTCCTGTTAAGGTGCAAACTACAGTCTCATCTCCCTTAAAAAATCCCCTTTCAGAAAGCTTAATTATTCCGGCCAAGGAGGCAGCTGAAGCAGGCTCACAAAATATACCTTCTTTATTTGCTAACAGTTTATAGGCACTTATAATCTCATCATCAGATACCATATCTATTAAACCACCCGACTCATCTCTTGCCTTTACGGCTTTGTCCCAACTAGCTGGATTGCCAATCCTAATTGCAGTAGCTATTGTTTCTGGCTTCTCTATGGGATATCCTTTCACAATTGGTGCAGCACCTTCCGCTTGGAACCCAAGCATCTTAGGAAGACTACTAATTTTGCCAGCAGATTTATACTCTTTGTATCCCATCCAATAGGCACTGATATTTCCTGCATTTCCAACAGGAAGACAATGATAGTCAGGGGATGTTTTTAAGACATCACAAATCTCAAAGGCTCCAGTCTTCTGCCCCTCTAATCTATGAGGATTTAGTGAGTTTACTAAGGTAATAGGATATTTATCTGAGATATGGACAACAATCTTAAGGGCCTCATCAAAGTTACCTTTAATCTGAATTACCTTTGCCCCGTGTATCATTGCTTGAGAGAGCTTACCTAAAGCGATCTTTCCTTCTGGTATTAAAACTACACAAGTAAGCCCTGCCCTTGCAGAGTAAGCAGCGGCTGAGGCAGAAGTATTGCCTGTTGAAGCACAGATAACCGCCTTAGAACCAGCCTCTACAGCTTTACTAATTGCATAGGTCATGCCTCTATCTTTAAAAGAGCCTGTAGGATTAAGTCCTTCATATTTGAAATAAAGTTTAAGTGGTTTCTCAAGGTTTTTCCCGATGTAACGGGAAGGAATAAGAGGCGTATTACCCTCAAGGAGTGTAACAATATTTTTCTCTTCTATATCAAAAAAATCAAAATAATTTTTTATTATGCCCTGCCAACACATTAAGAATCTCCTTATTAATGCCTAAAAATCAAATAGTCTCTTCTATTCTTAAAAAGGCTGGTTTATCAAAGGATATATTCAGTTTTTCAATCTCTACTAACGCCTCTCTCAATCTCTTCTCCTCTGTCTCATGAGTTATAATAATAAGTGGCACAGCGCCACCCTCTTCATTTCTGCCTTCCTGCATAACTGAAGCTATACTTATATTTTTTTTACCTAAAACCCCTGATATTGACGCCAAGATACCTGGTCTATCAACCACCATCAATCTTATAAAATACTTACTTATAATGTCATCTATTTTTAAAATTTTTGCCTCTTCAATATACTTTGATATATATCCTCTATTGGGAACTGTGCCAGTGGAATGACTAACGATATTCCTTGCAATGGCTATGACATCACCAAGGACAGCAGAGGCTGTAGGCATCATTCCTGCACCTTTGCCATAAAGTAATATGGAGCCGGATGCATAACCTCTTACGAAGACAGCATTGTACTCCATTCTAACACTTGTAAGAGGATGATTCTTTGGAATCAAGGTAGGATGCAGCCTCACCTCTATCTTGTCATCCTGCCTCTTAGATATACCAAGAAGTTTAACTACATAACCAAACTGAGAGGCAAACCTTATATCAAGATTTGTAATTTTTGATATGCCTTCAATGAAAACATCTTTAAAAGACACCTTCTTCCCAAAGGCAAGAGATGTTAATATTGCAATCTTATGTCCTGCATCAAAACCTTCTATATCAAGAGTGGGGTCTGCTTCAGCGTAACCTTTATCTTGCGCTTCCTTTAAGGCATCTTGAAAATTTCTCCCCTCTTCTGTCATCTTTGTTAAGATATAGTTGCAGGTACCATTAATTATTCCGTAAATACTGTCAATCCTGTCCCCAGATAAAGACTCTTTAATGCTCCTAATAATTGGTATTACTCCTGCAACGGAGGCCTCATATCCTATCTCTACTCCTTTTTTTTCACAAAGGGAAAAGATCTCCTCACCTGACTCTGCTAATAGAGCTTTGTTTGCCGTAACGACATGCTTACCATTCTTTATCGCTGATATGATAAAATCTTTTGCAAAGGTTTTACCTCCTATAAGCTCAACAACTATATCTATTTCTGGATCATTAATTAGCTCTTCTGCATTATCTGTTATCTTTATTGATTTGGGAGTTTTAACACCTTCTTTTGATTTTTTTGTTTTCTCAGCGATTGTCTTTAACTTAAGCTCAAAATCGAGCTTCTTTGAAATCTCCTGTATATTTTCAAGATAAAGCTTTACAACTCCCGAGCCGACTGTCCCAAAACCTATAACTCCAAAGGTAACCTTTCTTTTCATTACTATTTCCCCATAAGCTTTTTGATTCCCCTGATAGCCTGCCTAATCCTATGCTCGTTTTCTACTAGAGAAAACCTTATAAAGCCCTCTCCATACTCACCAAAACCTATTCCTGGTGATACAGCAACCTTTGCCTCTTTAAGTAACAATTTGGAGAACTCGATAGAACCTAAATTTTTAAATGCATCAGGTATCTTTGCCCATACAAACATTGTACCTTTAGGTTTTTCTATGTCCCAGCCAATCTTATTTAATCCTTCACATAGTATATCTCTTCTAACTTTATAGATCTCTCTTACCTGATCTACACAGTCTCTTGGCCCATTTAAAGCAATTATAGAAGCAATCTGAATTGGTTGAAAAACTCCATAATCAAAATAGCTCTTTAACCTAGCAAGGGCATTAATCAACTCCCTATTCCCAACAGCAAATGCAACTCTCCATCCTGGCATACTATATCCTTTTGACAAAGAGTAAAACTCAATCCCTATGTCCTTAGCTCCTGGCACCTGCATAAAACTTGGGGCTTTGTAACCATCAAAGCACAGGTCTGCATAGGCAAAATCATGAACAACAATTAAGTTATTCTCCTTTGCATAATCAACGATCCTCTGAAAAAAATTTAAATCGACGATACGTGTGGTAGGGTTATGGGGAAAACTAATGAGTAAAAGTTTTGGTTGAGGCCAAACTCTTTTTACAGATTTTTCCAATTCAACAAAAAAATCTCTATCTTCTGTAAATGGTATTGAGTGTACGTCTGCCCCTGCCATGACTGCACAATAAGTATGTATTGGATAAGTTGGATTGGGAACTAAAGCTACGTCACCTCTCTCAAGTACTGCTAAGGCAAAATGAGAAAGCCCCTCTTTAGCACCAATAGTAACAATAGCTTCTGTCTCTGGGTCAATATGGACATCATAATTTCTCTTGTACCAGTCTGCAATAGCTACTCTTAACTTTGTTATACCCTTAGATGCCGAGTATCTATGGTTTTTGGGATTATAAGATGCCTCAACAAGTTTGTCCACTATATGTTGAGGTGTTGGTATGTCAGGGTTACCCATACCAAGATCAATAATATCTTCGCCTTCTCTTCTTGCCCTATTTTTTAAATCCACTACTATATTAAAAACATAAGGCGGAAGCCTCTTGATTCTTGGAAAATCGAACATAGCCCACCTCCAAATTTAACACATTTTACTTTACTTGCCTCTTTCTTGTCAAATTAAGAATTGATTTTTCTTAGATTAGTTGTTGACATGATTAGCCTTCATAAACATTTTTTGAAAAACTATTTTCCAAAAACAAGAAGCCCGCCTATATGCCCAAGCGTTGCTATGACACAAAAATTTATAAGCATTATAGTAAAATAAAGACCTGCCATTACAATTGAGGTTGCCTTAATTATTAAAAAACCATTCATGTTAAAAATAAAACCACTAGTCTGCAGGAAAAAGGCAATTACCCCAAGTATTAAGAAAATGAAGGAAAAATAAATCTTTACTGTAATCATCCTATACTTTCTCCTCTCATATCGCCTATACCAGTCATAATACCCCGAAAGAATGGTTACTGTAGAAAATACTAAAGAGATGAAAAGAAAGACATCGGACATCTTTTTTATAGAAGGTATATAACGGAGAAAGTTCACATCTAATGTATAGCCATCTCTTGAGTAGTAAAACTGAATAATTGAAACAATAAATACAAATAGTGTCCCAAGTAAAGCGAAAGGAAAAAGTCCTATTGGTATATGGGTTGAAAGGGGGTGAACTCTCATCTTGGGCTGATGTCTTTTTATCTCAACATCATGGACTACAGCAAGGGGATGTCCAAAGACATCAGAAATCTCTATTACTATGCCACAAAGAGGGCAGACTAATAAACCATCCCTATCTGCATCATGAAAAGACAACTCTAAATGACATACAGGACAGTAAAATGTTTTACCATAGAACTTTCTTTTTAAGTTATTAATTAACAAATTTATTGGTTTCCAGACTACATCTAACATTTTAAACCTCTTTCATTCTCATCATCTTAGCTACTATAACCATCTTCTGTATCTCCGTAGCTCCTTCATAGATCTGATAAATCTTAGCATCTCTAATAAGCTTTTCTACAGGCATCTCGTTGGTATATCCATATCCACCAAGAACCTGTGCTGCTTTTATTGCTGCTTCCATAGCCACATCAGCAGCAAACCACTTTGCCATTGCTGCTTCTTTGGAGTTATCCTTACCATTATCTATCAACCATGCAGCTCTAAGGGTTAGCATCCTTGAGGCATCTAATTTTGTAAGTAGTTCGGCTAAGGGAAATGAAATTCCTTGGTTAGAGATAAGTTTCTTGTCGAAGGTTCTTCTTTTTTTTGCATACTCAAGGGCTAAGCTTATAGCAGCCCTTGCAACACCATTTGCTCCTGCTGCAACCCCTGGTCTTGTATGATCAAAAGTTTTCATGGCAATATTAAAACCATCTCCTTCCTCACCAACCCTATAGGAACTTGGTATTTTCACATCTTCAAAGGTAATCCTAACAGTATTTGATGCATGTTGACCCAGATTAATCTCTTTAGGTCCTCTAATTATGCCTGGTAGATCGGCAGGAACGATAAAACCTGTCGGCTTGCCATCAACCTTAGCTAAAACAAAATACCAACTAGCAACAGAGCCATTAGTAATCCACCATTTAACACCATTTATAACATATTCATCGCCATATCTAACTGCAATTGTAGATATTCTATTTACATCAGAGCCTGCGGCAGGTTCAGTAACTGCATAAGCTGAAAACATAAGTTCCCTTGTCATAGGAGCTAAAAACCTTTTTTTCTGTTCTTCTGTGCCAAAAAGTATAAGAGGGTATTGAGATAATCCGTTTGAGTTAATAGCAGTTGTAATTCCACTACAACCCGTAGCCATCTCCTCTTCCACAAGTACGCAGTCTACAGCAGTAAGACCAGCTCCACCATACTCCTTGGGCAGATGCAAGTTCATTAGTCCCTGTCTGAAGGCTTCTTCACATATATCCCTTGGGAAATCACCAGTCCTGTCATACTCCATAGCCTTAGGCGATATAAAATTTCTTGTAAAATCTCTTGCCTTCTCAACTAATCTTTTTTGTTCATCTGTTAAACTAAAATCAATCATTCCACTTACTCTCCTGTATCTATTATTCCTCTAATTTTTGGTTTTTCGCTAATCTCTTCTCTAATTATATCAAGTATATCAACGGGGTTTTCTTTATTATAAAAATCAGGCACATAGCTTGTCTTAGCAAATGACTGACTACCTAAAGAAATTCTTAACCCAAAATAGGATAAAAACCAAACACATATATTGTTTACAATGATTATAAAAAAACTGTGGAAGGCAAAACCACTTACACCACACTTTTCACAGCCTCCCGGTGGACAGGTTAAAGCATCGTATAAAACATATCCAGAACTTATAAGCAAGATGATTGAAAATATAAGTTTTGCCTTGTGGGCAAAATGCCAGTTAACATACATCTTGTTAATTTCAGATACACCGCTTAATGTGGCTGGTATTGAGAGAATAAATATAAAAAATTGTGTAAAATGCCTTATAAAAGCCCAGTCAAAGGCCCTTACGCCAAAAATATACATCTTATAAGCTTCAAAAATGTGAACTATAGCAGAAACAACAGAAAATGCCACAACAGAATGTACAATCATTGAATGGAAATGAAATTTCTTGTATTCCATAATAACTCCTGCAGTAAACTAAGAGAGTTATAATAGAAAAGTTTTTTTTTTAATTCCAGTAGATTTTTTTCACAATCTTGTTAGTATTTACAAAGGAAGAATTAAGAGAACTTATTACTTTTTTTTAAAAATTTTTATTTAAAAAGCCAAGAATAGACCGAAAATCAGAGATTTTTATAGTATCATAAAAAAATTTTTCATATTTTTAACACCCAGTTCGATATAAATAGGGACAAGATATTAAAATATTTATCTTTTTTAATATCACAGGCCTATCTTGCTTTTTTTGTAAAATAGTATTCTTGATGTAAGATTTTTATTCAAAATTCTCTCCATAAACCTCGATGCCTCAACAACTTTATCCAAATCAATCCCCGTTTTTATACCCATTCTCTCAAAGAGATATACAACTTCCTCAGTAGGCAAATTCCCAGCTGCCCCTGGTGCGTTAGGACAGCCTCCTAAGCCACCTGACGAAGTTTCAAACTTTCTTATACCCATCTCAAAACCCTTGTATACACAAGCACTGGCAATACCCAAGGTATTGTGAATATGAAGAGAAAAATTTCTAATATCGTATTTCTCTGAAAGATGCCCTAAAAGTAACTGAATCTCCAAAGGAGTTGTTACACCCATTGTATCGCATATTACAACATCACTAATACCCATAGAAAAAAGATGTGCCACAACATACTCAACCTTATTTGGTGTTATCTTACCCTCATAGGGGCACTCAAAACATGTAGATACGCTTGCCTTTACTGGTATATTATAAAAATCACATTCCTTTTTAATATCGGAGATATTTCTTAAGCTTTCTTTTATAGAGGCATTTAAATTTTTTTTATTGAAACTCTCTGATGTTGCTATAAAAACTACTGCTTTATCTAACTCGGTTTTTAAAGCCCTTTTAAGCCCACTTAAATTAGGGATTAGAGCAGAATAAACAACACCTTCATGTTTTTTTAGACTATTTAAGACAACCTCTGCGTCTGAAAGCTGAGGTATTACTTTGGAACTGACAAAAGAGGTTATCTCAAACTCTTTTATCCCAGCACTAATAAGAAGATTTATAAAAGTTATTTTATCTTTTGTGGGCACAAAAAAACATTCATTCTGAAGACCATCTCTGGGCCCCACCTCAACTATTGAAATATCTTCTCTCTTTTTCATATTTATTCCACAAATTTAGCTTTTCTTTTCTCAAGAAATGCCATGATACCTTCTTGCCCTTCTTCAGAGACCCTTACTTTAGCAATAACCTTAGGAGCCATCTCTCTTCTCTTTACCATATCATTCTCAAGCTGATATGACAAAAGTTTTTTTGTCTCTTCAATAGCTTTTGGCCCAACAGAGAGTATCTGCTTTTGTAGGGATAACAGTCTATCATCCATGGCTTTTTCGTCTTCTTCAACATAGTTTACCAAACCCATCTCTTTTGCTGCTTTAGAATCAAAAAAGCCACCGGTTATACAAAACTCCCTTAAAGCAGGGTAATTTAATTTTCTTACAAGGTACGAAGAAATCACAGCAGGAACTAAACCTAACTTAACTTCTGTAAAACCAAATTTTGTATCTTTATGAGAGATAACAATATCAGAAGAGGCAAGAATGCCTGTCCCACCTCCAAATACACCACCGTGGACACAAGAGATTACAGGCTTACTACAGGTATAAATGGCATAAAACATACCATCAAGCCCCATTGCATCCCTTACGTTTTCTTCCTCCGTATAATCTTTCATCTTTTTCATCCAGTTTAAATCAGCACCAGCACAAAAGGATTTTCCATTTCCTCTTATTACCACTAACCTTTCTACTCTATTATTTATTTTCCCAAAGGCATCCGTTATCTCAGCTATCATATCTTCATTAAAGGCGTTGTGAAGGTCAGGTCTATTTAGTTTTAATGTTAAAGTTTTGCCGTCTGTTTCAATCTGTATATGTTGATATTCAGGAAACATCTTTTTATCCTCCTTTTTTAGTAAGAGATTTTATCGTAACCATCTCCTCAAGCACATTAAAGGTTAAGGTATAGGGATCAACTTTCCTGCTTTCTAAATCATCTTTCCAATCTGGCCACCTCTCATCGGATAATATTCTATCTTTAAGTCTCTTTCCCAGCTCGCTCATGAGCACCTTTTCAAACATCTTTTTTGCCCTTTTCCCAAAAAATTTGTAGAAAAGATTATTTTCTTCTAAATATCTTCTATGACTTTCTATTTTCTCTACCAGTTCATCAATACCTATCCCATTATTAGCCTGTACTTTTAAGACTGGAGGTCTAAATCTGCCTTCCCAGCTTATCATATCAAGCATCCCAACAATCTCTCTTAATGCCCTATCTGAGCCTTCTCTATCTGCCTTATTTATTACAAAAATATTCCCAATCTCCATAACTCCTGCTTTTATAGCCTGTACATCATCACCTAACCCAGGGACAGTAACTAATATGGATGTATGTGCCAAGTCAACTACTTCAACCTCATCCTGCCCAACTCCTACAGTCTCAAGAATTATTATATCCTTACCCATGGCATCCATAACCAGACAGATCTCTTCTGTTGAAGCCGTTAATCCTCCCAAATGTCCTCTACTAGCAAGGCTTCTTATAAACACTTCAGGGTCACTACTATGCCTTTGCATTCTTATTCTATCGCCAAGGATAGCACCGCCAGTAAAAGGGCTAGAAGGATCAACAGCTATAACACCGATCTTTTTGCCTTCCCTTCTAAAAGCTGCTATTAACTGGTCAACTAAGGTGCTTTTTCCTGCTCCTGGAGGTCCTGTAATACCAATTATGTATGACTTGCCTGTATACTGATATAGTTTTTTTAACTCAACCCTTCCTTCTTCAACTTCATCATCAAGAAGCCTCATTAATCTTGCTGCTGCCCTTATATCATTTTGTAAAACCCTCTCAGCCAAAGACATTACATACCACCTATCTCTTTTTTCTTTCTTCATCCCAGATCTTTTCCATCTCCATATAAAGGGGAGGAAACTCTGGTTCATATCTTAAGAATGAAGGTATTGGATAACGAGTACCACCTTTATGAGTGCCCTCTAAACCCTCTATTACTAACTCCACCTTAGATTTTGGTATTGTAAATACCATCTCCCAGTCTTGGGTTTGACCAAATAATCTGTCACCATAACAAGGTAAAATTACCTGACAGTCATCATCTTTTAATGTTCTTATAATTATATCAGCACAATCTATTCTGCCATTAATTTGTGATGTAAGTCCACCACCAGTAGAGTAGAGTCTACCATTTAAAAGTCTAAGAACCTGTGCTGAGTTACCATAAAATACATATAATTGAGGATCAAAGGTTTCTTTTCCAATAGGTGCCATTAAGATTGTCTTTATCTCTTCAAAAGAAAATTTAGGAACGGAAGCTTCGCTTTTTTTACCTGCTTCTTTATCCTTTGTATATAATCCCACACAAATTGTTCCTTCTTCATAATAATCAATTGAAGGCTCCAATCCAAAGGCAAGCTTAGCTGGTGGACATGATATATCCTCCCTTTGAAGTGCCAAGCCCCAACCATACCTCCTTGCTATTGCAAAGGCTTGACAGATAGCCATCTTCTTGCCCAGATCTTTCAAGGGTCTTTTTAACTTCGGTGGTATATCCTCAATATTGGAAACAGCAACAGCCAAAGGAAAATAAGTGGGTCTTACATAGGTATCTAAAGCTTTAGCTAACTCAACTGAGCTCATATATCACTCCTTAAATTACTCTACCTAATCCTAAATGTCTTGCTATTACGATTCTCTGTATTTCTGATGTACCTTCTCCAACCTCTAATAATCTCTGGTCTCTATAAAATCTCTCAATGGGATATTCTTTCATTAACCCATAACCACCGTGGATCTGCTGAGCATGCCAGACAACTGTTCTCATAACTTCTGAACAATAAAGCTTTGCCATAGCAGCTTCTTTGCCAAAGGGCCTTTTGTTATCAGCTAACCAACAGGCTTTGTATAAGAGGTGTCTTGCAGCCTCAATTAATGTAGCACAATCGGCAAGTTTAAAAGCATTTACCTGAAACTCCCCTACTGCCTTACCAAATTGTACTCTTTCCTTTGAATATTTAAGCCCTAACTCAAAGGCTCCTTGAGCTCCCCCTAATCCCATTGCCGCTATAGAAAGCCTGCCACCATCTAAGGTTTTTAACATCTGTTTGAAACCATCTCCCTTTCTTCCAAGCAAATTTTCTTTAGGAACTCTACAGTCTGTAAAATATAGTTCGGCTGTGTTACTTGCACGCCAGACCATTTTTTTATGCATTGCTCTTTTCTCAAGTCCTTTAGCATCTGCTGGGACAAGAATACAGCTCATCTCCGGTTTCCCGTCAGATAGTGTTCCTGTTCTCGCCTGAACGACAATAACACCTGTCAGGTCATTTGCACCATTAGTAATAAATATCTTACTGCCATTAATTACCCATTCATTACCATCTAAAACTGCTGTTGTCTTTGAATTTCCAGCATCGGAGCCTGCATTGGGTTCAGTTAATGCAAAGGCTGCAAGCATCTCCCCAGAACAAAGTTTTGGTAACCAATATTTTTTTTGTTCTTCATTACCAAAATAATAAATTGGCGAGATACCAAGAGAATTTCCTGCAGCAATTGTTGCTGCCTGAGAGGCATCAACTCTTGCTAACTCTTCAACGACGATTATATATGATAGATAATCGAGCCCCTGCCCACCATACTCTTCTGGAACTATGGTTCCAAAAAATCCCATATCTGCCATTTTTTTGGTTAACTCATAGGAAAACTCTTCTTTCTCGTCTAAATCACCAGCAATGGGGGCAATCTCTTTTTCTGCAAAGCTTCTTACTGTTTTTCTTAGTTGTTCCTGTTCTGATGTTAAATCATAACAAATAGCCATGAACTTCCCTCCCTTTATGTTACAGCGGTTTTATATTTTTATTTGCCCAGTCTATTATTGTCTCTAAAGGTGTGCCTGGAAGAAACAACTCGGAAACACCAATTGATTTCAGATACTTAACATCATCCTCTGGTATTATACCACCTCCAAATACAACAATCTCCTCTGCCTTTTTTTCTTTTAACAACTCTAATACTTTACTAAATAGATAGTTATGGGCACCAGATAGTACGCTCATTCCTATAGCATCTACATCTTCCTGTAAAGCTATATTAACTACATCTTCTGGTGTCTGATGGAGCCCTGTATAAATAACCTCAAAACCAGCATCTCTTAAAGCCCTTGATACAATCTTTACACCCCTATCGTGACCATCTAAACCAGCTTTTGCCATTAATATCCTCACTTTACGCATACCTTTAAATACCTCCCAACTTTATATATTAAAACACCTCTTAGCTACTGCTTATTCTCTATCAACTTGTGAGCTTCAAGAAATAATTAAAACATGGCTGGCTCTTTATATTCTCCAAAAACTTCTTTTAAAGTATCCACAATCTCACCTATTGTTGCATAGGCCTTTACAGCCTGATAAATGTAGGGGATTATGTTGTCCTTTCCTGTTGCTGCCTTTTTAAGCTCCCTTAAGGCATTTTCCCATGTCTTTTTATCACGAGTCCTTCTAACCTCTTGGGTTCTTGCAATCTGTTTTTTCTCAACTTCATCATCTATCTTTAGCAAAGGTATAGGGATATCTTCCTGCATCTGATATTTATTAACCCCTACAATTGTTTTCTCGCCCTTTTCCACTGCCTGTTGATACCAGTATGCATGGTCCATAATCTCTCTCTGAGGATAACCATGCTCTATAGCCTTAACCATACCGCCCAAAGCATCTATCTTTCTAAAGTACTCATAGGCTCCTTTTTCCATCTCCATGGTAAGCTTCTCAACAAAATAAGACCCTCCTAAAGGATCTATAGTATTTATCACTCCTGACTCTTCAGCAATTATCTGTTGTGTTCTTAAGGCAACAGTAACAGCTAATTCAGTAGGTAATGCAAGAGTCTCATCCATAGAGTTTGTATGTAATGATTGTGTCCCACCTAAAACGGCAGAAAGAGCCTGAATTGTTACCCTTACAATATTATTAAGTGGTTGTTGAGCAGTTAGACTACATCCTGCAGTCTGGGTATGAAACCTAAGCATCCAGCTTCTCGGATCTTTAGCCTTAAAAGTCTCTCTCATCTCCTTTGCCCAGATTCTTCTTGCAGACCTATATTTTGCGATCTCTTCAAAAAAGTCGTTATGGGCATTGAAGAAGAATGAAAGCCTTGGGGCAAAGTCATCAACATTTAAGCCTGCTTCAATACCAGCTTCTACATAGGTCAACCCATCTTTCAAAGTAAATGCAAGCTCCTGTAAAGCCGAAGAGCCTGCTTCTCTGATATGATAACCAGATATGGATATGGTATTCCATTTTGGCACATGTTTGGAGCAGAAGGCAAAAATATCAGTAATTAATCTCAAAGATGGCTTGGGAGGAAACAACCAAGACTTCTGAGCAATATACTCTTTCAATATATCATTTTGAATAGTACCGCCGATCTTATCCCACGATACACCTTGTTTTTCAGCTACAGCCATATACATACACAAAAGAATTGAGGCAGGTCCATTAATTGTCATTGAGGTCGTTACTTCATCAAGGGGTATCCCATCAAAAAGTATCTCCATATCGGCCAAAGAGTCTATAGCAACACCACATTTTCCAACCTCTCCCCTTGCCCTTGGACTATCTGAATCTACACCCATAAGAGTTGGCATGTGAAAGGCCACAGAAAGACCTGTTTGTCCCTGACTTAAAAGATATTTATACCTTCCATTAGTATCTTCCGCTGTACCAAAACCAGAAAACTGCCTCATTGTCCATATTTTGCCTCTATACATCGTTGGCTGAACACCACGGGTATAAGGATAGTCACCAGGGAATCCCAAATCTCTTAAATAATCAAGGTCTTCTAAATCAACAGGGGTATATAATCTGTTGATCTCTTCGTTTGAGAGAGTTGTGAACTTTTCTTTGCTTTCAGGATTTTTTTTGAGATGTCTATCAAGTGTCTCTTTCATCCATAACTCAAAGCTATCTTTAATCCTACCATTCATAAAACTCACTCCTTCTTTTTGTTAAAAAATTTCTAAAACATTAACTTTCATACTACCTAATCTATAACTTTCTACCAATCTATCCCCTTTCTTCCCATTATTCCATACTGATTAAAGTAATGTTTAATTTCTTTAAACTCCGTAACCAAGTCGGCAATCTCGTAAATCTTTTGAGGGGCATACCTACCTGTTAAAATTATCTCTGTATCATCCTTATTAATATTACTAATTGTTGAAACCAAATCGTCTAATGGGATAAGCCCATAATCTAAGGCAACACAAATCTCATCGAGAATATATACCCTATACCTATTTTCCAAGAGGGATTCTTTAAAAAAATTATAACCTTTTAAGGCATACTCTTTGTCAATATCACTTGGATTGTGCTTTTCTACAAAACATTCTCTGCCAAAGGAAAAAATCTCAACATAAGGATACAAAAGTCTTATTGAGTTATGTTCTCCGTAACCACAATCCTCACTTTTCAAATACTGTATTACAAGAGTTTTTAAACAATGACCAGCAGCCCTCAGAGCTAAACCAAGTGCAGCTGTGGTCTTACCTTTTCCATTACCAGTGTATAAATGGATCATGACAGAATCTCTCTTGCTATTACAATCCTTTGCACTTCCGATGTACCCTCATAAATAGTTGTTACCTTTATATCTCTCAAATATCTCTCTACTGGATATTCTTTGCTATAACCATAGCCACCAAGTATCTGAACGGCCTTTATACACACCTTATTAGCTACCTCTGAGGCATACAGCTTTGCCATTGAGCCCTCTTTTGTATAGGGGAGTCCTTTTTCTTTAAATAAGGCCGCCCTTAAAACAAGCATTTTTGCTGCATCAAGCTCGGTGTAACAATCGGCAAGCATAAACTGAATAGCCTGTAGTTCAGAAATTGGCTTTCCAAACTGCACCCTTTCTTTTGCAAATTTTTTTGCATAATCTATTGCTGCATAGCCAACACCTAAAGATAAAGAGGCGATACCAATTCTTCCACCTGCTAACTCCATAAGAGCTATTTTATAACCATCTCCTTCAACACCAAGTAAATGATCTTCTGGCACAAAACAATCTACAAGAGCTACTTCGTTAGTAGGAGAAGCACATTGTCCCATCTTTTCTTCTTTCTTTCCTATAAATAAACCTTTAGTCCCTGAGGGCACTAAAAAGGCTGATATGCCCTTTTTCCCTTTTGTTTTGTCTGTTATTGCCCAGACAACAAATACACCTGCTACTTCTGCGCTAGTAATGAATATTTTAGAGCCATTTAGAATATATCCACCATCAACCTTCTCAGCCCTTGTTTGTATGGCCCCTGCATCAGATCCAGCGTTTGGCTCTGTTAAACAAAAAGCCCCTGCTAAATACTCTCCTGAACATAGTGGGGGTAAATATTTCTTTTTAATCTCTTCTTTAGCAAACTCTTGTATAACTTCTGCTACCATATTAGTAACTGACATAGTAACAGCCACTGATGCGCTTGCTTTAGCTATCTCTGTAACAGAAAGCGAGTAGGCTACCGTTCCTACTGGAAAACCACCATACTCTTCTTTTATATTCATACCCATAAATCCAAGCTCTGCCATTTTTCTAATAATCTTTTCAGGAAACCTATGTCCTTCTTCAAACTCATTAATCACAGGGGCGATCTCATTCTCAGCAAACTTCTGAGCAGTTGAGCGAATCATCTCTTGTTCTTTTGTTAAATTAAAATTCATCTTTTCTTTCTCCCTTTCTTGTTGAGCACTACTTTTACTTAACTAATCTTTTTTTTATCTCTTCTGTAAATTTAGGTAAAAAGTTAAGGGCATCATCAACAACTCCATAAGTTGCTACCTTAAAGATTGGTGCTTCTGAATCTTTATTAACGGCAACTATGATATCAGATGTTCTCATACCTGCTAAATGCTGGATTGCTCCAGATATACCGAAGGCCAGATAAATTTTTGGTTTAACTGTTTTTCCTGTTTGACCTACTTGATGGTCATAAGATATCCATCCAGCGTCCACTACTGCTCTACTTGCACCTACTGCGCCACCTAAGGCATCAGCAAGGTCCTGAAGCAGTTTAAAGTTTTCTGGTTGTCCTATCCCTCTACCCCCTGATACTATAAAATCAGCATCTTGAAGACTAATCTTGCCTGTCTCTTTAATAATCTCAAGGACTCTAACAGATGTATCTTCCTCTTTAGCTTCGTAGTTCAAAGTAATATACTCTCCTTGTTTTCCCTCTGACCTTTCTGGTACTGGAAATGCCTTAGGTCTTACTGAAACAACTTTGATGTTATCCTGCAAAAATTTACCCCAGTATAAGAGATTACCTGCAAAACAGGGTCTTATAAAATGAAGGTCTCCATCATTTTTTTCCACATCTATAACATCGGCTATAACACCACTTTTCAACTTAGCTCCTATATAAGGGGCTAAGTCTCTACCATTGGCTGTTCCTGGAATGAGAACATAGGCTGGGTTAATATTCTTAGCAAGTTCAACTATCGCTTTAGAAAAAACTTGAGTTCTATAATTTTTAAATGATGCTGACTTGGCAGAGTATATCTTCTCATAGCCATAGGCAAAAAGCTCATCTTTATACCTATCTGGTTCATCTGAAAACAGTACACAGCTTATTGTATCGGCACCACCAAAGTCTTTAATCTTTTTGGCAAGGCTCAATACCTCAAGAGAGCTTTTTTTAATCTGATTCTCATCTATCTCTATAAAACAAATTATTTCTTTAGTCATATTATCCTCCTAAAAAACTTTTTGGGTGAAAAGTCTATCTATTAAAGCAGAAACTGTTTCTTCCGTGGAGCCCGACAATATCTCCCCTGCTTGTCTTGGAGGTGGCGGGGAAACTTTCACCATAGCCTCAGCAGAGGCAATATCACCCATCCCCAGATCTGATTTAGTTAAAACAGGAATTGGCACTTTTGAGGCCTTCCTCAATCCTATAAGAGATGGATAACGAGGTTTGTTTATATCTTTAACCACAGTTATAAGAGACGGTAAAGCAGCAGATAAAACCTCCTTACCACCCTCAAGCAATCTCTCAACAATAATCCTTTTTTCATTAAGATTAATATCTTTAACCTTTGATACATAGGTTAAAACGGGGATATCAAGAAAAGCTGCAACCTGCGGCCCTACATGGGCAGTATCACCACCTAAAGCCAACTTACCAGCAATAATTAGATCTGCACCGCCAATCTTTTCTATTGCCTTAGCAAGGGCTTCACTCGTTACAAGTGTATCACAACCTTTAAAAGCTGTATCCATTATATGGTAAACTTGATCCGCTCCCATTGCCAAGGCGGTCCTTAAAACCTCTTGAGCATTTTCATCTCCCATGGTTATTATTACAACTTCCCCTCCAAGCTTCTCTTTCCACTGAAGACACTCTTCAATTACAAACTCATCAAAGGGATTAAGTATCTTTGGAACACCATCTAATTTTAATTCTGGACCTTGATTTTGTGGCTTTATCTCTGCAGGATCATAGACCTGCTTAATTAATCCTATAAAACGCATAATAACCTCCTATCTTAAAATTTGATTTGCGATAACGAGTCTTTGTATCTCTGATGTTCCCTCATAAATCTCTGTAATTTTTGCATCTCTAAAAAATCTTTCTACAGGATACTCTTTGCTATAGCCATAGCCACCATGTACTTGAATAGCCTTTGTTGTAGCCCTCATTGCCACTTCTGAAGAATATACTTTAGCCATAGAGGACTCTTTGGAAAATGGTTGACCAGCATCTTTTAAAAAAGCTGCCCTTCTCGTAAGAAGCCTTGCAGCATCAATTTCTGTAGCCATATCAGCTAACATCCATTGAATCGCTTGAAACTCTGCTATGGGTCTTCCAAACTGGACTCTCTCCTTTGCAAATTTAACAGCCTCTTCAAAGGCACCCCTTGCTATTCCCACAGCCTGTGCTGCTATACCAATTCTTCCACAATCAAGGGTGTACATAGCAATCTTAAAGCCATCACCTTCTTTACCGAGTAACTGATTAGCTGGTATTTTAACATCCTGAAGAACAAGCTCAGCCGTACCTGAAGCATTAATACCCAGTTTGTGTTCAACTTTACCTACAGAAAAGCCTGGGGTTCCTTTTTCCACTATAAAACAAGAAATTCCTTTATGTTTAAGACTTTTATTAGTAGAAGCAAATATAAGTGCTATATCTGCATGAGTGGCATTGGTTATAAAAATTTTGCTACCGTTTAATATGTAATAATCTCCATCTTTTACAGCAGTTGTCTGGATACCACCAGCATCAGAGCCAGCATTTGGCTCTGTGAGTCCAAAGCAACCTAGCTTTTTACCTGATGCTAGGGAAGTCAAAAATTTTTGCTTCTGCTCTTCATCGCCAAATTTTAAGAGAGGTGCACAAACGAGAGAATTATTAACCGACATAATAACTGATGAGCTCCCACAGTATCTTGCTATCTCTTCTATTGCGATTACGTAACATACATAACCTAAATTAGCTCCACCATACTCTTCTGGTATATCAACACCCATTAAGCCTAGTTCTCCCATTTTCTTTACCAGTTCAACAGGAAACTCCCCTGTCTCGTCCAATTTTGCAGCAATAGGCTTAACCTCTTTCTCAGCAAAATTTCTTGCCATCTCCTGCATCATTCTCTCTTCTTCATTGAGTAAGAAATCCATAAAATTCCTCCTACTTTTATAGGTTAATATTTATTGAAATTAGGTCTTACAAATCACATTTTGTTCATTAGAGCTCTACCTTCCCTTAAAATCCACCTTTTTCTTTTCTAAAAAGGCCTTCATACCTTCTTTTTGATCTTCTGTGGCAAAACAGAGTGAGAAATAATCTGCCTCAACTTTTAAACCTCTTTTTATATCAACATTTGTTGCCATCTCAATCAACTCTTTTGCAAGTTTTACTGCATAGGGTGCTTTAGTGGCAATTTTTTTTGCAATATTTAAAGTTTCCTCCATCAACTTTTCTGGTTCTACCACTTTATTTACAAGTCCTATATCAAGAGCACTACAGGCATCAATCATCTCTCCACTTAGAATGAGCTCCTTTGCTTTTGCAGGACCAACCCTTTCAGTAAGTCTCTGGGTTCCACCAAAACCTGGAAAAACACCAAGCCCTACCTCTGGCAAACCAAACTTAGCACTATTTGAAGCATAAATAAAATCACAGGCGAGTGCTATCTCAGAACCACCACCAAGGGCATAGCCATTAACAGCTGCAATTACAGGAAATGGTGCAGTTTCTATAGTATTCATTAATTTATGCCCCCTGCTTGCAAACTCTTTGGCCTCTAAAACAGTCATATTTGCCATCTCAGAAATATCAGCACCGGCAACAAAGGCTTTATTACCTGCACCTGTTAGGATTGCACATCTTACAAGACCATCTGAAACAAGCCCTTCAAACAGGCAGGTAAGCTCTAAGATTGTCTCTGTATTTAGTGCGTTTAGCTTCGCCTCTCTATTTATAGTAATAATAGCTATATTTTCTTTTTCCTCTACAAGTACATTTTTAAAATCCATAACGGCCTCCTTTTAGAGCAAATAAATTCTATATTACTCTCTACACCCATAGGTTATGAAAACCTATTTATTGTAATCATAAAATCCTCTTCCCACCTTTCTGCCTAAAAGCCCTGCATCGACATATTTTTTAAGAAGTGGGCAAGGTCTATATTTAGGATCTCCAAGACCATCATATAAGACATTTAGAATAGCAAGACAGGTATCTAGACCAATTAAATCTGCCAGTTCCAGCGGACCCATAGGATGATTCATGCCTAATTTCATTACAGTATCAATGCTTTCTTTCGTACCAACGCCCTCATATAAAGCATAAACAGCCTCATTAATCATGGGAAGCAGTATCCTGTTGGAGATAAATCCCGGATAATCATTTGCTTCTGCAGGAGTTTTCCCCATCTTTACTGACAGATCCCACACTATTTTAAAGGTCTCTTCTGATGTAAGTAGACCTTTTATGACCTCAACCAGCTTCATTACTGGCACAGGGTTCATAAAATGCATACCTATAACTTTGTCTGGTCTTTTAGTAACTGCGGCAATCTTAGTAATTGATATGGAAGAGGTATTTGAAGCAAGAATGACCTCTTTTTTTGTTATCTCATCTAACTTTCTAAAAAGCTCTAACTTTAACTGTACATTCTCTGTAGCTGCCTCAACAACAATATCTGCATCTCTAAAATCTTCTAACTTATCAGTGCCTTTTATCCTACCCATTACAGCATTTTTATCATCTTCCGAAAGTTTCCCCTTTTCAACAGCCCTTGCAAGATTTTTCTCAATATTGCTAATACCTCTTTTAACAAAATCCATATTTATATCATTCAATACTACCTCATAACCTGTTTGTGCTGCCACTTGAGCAATACCTGAACCCATCTGCCCTGCACCTACTACACCAAAAACTTTTATATTCATAATCCCCTCCTTAAAAATATTTTCTTAAATTCTTTACATACTCCTCTGGAGATTGTGTATGTACATCATCTCCCACAAACATCGGATCAAACCATGTATCAAAATTAGAATACAAAGATTTAAGAGCCGGTCTCGCACAAAGCCTAATCTGGGCGTAAAAACTGTCATTTACTCCAATCTCTGGTGACGAGAGAAGAGCAAAGGTAAAAGTATTGCCTTCATCCTCGTAAAAAGAAAGAACCTTTGAAATTCCAATAGCCATGCTCTCAAGATCCTTATCTGTAAAGTCATAGAGACTGCTTTTACCTTCAACAATCCCCCATACTTCCTTCTGGTGTGAAGGAGCAAAAGGGACAACCCAATCAACAGTACCGATTTTTGATACAAACCTTTCCTTATTTTCTTTTTCTGTTCTAACTAATACTTTCCAGTAATTGTGACCATTTTCTTCAAAATATTTCTTGCTTAAATCTAACAATCTCCTTAATCCAGAGTACTCAACTTGCCTTACGTGAACTTGCAAATGCGGATGAGGCACACTGGATCCGCCTGGATGTAAAAAGTTCATACCTAATATATGATTCTTGAAACCTATAACATTCTTTGCCCTTTCAATCACCTCTTTGCAAACTTTCAAAGAGTTGTAAAAATCAACCTCATTAAACTCTTTAGCGCTAAGACAATGCTTTTTTAAATTTATGATACAAACACCGTCAATAATTGCCTTTGAAAATAAATTAGGCACACATAAACTATCGCCCTGCCGAAAAAAACCTTCTTTCACAAAATCCTTGGGGAATCTTGTACCACTTTTATTGGCTACACAAAAAGGACAGTTTGGTTTTGTTTTCTCTTCTAAATCTTTTATCAATTCAAAATCCTTTGAACCTAAAAAGGCCTTCGCCTTTTCTCCCAAAAAACCATTAATAGTTGCTACTACCTTCGTAAGGGGATCAACTCTATGCTCTATAACTTGGTTCATTGTAGTACCACCAAAGGATATAAAATCAGTGGTCTCTTTTACAGAGTAAAACTCAATCATCTACTCCCTCTCTACAATCATTGCTATACCCATTCCACCACCTATACATAGGGTAGCTAGTCCATACCTTGAACCCCTTCTTTGCATCTCATAAAGTAATGTAGTCAAAATCCTCGTCCCTGATGCACCTATGGGATGGCCCAAAGCAATGGCACCACCATTAACATTAGTAATATCTTTATTAAGACCTAACTCCTTTATTACTGTTAAAGCCTGAACAGCAAAAGCTTCATTTGCTTCAATTAGGTTTATATCTGAAAGTTTTAACCCTGCCTTAGCAAGAGTTTTATTAACTGCTCCAATAGGTCCACAACCCATTATCTTAGGATCTACCCCTGCCTCTCCATAGCTTCTTATATATGCTAAAGGTTTTTTGCCTACTTTTTTTGCAAAGCTTTCACTTGCTAACACCACTGCTGATGCAGCATCATTAATACCTGATGCATTACCAGCAGTAACTGTCCCATCTTTTTTAAATGCTGGCTTTAAGGATGCCAATGACTCTATAGTTGTCCCAAATCTTGGATGTTCATCGGTATCAAAAAGCTTTTCTTCCTTTTTTGCTTTTATGATAACTGGAGTTATCTCTTCCTTAAATCTTCCTTCTTTAATTGCCTTTTCTGCCCTTCTTTGACTTTCCAAGGCAAACTCATCTTGCTCTTGACGTGATATATTGAATCTTTCTGCTAAATTTTCTGCAGTAATACCCATATGATAAAGATTAAAGGCATCGAGGAGCCCATCATTTATCATAGAATCTATAGCTTCTACGTTTCCCATCCTTGCACCATACCTTGCCTGCATTAAAAGATAGGGAGCCCTACTCATACTTTCCATCCCGCCACAAAGGACAACATTTTTATCACCTGCCATAATTGCCTGAGCTCCTAATGAAACACTTTTAAGTCCAGATCCACATACTTTATTTACAGTATAGGCTGGGATTGATTCACTAAGTCCTGCAAAAATACTTGCCTGCCTAGCAGGATTTTGTCCTAAACCTGCCTGTAAGACACATCCCATAATAACTTCTTCAACATCTTTAGAATCTATGTTTGCTCTATTTATTGCCTCTTTAATAACAATGCTCCCTAATGTCTGAGCAGCTACATCTTTTAAAGAACCACTAAAGGTTCCTATTGGAGTCCTAACAGCACTAAGAATTGCTACCCTTTCCATATTTATCTCCTATTTTTTTATTTCTATAACTATTAAAATATCATTATCCTTTCTGCCTATAGACTGCACTAGGAATTACATTAAATTTTCTACAATCAAAGAAACTGCCTCACCACCACCTAAGCACAAGGAAGCCATGCCATACTTTCCACCCCTATCCCTTAAGGTATATAAAAGAGTTGTAAGTACTCTTGCGCCTGACGCACCTATTGGATGTCCCAATGAAATGGCGCTTCCTCTAACATTTACTTTTTCTGGATTAATATTTAGTTCCCTTACTACAGCTATTGAAGAAGCAGCAAAGGCATCATTTATCTCATGAAAGGCTATATCTTTTTCTTCTAACCCTGCTTTTTTAAGGCATTTAGGAATACTTTTTATTGGGGTAACAAGTACCCATAAAGGCTCCCATGCAGCAGCGCACTGGGCAACGACTCTTGCCATTGGTTTTAAACCTAATTCTTGTGCCTTCTCTTTGGACATAAGCACTAATGCAGAAGCACCATCACTTATTTTTGATGCATTTCCTGCTGTGACAGTTCCATTGCTACTAAAAGCAGGCTTTAGTGATCTTAGGCTATCTAATGATGTATCCCTATATACCTCATCGACAATAAATTTTTTTGGTTCCCCTTTTTTTTGGGGCACTAAAACTTCGCATATCTCATCTTTAAAATATCCTTTTTCTATGCTTTCTTTAGCCCTTTGATAACTTAAGTAAGCATAATTATCCTGATCTTCTCTTGTGACATTATATTTTTTTGACACTTCATCAGCCGTATTGCCCATATGCATATTGTGATAGGCTTCCCATAACCCATCTATTATCATTGCATCAAAAACTTGTGTGTTTCCCATTCTAGCACCACTTCTTAGCTTATCGAGTAAGTAGGGTGCCCTTGTCATATTTTCCATTCCACCTGCTACAACAATATCTGCATCTTTACATTGTATTGCTTGAGCAGCTAACATAACCGCCTTAAGACCAGAACCACAGACTTTATTTATGGTAAAACATTCAACAGTATTAGGGAGGTCTGCCTTAAGTGCTGCCTGCCTTGCAGGGTTTTGTCCAAGACCTGCCTGTATAACGCACCCCATAATAGCTTCATCTACCATCTCTGGCTTAATGCCGGCTCTCTCTACAGCATTTTTTATAGCAATGCCACCAAGCTCTGTTGCAGTAAAAGACGAAAGGCTCCCCTCAAAAGAGCCAATTGCTGTTCTTACAGCACTTACTATCACAGCTTCTCTCATATCTTACTCCTTGATTTCTGAAAGTCTTTTTTGTATGTGCCTTTTATAATCATTTATCTCATCGCTTAATTTTTTTAAAGAATTCATCCTCTTTTGAATCTCGGCAATATGTTTATCAAGTATATCAAGAAGCTTATTTAAAGCAGCTCTATTACTTCTACTAACAAAGTAGATATCTTCTAGTTCCTTCATATCATTAAGAGATAGACCCAAAACTTTTAACCTTTTAATAAACTTAAGTCTTCTCAAATCGTCTTCAGTATAGATTCTTTTACCACCTTCTAATCTTTTTATAGAGTTTAAAAGACCTATTTCTTCATAATATCTTATCGTTCTCGTTGTCATACCTACTAAATCTGATATCTCACTGATACTATAAGACCGTTTGCTAATATTATTCATATTTTTTACCTTTACGTAAACTGTAATATAGTGTTTTTAAAAAAAAGGGTGTTGGTCACCCTTTTTAGTTATTTATTAATCTTTACTTCTTTCTTGCCTGTCAGATAGGAAATAACTTTATAACCTTTTTTAATAGCCTCATCTACAAAGCCATTAATTTCTGCTTTTTCTACTCTAACTACTATTTGACTAGTGTTATCATCCTTATCAAACCTTACGAGGCTTCTTATACATAGGTTGTGTTCATCAAGTAATTTTACCAAACCATCAAGCTTCGAACAAACCTCACTTTTTAGAAATTCAATTGTTATTCTTGATACTGGAGTATCTAACCCCAACATAACGACAACAACCTTAAAAAGATCGTTGCTACTTACATAACCAACAAGCTCTCCCCTGTCATCAAGCACTGGCATTCCTCCAATTTGCTTAACGTGCATTATATTGGCTACTTCTTCTACAGGATCATCAGGGTGACAGGTTATAACATTTGTATGCATTATATCCTTAACTGTCATCTTTGAAATTAGATAATGAAGCTCGTGTATTGATAGTGTTGATGCCTGTGAGGGTGAGGCCTCTCTAATCTTGTTGAGTGAGGTTATACCTACAAGCTTGCCATTGTCAACTATAGGCAATCTCTTAATTTTATTCTCAACCATAATTTTTCTTGCATCGTACAGGGAGGTATTACTTGGTACCGATATAATCTTGGTTCTCATAAAATCTTTAACTCTCATTTTAACCTCCTAATCCCATTTTCTTCTATCTTCAATCTTTTTACTACCCTCTGGAATTGCAGAAACAAAAACTATATTTCCTTTTAGCTTTGTCACATCTCTAACCTTATCCTCAATTTTTTCCTTTAACAAATCAGTTCCTTGGACTCCTAACTTAAGAAATACTTCTACTGTCATAATATCTGTTACGTTCTCTCTAGTGACAATTACTCTTAACTTCTCTATTTCATCGGGAAATTTAGCTGCAACTTCATCTATCTGTCTTGGATGGACGAACATGCCCTTTATCTTGGTAACCTCATCAGCCCTACCCATAATACCCTTGATCTTATATGATGTTCTGCCACAAGGACATTCGTCTTCCATAATAGCAGATAAGTCGCCTGTACCATATCTAACAAGGGGATATGTATCATTTTCAAAGGTTGTAATAACTACTTCTCCAACCTCACCCATAGGTAAAGGCTCACCTGTCTGGGGATCACATATCTCTAAATAGATGTTGTCATCTATATGCATACCATTTTCACAGGAACATTCATAGGCTATGCTACCAATATCTGCCGTTATATAAGCCTGTCTAACAATAATGCCGTATTCATTAAGGGATTTTCTTAAAGTTGGACTTAAAATCTCTCCAGCCACAAGGGCTATATCCATATATAGATCCTTTTTAGGATCATATCCCAACTCTGACATCTTATTTATTAGAGCCATCAAAAATGATGGAACACCAATATAGCCGTTTATTTGTAGCTCAACCATTGTTTTAAGCTGTATTTCTGTGTTTCCTACACCTGTTGGAACGGTTACACATCCTATACCATTACAGGCCTCATCAAGAAATATGCCTGCTGGCGTCAAATGGTAAGAAAAGGTGTTCATTACGATATCGCCTTTTCTAAAACCTACATTATAGAGACATTTTTTTAAGCCCCAGTAATCATCTTTTCTACCTTCTGGATCATAAATGGGTCCTGGTGATACATAGATTCTTTTTAAAGATTCAACAGGAACTGCTAAAAATCCTCCAAAGGGTAGGTCATTATGATGAAAGTCAGGCATCCTATTTTTCTTAAGCACAGGAACTTTTGCAAAGTCATCTATTGTTTTAACTTTTTCAGTATCAAAACCTGTGCCATCTATAAATCTTTTGTAACCTTTTGCGTTCTCATAGGCGTACTTAAAGATTTTTAGAACACCATCTTCTTTTCTTGACATCCTATCTTTTCTAACCATTGTTTCTAAGTCTTTTTGATAATAGCCACTGTTTCTTTCTATATCAATTTTTTTAGGCATATAGCAGTCCTTTCGTTTATTTTAAGCCCCTTAGGAGAGCCATCTTTTTCTTCTTTTGTAATGTTTGGCATCTTTAAAACTTTTTTTCTTGCCCACCTCAGAAAGCCCAAGATAAAACTCTTTGACATCCTCATTCTCTTTAAGCTTTGCACATTCACCATCAAGAACCACCTTTCCCATCTCCATAACATAACCATAATTGCCTATTGATAAAGCCATGTTAGCATTCTGCTCTACAAGAAGAATAGTAGTCTTTTCCTCTTTATTTATATTTTGGACGATTTCAAAAATCTCTCTCACAAGCAGCGGCGCTAGTCCCAAAGAAGGCTCATCAAGGAGCATCAATCTAGGCCTTGCCATTAATGCTCTACCTATAGCTAACATCTGTTGTTCTCCACCACTCATATAACCAGCTACTTGATTTTTTCTCTCCTTTAGTTTTGGAAAATAATCAAAAACCAAATCCATATCTCGTTTAATATTTTGCCTATCCTTTCTTGTATAGGCACCAGCTATTAAATTCTCAGTAACGGTTAGATCTTTAAAGATTCTTCTACCTTCCATAACTTGAAAGATCCCCATCTTTACTATCTCTTCAGCTTCTTTATTGTTAATCTTCGTTCCCATATACTCTATTGTTCCATCTGTAACCTCACCCTCTTCTGCTTTTAAAAGCCCCGATATTGCTTTAAGAGTCGTAGTTTTGCCAGCTCCGTTAGCACCTAAAAGAACAGTGATCTCTCCTTCCTTGACTTCCATAGACATTCCTTTTAAGACAAGGATCACATCATCATATATAACTTCTACATTGTTTAGCTTAAGCATAAAGTCACCTCTTTCATCTGTAAAGGTAAACATGGGGAGCTATCAACTCCCCATGTTACAAAATTCATTAATATTTTAAGTAGCCTGTGTGTGCTTTAATCTTACCTTTTTCTACAATATAAAGCTTTGCTGATATATTGGGTTTTCTTAATTCTGGTTTATAAGAAATTGGAGCACTAAGGTCTAACATATCAAAAGTAGTTGTTTCGAGAATCTTTTTTATATTCTCACCAGTTAAATTATTTCCAGCCTTTTTCAATGCTTCAACTAAAAGATATGCAGCAAGAAATCCTTGTGTATAGTTTACTGGCTGTGGATCAGCTTTACCTTTAACCTCTTTTCTTACATCATGCATAAGCTTTACGCCCTTTAAATTTGTTTCGTGCCAGAAAGCAAAGGGTATAACTGCCATAAAACCTTCAGCAGCATCACCTGCTTGTTCCAAAAGTTTTTCTGATAAGGTCCAGTTAAGACCAATAAACTTAGTTTTTAATCCGAGTTTCTTAGCATCTTTCAATATTGTGCTTGTTGCCATTGTAGTTTGCTGAACTAATGCAAAATCTGGTTCTTTTTTCTGCATGTTTAAAAGTTGTGTTGTAGCATCAAGGTCTCTAAGCCCAACTATCTGCTTATCGACAACATCAACACCAATTTTCTGAGCAAACTCTTCCGCATCCTGTATTGGGGAACGACCAAAACCAGTGTCATTATAAATCAAAGCAATTTTTGGATTTCTTGTTTTATCTTTCCAGTTATCTTTAATCCACTTAATTGCAAGTCTTGCCTGATCCGAGTAGGTTGTTGCACATATAAAATTATAAGGTGTTTTATCGAAAACAAGATGTTCAGAATAGGATGCTGAAAGATAAGGGATTTTATCATTTGCAATCATTGGAGCCATCGCTTCTGTATCTCCTGTTCCCCAACCTAAAATAGCAATAACACCCTTTGAAACCATTTCTTTGTATGACGATACTGCCTGAGGAATTTTGTACTGATAGTCTACATCAATAAGCTCAATCTTCCTACCATTTACACCACCTTTTTTGTTAACATAAGCAATATAGTCCCTTGCACCCTCTGCGTATGGTGCTCCGACATCACCTGTAGCACCAGTTACATCAAAAATACCACCAATTTTGATGGTTTGCTGGGCAAAACTGAAACTCACCAGCATAAGAAACATTGTTACTACTGCCAAAATTCTTTTCATACATCCCTCCTTTGTTTTTTTTACAGGACTAAAATAAAACACTTTTTTAAAAAAATCAATCTTAATTTTTAATAACTAAAGGGCCAAAGTTTCCAATAATTCTTTATGGTTCTCCATCTCGCTGCGAGCCCGTCTGGCTCAAAAATTAAGAATAAAACAATAACTAGCCCAAATATGCCTTCTCTTATAGCTCCAAACAAATCAACAATCATTGGAAATTTACCTGCAAAAACACCGCTTATTACTCTTAATACTTCAGGCAAAACCGTCATAAATGTAGCACCCATAATACTACCATAGATACTACCAAGTCCTCCAATTATTATCATTGACAGATATTGTACTGATATCATTATATTGAAATGCTCAGGGGTAATAATACCTATGTAATGTCCCCAAAGACTTCCTGCCACTCCAGCAAAAAAAGAGCTTATGCCGAAAGAAATTAGTTTATATCTAAAAAGAGGAACACCTATGATCTCAGCTGATATATATCTATCTCTTATAGCCATAAAGGCTCTACCAGGCTTTGTTCGTACAATATTTTTAGCCACAATAACAGCCAATATAGTAAAGGCAAGCGCAAGAAAGTAGAACTTAAAATCACTATTAAAGGCGTAGTCACCTATCTTTGCTGGGGGTACCAAGAGCCCCTGATTACCACCAGTGACTGCTCTCCATCTTATAAATACAAACTCAAGAATAACCTGAGCAGCTAATGTTGCTATGGCTAAATAAAGCCCTTTAAGCCTAAGGGAAGGTATCCCAAATACCATACCAACCATTGCAGTAGTAATTCCCGCTGCAACGACACATAGCAAAAAGGGCCAACCAAAGGTATTCATAAGATAACCCGACGTATAAGCACCAACTCCTATAAATGCCCCATGACCTAATGATATCTGCCCTGTAAAGCCAGTTAAAATATTAAGTCCAAGTGTTGCGATTATGGAGATTAGAACTGTGTTTACTACATATAGTAAGTATTTAGAATTTTGAAAGGCAAAGGGAAATATTATTAGAGCTATAATAAATAACCAAAGCCAAAATTTTGAGGCCTTAGTCTGCCATATAGCCATATCATCTTCATAGGTTGTCTTAAAAATTCCACATTTAATAGCCATTTTCTCCTCCCTTTATACCTTCTCTATCTCTTCAGTACCAAAAAGACCGTAGGGTTTAATCATTAATACAAGGACTAATACCACAAAGGGCATAACTTCCTTTGTGCCTCCCTCAAAAATAGGGTCAAGGTAAATACCGCTTAAGGCCTCTAAAATTCCAATTATTAATCCACCTAAAATCGCACCTGGTATACTATCTAAACCACCCAATATTACTGCTGGGAAAACTTTTAAACCAAAACCACTCAATGTGGCATTAACCCCATTAATATTCCCTATTAGTATGCCACCAATACTTGCAACCACAGCTGCAATAGCCCAGGCTATACCAAATATTTTTTTAATGCTTATTCCCATTGACTGGGCTGCCTGTTGGTCGTTTGCAACAGCCCTCATTGCAATCCCAGCAGTAGAAAATCTAAAAAAGATATTAAACAAAACGAGACAGACTATTGCAAAGGCAACACTATAAATATACACTTGAGAAACAGCTATATTGCCAAACATTATTGGTTCTGTTGGAAAAACTTCAGGATATACCTTTGTTTCTGATCCCCAAATTAAATGTATAATCCCTTTAAGCACACTTGCAAGTCCTATCGTTAACATAATTATTGATATAATAGGCTCACCAATCATAGGTCGCAAAAATAATCTTTCGAGCAATAAGCCTAATAAGGCAGAGGTTATCAAGGTTGCTAAAAATGCTAACCAAAAGGGAATCTTTAACACTGATACAAGTATTAAACACAAATAGGCACCAAAAAGAAGTAATTCACCCTGTGCAAAATTAATAACCGCAGTTGACTTATAGATTAGTACGAAACCTAAAGCAACAAGAGCATAAATACTTCCTACTACTATGCCGCTAACTAAAGATTGAATTATTGTCTCCATACTTACCCCTTATTATTAATTTACATCAGTAATTTTCATTAATGTTCTAATTGTAGAAGTCTTACCATCCTGGAACTTAATAACTGCTTCAAGCTTAATCTCTGGTTTGCCTTCATACATTGCTTCAATAATCTCTTTGTACTTTTCTTCTACAAAATGTCTTCTAACCTTTCTGGTTCTAGTAAGCTCATCATCATCGGGGTCTAACTCTTTGTAAAGAAGAACGTATCTCTTAATCCTTGCGTTTTCTGGAAGACTCTTATTGACCTTCTCTACTTCTCCCTGAATCAGCTTTATCACTTCTGGCTTAGAAGATAGATCTGTGTAAGTAGTATAGTTTATCTTATTTCTTTCCGCATAGTTACCCACTATTCCATAGTCAATACAGATCATGGCAACTATAAAATCTCTATTATGCCCTACAGTAACGGCCTCTTTGATGTAAGGGCTAAATTTTAGTTTGTTCTCAATAAACTGAGGGGAGAACTTTGTGCCATCTCTTAGACTCATAACATCTTTTAACCTATCTATAACAACAATATGCCCATCTTGAGTTAAATATCCAGCATCGCCTGAATGTAGCCAACCATCTATAACTGTCTTTGAAGTCTCTTCTGGCTGCTTATAGTAACCAACAAATACAGCAGGGCTTTTAGATAGTATCTCTCCATCAGCTGAAATTTTGACCTCTGTCTCTGGTATGGGTTTACCCATTGTGTCTGGATTGATATCATCATCGGGATGGATACAGGATATACCGCTTATTTCCGTCTGACCATAGATCTGTTTTAAAGATATGCCAAGGGCATGAAAAAACTTAAAAGTGTCTGGACCTAAAGCAGCACCACCAGTCATGGCAGATCTAATATTTGAGAAACCTAATCTATCTTTTAAAGGCTTAAAAATTGCAAGATAAGCTAAGTAGTATAGAATTTTAAAATAGAAAGGTGGATTTTTTTTAGCAAACTTATACTCAGACCATTTATAACCGATAGGAAGACAGAGATTAAACATAAATCTTTTAAACCACGAGGCATCCATAACCTTTACTTGAACAGAGGCACACATGTTTTCCCAGACTCTTGGAGGAGAAAACATTATATGTGGTCCTATCTCTCTTAAGTCGGCCTGAGCAGACTCCGTACTTTCAGGGAAATTAACTGTAAAACCATAAAGCAGTGATGAAGCAATTGCCATCATCTGCTCACCAACCCAAGGAAGTGGCAAGAAGGATACAAACTCATCCTTATCATACTTGGGATCAACCTTGCCAAGATTTACAGCCATAGAGATTAAGTTTCTATGTGAGAGCATGGCCAATTTTGGGAATCCTGTGGTACCAGAGGTTGTACATATCCAGGCAATATCATCAGGTTTTGTACTTTCAACATTTTTTTCAAAAGTACCTGGAAACTTTTTCTCATATTCTTTACCTAACTCTATTACATCAGGGAAATAAATAAGCTTATCATGTTTATATTTACTCATTCCTTTGGGGTCATAATAGATAATTTTTTTTACATTAGGCAACTCTTTTTCCATATCAAGAATCTTATCAACCTGTTCTTGGTCTTCAGCAATAACAAACTTAGAGTCCGAATGGTTAATAACATAGGCAACTTCTTTTAGAATAGAGTCCTGATAAATACCTACACCATAGCCACAGGCCGCCTGTGCCGCAAGCTCGGCTATCACCCATTCTGGCTTATTGTCTCCTATTATAGAAACTTTATCCTCCCGTTCAAATCCCATACTAATTAGGCCTAAGGAAAAATACTTTACCTTCTCTAAATATTCTTCCCATGAGATGGACTGCCATATACCATAATCTTTCTCCCTCAGGGCAGTCTTTCTTGAGCCATATTTTTTTGCCTGTTCAACAAGCAGCTTTGGAAATGTATCAGCAGACATTTATCCTCCTCCCTTCCTATCTTCCTAAAAATGCGCCTTCAGTATCACCCAAATAGGCTTTAACAACAGCTGGATGTTTCTGGACATCTTCAGGTGTACCTTCGGCAATCTTTTCTCCAAAATCAAGCACCATTACTCTATCAGAAAGGTCCATAACAACACCCATATCATGTTCGATTAATAAAACAGTAATACCCCATTCTCTATTAACATCAATTATAAATCTTGCCATATCTTCTGTTTCTTCTAAGTTCATACCTGCCATTGGTTCATCCAAAAGCAGTATTTCTGGGTCTAAACATAGAGCCCTTGCCATCTCAACCCTCTTTTGAAGACCGTATGGGAGAGTCCCAACAGGTTTTTTCCTTATGTGTTCTATCTCAAGAAAATCTATTATCTCCTCTACCCTTTTTCTATGTTTTACCTCTTCTTTTCTAGCCGGCCCAAAATAAAATATTGAGGCAAGGAGGCCATATTTAATGTGATTATGTCTTCCTAACATTAGATTCTCTAAAACAGTCATGTGTTTAAAAAGCTCAATATTCTGGAAGCTTCTTGCGATGCCTAACTTGGCAATCTCAAAGGGCTTTAGGTGGATTATCTCCTTATCTTTAAAAAATACTTTTCCTTTTTGAGGCCTATAAAAACCATTTATAACATTATAAAGACTACTTTTACCTGCACCATTAGGGCCTATGATGGAAAAAATTTCTCCTCTTTTTACGCTGAAGCTAACATCTAAAAGTGCGGTTATACCACCAAAGCTAAGAGTAATATTTTCTCCTTTTAGAATTATCTCATCTTTTATTCTCTCGTTACTCACATATCCTCCTGACTAAACACTGTTTTAAAATGACTAAAAATCATTTAACGTAAACTGGTAAATTGTATTTATGATATTAAAAAAAAGAAATCCTGTTTGTCAAGATTTTTTTAAAACACTGTAAAAAATTTTTTTGCCCACTCTTATAAACTCATTCTCATACTTAGTTTTAGATAACCTTTCTGGATAGGATTCGTTGGAGAGATGCTCAATGACAAAATTATAATTTTTAAAAATTGAAACACTGTTAAAAAAATACTCTTCAAAATCTGAGACAAAAACTACCTTTCCATCTTTCTTGAGTATCCTATATAACTCCTTAACAAAATCAATATTAATAAGCCTTCTTTGATTATGTCTTTTTTTAGGCCAGGGGTCTGGAAAGTTTATATGAATAAAGTCAAAAAAATTATCTACAAATAAAAAGGACGCAAGGGTAACGGCTTCTCCATAAAAAACTTTTACATTTCCCAACCTATATTTTTCTATCCTTTTTACTGTCTTTTGGAAATATTTTTTGGAATATTCTATTCCTAAAAAGAACTCCTCTCTCTTTTTTAGAGCACTATTTATTAGATACTCTCCATTACCAAAACCAATCTCTAAATGTCTAATATTACTTTTAGAAAATTTTGTTAGATCGTAGGAATAATAGCGAAGCAACTCGTTGTTAAGAATAAGATATTTCTCTTCTAATACCATAATGATTTATATTTGGATAGTAGCCTCTATAAACTCTTGAATAATTCAATCTTAACAATGCTTCAGGCTCTCGCCTATTTAAATGTATCATCATTTTTATATATTTTTCATCAATCTCACCCCTATCTACAGCTTGACATAAAACATCAATAGCTCCACGAATATCATAAGGTTCACTTCTGTAAGGTCTTTTGGATATAAGGGCATCAAAAATATCTGAAACAGCAACAAAATTCACTGCATCATCTTTAAGCTTAATACCCAACGGATATCCACTGCCATTCTTCTTCTCGTGGTGCTGTAGGGCCACTATGGTGTTTTCAACGTAAGGATTCCCGTAATAGTAACTACACAATACGGCTCCATAAACAGTATGTTCTGTTATGACTGAAAAATCTTTCTTACTGAGAGGCTGTGTAGAATGAAGAATGTTACTTGGTATCCTTGACTTTCCCAAATCATGTGTTATAGAAGATGAGGCAACCTGATTTATTTTTTGTCTTTCTTCATAAAAATGTGTGGCTAAACAAATAGTTAATATGGCTGTGTTTATAGAATGCTCATAGGTATACTTATCCTTTATTCTCATAAAATGGTACTCTTCAAGAACAGCAACAGGAAGAGATATGCTACCAAAAATATTAATTATTGTTTTTTCATCACATTTTTTACAAAAAAAATTGTATGGTGTAAGCTGAATCTGAAGATTAAAATCTCTAAAAAGAAAAGTTTCTTTTAACTTAACCCAAACTTTTGTGGTAACCATATTTTTTTTGCTAATATCCTCTATTTTTTCTAAGTTAAGCTCCTCGCTTTTTGAGGCTAACAACTTTCCTGTTATGCTATGGATATCTCTTGTTATCTTAAAAGTATCTTTTATCATTAGTACCACTCTATTTTTGGATTGAAAATAACATAATCTATGTGAGTGCTAGCTCTATTAGTTCCACCGAAAGTAATATTATCACCAAAGGCTACATGGGCTGTGCCATAAATCTTCTCTGCCTCTAATATATTATCAGCCCTTTTGGCCTTTCTGTTAGTTCCAAATCCCAGCTCACAAAGGCAGTTATTCCTTTCATCTCTCTCAAAAATCTCCTCAAGAAAGCTCTTAACTCTCTCATCTCCCTTCAAATCTACGACCTTGCCATTTTTTATCTTTGCAATTAAAGGTTCCTTTAATTTACCCTCATTAGTCCATTCTATAACAAGATTACCTTCTGTCTTGGTCTCCAAAGGCGCTACAAAAACTTCTCCTGCTGGGAGATTGCCAAAACTTCCTTTTTTCTTGAAGTTACCCGTATCAGCCTTTAACTCTCTCCCTTCGAAGTTAAATGATAACTCTGTCCCAATATCATTTCTAATGATACAACCTTTTTTGCCTTGTAAATTATTCCAAAACTCCATTGTCTCTTTCTCAAGGTCAGGAAAATCAATATCAAGAGGTCCTTCAAACATCTCAAAATCAAAAAGGGGCATACTTATATACCTTGTACCAAGCTGATTAAGTATCTTTCTAAAGGCTGTGTGGCTTGTTGAGAAATATGAAAGAGCAATCACAAAGTCTGGTATATTTTTTAAATCACCTTTATCGATAAGAGCTGATATCTCACTAACTGAGATATCTTTTCTCTCTAATCTATCCCACCCATATCTTCCTTTAATCTTTTCAATAAAATCCTTACCAAAAATCTTCTCCCATAATAATATGTTAGGCTCAATGCCATTGCCACCACTATTACTTATTACCATTTTTTCCATATCAGACACTAAATCTTTAGAAGATGTGACAAATTTATCAGCAATTAAAAGTCTTTCTTTTAACTTGCCGTCTCCATCATAATCATCACAAAAAACTAAACCTCTCTCTTCTTTACTAACACCAAGAGAGCTAATAAGTATATCCTTTGTAATCTTTTTAATCTTAATCATCATTGACTTTTGTGCCTAAACATTTATAATAAGGCTATGCCGAAGTGGTGGAACTGGCAGACACGCTAGGTTCAGGGTCTAGTGGGTTTACACCCGTGCGAGTTCGAGTCTCGCCTTCGGCATATAAATCTTCTAAATTTTCTTTCTTAGACCAATAAATATAAAAAGTTGTGCCTACATTTTTTTCACTCACTACGTTTATCCTTCCCCCAAAGCCTTCTACTATCCTTTTTACTATCGATAAACCTACACCGCTTCCCTCTCTATCGATAGTTTTTACCTTATTGAAGGGCTTAAAAGCTTCTTTCAACTCCTTCTCAGTCATACCTATACCGTTATCACTTATTTTTATTAGGTAGTTATCCTCTTCTTCTTTAAAGATTATGTTAACTCTTGGTGTTCTATCATCAGGGGTATATTTTATTGAATTAGCTATGAGATTTGTAAAAATCTGAAAAAAGGCTAAATTATTACCAAAAAGCTTAGGCGGTGTACCTTCTATCTTAATTTTAGGCAATCTATGCCTTATAAGTGGTCTAATATATTTTAATGAAGACTTAAGGGCATCCTTAACATCTATAATTTCACTAATTTTTAATAATTTTTCTGTCTGTTTTAGGTTCAACAAATCTTTAACAAGCTCTTCTATCCTATTTAACCCTTTATTTATATTGTTTAGATAACTTTTGTGTTCCCTCGTCATCTTATTGTGATATTTTTTTTCAATAAGATGTAAAAAACCTTTTGTAGTAATAATCGGGGTTTTCATATCATGTGAGATAGCTGTAACCAATGTTTCTAAATCCTTACTCTTTTGATTAAGCTGCCTATTTTTCTCTTCTATCTTCTTAGTAAATATATAGTTTGATATGGCAGCACCAAAAGTTTTTGAGATTAACCTTATTGTTTCCCTATTAACCTCTTTTTTTTCTTTAAAGGCTATATTTATAGTAGCAAGAAACTCTTTTCTTGACCTTATGGGAATTGATAAATGGCCAATAAAATTGTCCACGGCAATGAGAAATTTTTTAACGTAACCACAGTCGGTTACATAAAAAAAATCGCAATCTTTATTATTAATGATTAAGTTTTGACACTGACAATCTCTATGAAGCTTTGACTCAATGTTTTTTAATGCTTCAGGAAGAGCATATTCAATGAAAAGACCTGAGTAAAAATTATCTTTCCATAGATTAATCCACCCACAATCTGCTCCTAAAAATGCTATTGTTTTTTTAAGAGCACTCTCTAGGTTGGAAATACTCGTCTCTTCCGCAAAAAGCGTATCAACTAAATCAGTTATAAATATCTGTAAGCTCTCTGCCAATTTTATCCTTTAAAAAATTGTTTTATTTTCAAATATCAAGCTATAATTGATTAAGAATTTCATTACTTTTATAGCATAAAAATCAAGAATTTTAAAGGAATTTTTCATATTTTATTAAATTAAAGATTTTAATAAATGTAGAAAAGAGAAGTGCCTCTAAAAAAGGGCACCCTCAATAAAGATTTGCTTGATTAGTCCTTAAGCTCTCCTCTTAAAAAGGTGTCATAGGCAGTGAGATCAAAATAACCATGCCCACTAAGATTAAAAAGTATAATCTTTTCTTTTTTCTCTTCCCTCGCTTTAATTGCCTCATCTATGGCAGATTTAATAGCATGGGAAGATTCGGGGGCTGGTATTATGCCCTCTGTTCTTGAAAATATTAGAGCCGACTCGAAGACCTTTGTCTGTTCATAGGAGACTGCTTCGATAAAATTTTTATTTGCCAAAAAAGAAACTATTGGGGAATCACCGTGATATCTTAAGCCTCCTGCATGTATAGAAGGCGGTATAAAATCATGACCTAAGGTGTACATCTTAATAAGCGGTGTGAGTCCTGCCACATCACCATAGTCATAGTCAAATCTTCCTTTAGTTAAGGTTGGACAGGATGCAGGTTCAACAGCAATAAATCTTGTCCCTTTCTTCCTCCCCTCAAAGCAATCCATTATAAAAGGAAATACAATACCACCAAAGTTGCTACCACCTCCAACACAACCAATTACAACATCTGGATAGAGACCTAAGTCTTCCATCTGTTTTTTTGCCTCTAACCCAATAACTGTTTGATGTAAAAGTACATGGTTTAAAACGCTTCCTAAGGCGTAGTGTGTATCTGAGTTTGTTGCTGCGTCTTCAACGGCTTCGCTTATTGCGATACCTAAGCTACCAGGACTATTGGGATCCTTTTTTAGCACTTCTCTACCGGAAGCAGTAAGCTCGCTGGGGCTTGGTATTACCTTACCTCCCCATGTCTCCATCAAAATTCTTCTATAGGGTTTCTGATTATAGCTAACCCTAACCATATATACCGTACATTCAAGCCCAAAAAGATTACAGGCAAAGCTTAAAGATGATCCCCATTGTCCAGCACCTGTCTCTGTTGCTAACCTTTTTATGCCCTCTTTTTTGTTATAGTAAGCCTGAGGGATGGCTGTATTGGGTTTGTGACTACCAGGCGGAGATACACTCTCATCTTTAAAAAAAATCTTAGCAGGTGTATTCAAATACTCTTCTAACCTTCTTGCTCTCCTTAAAGGCGTTGGTCTCCAAAGTCTATAGATATCTAAAACTTCTTCTGGTATATCTATCCATTTTTTATTAGAGACCTCTTGCTCAATAAGTGACATAGGAAAAATAGGTGTGAGCTTGTCAGGAGTAATGGGATCTTTGGTTTTAGGATCTAAGTATGGTTCTAAAGGTTCTGGCAAATCTGCCAATATATTATACCATCTCTTTGGTATCTCGCTATCATTCAAGTAGTAATTTCTCATTAAGATCTCCTTTCATTATTGAAAATTCTATATTTCAAAAGCATCAAAGCATAAAACTTTATGTATTATACACATAAGTTTTTTCCTTTAAAACAGTTTTTTCTTGTTTTTTTCTATGATTTATCTAATATATAACATTATGGCATACGAATACTTATTACTTGTTATTTTAGGATTAGGGGCTGTAGTACTGGGATTTTATGGAGCCTTTCTGTATAAAAAGAGTAGTATAATCTCAAACCTTTTGTCCTTTCTTATGCCTATTGGGATTATTATAACCATATTGGGCATTTTGCTAACAGTTTTGCCAAACTTTTTTAAGGAACCCATATGGTAAAAAGGATTCTGAAGGTTTTAGCTATTTTTGTTTTTATACTTTCAGCAGTCTATATCAGGGTGCTTGTTTATCAGGTAAATGAGTTCAAAAAGGCTGAAAGGGCTTTTAACGAGAAAAACTACAAAGAAGCAATCTCATATTATGATACCACCCTCCATATGTATACACCCTTTAGTCCCTATATTGAAAAATCTATAAATAGGTTGATTGAGATAGCAACACATTTTGAGAAAGAAAGCAACTACAGTTGGGCACTTAATAGCTATGAAAACTTAAGAAGTGCCCTTTATGCAAGCCAAAGTTTTTATACCCCCTATAAAGAAATTATCGACCTCTGCGATAAGAAAATTGCAGAGCTATTACCAAAAATACCACAGTGAATGTAGAACCTTTTTCCTTTATATCTTTTGGTGGCATAGGAGAAACCGGCTTTAACTCATATCTTTTCAACATAAAAGGCAATAAATTCCTCGTAGATTTTGGAATAGCCATGCCAACACCTTTTATGCCTTCTACTTCAACTATTGTTCCAGATGTGAGGGCTATGGCAGAGTTTTTTAAAGATGTTAAGGCTATAATTTTTACCCATGGACACGAAGACCATATTGGTTCCTATCATTACTTTAGAGATTTTTTTAAAGCCCCTGTAATTGCTTCTTCTTTAACGTTAGAACTAATAAACATGAAATTAAAAGAGCTTGGCAAAGAACAAGTTAATGATTACATCTTAATTAAAAGAAATAATTCTCAAATAAGATTAGGCGAGTTAGAGTTTTGTTTTTTCAAAACAAAGCATAGTATACCCCAGAGTTATGGTTTATATTTCAAAACGCCTTTTGGATATGTAGTTTTTACATCGGACTTTAAAGAGATAGAGGGCCTTAAAAAAATTCCCCCCAACCCCTTTATTCTCTTTTTTGATGCCACAAATAGTGAGATAAAAGAAAATAAAGAAGAAGCTGAAGTAAACAAAAATATAGAAAGACTATTTAAGGAAACCAAAGGCGCAATAATAGTCTCTACCTTCTCTACCAATCTAGAAAGAATAGATAAGATTATCAATCTTTCTAAGAAATATAAAAGGAAAATCTTTGTATCAGGAAAAAATATTGAAAAATCTATTCAAATAGGCAAAAAATTAAAAATATTTGAAGATTTCTCGACAGAAGACTTCGTCAGAATAAATAAATTTAAAAGAGAAGAGATTTTAGTCTTAACAACAGGAACACAAGGCGAAAGGTACTCTTCCCTTAACTTTATCTCTATGGGCAACTTTAAAGGTTTCAAAATTAAAGAAGGTGATACGGTAATAATTAGCTCAAGCATTATCCCAAGAAACGAGATCTATATCTACGATATGATAAATAGACTTTCTGAAAAAGGTGCAATGGTTTACTATGCCAAGACAGATGATATCCATACCTCTGGACACGCCTCCCTAAAGGAGCTTTCTAAGATTTTGGGACATTTTGACCCAAATTACATTGTCCCAATACACGGTGAACACAGGCAACTTAATATGGCAAGAAAGTTTATTCTTAGCAAGAAGCAAAAAGAGGCAGCAATCTTAAAACCGAACCCTGGAGATGAGTTTATCTTTAAAGGTCAAGGTGATCTTACTGTAAAAAAACATGTAATAAAAAAACTTTATATAGATGAGGATAGCAATGAGTTCATATCAATGGACCTTATAAAGCAGAGAAAAAAACTTTCAGAAAGTGGTATAATTGTCATCAATATAAAAGAAGAGGTTGATTTTTTGAGTTTTGGATTTCTTGAAAGAGACTCAAATTTTTTTGAGCTCCTAAAAAGCTTTATACTCTTAAAGCTTAAGAGTTATAAATCACAATATCTGGAAAAGGAAGTTATTCCTGAGATATTAGAGAAAGATATAAAGAGCTTTATCAAGAAAAAACTTAATAAAAAACCCTATATTGTGTTAAATATCTTGGAGGATCGATGCTTCTTGAATCAATAATTCTTGGTGCTGTCCAGGGTCTAACAGAATTTTTACCTATCAGTAGCTCTGCCCATCTTGTTTTAGTCCCATATTTTTTCAATTTCAAAAGCTCAATCTTGAGTTCTACTATGTTTGACGCCATCTTGCATGGTGGATCTCTTCTTGCAATTATCTTATTCTTCTGGAAAGACATAGTAAAACTGAAAGATAATAAGCCCCTAATAACTATGATTATTATCTCTTGTGTCCCTACTTTCCTTCTTGCCTTACTTATTGAGCCTATTAAAGACATATATTTAAGGAATGTATCAATTATCGGGGCAAATCTTATAATCTTCAGCCTTTATATTTTAATTGCTGAAAAAAAAAACAAAGAGCTATTAACCATTGGTAGCCTTAAGCTCCATCATTTTTTAATACTGGGCTTTATGCAATCTTTTGCACTAATACCAGGCACAAGCAGATCTGGTGTTACCATAGCTACGGCTTATTTATTAAATATTAAAAAAGACGAGTCTTTATCAGTATCATTTTTAATGGGGATACCAGTAATAGGAGCTGCCTTTCTGTATGAGTTTAAAAAAGCGCTAATGGCAAATCAGAGCGAGATGATACCAATGGAGATAATTACTATCGGTATGTTAAGCTCCTTAATATTTGGGATAATTGCTCTTTTTTTACTCGCTAAGATTGTAAAAAAATATAAAATTTCCTACTTTGCTTACTATAGATTTTTTATCGCCTTACTGATATTCTATGAATTATGGATAAACTAAACAAAAAAGAGTTAGATGCAGAAAAAGAGAGGCCCCTTAAAAGAGAAATAGGTCTAATCATTATTATAGCCATCACTGGCTTTTTTTATCTTACTATTCTTACTTTTTCACCCAATGACCCTTCTTTTTTCACAAAAGATATCTTTTCTGATGAGATAAAAAACTTCTTTGGTAAATTTGGTTCCTACATTGCTTCAATATTAATACAGTTCTTAGGGTGGTCTTCCCTTTATATCCCCCTTTACTTAACAGCAATAATATTTTATTCAAAGTTTTTGAGAGATTTTAGCTTAAATTTAGCAAGATTTTTTTTCTTTATAGTCTCGCTTTTTTCTTTATCAGGCTTTCTTTCCTCAATCTCTCCGGAGTCAAATGTTTTCGGTTTGAGAATACCTGCAGGGGGCTTCATTGGTCATGTAATTGGATCATCTTTTAGTAAATATCTTAATGTTACAGGCGGGGTTTTTACACTTGTTATTATATTTATGGTCTTTACTATCCTATCTTTAGAGAAAAACATTTTCAAAAAAATTTTTCTTTTCCTTCTTAATCTATTCAAGGGTATTTTTGCCGTTAAAATGTGGAAAGAGCGTTCAAAAAAACCTGAAGTTAGGACTCCCAATCTAACCAAAGCCTCTAAAAATTTAGACGATAAAAAGGAAGAAAAGACTGAAGAGCAAGAGCTAACCCTTAATTTATCTACCGACATCTCTAAATATGACCTACCTCCCATCTCCATTTTAAACATCAATAAAGAGAAATATTTCGGGCCATCGGAGGCAGAGATAAAGGAAAATATTGGACTCATAGAAGATTGTTTGAGATACTTCGATGTGAGAGGTAAGATATCAGAGGTCCACCCTGGACCATTAATTACAATGTATGAGTTTATACCCGAACCAGGCACAAAGATAAACAAGATTGTTGCTTTAGAAAACGAGTTGTCAATGGCATTAAAGGCAATATCCTTAAGAATAATAGCACCAATTCCCGGTAAATCTTCGATAGGTATAGAGCTATCCAATAAAAAGATGGCAACTGTTTATATTAGAGAGATAATTGGTTCAGAAGAATTTGCTAATAAATATCTAAAGATACCTCTCTGTATTGGTAAAGACACCACAGGTAACCCCTTTGTTGCCGACTTAACTAAGATGCCACATTTATTAATAGCAGGCTCTACTGGGTCTGGTAAAAGTGTTTGCATTAACGCAATGATATTAAGCATACTTTTTAAACTAAAACCTGACGAAGCAAAGTTTATTATGATAGACCCAAAAATGTTAGAGCTATCTCTCTATCAGGATATACCACACCTTGCCTATCCTGTCGTAACTAACCCAGAAGAGGCTTCAAAGGTACTAAAATGGGCAATCAGAGAGATGGACCAAAGATATGAACTAATGGCAAACAGTGCAGTTAGAAATATTGAACAATACAACGCAAAGATTGAAGAGAGGTCTAAGAGGACTCTTTTTTCAAATAATGAAGAAGAGAAGAAAAAATTGCCCTATATAATTATAATTATTGATGAGCTTGCTGATCTAATGATGGTATCTGCCAAGGAGGTTGAAAATTACATAACAAGGCTTGCCCAAAAGGCAAGGGCATCTGGTATTCATCTTATAGTGGCAACACAAAGGCCTTCTGTAGATGTTATAACAGGTCTTATTAAGGCAAATTTTCCAGCAAGAATAGCCTTTAAGGTAGCCAGCAAGGTTGATTCAAGGACTATCCTTGATGTAAATGGTTCTGAGAGTCTATTAGGGCAGGGAGATATGTTATTTCTTAAACCAGGAACAAGTCAGCTAATTAGATTACACGGTGCTCTAGTTACAGAAAATGAGATAATCCAAACAGTCCATTTCTGGAAATCACAATCAAAACCAGAATTTATTGAATTACCCGCAGAGGTCGAAGAAACACAGGGAGAAGATGAACTCTTTGACGATGAAAAATATGAGGAAGCTGTTAAAATTGTAATAGAGACCAAACAGGCATCTATCTCTCATCTTCAAAGGAGGATGAGAATTGGATATAATAGAGCTGCGAGGATGATAGAAAGGATGGAGAGAGAAGGGATTGTAAGCCCACCAGATGGAGCTAAGGGTAGAGAGGTATTGAGATAAATAATAGGTTATTATAACAACTGTAATAAACTAAAGAGGCAGAGAATGTTTTTTTAAAAATTATAAAATAGTTTTGAAAGGAGATTTTTATGAAAAAATTTTTATTCTTTTGTCTATTTTTACTATATTTTGCTAATAGTGGTATATGCCAACAACCACAGCAAAAGATATCTATTAACTCGGTGATAGACGGTATCCAAAAGTTTTACGATATAGCCTACGGTATTGAGGCTACATTTGTACAGGAAGCAACAATAAAAAGTGTAAACAGGGTACAGACCTCAAGAGGAAAGGTCTACTTCAAAAAACCTGGAAAAATGGCATGGATTTATGAAGAACCTACAAGGCAAAGGATTATATCTGACGGTCTTACCTTATGGATGTATCTACCCGAGAATAACCAGGTAATTAAAAATCGAACTAACCAAGCCTTTATGACTGATACACCTCAAAATTTTCTTTCAGGCTTAGGTAATATAAAAAAAGATTTCACTGTAAATTTTGTCCCTCCTATATTTGATACCGAAAAAAATGTGTTGCTTGAATTTATACCAAGAAACCCTCAACAGAGCTTTACAAAAATATTTGCCACAGCAAAGCCCATCTTTTACCAGGGCCAACACCTATATCAGATAATTCAAACCACTATCTACGACAAATTTGGTAATCTAAACAAGATAAGCTTTTATAATTTAAACGTCTACGATAAAGACCAAGCCTTTGCTATTAGTGATAATCATTTTGAGTTTATCCCACCAGCTGGGGTAAAAATTATAGAACCTCCTGCAGCATTACGGGCTCAATAATAAAGCTGCAAAGAAAAAAGGCTTATTAATTTTTGACTAACTTAATTATGAAGGAATCTCTATGAATTTCTATCTCATTAGTCTTGGTTGTGCCAAGAATTTAGTTGACAGCGAGAAACTCTCTATAGAACTCGAAAAAAATGGGTACTGCTTAGTAGAGGACCTAAAAAAATCTGATTTTATTCTGATAAATACCTGTGGATTTATAGAGGCTGCTAAGGAAGAATCTATAGAAACCATTCTGTCTATTATTTCAGATAAACCCAAAAAGACTAAAGTTATCGTTTTTGGTTGTCTAATTCAAAGATACAAAAAATCTCTTGAAACTATGATTCCTCAGATAGATGCGCTCTTTGAAATAATGCCTTACGAAAAACTGGCTGAAGAAATTACCAAGATCTGCCCTGTAAAAAAGATAAAAAAAGAAGAAGGGAAAAAAATACTTTTCACCCCACCAAGCTACACCTATGTCAAGATAGCCGAAGGATGTAGAAACTATTGTTCCTATTGTGCAATACCTTTAATAAGAGGCCCCCTTAAAAGTTTTCCTATGGAAATAGTTGTAAGAGAGATAATAGATCGATTAAACAGTGGCTATAAAGAGATTAACCTAATTGCTCAGGATATAACATCCTATGGGGTTGATATATACCAAAAACCCTCCCTTACAAAATTAATAGAAGAGATCCTAAAGATTAATAAGGATTTCTGGTTGAGACTTTTATATCTCTATCCCACAAGGATAGATAGGGATTTAATAGAGCTTATAAAATCCGATGAACGTATAGTGAGATACTTGGACATCCCCATTCAACATGTAAGTAAAAGAATTCTTAATCTAATGAATAGGGATTACGAAAAAAAAGATATCATTAAAATCATAGATAATTTAAGAAATACCATTGAAGGTATAACAATTAGAAGCTCTTTTATTGTTGGTTTTCCCACAGAGGAAGAAGAAGATTTCGAGGAACTTTTAAGTTTTATAGCAGAGAAAGAGCTCGACCATATAGGTGTTTTCGACTACTCATCAGAAGAAGGCACCTCTGCCTATAAGTTAAAACCAGTGGTAAAAAAGGCTGTCAGGGTAAAAAGAAAAAAGATCCTTCTACAAAGGCAAAAAAAGATAGAAATTAATAAAAACAAAGAGAAAAAAGAAAAGATATATAGATGCATAATCGATAAACCCTGTGATGAGTTAGGAGCTTTATACGAAGGCAGAATCTACTCCCAAGCACCAGAGGTAGATGGGGTAACATATGTAACAAATTATGACAAAGGGAAGGGGCTCTTTGTTGACGTAAAAATTAAAAAAGCCATTGGCTATGACTTAGTTGCTGAATGTCTTTAAGTTTGTACATCTTCAATATAAAGCTCTCCTGTATCATAATCATAGGCAAAGAGCTCTGCATATCTGCCCCAATCAATAGCAATCTCAAGCTGATTCCATGCCTCATCTTTTGTAAAGTGGTTTTCGAGAATCTCAATAAAGAAATCTTCGCTCATTCTTTTTTTCTCAGTAGTAGTTAGAACCTGATGTATTTGTTTAATTAGTTGAATATTTTTAAGAGCCATCTCTCTGAAAATAACTTTCTTCTCAAGGACATCGGATCGGGAAAATCTTTTTCCTTCTTCTGTCAGTTTCATCTCTCCTTCTTTTACCTCGGCAAATCCCAAAAAGACTGTTGCTTCAATCAATGGGAAAACATCATCTACCTCCAACCCAAGGTCAGAAGTAAGTTCTGATATATCTATCGCCTCTTCCTTTGAGTGAGCAAGCTCTACAAGACCTGCTATTGCACCTACTTTTGCATGAGGTAAAAACTGATACCTTTCCTTTCTAAGCATAAAAGGCACATCTTTTTTTGGTTGGGTCAGAACTGTGTAAATATCATCAACTAAAAATTTAAACTCCTTAGAGTTTTTTTTCCTGATTCGGGGAATATTAATGTGTATCTCTGCCCTAATAGTTGCAGGATTATGACTTAGGATTATTGCTCTGTCAGACAAAAAGACGGCTTCTTCTATATTATGGGTTACGAAGATAACAGACTTAATTGGTAGCTTCCCTTCAATCCATAGCCTTGAAAGCTCACTCCTTAAATTATCTGCTGTAAGTATATCGAGGGCAGAAAAAGGTTCATCCATAAAAAGTATATCGGGCTCTACCGCTAAAGCTCTTGCTATGCCAACTCTTTGCTTCATTCCACCAGAGAGCTCTCTTGGATAAGCATCTTCAAAGCCATCCAATCCAACAAGATCAATTACTTTAATAGCCTTTTCCCTTGCTTCCGCTCCAATAACTCCCAATGCTTTTAAACCAACCTCAACGTTTTCTAATACAGTAAGCCAAGGAAAAAGCGCAAAGTTCTGAAAAACCATACTAATTCTTGGATTATTATCGGAAGAGTTTTTCTTGTAATACATAATCTCTCCCGATGTTGGCTCTATAAGTCCAGCTAATATTCTTAATAAGGTTGATTTCCCTGCTCCTGATGGGCCAAGAAGGGCCAAGAAATCTCCCTCCTTGACGACAAGGTTTATGTCCTCCAAAACGGTTAAGAAGCTACCCTTTCTCATTGGGTAGGCTTTTGATAAATTTTTTACTTCTAATATCTTATCTTTCATTGATCTAACCTAAACTTTTCTTCTGCCATTGTAAAAAGTCTTTTCCAAAGTAAACGGTTAAGAGTTACTACTATTATAGACATTAAAATCGTACTAGCAACAAGAATTGTGTAATTACCTGAAGCACTTGACTCACTAATAAGACTTCCAAGCCCCATGGTCTTTTGAACCTCTCCGCCAAAAACTACGTACTCAGAAACAATAGAGGCATTCCAGGCTCCACCTGTTGCTGTTATTAGTCCTGTTACTAAATAAGGGAAAATGGCTGGAAGGATTAATATCTTCCACTTTCGCCATCCTGTTATATTGTATAGCTCCGCTGTATCCTTTAAATCCTGTGGGATAGCAGATGCACCAGCAATCACATTAAATAAAATATACCACTGTGTTCCCAATAACATAAGAAATATTGAACCTAACCCCAGTCCGCCACCAATTTTAATAAGAAAATATATGATTATAGGAAATAAAGCTGTTGCAGGCACTGATGCAGCAATCTGAATAACTGGCTGAAGTACCTTTGCAACCTTTGGTTTCATGCCAATAACAACACCTAAAGGGATAGTCCAAAGGGAAGCAATAATTATGGCAGAAGTAGTTCTAAGGAAAGATAAGAAGCTCGCCTTTAATAGAAAGACCATATCTTCAGTCTTTATATCACTAAGTAACTTAAAGAAGAAATAGGCACCCTTGACCAAAAAATAAATTAGGAGCAACAACAACGGCGCTAAGATGATGTAATTTATTATTTCTCTATTCTTTTTTACATTAATCTTTTCTCTTTTTGCTAACAAAAGATTAATCTTATCGGCAAGATAATCTAATCTTTCTGTCAACCTCTCCATAATCTTAGAGGACCTAAAGATATCTAGAACCAGTGATTCTTTTTCTTCCTCTGAGACCACTGTGTCTATACGAAACTTTTGAGACCATGCCACGAGTGGCTTCCAGATTAACAAGTCAAGTAGCACAATTATTATTATCATCACAGAAAGACCCACCAATACCCTCTCTATATCACCGTTATTAGCCGAGAGTTGGATAAAGGAGCCTATGCCTGGTAGGCGAAAATCTTTACCTTTAACAATAAACATTTCACAAGCCATAAGAAAAAACCATCCACCTGCTACAGACATCATGCTATTCCATACAAGCCCTATAGAACTTGATGGTAGATCAACCTTTAAGAATTTATAAAATTTAGAAAATCTATTTATCTTTGCAACCTCTTCAATTTCACGTGGGATGGTTGATATAGAGTTATAATAACTGAAAGCCATATTCCAAACCTGCCCAGTGAAAATAAGTATTATTGATGCTAACTCCACACCTATTCTTTTATCTGGAAAAAGAGAGATCATTGCCAATAAAACACCTGGAAGAAAAGAAAGAACTGGGATAGATTGTAAGATATCAAGAAGGGATATCAATACTGCCTGAGCAATCTTATTTTTTCTCGCCAAGTATCCATATCCTATTGAAAAAATTAGGGAAAACACATAGGCTATAAAAATTCTCGAGATAGATTGAAGTATGTACAAAGGCAAGTATTTGTATTCTAAACTTATCTCTGCTACACTGCTTAAATCTCCCTTCCATTGACTTCCTAAAAAAAATAGAAGTCCAATAAATGCCATTAAGAAAACTGCCACAATGATATCAGGTAAGCGAAAACCAATAATTGTAGGAAAACTTATCTGGATTTTCATAGCATACAAATTATAACTTAAAATAACCTTTTAAAAAACTGCAAAAACACCCCACGGAATTTAGGGAAAATATAGTAAAAAACTTTTTGAAGTGATAATTTAACTTTTAAGTAAAAAGTCTTCTATATCTTCTTAATTATTTGACTATAAAAATCTTCATCAACCTTACTAACCCACAGGTCAGCGTACTCAGTTAGCGGCGTCCTCTCAGGGTTGATTTCTATAACAGAACCACCCTTTCTTTTTACAATAAATGGTATCTCTGCTGCTGGATATACAAGACAAGAAGTACCAATTACAATAACAATTTGGGCTATTGAAGCATAGGTAAAGGCTCTATTCAACTCCTTTGCAGGAAGGCTCTCTCCAAACCACACCACATCAGGTCTTATAAGTCCTCCACACTCACAGTAGGGAGGTAATACCTCAAAGCTTATATCCTCTGTCTTAAACTTACTTTTACAGGAAGAACATTTGACCATATGGATATTGCCGTGGAGCTCAATAACCTCTCTTGATCCTGCTTTGTGATGAAGGCCATCAATATTTTGAGTTATTACAGCAAAATCCCTCTTAATCTCTTCAAGTTTTGCAACAAAATAATGCCCTTTATTTGGCTTAGCCTGCTTTATTTTTTCATATCTATATAAGTACCATTGCCAGACTTTAACAGGGTTACTCATAAAACCTTCATAGGTAGCATAAACCTTTGGGTCAAAATCTTTCCAAAGACCATCGGTGTCTCTAAAAGTCTGTATTCCACTATCCTTTGATATACCAGCGCCTGTAAAAACTATAACTTTCTCATATTTTTTTATAAAATTAATTATCTCGTCCGTAATCATAAAATCACCTAATAATTTTTTTTAGTTCCTTGATTTAACTCTTCTAGTACCCTTAAAATTTCTGGTAAGAGCTGTTTTTTTCTAGACAACACACCTGCTAAAAAGTAGAGTTCCTTCTCTAAGGCTTTGAAAGGTAATAGTCTTTCTGCCTGTTCAAAGTCGGTAATGAGCAGTAAGCTATCACCTTTAATAATATCCGTTACCATTAACATAACCCAGTCTAAGGCATTTTGTTTTTTGATATTATAGAGGGCCTCTCTTAAATTTTCTTTATACTCTTCAAAGATTGCAAAGTTAACAACCTCAATCTGGCTTATCCCAATTTTATAACCATACTCATTGTAAACTTTCATATCATGAATAATTACTTCTTCTAAATTACCTGCCTTTAAGTTGTCTGCGGCAGAAAATATTTCTGATCCAAAGCTTTCATAATCTAAGGAAAGTATTTTTGATAATTCTAATACAGAACTTACATCTTCTTGTGTGGTCGTAGGTGATTTTAAAACTACTGTATCTGAGAGTATCCCAGCCAGCAAAAGTCCTGCTATGGTATTATCAATCTCAACCTTCTTTGACTTGTAGAGCTCATAAACTAAAGTACAGGTACTTCCAACAGGCTTAGTATATATGTATATTGGAGACCTAGTCTTACCCGCACCTAACCTGTGATGGTCTACGATCTCGAGAATCTCTGCCGACTCAACACCATCAACAGATTGCATATACTCGTTATGATCAACAAGAATTAATCTTTTTTTCTTTGTATTAATAAAATTCATCCTTGTAACAATACCAATCAAACTGTGATTGTCATCAACTACTGGTAAACCCTTTAAATCAGATTTAAGTAACTCAGTCCTTCCAAAATCAATATAGTCATTTGCTTTTATTACAGAGATTGAATCATTCATTATATTTTTGGCAGAAACACTGAGCATGGCCAAACTTAAGGTCTCTGCTGTACTTAGTTCTGAGACATAAATCCAACCTTTATAGCCTGAAAGATCAATATCTATTTCATTAATATCCTTTATTCCTGTTAATATTATAATAGCAAAGTTGTTTTTAATAGCATGTTCAACCACTCTTTTTCTATTACCCACAATTAATGCTATTTTTTCAGGTGCTATAGTCTCTGTTCTCTCTTTGAATCTCTCATATGGCATTGCCCCTACAACAAAACTTCCAAAAAACTCCTTTTCAACACCCCTTTTAAGAAAAAATCCACTTATTGACTTCTCAAAATTTTCTGGTTTTATTAAATACTCAACTCTACTTTTATTAGTCAAAGCAGTAAAAAACTCTGTAAGCTCAATATAACTAACGACACCTTTAAATTTTTTCTCATCAGATACAACTGGGACCACACCTATCTTCATATTTTCAATACTTTTCATACACTCAAAGATCGTATCATCAAGAAAAACAGAGACAACATCTCTCGTCATAATATCGGAGACTCTTGGGAACACGTCATTTATATAGACTGGTGTGGTAGCCTTAAACTTCTCAAATACAAATTTTGTCTGTTTATTAATGTTGCCACACCTAGAGGCAATATATTTATTTTCAGTATCAAGCTTGCTTTTTAGATGGGCATAACAATAGGCAGAACATACAGAGTCCGTGTCAGGATTTTTATGACCAACAACAAAGATCTCATCCATTGGATCACCTCTTTTTGTTAAAATAACAACTATTAAAATATTACATCTCTTAATAACAATTCAACCTACTTTTTAATTTTTTAATTAAGTTTGCTATCTTTATTTTCTGTTTTCCCTTTTAAACTATTCAGTTGTAATTTTTTTAATAATGAATCCTATACTGAGAGTTTGTGGCCTATGAAACACCTAATCTTGATAAAACATCTGGGTCTGATATATTTTTAGAAAGAAATGTACTTGAAACATTCAAAAAACAATATATAATAATTATCAAAAAAGAGGTGATCCGTTATGAAAATAAAAATTTTTTTCCTTGCGCTATTAATGTTTCTTTTTAATTATAAGTTATTATCAGCAGAAACATTAACCTTATCAGAAACATTAAAAAAAGCCCTGAAAGAGAACCACTACATTAAAGCAAAAAATTATGAGTTTTTGTCAAAAGAAAAAGATTTATATATTAGTAAATACTCTCTCTATCCAAAAATTTATTTAGAAGAAAAATTTACAACAGGCAATTATAACTCCTATGGAGTGTTTACTAAACTAAACCAAGAAACACTGACTATGACAAATTTTTTCAATCCTGGCACGGTATCAAACTTCCATACTTCTATAAATCTGGAGATGCCCCTTTACGTTAGAGAGCTTTTTGTGAATAGGGAAATGAAAAAAAGCTTTTTTCTTTCATCAAAAAATGACTTGGGAAATTTTAGAGAAGAGATAGCTTTTCAGGCTTTTAAAGCTTACTTAGGTTTATTAAAAGCCAAAGCATATCTCGATATGGTAAAAAAATCCCTTGAAGAGGCTGAAGAAGTTTATAGAGTTGCAAAAGTGAGGGTAAAAAATGGACTTGCTGTATCTTCAGATGAGTTAAGAGCCTTTGTATATCTAAAAGAACGCCAGTCAGCCTTAATAAAAGCAGAGAATGATTTAAAAATTGCAAAGAAGGCTCTTGGAGTTATACTTTCTGAAGAGAAAGATTATGATGTATTAGAAGAGACCTTAAAAGAGGATAATCTCCCAATACTTGATGATCTCATAAAAGAAGCCATGAAAAACAGAAAGGACCTTATGTCAAATAAATATAATATAGAAGCTCTAAAACATCTTGTAGAAATTGAAAAATCTAAGTATTACCCAAAAGTATATCTCGCTTTAAGCTATCTTAATGACGGTAGGAGCTTCCCTATGCAAGGAGATGGCAGCGGATATGTGGCAGGCATAAACCTTAGATGGGATATTTTTGATAAAACAAGAAATGATGGAAAAGATAAGGCACTTTCTGAAGCACACAGATTAAAAGAGATAGTTAATCAGATGGAGAAGGAGATAATTTTTAGGGTTAAGGAAAGCTACTACAGGGTAGAGGAAACTAAAAAAAGGTTTGAATTAGCCCAAGAGGCACTGAAAGAAGCTGAAGAGACCTATAGGCTAATAAAATTAAGATATCAAAATGATTTAGCAAAAATATTAGAGTTAATTGACGCAGAAACAGCTCTTAATATTGCGAGAAATAGTATAATTATTAGCCAATATGATTATTTCGAAGCAATCGGTAAATGCCTCTACGAGGCTGGGATATTCACAAAAAATATTATCAAAGAATGAGATCTGGAGGAATGTATGAAAAAGTATTTTCTATTATCAATATTAATAATCGCTCTTTTTTCCTGTGGGAAGGGAGATAAAGAGATAAAAACAAGTAAGTTGGAAGAGGTCTCAGGGAAAATTTATAAAGTCACCGAGATTGAGACAGATGATCTTTATGAAGTTTCAGGAACAGTGACCTCTAAGAATCCTGTTAACATACTTGCTAAAATAATGGGAACTGTTTCTAAATTAAACATAGAAGAAGGTAGCTTCGTAAAAAAGGGAGATTTATTAATCCTTCTTGATTCACCAGAAATAACGGCATCTTTAGAAAGAGCAACCGCTGCAATCACTGAGGCAGAAAAGGGGTTAGAGATTTCAAAGACAAACTATTATCATGCAGAAAGCACCTACAGAAGATACGAAAATTTATATAAAGAGAAAGCCCTATCACTCCAAGAGTTCGAAAATTTTGAGACAAAAAGAAACATAGCAAGAGAAGAGGTAAAGAGATTAGAATCCTCATTAGCTCAGGCGAAGGCAGAAAAGTCACGTATTGAAGGCATGGCAAACTATTTAAAAATTTTTGCTCCTGTGGATGGTGTTGTTACAAAAAAAGATGTTACCTTAGGTATGAACATAATGCCAGGGATGCCATTGTTAACTGTTGAAACTTTTGATAATTTAAGAATTGAGATAAATACAGATGAAAAAATACTACCACTTGTTAAAAAGGGAGCTAAGTATAATGTATTTTTTCCTTCTATATCAAAAGAGTTTACTGGTATCGTAGAAGATTATGTGCCTGCTATTGATCCACTATCAAGGACTTTCAAGATTAAATTAGCCTTACCTACTAACAGGCATATCTCTATAGGTATGTATGGCATCGTTAAAATCCCAATGGCTAAAACAAAAAAGATTTTTGTGCCGAAGTCTGCCATTTATGTAAAGGGTCAGCTAAATTATGTCTACGCTGTAGATGAAAAAAGTATTGCTACAATGAGATTAGTCAGTATAGGGAGAGAAATAGGAAACACTGTTGAGATATTATCAGGACTTAAAAATGGCGATAAGATAATAGAAACTGTAGATGAAAAGATAAAAGATGGGGTTTTGATTAGGGGGTAAGATGTCAGACAAAGAACACAACATAGTAGATAAAATTACAAGAGCCTTTGTAGACTCTAAAATTACACCTCTTATAGTAATAGCATCCATCTTATTGGGATTATTCTCTGTCATAGCCACACCTAGAGAAGAGGAGCCTCAAATAAAAGTACCTATGTTCGATGTATTCGTAAGCTTTCCTGGTGCCTCTGCTAAAGAAGTGGAAGAAAGAATTACTATCCCTATGGAAAAAAAACTGTGGGAGATTCCAGGCGTAGAGTATATATATTCCACTGCTTCAGAAGGTAAAAACTTGACTGTCGTAAGATTTTATGTAGGGGAAGATGAAGAAAAGAGTCTTACGAAACTCTATAACAAGCTCTATTCAAATTTTGATCTAATCCCCTATGGCGCCTCTCAGCCCCTAATAAAATATAGGTCCATCGATGATGTACCCATTCTATCTCTTACTTTACACAGCAATATCTATGACTCTTATACTTTAAGAAGGCTATCAGCCCAGCTTTGTGATCATATAAAAGATATAGACGATGTATCAGAAACTAAAATTATAGGAGGCTACAAAAGAAGGATAAATATTGAAATCATTCCGCAAAAATTGTCAGCCTACAATATAACAGCAAGCGAGGTATTAAAACAATTATCTGCCATAAATACAAACCTTGCAACAGGAGAGTTAGTTATAAATAATAGCTTGATTGCAATAGAAACTGGAAAATTTATACAGAGCAAAGAAGATTTAGAGAAGGTAGTACTTAATGCTTCAGGAAAGCCTATCTTTTTAAAAGATTTAGCTAAAATAAGTGATGGGCCAGAAGAGATAAATAGTTATGTTTTATATGGTGATAAAAATACCAATGATTTAGAACCTGCAGTCACAATAAGCGTAGCAAAAAGAAAGGGTAAAAATGCAACAATAATAGCCCAAAAGGTTATAGAAAAGGTAGACTCTCTTAAGGGCACACTTATCCCAAAGGATGTTGAGATAACCGTTACAAGAAATTATGGTGAGACAGCAAAAGAAAAGTCCGATGAGTTGCTTAAACACCTTATCATAGCAGTTGTATCTGTTACCTTACTTATAGCCCTCTTTTTAGGATTTAGGGCTGGAATGGTGGTATTTATAGCAGTTCCAGTTGTACTTGCGCTTACCCTCGCTGTATATTACTTCTATGGCTACACCTTAAATAGAGTTACTCTTTTCGCATTAATCTTTAGCATTGGTATTCTTGTTGACGACCCCATAGTTGATGTGGAAAATATAGTTAGACACTTTTATCTGCCTGAAAATAAAGGCAAATCAATCATAGATACAGTTGTGGGAGCTGTTAGTGAGGTCAGAAGTCCCTTAATACTTGCCACCTTAACTGTAATAGCAGCAATTCTTCCTATGGCTTTTGTTAGAGGACTTATGGGGCCCTACATGAGACCAATCCCCATTGGAGCCTCTGTGGCTATGCTTCTTTCTATGGTTGTAGCTTTCATAGTAACACCTTGGGCATCGGCAAAAATTTTAGGTCCCATAAGAGAAAAGACCCATCATAATGAAAAAGAAGATAAGCTCACAAAACTCTATCGTCATTACATGGGGTTACTTATAAACTCAAAAAAACACAGAAACTTCTTTTTAATATTTGTCTCTATACTGCTTCTTAGCTCAGTATCTCTTATATATTTTAAAGTTGTTAAAGTAAAGATGCTTCCTTTTGATAACAAATCTGAGTTTCAGATAATTGTTGACATGCCAGAGGGGACAACACTTGAAAAAACCTATGAGGTAACTAAGGCACTGGGAGACTACTTAAAAAAAGTTCCTGAGGTCATAAACTATCAGATATATGTAGGGTCATCATCGCCTTACAACTTTAACGGTCTTGTAAGACATTACTTTTTAAGAGCTAAACCAAACGAGGCTGATATACAGGTCAACCTGCAACCAAAACATGAAAGAAAAGACCAGAGCCATGATATTGCAAAAAAGATCCGTCCCGATATAGAAAAAATTGCACTTCAATATGAAGGAGCTAATGTAAAGATTGTAGAAATTCCACCAGGACCTCCTGTTTTACAAACTCTTGTAGGAGAAATATACGGTCCTGAATATGAAAGACAGATTGAGATAGCACAGGAGATAAAAGAAATTTTTAAATCCACCGAAGGAGTTGTAGATATTGATTGGTATGTAGAAGAGGACCAAGAAAAGATCCATCTTATAGTAGATAAAGAGAAGGCTGGAAGATTAGGTATTACAAACTACTCTGTAATAGAGGTAGTTAATACAGCCTTTAATGGTGCTGTAGCTGGTCTTTTTCACGATCCCAACGAAAAAGAAGACACAGAGATCTTCATTAAAGTACCAAAAGAATACAGAAATAGCATAAACAACCTATTATCTCTTAAGATAAGATCTGCTAATGGAACATTAGTACCTCTAAGAGAGCTTGTATCTGTAGAAAAAAAGATTGCCGATAAGTCCATCTATAGAAAAAATTTAAAAAGGGTTGTTTATGTTACAGCCGACGTTTCAGGAAAAGAGGAAAGCCCGGTATACGCAATAATGAAACTTAATAAAAAGATAGATGAGTTAAAGCTAAAGGAAGGATATGAGCTAAAAAAGCATGTCCTATCAATGCCTTTTTCAGCTGAAAAGTACTCAATGAAATGGGATGGCGAGTGGCATATCACCTACGAGGTCTTTAGAGACTTAGGATTAGCCTTTGGAGCTGTTTTGATAGTTATTTATGTTCTTATTGTAGGTTGGTTTGGAGATTATAGAGTACCACTTGTAATCATGGCTCCTATCCCTTTGAGTTTAGTTGGGATTATCCCTGCCCATGCCTTGATGGGTGCCTTCTTTACTGCAACATCAATGATAGGTTTTATAGCTGGAGCTGGAATAGTTGTTAGAAACTCAATAATCTTGGGAGATTTTGTAGAACTTAAAATAAAAGAGGGTGTACCACTTGAAGATGCTGTTGTTGAAGCAGGAGCTGTAAGGTTTAGACCAATGCTTCTTACTGCTTCGGCTGTTGTAGTAGGCTCTTCGGTTATACTTTTTGACCCAATATTCCAAGGACTTGCAATATCCCTAATGGCAGGAGAGATTGCAGCAACGCTACTTTCAAGGATGGTGGTACCTGTGTTATACTATCTCCATAGAAGACGTCAGCTAAGAGAGATTTGATTGGTAACAATAATTTTATACTTGCTTGTTGGTGCCTTTGTTGGTTTTGTTGCTGGTCTATTTGGAGTAGGCGGTGGCACCACACAGGTTCCACTACTGCTTCTTATTTTTAAAACTCAAGGTATACCAGAGGAGCATATAATGCACATAGCTTTGGGGACCTCAATGACCTCCATATTCTTCACATCTTTATCAAGTATGAGAGCCCACCATTTAAAAGGTGCCGTTAGGTGGGATATCTTTAAGGCCATGGCACCTGGATTGTTGATAGGCACTTTTAGTGGCTCCTTTTTTTCAGGTGAGATTTCAAAAGAAGGTTTAAAAATTTTCTTCGTAATGGTGCTTTATTTTACCTCCCTTCAGATAATCTTTAACTTTCAACCTAAAGCTAATAGAAGTTTACCTGGTAAATTGGGATTATTTACAGCAGGTCTAGTAATAGGGGCAATTTCATCCTTAGCTGCCGCAGGTGGTGGATTTCTAACTGTTCCTTTATTGCTTTATTGTAACGTAATAATATACCATGCTGTTGGTACATCGGCAGCTGTTGGATTTCCCATAGCATTTGCTGGCTCTTTAGGATATATTTTAAGTGGTATGAAAGCTCAAGGTCTTCCTAATTATTCCCTTGGTTATGTTTACCTTCCTGCCTTGATAGCGGTGGTTTCTATGAGTATACTTACCGCTCCCTTGGGAGCTGACTTGGCACATAAATTATCTTCTAAAAAATTACGCAAATTATTTGGTTTCTTTCTTTTTTTGCTTGCCACAAACATTCTTCTTGGAATAATAAAATGAGTTTTTGGCTTACCATATCTTTGGGAGTTTTTAAATATGAAAATTAAGGTTGGCATAAGCTCTTGTTTATTAGGCGAAAAAGTGAGATACGATGGTGGTCACAAGTTGGATCACTATTTAAAAGACACATTGGGACAATTTGTAGATTGGGTAACTGTATGTCCAGAGGTGGAATGTGGTCTTTCTGTGCCCCGTGAGGCAATGAGAATTGTAAAGACCGATGAAAGTATCAGGTTATTAGGTGTATACTCAAAAAAAGATTACACAGATCTTATGGAAAAATGGATAGAAGAAAAGATTAATGATTTAAAAAAATATGACCTCTGCGGCTTTGTTTTTAAATCTCGCTCACCAAGTTCTGCTCTATATAGTGCAAAACTGTATAATGAAAAAGGTACTGTTATAGATAATGTCCCCGGATTTTTTGGAAAGGCCTTTGTTGAACATTTTAAGTTTATCCCTGTTGAAGAAGATGGAAGATTAAATAACCCATGGATTAGAGAGAATTTTATAGAGCGAGTTTTTATATATCATAGATGGCAGGAAATAGCAAAATCGGGTCTTACCTATGGCAAACTTATAGATTTTCATACACAGGTAAAACTCTCATTACTTTCCCACTCACCAGTTCATTATAAAAATTTAGGTAAACTGATTGCAGAAGGGAGAAAAAATAAAGATATTTATGAGTTGTATTTATCACAGCTTATGGAAGGTATAAAGTTGCGTGCTACCGTAAAGAAAAATACAAATGTATTACATCACATAATAGGTTATTTCAAGAAACAATTAGATAGTGATGACAAAAAAGAACTATTAGAAGTAATTGAAAATTATCATAAGGGATTGATACCCCTTATTGTTCCTATTACCTTGATCAGTCACTACGTTAGGAAGTTTAACATAGATTACTTAAAAAATCAGTTTTATCTAAATCCTTACCCCCTTGAGCTCATGCTTAGAAATCATGCTTAAATCTTTTGCTATTCATAATTACACTCAAAAAATTTAAAAACCCAAATCTTCATTTATTAAAACTACTATAAAATCTGTAAGTCTTGGTTTTCTCTCAATTATGCTAATTACACGGCAGATTCTATCTGGTGAGTTACAGTTTGAACAAAAACCCGTTTCTGCACAGGGTGTTTTAAAGCTTAGTCTTTTTGCATTTGGAGGTGATGCCCAGTCTTTGACCCTTTTTATTGCTATATTAAAATCTCCCTCTATAATCTTATTTCTTCCTGCAACAACAATCACTCTTTTGGGACCAAAAAGCATCGTAGCAACTCTATTCCCTGTAGCATCTATATTTATTATCTCACCATTTGTAGTAATAGCATTGGCACTGCAAAGATATATGTCTGTTAGCATGGCCTTTCTCATAATCTCAATCTTTTCTGGAGGTGTCAGTCCTGGAAGATTATGATTATAAACATCCTTCCCCATAGCAGTAAACTGATTATGTAGACCCAACTGTGCAATAGTCATAGACCCACCAATACCGACAGTATTGGCAAAAGCGACTTGTGCTTTAATGAAGTCAACAGCTTCTTTTCTATCCCGAAAATACTCCGCAGAAAAGGCATTTTTTTTCAAGGCATCAACCGTTTTAAGACATTTTTGTTCAAATTTCCAGACATTAAGTTCATGAGTTAGTTCCATATCAACTCCTCATAATTAAATATTTAAAAAACAATCTCATTCTAAAAAGATTATACCAAGTAATATAATTTCTTTACAAAAAATTTTTTGCTATGCTTATAATAAAATTTTTTATAAAATGTTGTTTTAAAAACACTTTACGTAAAGTGGTAAAATTAGGAGGAAAATATGAAAACTCCACTTTGGGCACCATCAAAGGAAAGAGTAGAATCATCAAATATGAAAAAATTTATGGAGTTCGTTAACAAAAGATACAACCTGTCTTTCAGCGAGTATTTGGATTTGTATCAGTGGTCTGTGGATAACATTCCTGATTTCTGGGAAAGCCTTTGGGAATTTGTAGATATCAAATATTCTCAGAAATATGATTATGTCGTAGATGACCCATATAAGATGCCAGGGGCTAAGTGGTTTGGTGGTGCAAAATTAAACTTTGCTGAAAACCTTCTTAGATATAGAGATGATAAATTAGCATTTATATTCGTAGGCGAGACTCATGAGAGAAGAGAGATTACATATAAAGAGCTATACCATTATGTGGCAAAAATATCGAATGGATTAAGAGAATTGGGGGTAAAAGTAGGTGATAGGGTAGTAGGCTACATGCCAAATATGATTGAGACCGTATCAGCTATGCTTGCTACAACTAGCATAGGAGCTATCTGGTCATCCTGTGCAGCTGATATGGGTCCCGAGGCGGTATATGATAGGTTTGGTCAGATTGAACCTAAAGTGCTATTTACAGTTGATGGGTATTATTACAAGGGTAAGAAATTCGATACAATGACAAATGCCTTTAAATTAGCAGAGAAGCTGCCAACATTAGAAAAAGTTGTCGTAGCCCAATATGCAGGAAGTGATAGTAACATAAGAGAGTTCCCAAAGGCGGTAAAATTTGAAGACTTTATAAAAGACCAGAAAGAAGAGATAACCTTTGAGCAGCTACCATTTGAAACACCCCTTTATATAATGTTTTCATCTGGTACGACAGGGAAGCCAAAATGCATGGTACAAAGTGCAGGTGGGGTACTTATAAACCATCTAAAGGAACTCATAATACATTCCGATCTAAAGAGAGAAGACAAGATATTTTACATAACTACCTGTAGTTGGATGATGTGGAACTGGCTAATGAGCTCCCTTGGAGCAGGTGCTACGATAATATTATACGATGGCAATCCATTATACCCCGATGCCTACGCTATGTGGCAAATGGCAGAAAAAGAAAAAATAACCATATTCGGTCTAAGTGCAAGCTATGTAAACTACCTCATTAAAGAAGGGGTAAGCCCTAAAAAATTCAATTTATCATCTTTAAAAGAAATCTCTCAGACAGGCTCACCACTTTCAGCCGATGGATTTAGATACATATATGAGGAAATCAAAGAAGATCTACATTTTAACTCCATAGCAGGAGGGACAGACATAAATGGATGCTTTGCCATTGGAAGCCCCATGCAACCAGTCTATGCAGGGGAATTGCAGGGACCTGGTCTTGGAATGAGAGTATTTGCCTACGATGACAAGGCAAAACCTATATGGGATAAAGAAGGCGAGCTTGTATGCGAAGCGGCAAGTCCATCTATGCCACTATATTTCTTAAATGACCCAGAAAACAAAAAATACCTCGACTCATACTTTAATTACTACACACAAAAAAGGGTTTGGAGACATGGAGACTATGTAATATTCTACAGTGACACAAAAGGCATAACCTTCTTGGGTCGCTCAGATTCTGTACTAAAGCCTTCAGGCGTAAGAATAGGCACAGCAGAGATATATAACCAGATAGACAAAATAGAAGAAGTTGCAGATAGCCTCGCTATAGGACAAAACTGGGAAGGGGATCAGAGGATAATCCTTTTTGTTAAAATGAAAGAGGGCTATAAACTAAATGAAGATATAAAAAATAAGATAAAAAAAATACTTAGAGACAATGCCTCACCAAGACATGTTCCAGCAAAAATCATTGAAGTCCCTGACATTCCATATACAAGGAATATGAAGAAAGTAGAAAGTGCGGTAACAAACATAATACATGGAAGACCGGTAACCAATATAGAAGCTTTGGTAAATCCTGATTGCCTTGAATACTACAAGGACCATCCAGAATTAAAAAGTTAAGCTCTTTATCATTGCTTGGGTCAGGTCTTTAAGTTTAATTTTTTTACATTAAGTTTAAAAAAAAGACCTTGCCCCATCGTCATTTTCTTCAAGACCTTTTATTATTGCTTTTAATATTTTTAGTGCTTCTTCCTTATCCTCGTCAAGAATAGTTTCTTTAATTTTAAAAATTTCATCTTGAGAGAAGGTGATAGATGTTATTTTAAGTGTCATGTCCTAACTCTTAAATGATCTAATATTAGGAGCTTTACCCGAAAGCTCAAAGACAGGTTTTCAGTGGGGCTCAATAAACTCTTTAATCTTCTTGTCTATTTTAATAAGTGCTTTCAAAGCTAAATCAGTATCTCTATTTTCAACGATATCTTTGAACTCTGCTATCTCAGCTTCTGTAAATTTAATTACTGCTATCTTTTTACAGTCCATCTTTAAGCCTTTAGAGAATATCTATTACTTCTTTCAAAATTGCCTTAATTATTAGCCTTTCTTCAATCTCTTCTTTTTCTACATCTTCATCTATTATTGTCATACATTGGTTGTCTTCACAGGGCCCACAACAATTACTCTGCCCTTTTTTCAGGTTTAAAATCCTCTCAATATTTTTACCATTGACAATGATCTCGTTTGAAGAAAGAGGATCTTTTATAAACTCCTCTTTAGAAAGGGCTTTTGTCTGAAAGTTTAGCTCGATCCCAATACTATTAAGAAAGGGCATCAGCTTTTTTATAGCCCCTTCTAAATTGAGATAAGTTTTATTACACCTATCACAGGTATAACCCTTTTCATCAACTAACCTTTGCCAATATATATCAATTTCTTTCATTCTTTCTAACTCTTTAATAATTATATTCTACATTAACGCAAAATTCTTCAACTCTATGAGCAAGGTTTAACTTTCTTCCCAGCTTAAACTTTAACATCTTTATTATCATCGATTGATATGGTTAATAATCTTAAAATTTTCTCCTTTATCTCATCCCTTATTTGTCTAAAAGTGTTAAGAATGTCCTCTTCAGTTCCTGTTGCTTTAGCAGGATCACTTAGTCCCCAATGAAGTCTTTTAATCTTAGCAGGTGTCACAGGACAGGTCTCTTCCGCATCATCACAAAGGGTTATTATATAGTCTACTTCATTTAGAAGTTTCAAGTCTATGGGCTTTGATGTATATTTTGATATGTCTATACCAATCTCTTTCATAACTTCTATAGCCTTTGGGTGTACAAATCCTTTGGGTTCTAATCCTGCAGAATAGCTAATGATTTTGCCTCCCATCAGATTATTTGCTATTCCTTCTGCCATCTGACTCCTACAGGAGTTGCCTGTACAAAGAAAGATAATCTTTAACATTTCCTTTCCAGCTTGTTTTGATACCATAATCTTATTTGTTCATTTTACCATTTGTTAAATTAATAAAACTATTATTTTAAACATAAACAACAAAAGTCTTTGCGATCTTGTCATGAAGGGTCTGTTTGTTTTTATTAAATATTGCCATTAAAAAACCAAACCCGAAAAAAAGGCTTGATATTATTTTTCCAATAGTCTCTCTTATAATGATTTTTCCAAGTGTTAGTTTGTCTTGGTTAGATGAAACAACTTTTATTCCCAGTATCTTTTTACCGATGGTGGCTTCAAGCTTATAAGTTAGAACTATAAAATATGTTGGTAAAGAAATTACAAAAAAAAGGTAGATAGTACCCCCAACAACATCTGATATCATCTCCCCGTCTGTAAAGCCAAAATAATGAAGTATATTGACCATCGAATAATCAATAATATAACTTAATATTATAAAAACGGCATTTATTATTAGGCTATCAATAATAATAGCAAGCATCCGAACAAAGAATCCTGCCTTTTGAAGATGCTGGGTTGGTAATTTAAAGACCTCTCCACAAAGTGGACATTTTATGTTCTTTGCTTTAGGAGGGATATTGTCTAAGGATACTTCTTTTTCAAAACTGCATCTAGGACAGGTTATTTTAATCATTGGAGAGAAATCCATATATCTCTTCTTTTAGTTTTTCGAGAGCTTTCTTTCGATGACTTATTCTATTTTTGAAATCTAATGGTAGCTCGGCAAAGGTTGCCTTATATTCAGGAAGATAAAAGATTGGATCGTAACCAAAACCATTATCACCTTTTGGTTCAAAGGCTATGTAACCATAAACTCTACCCTCCGCTGATATAAATTCACCACTTGGTTTTAAAACTACAACCGTGGAAACAAAGTAGGCTTTTCTTTCTTCAAAGGGTACACTTTTTAATTTTTCCAGAAGAAGCTTATTGTTTTCTTCATCCGTCGCCTCTTCTCCTGCAAATCTCCTTGAGTATATACCTGGTATATTACCCAAAACAGGTACACAAAGACCTGAGTCTTCTCCCATAGTTGTAATATTAAATGCCTTAGAAGCAGTCTTGGCTTTTATATAGGCATTTTCAAGAAAACTATTCCCGTCTTCCTTTATATCAATTTGGGGGAAGTCATTTAAGGTCTTAAGTGTTACTGGTAAATCTTTATAAATTTCAAGTATTTCTCTAAGTTTGCCTTTGTTTTGTGTAACTACAAGGATTTCTCTCATCCTATAATCGCCTTTTTCTGAATCTTCATTATCTTACTTATCGACTTATAGCCAACTTTTATTACTTTATCAAGATCCCTTTTGGTTAAAAGTCCTCTCTCCCCTGTCCCCTGTATCTCTACCATATCACCCCTTTCATCCATGACAAGATTTATATCAATCTCACAAGTGCTATCCTCTTCATAGTCTAAGTCTACGAGTATATTTCCCTTCTTAATTCCTAAAGAAACACCTGCAATCTGGCTAATAATAGGGTTCTCTGTTATGATTGATTCTTTTAATATTTTATTTACTGCATTTACAAGGGCTACATAACCTCCTGTTATTGAAGCAATTCTTGTTCCACCGTCTGCCTGTATAACATCACAATCTATCCATATGGTTCTCTCTCCTATCTTCTCGAGATTAATTGCTGCACGTAATGAACGGCCTATAAATCTTTGTATCTCCTGTGTTCTACCTGATACCTTACCCTGTGTAGACTCCCTAATCATTCTTGTATGAGTTGACCTTGGAAGCATAGAGTATTCAGTTGTTAACCACCCCTTTCCTGTGCCTTTTAAAAAAGTTGGCACTCCCTCAACTATAGAAGCTGCACAAATTACCTTTGTATCACCCCATTCAATTAGACAGGATCCTTCAGGATGTTTTAGAAAGTTTGAAATTATCCTGATAGGTCTTAAGTCTTGATGTTTTCTGCCATCTCTTCTCAAGACAGCCTCCTCATTTCATATTTTAAAATATCTATATTCGTCAATATACCATCTTACAAACTTTCTTAAGCCCTCTTCGATGGTTGTTTTTGGTCTAAATCCTGTTAATTTTTCTAATTCTGTAATGTCTGCATAGGTTTCTAATACATCGCCTGGTTGGAGAGGTAATAATCTAATTATCGCTTTCTTACCTATCTCTCTCTCAAGAATATTTATAAAATACAAAATCTCCACAGGTTTATTATTACCAATATTATAAATTTTATATGGCGCTCCTTTTATATCATCCTTTTTAGGAGTTTTGTCTAATAATTTTATTATAGCCTCGACTATATCATCAATATAAGTGAAATCTCTCCTCATTTTACCAAAATTATAAACCTCTATCTCTTTATCGTTAATAATCGCCTCAGTAAATTTGAAATAGGCCATATCTGGTCTTCCCATTGGTCCATAGACAGTAAAAAACCTCAAACCTGTAGAAGGAATACCAAAGAGATGGCTATAGGTATAGGCTATAAGCTCATTAGACTTTTTTGTGGCAGCATAGAGAGATATAGGGCAATCAACTCTATCCTTTTCAGAAAAGGGTAATTTTTTGTTAGCCCCATATACAGAACTTGAAGAAGCAAAGATAAAATGCTTTGCCTTACACCTCCTTAACCCTTCTATGACTGTCATAAACCCATTAATATTGCTATCAATGTACTTAAAGGGATTATCAATGCTATATCTAACACCAGACTGGGCAGCTAAGTGTATGATGTAGTCAAAACTTTCTTCTTTAAAAATTTTTTCTACTGCCTCTCTATCTTCAAGATTTATCTTTATAAAATATAAGTTGCTATTTTTTTTGCTCTTTATTTTTGTACCATAGCTTATATTTTTTTTTTCGAAGCCTAAACTTCTTAGTCTCAAATATTTTAGCTCTGTCCTATAATAGTCATTGATGTTATCGATTCCTAAAATCTCATAACCCTCCGCTGAGAGCCTCTCGGATAAAAAGTAACCAATAAACCCAGCAATGCCTGTAATTAATACCTTACCCATTAATCTCCTTTCTCAACATAAACTTTATCTTTAATAGCCTCATATCTTTCTTTTCCTATACCTTTTATATTTTTCAACTCTTCAACAGATTTAAACTTACCATTTTTTTGCCTATACTCAACAATTCTACTTGCTATTAACTTGCCTATACCAGGAACCTTAGTAAGTGTATACTCGTCGGCAGTATTCAAGTTTATCTGTTCGAAGGCCATAGAAATCGAAAAAAACAAAATAAAACATATCAACAAAACAATTTTTTTCATATTAACCCTCCTATGCAAATAAAAATATTATGCTTGAAAAATTTTATCAAATAAATTTAAAATATTCTAATGGAAAGAAGACGTAATAAACGTGTCCACTTATTCGCAACAGCCTATTTTTCTAAAACAGGCACAGACAAAAAATTTTATGGTGTTGTAACAAATGTCTCTTATTCAGGATTATTCATTCAATCAAACCAAATCTTAGATATAGGTGATAGAGTTAACATAGAAATGAGAATAAACTCTAACGAGATAAAATTAAATGGAGTCGTTAAAAGAAAGAAGATAGTTGATAACCATATGTTAATAAAACATGCTAAGGGTGGCTTAGGCATTCAAGTCGACTATATGCACCCCCTATTGATAGATTACATTAATAACCGTCTATTAGATGAGATAAAATGATTTTCTTTTAACATTCAATCCTTAAAATGAGAAAATTTGTTATCGTAACGATTTTTTTATGCCTTAATGCATGTGCAAATATTGCAACAAACCCTTTCCTAAATTATTATACTAATTCTGCAGGATTTTATTTCCCTTCAGATAAAAAATTATTGGAAGAGCTAATCATACAGAATTTACAAATTTATGAAAAAGATGCAGAGTTAGATAGTAACATTTTTGGCATTATCTCTCCCCATGCTGGCTATAACTACTCAGGGATTGTAGCAGGAGCTGTTTATAAACAAATAGAAGGAATGAAAAATAAAACGGTTATTATCCTTTCAAACAGTCATTATTTCCCTCTTAATGGTATCGCAATCTACCCCTTTGGAAGTTTTGAAACACCTCTTGGCAAGGTTCAGATTGATGAGAATTTATCTAAGATTCTACAAAGGCAATTTCCTTTCATAAAGTTTTATTATCAAGCCTTTGATAGGGAACATCCCATTGATAATCAGATACCTTTTTTACAGTTTTCAATTAAAAATCTGATAATATTACCATTAGTCATAGGAAAAATCAGTTCTGATGAAAGGGAAGAGCTTTCTTCATTTTTGGCTAATCTAATCTTGAATGACCCTAGCAAATACTTAATTGTGGCTTCTTCAGATATGTCTCATTATTTTAACTATAGTAAAGCCCAAGCCATAGACACAAACACAATAAAAAAAATAAATCTTTTAGATGTAGAAGGATTAAGCCAGTGTATTTCAAGGAAGGATTGTGAACTATGCGGTACTGATGCTGTTTTGATAATTATGGGCGTTACAAAAAAACTAAATGGTAATGTAAGATTTCTCAAATATCTTAACTCAGGTGATACGGTTGGTGATAAAAACAGCGTTGCAGGTTACTCTGCTTATGCATTTTATTTGCCCGATGATACTGCCCCTCTAAACCACCAAGAAAGGAAAACTCTTTTAAAAATATCAAGAAAAACACTTGAACGGTATGTACTTAATAATGAGATAGTTAATTTAATACCCATAGAAAAAAAGTTAATTAAAAATAAATCTGTCTATATAACATTCAAAAAAGATAATCATTTAAGAGGATGCATGGGTTCACTTCGCTCTCAAAAACCTCTATATGAAAATGTTATTTCAACAACTATTGATACTGCCGCAAAAGATTACAGATTCGCAAGTGTAAAACCAGAAGAGTTAAAAGACATAATAATTGAGATCACTGTTATTGGTGAGATTACAAAGATAAAAAGTATTTCGGAGATAGAGATAGGCAAACATGGCCTTTACTTGTGTAAAAACCTAAACTGTGCTGTATTTCTTCCACAGGTTGCTGTGGAGAATAATTGGGATAGAGAAGAGTTTTTAAAAAGACTGTCATTAAAAGCTGGGCTACCACCTTCATCTTATCAAGACGCTGATACAGAAATCTATGTTTTTACTGCACAAGTTTTTTCGGAAGAGGATAATTAAATAAGCTGGGTAGGATTAATATTTTATTGAAATAAAAAAAGCCCTCAGAAGAGGGCATTTTTTATTTTTAATCCCGGCGGCTACTTACTTTCCCACAGGGGTAACCCTGCAGTATCATCAGCCATGGAGGGCTTAACTTCCGAGTTCGGGATGGGATCGGGTGTGTCCCCTCCGGTATTGCCACCGGGAAGATTTATAAACTTTTTAGTGATAGGATTATTCATTTTAAGCAGTCAAGCCACACGGCCGATTAGTACTGGTAAGCTCAACGTATTACTACGCTTACACACCCAGCCTATCTAACTCGTAGTCTACAAGTGGCCTTTAGGGGGATTGCTCCCACGGGATATCTAATCTTAGGGTGGGCTTACCGCTTAGATGCTTTCAGCGGTTATCCCTTCCGAACATAGCTACCCAGCGATTGCCACTGGCGTGACAGCTGGAACACCAGAGGTTCGTCCATCCCGGTCCTCTCGTACTAGGGACAGCTCCC
>FMJZ01000054.1_pt1 | contig 108851 bp, 89 predicted proteins | sample 1987881 | NCBI WGS metagenome assembly FMJZ01 (sample SAMEA4378227, study PRJEB15110) | soil metagenome | biome: soil; feature: Field; material: Soil | place: India | collected 2015-03-11 | depth 0 m
CCGCCCGCGCTGCCCCGGCAACCGTTTTCCAAGCCGTCGTTGTGACACCCCCACCGCCTGGTGGATCGCACGATCCCAACTGCTTGCGGGGTGGCCCCGGCGGCGCGCTGCGCGTGGATGCGCGGGGGGCTTGTGCGGCAAGATGCTGCGGGGTAGGCAGGCGCGCCATGGGTCGAACACGACACAACTCTCGCCGCTGCGCGCGGTTGACCTTTGTGGTGCTCTCCGTGGCCTTGCTTGTCGGCTGCGGGGATGATGGTGAGCTCGCTGGTTTTCCTTATCGTCGCGACCACTACCTCAGACTGAATCATTTCCAGGTCATTGGCACGCACAACAGTTATCACCTGGAGCCGAGACCAGCACTAATGGAGTACCTGTTGCGACGCCTCGGCTCGCTTGCTCAAGGCTTGCAATACAGTCACGCTCCTCTCTGGGAGCAGTTCGCGCGGCAAGGTGTGCGGCAAATTGAGCTAGACGTGTTTGCCGACCCACAAGGCGGCTTATTTGCCCACCGTGCTGGCCTGGCTTTAATTCGGGAAAACCCTGACGCTGGTATCCCGCAGCTGCTCGAGCCGGGCTTCAAAGTGCTCCACGTGCAAGATATTGACTTCGAAAGCACGTGTTGGACTTTGGTGGAGTGCTTGCGCGAGGTGAAGCGGTGGTCCGACGCTTACCCGCTTCACATGCCGTTGATGGTGTTGATCGAGGCGAAAGACGAATGGATCCCCGTTGCGGGATCGGCTATGCCAGTTCGGATCGGCGCTGCGGAGCTTAATGCGTTGGACGAGGAGATTCGTTCCGTCTTTCCCCCGGAGCGTCTGATCACTCCTGACGATGTTCGGGGCGACCGGCCGACCCTGGAAGACGCAGTGCGGAACGTTGGTTGGCCAACGCTCGCGCAAAGTCGCGGCAAAGTGATGTTTTGCCTCGATAACGGGGGTTCGATTCGCGACGCTTACGTGGAGGGCCATTCGTCGCTACGAGGGCGGGTGATGTTTGTCAGTGCCGCGCCCGGTCAGGCCGAGGGTGGTTTTCTGAAGTTGAACGATCCAATTGGCGACTTTGATGTCATTCGCGACGTGGTGGCCCAAGGCTTCGTCGTGCGTACCCGTGCGGATGCGGACACCGTCGAGGCGCGCACCGGCAATACCTTCCCCCGGGATCAAGCGTTGGCCAGCGGCGCCCACTGGGTCAGTACAGATTACCCCGTGCCGGATGCGAGATGGGGCCACGGCTACGTAGCTCGCATCCCTGGAGGCACGCCAGCTCGCTGCAATCCGATCACCGCACCTGCAGATTGCCAAGCGACCGACATCGAACACCCGTTGTTCTTGCGTTGATTTTGGGGCGTATAAGCCGGCGAGGGAGGGAGAAATGAATTTTCGCATTGGGATTGTGCCGTTTTGGAAAAATTACGACCGCAAGCTTGTTTTGCGAGCCGCCCAGCTAGCAGATGACCTGGGGTACCATTCGATTTGGATTCCCGAGGCTTGGGCCTACGAGCAGTTCCAACTCCTCACGGAGATCGCGTTGCACACCCGCAATTTGAAGGTTGCCACGGGGATTGTGAATATTTTCAGCCGTTCGGCCGCGCTCATCGCGATGAGCGCGGCAACGCTGGACGAGATCTCCGGCGGAAGAGCGATTCTCGGTTTGGGCACGAGCGGCAAGCTCGTTGTGGAAAATCTGCATGGGGCCGAGTATCGGAAACCGCTCACACGGATGAAAGAAACGATCCAAATTTTGCGTACGCTTTGGCGGGGGGAGCGACTGTCGCCGAGCGTGAGCACCTTGTTCCCGGTGCGGCATTTCAAGCTGGAGATGACCCCAGTGCGCCCCAACATTCCGATCTACGTTGCCTCGTTGCAAGAAAAGGCCATTCGGCAAATTGGTGCCTTAGCGGATGGTTGGGTGCCCACGTTCTGGCCTTATCGGCATTTTCGCACGGGTCTCGATTGGATCGCGGAAGGCGCACGCGAGGCTGGGCGTGATCCTTCCTCCGTCGAGCTGGCCCCGTTCGTGGGCATCGTGCCCTTGGAGGACCGGGCGGCTGCGCGGGCAATGCTCAAGCCCACCGTGGCATTCTATATCGGAGGGATGGGTACCTATTACTACGAGATGTTTTGCCGCTTTGGTTTTGCGGCCAACGCAACCAAGGTGCGGGATCTCTATGTGCAAGGCCGACGTTCCGAAGCTGTGGCTGCAGTCGACGATGCCTTGATCGACGCAATCGCAATTTGTGGCCCAGCCGAATACTGTCGCGAACAAATGGCCGAGTGGCAGAAAGAAGGCGTAGGCACGTTCCTGATGAATTTGCCGACGGGCGTTCCTTATGAGCTCACGGAACAACTGCTGCGCACCATGGCTCGATAAAGATGGTCGGACACCGGAATGACGTACGAGGCTGAGGGAGCGCTCGGGGGAAAGGCTCTGCGCTTGCCCAAGGAGAGAGTAAGGGTAGGGCTTGCTGGCTGAGGGCCGTGCTGCGGTTCCTTTTGAAACGGAGACCGGGGGCGATAGGTCGCCGGTAGTTTGGCATTGCTCGGAAATCAATGCCTGCTCCGGCATTTGCTAAACGCCTACCGGGCGGCACCTGCCGGGTTGTTTGGCTTTGCGCGGGGGAAGATGCTCAGAAGGCGCCCACAGCGCCGTCGGGTCAGCGTGCGAGCTGGCGCGTGGTAAAGCCGCGATCCGTAAATTGGAGCAACACTTTCTTACCATTCACCATGGTTTGCAGTGCCACATCGCGGCCCCATAATTGGTACACGTAGGCCAAGGTTTTTTCCGCGTACTCTAAGTGGAGATCGCGCCCGTCGTGTTCGTGCACAAGCAACAATGTGCGGTGGTGCCCGAAGTCTGCATCTTCCACCTTGATCACCGGAACGGTGTTCATTCCCACCGAGCGAATCAAGGTTTCTTTAATTTGGCGCCATCCCTCTGCGTCGGCCACCTCGGTTACCACCCAGTCTCCGCCGCGCACGCGATATTCGAACAAGTTGAGTTCCCGCACCAGGCGCTCGGTGAGATGCCGTCGCAAGAACGATGCGTCGCGATCGGCGGCCCGGACCGAGAAGATCTTTTCCATGCCCGAGCGGATGCCTGATTCCAAATGTTCTTCCTCTTCCGGTTCGGGCTGCTCGTAGCGACGGTAAATATCTTCCCAGATTTTCCAGCCGATGTGATACGGGTTGAGGCTTCCGGCGATCGGGCGCACGACCTGATTGTGCCGCACAAGGAATTCCAAGTGAAGGTCCTGGGGCAGATTGAGGCTTTCCAAAATCCGCTTGTGCCAGAAGGTGGCCCAACCTTCGTTCATGATCTTCGTTTCGATTTGCGGAATGAAGTATTGCGCTTCCTCGTGCACGATGGTGAGTAAGTCGCGCTCCCACTCTTCGAGAAAGGGATTGTGATCCCGAATGAACAAGAGCAGATCTTCTTCCGGCTCGAGTGGCACCTTGCGCAGGTCCGGGGTGTCGCTGTGCTGCCGTTTGTGCACGCGGGCGAAAGGGTCTTCGCGAGGTTGGGCGTCCTCGAGTTTCCGCTGACGCTGCTCTTCTTCCGAAAGCTTCCGCACGGCAAGGTTGCGACGGCACTGCAGCGAAAGCGCGTGTGCTGCATCCAGCACTTGCTCCACTCGGTCGATCCCAATGCTGGGCGATTCAATGTACGACCGCACGCGTTGGCCGTGGCTTTTCATGGCACCGAGAACAAACTCGGGTCGGGTCGTGCGGAAGGTAAAGTTGTTTTTGAAGAAATCGTTGTGCGCGTAAACGTGAGCGATGGTGAGGATCTGCAGGGACAACGTGTTATCCCGCATCAAGTAGGCCAGTGCGGGATTGGAGTTGATGACCATCTCGTACGGCAAACCAGAGACACCGTGGTCGTACAGCGTCTTCAGTTTCTCGTACGCTTTTCCATACGACCAATGCGGGTAGTGCGAGGGCATTCCGGCATACGCCATGTAGCCCAGCATTTGATTGTGGTCGCAAATCTCGAACTCTTGCGGAAAGCAATCGAGCCCGAACTCCGCGACCTTGTCTCGGATGCGCTTGTCCCACTCGATCAGCTCAGAGAGCTCGTAGGTTCCCATGGTCACTCCCGCACCCGGTCGCGAGCGAGGAAGGCCTTGAAGCTCGGCCAAACGTCCTCTTTGCGTTCGATGAGAACCGTGTGGAAATTCTCCGCCGCGATCCGGCGGAAAAGTTGCAACATCGAACTTTCGTAGTACCGGGATCCGAGCGGTTTGATCTCCCCGTAGCCAAACAGATTCGCGACCTGGCAAAGTTCCTCCGCCAGCTTCAGTGCCGTTGCGTTGTCGGCGTCGAAGTTATCACCGTCGGAACAATGGAAGGCGTAGATGTTCCACAGCGAAGGGTGATAGCGCTCCTGAATGATTTCCAAGGCCTTTTGATAGGCGGACGAGATGAACGTTCCCCCCGACTCTCCTTTGTGGAAAAACTCTTCTTCACTGACTTCCCGCGCCTCTGTGTGGTGCGCGATGAACACGAGTTCCACGTTGCGGTACTTCGCCCGTACGAATTGATAGAGGAGAAAGAAAAAGCTGCGGGCGAGATATTTTTTCATCGTGTCCATGGAGCCGGAAGTGTCCATCATGCAGAACACCACGGCGTTGGATTCTTCCTTGAGGTCCGGCACCATGTGCCGGTAGGTGAGGTCATTCTCGTGAAACGGGAAACGTTCTCCGCTGACCAGCGCCGCGCTGCGCTGTGAAGCCAGTCGCCGTCGGACTTTGGACTTCACCGTCCGTCGTTTGTCTAAGCGGACACGTAAGCCGGCGCGACGATAACCCTTATGTCGCAGCACGCGCTGGGCTGGCAGCTCGCGAAGCTTTCGCCGCTCCAGGTCGGGTAGTTCCAAATCCTCGAACATAATCTCCACGAGTTCGTCGAGGGTGACATCCGTTTCGTAGTAGTCAACGCCAGGACGATCGCCCGCTCGGTCCGGCTGCCCCGGTGCTTCGCCTTCGCCGTGGCGTAGCACCTGACCTGGTTCCATCTCGCCGTCGCCCTGCCCCACGCCCGGCACATTTTCCCCATAGATGAACCGATATTCCTTGATCCCGCGAATGGGGACCTTGATGATGCGGTTACCGTCCTTGCCGATGATCGCTTCCTCCGCGACAATGTCGGCGATGTTGTCGCGAATGCACTGGCGTACCTTTTGGCGGTGACGGAGCCGATCTCCTGCGGCTCGATCGCTTCGTTCGGCATCGGAAGGGCTGAACGGGCGGAAAATTGACTCAGGTACGACCATTGCCATCCCTCCTCCGATCGAGCACCGGCCAAGTCGTGGCAACCAGCTCGAACGAGAACGGGGGAAACACTCCGCCCTCAATCTTTCCACAAGTTGTTCGCCGCGTACTTGAGCACGACGTCGACACAACTATGGCAGTAGCCCTGGTTGAGGAGATTCTGGACCATGGCATTGTATTTTTCCGTTTGTTCCGCATCCCGGGTGCGGGCTTTGGTGATAATCCGGCTGATATCCCGCACCGAGGTCATCAGCTTCTTCTCGATTGCTTCCTTGAGCGGTTCGTAGCTTTGATACGAAACCTTCTCGCCGCGGCGGCTCGCGGCCCAGAGATAAGCAATCACTTCTTGGCGAAAACCTTCGGCAGCGGAACCGATGATGGCGATTTGCTCCTCGATCGATTTAAGAAAAGCCTCGTCGGGTTGCAGCTCTTCTTTGGTGTTGCGGTCCCGCACCCGCGTTCGGTTCACAAACGCTTCTGCGTGATCCAGGTAATTTTGGAACAGCGCTTCGGCTTGTTCTTGATAAGAGTACACGAACGCTTTGGTGATTTCCCGCTCCAGAATGTCGAGGTACTCCTTGTGCAGCGTGTCTTGCAAGAACTCGAGGTATTGCTTGCGCGTGTCATCCGGCAGGTCGGCTTCTTTGGTCATTTGAATCAGCGCTTCCCGTACGCTGATCGGGTTGATGCAGTTCCCTTCAATATTGTCGGAAAGTGCGTTGTCCAAAGCCTTCATGATGAATCGCGTGGAGATGCCGAACATCCCTTCCCGCTTGGCGTCCTCCCGAAGCTCCCGAACGTCGATCTTTTTCGTTCGTCCTTTCTCGATGACTTCTTCTCCATTGTAGAGTTTCAGCTTGGTCATGAGGTCGCACTTCGGTGTCGGTTCCAGACGGCTCAGGATGGCGAACATCGAGGCGATTTCCAGCGTGTGTGGGGCAATGTGGGCGCGGAAGTCCGAATTGCGCAAGATCTTCTCATAGATCTTCACTTCTTCGGACAAGCGTAAGTTGTAAGGAACTTTGACCACGACAATGCGGTCGAGGATCGCTTCGTTCGTATGGTCCGATTTGAACTTTTGCCACTCCGCCTCGTTGGAGTGGGCGACGATCACTTCGTCGACGTATACCATTCCGTGGCGGCCAGGGGCCGGAATGACTTTCTCCTGGGTGGCAGTGATCATCGCATGCAAGTACTCGGTTTCGTTTTTGAAAACCTCGATAAACTCGACCATTCCCCGATTGCCAACGTTCAGCGCACCGTTCAGGTCCAACACTCGTGGGTCACCTTCCGAGTACAGATCCAGTTTGGAAATGTCCTCGGAGCCAATGAGCACGGAGGTGTCTTGGTTGTTGGGGTCCACCGGAGGCACGACCCCGATCCCCACACGGTTCCGCTTGGAGAAGGATCGCAGTACGACCGGAACTTCTTCATATTTCCCGCGGTATTCTTCCTTGAGCCGGAAGCGGCATACGGGGCAAAGGTCACCTTCGATATAGACGCCCAGCATCTTTTCGAACTCGCGCCGTAAATGCCGGGGCAAGAGATGCAACGGCTCCTCGAACATGGGGCAGCCCTCAATGGCATAAAACGGAGGACTTTGTTCGAGCCCGCGTTGGATGTGTTCGACTAGCGAACTCTTGCCGGATCCGACCGGACCCATGAGGTACAGCACCTGCCGACTTTCCTCACCCTTGAGCGCAGCGGCGTGGAAGTAGCGCACAATTTGCGCGATCACTCGCTCGATGCCGAAGAACGAGCCAGCGAAGAAGTTGTAAATTTTTACCGGCTCATCCTTGAAGAGCCGCTTCGTTCTGGGATCGTCCGTGTCGAGAACGTCCCGCACGCCCGCCTGAATGATCATGTCGTAGATGCGGGCGTGAGCAAGCTTGGGGATCGTGGGATCTTGTTTGACCCGCTCGAGGTAGTCGAGAAAAGTTCCCCGCCACTCCCTCGCACCCCGGGCGGCCCGGTCTTCTTCGATTAACCGCTGGAAATGGGTTTTGTCATCGTGTGTCATGGCCTTCGAGCTCCTTGGCGTTGCCGCCGGTGATGCCCGTACTGTCTTCGCTCTGGCTCCCCTACGTCATTCTCTCGTTCGCTCCACTGGTGTGAGGATTCTACTCGCAAAAGTATACAGGTCGGTTCCCCGTATGGGCAATGAGGAATTGTTGGGCGCTCCTGTTTCAGCGCGAGGAGCGAAGCGAGCGATTCCAAAACGAATTGAGGAAGAACGAAAACAGCTTGGGCGCGACGTTGCACCAACCACCACCATCTCTTCCGCGACGAGAACATCGCTCGAAAAGAGCCCTATCACCCATAAGGGCTTTTGGCAACCGGGTTGGCATTTGCTTATGCTGGTGGTGGGCGCTCCGGCTATGTTGGTGGGTATGTTGAGGAAGTGACCTGGCCGGGCCGGAAGGCTCTCGGGGTGCACGGCAAACGGTCCCGTGAGCTTCCCCGTTCCCTCGCTTGGCCCACCCCCGCTGGGTGGTGTGGCGATTGTTTTTTCTCTGGTTTCGCGGATACTGAGACTATGAGCGACTTGTTCCGGCGTGTGGCCATTGTGCAACTGGCTCCGCGACTTGGTGATGTGGAGCACAACCTGAAGCTGATTGAGCAGGGTGTCCAACGCGCCCGCGCGGAAAAGGCAGACTTGGTGGTGTTTCCCGAGCTGGCGCTCACGGGTTATTTTCTGAAAGACATGGTTTCGACCGTGGCCATCCGCAAAGACGGACCGGAAGTGGCGCATCTGGCCGCGCTGAGCCGTGGCCTCGAGCTGATCGTTGGGGCGGTGGAGGAAAGCGAGGACTTTCGTTTTTTCAACAGCGCGCTGTACTTCCGCGACGGCGCTCTCATGCACATCCACCGTAAGGTTTATCTGCCAACGTACGGCCTGTTCGACGAGGCTCGGTACCTGGCGCGGGGCGACCGCATCCGCGGTTTTCCTTCTGCGCTCGGTCGCACCGCGATCCTGATTTGCGAGGACCTGTGGCACCCTTCGACCGCGTACATTGCGGCGCTGGACGGAGCGGTGGCGATCGTGTGTCCTTCAAGTAGTCCCCTGCGCGGAATCTCCGATGGAAGAGATCATGACGATAACGCTGCGTACTGGGAGCTCTTGAACGCAGTGTACGCGCAGACGTTTGGGCTTTTCGTCGTGTACGCCAATCGCGTTGGCTTCGAAGATGGAGTTGGTTTTTGGGGCGGGTCGGAAATCGTCTCGCCCACTGGGCGCCGCTTGGCCAAGGCAAAATATTATGAGGAAGATTTCCTTGTTGCGGATCTCTCCCTAAAAGAACCGCGGCGCCAACGTGTGCAAGCTCCGTTGCTTCGCGACGAGAATTTGGACCTCACCATCCGGGAACTTCAGCGTATCCAACAGCGTGGGGAAGTACCCGAGCAGGAGAAGCACGCGGCAGCCGAGCCTGAGGAAGAGGATCAAACCCATGGCGACACCGAGAAGCGCTGACAGGACTCCTGCGGGGACTTCGGTTGAGCAAGGCGGAGGGGTGACGCGGTGGACCTGCCCGCCCATCCCGACCAACCCACCGCTGATTCGGCGGATCCTGACCGCTTTTATCGCCAACGAAGTTCGCAAAGTGGGGGTAGAGCGCGTCGTGGTCGGGCTATCGGGCGGCGTCGATTCGGCAACCAGTTGCCTCTTGGCTGCCGAGGCACTGGGTCCGCAAAACGTGCTTGCCATCAAAATGCCGTACCGCACCTCCAGTCCGGAAAGCTTGGCGCATGCCGATCTCGTCATCGCTCGTGCCGGCATACCGTCGCTCGAAGTGGACATCACTCCCCAAATCGACGCTTATTTCGCACGTTTCCCCGACGCAGACCGGGTTCGACGGGGCAACAAAATGGCGCGCGAACGCATGACCATTCTTTACGATCACTCGGCACGTTGGCACGCCTTGGTGCTAGGTACGAGCAACAAAACGGAACTGCTTCTCGGTTACGGCACACTGCACGGCGACATGGCCTCGGCACTCAATCCCCTAGGGGATTTGTACAAGACGCAGGTATGGGCGTTGGCTGAACACATCGGTGTACCAGCGGAAATTGTCCGTAAGCAGCCTTCCGCCGACCTGTGGGCCGGCCAGACGGACGAAGCAGAACTGGGTTTCGGTTACCGGGACGTAGATCGTCTGCTCTACTGCATGGTGGACTTGCGATACTCCAGAGCCGAACTCCTTGCCGCTGGTTTCCCCGAGTCGTTCGTGCGCAGAGTCAGCGAGATGGTGCGCAACTCTCAGTTCAAACGGCGGCTCCCGATTATCGCGAAAGTTTCCCAGCGCACGATCGACCGCGATTTTCGCTACGCGCGCGACTGGGGCGTTTAATCCTGGCCGTATCAGAGCGGTGAGCGTCGATGGGCACCTTGTACGTGGTTGCCACCCCGCTCGGGAACTTGGAAGACATTACTCTACGGGCTCTGCGCGTGCTGAAAGAAGTGGACTGGATTGCTGCCGAAGACACGCGTCACACGCGCAAACTGCTCACGCATTACGGGATTCGCACCCCGCTCACGGCTTACCACGACTGGATCGAGCGGGAGAAAGCTCCCCACTTGGTCGAACGGCTACGCGCCGGCGAAAACGGCGCATTGGTTTCGGATGCCGGAACGCCTGGCCTCAGCGATCCCGGTTTTCACCTGGTCCGAAGCGCCTGGGCGGCCGGGGTGAAAGTGGTGCCCGTGCCTGGGCCATCCGCGGTCGTAGCTGCCTTGTCGGTGGCGGGGCTTCCCGCACAGCGCTTCGTGTTTGAAGGTTTTCTTCCCAATCGCTCCAGTGCTCGCCGGGCCCGGCTGCGAGAACTGGCCGAAGAAAAGCGTACGCTCGTGTTTTTCGAGAGCACGCGGCGCCTTCTCCCGACACTCAAGGACTTGGCCGAGATCTGGGGCGAGCGAACGGTCGTGATCGCTCGGGAGCTGACCAAACAATTCGAGGAGTTTTTGCGCGGTACGCCGACAGAATTGTTGGGCGAGCTGGCCGAACGCGGTACACCTTTGAAAGGGGAAGTGACGATCGTGGCTGAAGGAGCCAGGGCAGATGTTGCCGCCTCGCCCCCGTCCGACTGGGAGAGGGCCTTCGCCGAGCTACGCGCGCGCGGGGTATCGCTTCGTGATGCCGCGCGGCAAATCGCGGAAAACTACGGTGTGCCGCGGCGTCAGGTGTACCACTATGGCCTGCGGCGCGGCTGAAGGAGCGTCTTCGGGTTCAAAAGCGAATCGAACCTTCAGGCTGGCACAACTCAAGAGAAGAACCGCCTCGGATTGGCCACCAGCATGGTTTCAATCTTGTCCTCGGTAACCCCTGCTTCCCGCAGGCGCGGTAGAATGTCGGTGAACAAGTAGGTCGGTTTCCAGTGTGGCAGCACAGTCTCTGGCAGTGGCAGGGCTCGTCCGCGCCAGCACCAAACAGAATCGTGAGAGAGGACGATTTGCTTGGCAAATCCGACGCCGACCAGCCCGATCAGTGCGGCGAGCCGCAGCCGATCTGGCTGGAGAATTTCCAAGCCAAACCGGTCGAAACCCACGAGGCAACCACGATCGAGGAGTTCCACGTGGTACCGTAAGTCAGCACTACCGCAGCTATGGCCAATGACCACGTGCCGTAAATCCATTCCTTCGGCGGCGAACAGATCGAGCTGTTCCCGACCCATGGTTCCTTCCTCGGTGTGAGTTGTGATCGGCACGCCCGTAGCGCAGGCAGCTTGGGCCGCCGCACGTAGGACCATTTCCTCGTAAGGGGTCATCTGATGAGCACCCGTGGCTGCCTTGATCACCCCGGGCTTGATCCCAGTAGAGCCAATGCCTTCCGTAAGCTCGCGGATGAAGGCGTCGCGAATTTCATGGGTGACATCCGCGAATCGAGCGCGAAATTTGAAGTACGCGGGTGCCCCCTGGTCTTCCTTGTACAGACCCGTGGCGCATACGATATGCACCCCACTGGCCTCCGACACGCGCGCCATGAGCTCGACGTCGCGACCTAGATCCATGGGGCAAGGATCCACAAGCGTTCTCACCCCTAGCGCTTTGATTTCGAGCATTCGCTCCGTACAAATCTTTACCAGGTCCGACAGCGTGGTTCGCGGGGCGGCAGCGTCGTACTCCCACCCAGGCCAGCCAATCAGTAGGTGTTCATGCATTAGAGTGATTCCGAGCTGATCGACGGGCACAGGCCCCAATACGGTTTGCACCGTTCGCATGATGCCCATGAGACCCCACCGTGCGCGCCGAGTCAACTACGCCCTCTGACTCATCCACAGGCATGTGGCTCTGGCTATTTGGCGCCGTCTCCACAAGGTGCATTGCAAAGCCCTGAGCATCTAGGCATCAAGCAAAGTCTCACGAAAGAGGCGGCCTATTGTGCGTTCGAATTTGGTGGCGATCATTGTCGGGGCTCTGTTTGTTGGCGTTTCTTCCTTTGCGGCCGACTTGCAGCTCGATGTCGACTGCGACGGTCAGGCTGACGATGCAGTGATCCGGCTAGTTGCTTTCATGTTTGGGCGGAACAACTGCCCGAACGCCGACGTAAACGCCGACGGCAGGGTTTCGGCGGCAGACTTCGTGGCGTTTGCCGAACAACTGGTGCCGACGATCGTGCCCACGGCCACGCCATCTGCCAGTCCGACGTCGAGCCCCACGGTGCCTTTTACCATAACCCCCAGTACAACGGGCACGCCGACCGCAAGCGTTAGCGCCACGCAGTTGCCGACGGTCACCGCGACGGCCACAGTGACCCTTACGGTTTCGCCGTCTCCTTCGGCGACGCCGACACCACCGCCCCCCTCTGTCAGTGCAACGCCGAGCTTGACCGCTTCGCACACAGCGGCGCCGACTTTCACACCCTGGGCTTCTCCCACCGCGTCGAGTACGAGTTCTCCGACACCGAGTACCAGCCCGTCCACAACTGCAACTGAGGCAGTTCGCACCCCAACGGAAACCGTGACAGCGACCGTCGAGCCAACATCAACGGCCTCGCCCTCGGAGACAACCACGAGCTTACCGGCCAGAACTTCCACGCCAACCGCTACCTATAGCGCCACGGCCAGCGTAACGTTGCCTCCTTCGCGCACAGAATCTCCTACGCGCACCCCCACGGTGACGGTTTCTGCCACGAGGAGCCCGACTCCCACATGGACTCCGCCGCCAACCCGAACGCGAACTCCTTCGCGTAGCCCTACGGGGACCTGGTCGCCCTCTCCTACGGGATCACCGACAATCACAGCACCGCTACCCACAGTGACAGCTTCACCCACCCGGACTGCCTCACCCTCGAGCACCACGACCGGAACGCACTCTCCAGCGCCCACGGCAACGGTAAGCGAGAGCCCGTCCTTTACCCCGTCGCCGTCGGCTACTCCAACTCTTACCCTGACGCCCTCGCCGATCACTGAGGCAACCCACACACCCTCGCCAACGTCCACTTTGACAATGGTCCTTTCTGCTACGGCCACGCCGTCGGCCAGCGGAACAGCCTCGCACTCTCCAGCAGCAAGTTTTTCTGTTTCCCCGACCGCAACCGTGTCCCTAACGATGACGGTATCTCACACACCACTGGCTTCCGGCACCCCGACTCGGTCGCCAACCCTAACGCTTACAGCGATGTTGACGGCTTCGCCGACGCCGAGCTCGACCGCGTCTGGAAGCCCAACACCGAGTGGGACCAGCACAGCCAAGCCAACGAGTTCTTCCACCCCGACGCGTACCGAGGCCCCTTCTTTCACACCCACGATCACGCTCAGCCCGACTGCTTCGAGCTCTCCCACGCCCACGCAGTCCGCACCTCCCACACGCACGGAAACAGGCACGCTCACACCGACCCGCACAAGCACCCCGACTGTTACCTCAACAAACTCGCTTACGCCGACGCACTCGCAATCCCCCACGGCGACCCGCACCAACACAGGCACGCCCACGGCAACGCGCACGCCTTCGCTGACGCCGACAGCAAGCCCCTCCCGCACGCCGACACTGACCCAATCACCCTCACCAACGCCGACAGAAACTAGCTTGCCAACAGCAACGCGTACGCTCTCGGCTAGCTCCACGGCCACTTCGTCTCGCACCCCTACCAATTCATGGACGCCCACTTCCACCCGAACACCAACGATCACTCCCTCGCTGACGCCGACCCGCACCGAGACCGGCACGCCAACCCCAACCCACACGCCGACCCTTACCCTCACACCGACAAGCACCCGGAGCTCGACCGCGACGCGTACGCCAACGCCGACGCGATCGGCTACTTCCACCCCGACGGGCACCCCCACGCCGACGAGTACGCGCACGTTTACGAGCACCCCGCTACCCACGGCAACGCCCACCGTGACCCTCACCCGCACGATTACCGCGACCCCCACGATCACGCCCACGCGCACGCCAACGAGCAGCGAGGACGGGCCCGTCGTCACGTTTTTCGGTGTGGTGCGCGCCAACGGCTGTTACTGGTGCAACGAGCCAAGTTGCTTGTGTAGTGCGACGCCAACTCCTACCCCGCTCTATGACGAGTCCGGGAGACGTGTGTTTGTCGTCGGCTCGGGCACGGGGTTCTACCTCGTGCTCGAAGCCCGTCCCGGTAGCAACGGAGCAGCAGTAGGTACGTTTGTACCGTCGCCTACTCCAGGCGCGGGGGTTTACCCGAGCCTGCAGATTCTCGCATCGCAAAATCTAGGCAACGGATCGACAACCATTTGCGACAAGCAGCCAGTATCTCAAGGTGGGGGTGGGGTGCCGGCAATGCACCCTCCGGATTTTGCGTTGGACAAGGTCGATGCGTTGGTCGACTTTGCCTGCCGCTTTGATGCGAAGCTTCCGAGCGAACCATGCACCTTGGGACCGGATGGTCTCGATGCCACGATTACACCGAACCTCCCCAGCAACGGCCGGCAGTTTTGCGTAGTGGTGACGAAGAATATCGAGTTCGCGGTGGGTGATACCGTGCTTACGGCACGAGTGGCGGATACGTCAGGCCGTACAGGACCAACCTTCGAGATCGTGGTCCGACGCATCCCGTGAGCGGGTGGCGGAGCGATCAACCAACAAATTTTCAATTTCAGCTTGACTCGCGCCAATGTTTGGGGCATACATCGCATGCGTTTGTGCTGGGGTCCGTGTAGTGATCCTGGCGTTTGTCATACGCTGGAGTGACCGAAAGGAGGCGTACGATGCAATTGGTGAAGCGGAGTCCTTGGCTGATGGGCCTGGGCGTGCTGCTGGCGGGGCTGGTGACGGCGCCAGGTGCACGAGCAGATGTGACGTCGGATGAATCCGGCACACTGTTGATTTACCCAAAGGTGGTGTCCGACGGCGCGCGAGACACTTTGATCCAAATGAGCAACCGCACCAACTCGGTGGTCATGGTGCACTGTTTTTACATCAATGCATCGGGGTCTTGCAGTGCAACGGTGGACCAGTCTTGTGAGATCGACGCAGATTGCCCCACGAGCGAAACCTGCATCCGCCAGTGCAATGCAACGAACTTCGAGTTGGTCCTTACCGCCCAGCAGCCAGTGCAGTGGAGGGTGTCGACGGGTCGGCTCACCACGATTCCCTCGGCTCCATGTCGGCCGGGTCAGACCTGCCAGTGCACAGTGGATTCAAGCTCAGGCCAGCTCGTTTGCCCTGGTATGCTCATTGGCCAAAACAATGCGAGTTTCGTTCCCCCTGTGGGTACGGACTTCGTTGGGGAACTGAAGTGTTATCAGATCAACGCTGACGGCGATCCGCTCCCAGGTAACGCCTTAAAGGGTACGGCGACGATCCAAGATTTGGGTACGGGTCAAATCAGTGAGTACAACGCGTTAGCTGTGGCTGCCAATGCGGACCCCGTCAATGGCTTAAATTCCGATGGGGAGTTGAGGCTGAATTTCAGCGGCTCCGGCGCCGGGGAGCTGAACTATTGTCCGCAAAGCTTGGTGTTTACTGCCAATGCCGACGGTGTGGTGGATTCCTTTACCGGTGCGACAATTACGACGGAACTTACTTTGGTGCCGTGTAGCGAGCTTTTGGAGGAGGACGTCCCAGCACCGGTGCGGCTCCGCTTTGTGGGCTACAACGAGTTCGAGCAGTCGCTAAGTATCGAGGCGTTTTCCTTTGAGTGCTTCTTGAATCGGGGTTTGGCAAATCTGCCGGTCAACAATGGGGGTATTTTCGTGAACGGCAATCAGGACTTGTGGAAAATCCGAATTGCACCGCGTCCGGTGAACGTTTGCTACACAGGATCGAACCGTGGCGGTTCGTGCAGCAGCGACGCTGACTGTCCAGGTGCACTGACTGGCCCGGCTGGAACGCCGCTCGGGTGCCTTCCGGCTTCGGGCGTGTTGGGCGTGGCGGAAGAATTTTACAGTAACAACGGCCTTGCTGGCACAGCAGCTTTCAACCTGCGCCACGAGGGTAGTCGGTCTGGCTTTGGCGACATTATTACCCTGCCGGAGTAGGATTGCAGGTCCAGTGGACGGGAGGATTTTCCAATGGCGGAAGGCCTCAGCAAACAACGACGGGCAGGAACGAGGAGCGAAAGGAGTGTAACGATGATAAGCGTGGTCAAGGCAGCCACCCGGTGGGCGTTTTGCGCCGCTGCGAGCGTGGTGATCTTCGCGGGCATTGCCAGCGCAAGAAGTACGACGAACCGACCAGCCTCCATTGTCGTGTGGCCGAAGATTGTTGTGGACACTACGGGCGCTTGGGGTACGCCAACGGACACGAAGTTGATGTTGAGCAGTACGAACCCCAGTGGCATTAAGCAGGCGCACTGTTTTTACATAAACGCTACCGGGCACTGTTCGCTGAACAATGCCGTGGCTTGTCGGAACTCCCTTGATTGCTCCTTGAGAGAAGCAGGGGAGTGTGTGCCGAGTTGGAGCGAAACCGACTTCGATGTCGTCCTCACGCAGGAGCAGCCCCTGGCTTGGTATGCCAGTGATGGTTTGGCTCGGGGGCAATTCCCGTTGGAAGGGCCGTTTCGGTGCAATGCTCCGTTCAATAACTTCCAGTGCTTTACCGACGCTCAATGCCCGAATGGCGTGGGCTGCAACAGCGGCCAAAGCAACTTAGGGAGTGCCATCCCGCCGGCCCCTGAGGATCCGTTCATCGGAGCGCTGGTTTGCGTTCAATACACAGGCGGGAGCCAAAGTGTTCCTGACCAAACGGCAACCCGCAATCGTTTGTATGGGGATGCCACGATCGTCCGGCTCCTCGAGGAACAAGCGGATCCTGCACGCTACAACGCCATTGGCTTGGAGGCGAGCGGGCAGCCAGTACAGGACGGGCGGCTCGTATTAGCAGAGGGTGGTAACTATGCTTCCTGCCCTGGTGTGCTGATTCTCAGCCATTTGTTTGACGGCGCGGTGGATCCGATTTCCAATACGCCCGCAGTGCAGTACGGTACTGAGCTAACCCTCGTCCCTTGTTCCAATGACTTCCTGACCCAAACGCCGGGGCGTGCGGTCGCTCAGTTCCTTGTCTTTAATGAGTTTGAGCAGCGCTTTTCGACGAGTCGGACGGTCGACTGCCTATTCGACTCGGTCCTTTCGCGGATTGACACGCGCAACCCGAGCCGATCCATCTTCAGCGCTGGTGTGGCCGGTAGCCTCGCTGGGCAGACTCGGATTCGCGGCGTCGGCGGCGTGCCGCCACTTGGCTCGGGCCTTTTAGGTGTTGCGCGCGCAGTGTTGGGTGGTGTGGCGGCGAGCAGCGCCGCGTATGACTTGCACCAGCAAGGTAACGCGCGGTCGGATTTGATCATTCTCCCTTGAGGTTTCGAGGGAAGGACCGGGCGGTGGTGAAACTAGCCGGAATGCGGATAACAGCCGCAAGGAGGACAAACATGAGGGCTCTAAGAAGGAGCTGGCTTTTGGGGATGGGATTCGCGTGCATCCTCGGGGCTGCTGCCGTGACTCACGCCCAAACGCGTTCGGGAGCAGATCGGCCAGGGTCGATCTTGATGTTCCCGAAAGTGGTGCGGACTGCGTCGCGCGACACAATTATTCAGATCACGAACACGGGCAACAGTATCAATTGGGTCCACTGCTTTTACCTGTCCGCCCCGGATGGCAGTGGGTACTGTGGGGCGACAGACTTCGAGCTGGTGCTAACCCGGCAGCAACCGACGCAGTGGCGCGTTTCGCAGGGGCGTCGGGTGGACCCGAGCGACTCGTTTGGCGATCCTGGGGCCGGATTCGATCCCGGGTTGATTCCGCCCGTGCCACCTGGGTTCCAAGGGGCGCTCGTTTGCGTCGAAGTAGACTCGAACGGTAATCCTTTTGGGCAAAACCGGCTCAAGGGGGAGGTGACTGTCCTGGACGACAGCAACGGCGACGTAGCCAAGTATAATGCCTTCGCCGTAGCTGCATTAGGGCAAGGCCAGGACAATCCGCTCAATTTGAATGATACGGAGTACGAGACCTGCCCGGGGCAACTGACGCTCAACTTTAGTCCGCGGGGTTCGCTGGACCCAGTGGTCGAGGCCCTGGGTAACGCCTCGCTCAAATCGTTTATTTCGACGAATCTGACCATGCTTTCGTGCAACTTGGACTTGCAGGCCGGTGTCAGAAGCAACGGTACGGTCTCGTTCATTGTGTACGACGAATTTGAATCGCCGTTTAGCGGTTCGTTCCCGTACCAGTGTTGGTCCACGATCGACCTGGGTAACACGCCACAAACTACCGGACAATTTCGGTCGGTGCTGCTACCGGGTGGCGCGATTAATACAATTTTCGCGCAAGCGCGGCTGACACCTTCGGGCACTGGTCTGGTTGCGGTGGTGGAGTCGGCACATGCGGACCAGGCCGGAGTCGTGGGGACGGCGGCTAGCAACCTGCACACGTCGGGTTCTGCGGTCGGAACCGTTCGGCTGCCATGAGGAACGAGGTGAAGCCATGATGCGGTTCGAACATGGAGAGGTCGGTATGACTAGCAGAAGGATCAGCAAGGTCATCGCGCTGGCCGTATTGGGCGGTGTTGCATGGGCCGGTGTCGCTGGGGCGCAGAAGGTATCGTCAGAAGAGGCTGCCGGATACCTGGTATTTCCGAAGGTAGTAGTGGATGTAAGCGGAGATCTGAGTGACGGGATCCCTAAAGATACCGTGATTCGTATCACGAACACGAGCGGCAACCCCAGTACAGTGCACTGCTTTTATGTGGATGGCACACCCCGGTGTACCATCGGAGCTGGCCTGGACGGCGACGGTGCGTGTGAGACGAATGAAGATTGTGACGTCGGTGGAATTTGCACATTGGCGTCGTGCCAAGCGATTAACTTTGACTTGAACCTCACGGCAAATCAGCCCGTTGGTTGGCGGGCGAGCGAAGGGGTAGTCACAACGGGTTTCTGCGTGGGTGGAACATCCCCCGGATTTCCGTGCAGTCAGAATAGTGATTGTGCAGGTTTGGGTGCGACCTGCCAGGAGCAGGATATTGGTCGTGTGCCGCCACTAGCGCCTGGTGTATTCCTCGGTGAACTGAAATGTGTGCAAGTGGTAGGAACGGGTACGGATCCGAACCTTCCGGTGAACAGGAATGACCTAGTGGGGAATGCTTCGATTTATCGAGTGAACAGCAGCGTGGTCGATGTGCAGACTTACAATGCAGTGGGCGTGCAGGCGGTAGCATCCGACGGGGCTACTCAAAAGGACACGACGTTGGTCCTGGGAGGGAACAGCCGAGAGTACGCTGGTTGCCCGGCCCAGTTGGTCGTGGACCACTTTTTTGACAATGCGGACTTGAGCACTGCGAGAGAGGTGACGAGCGACATTACGCTGGTTCCATGCAGCGAGCGGCTGGAAGTAGATGACAACCCAGCGGTCCACACCCTCCAGTTCGTGGTGTTCAACGAGTTCGAGCAGCGGATGTCTGCCAGCACGCGCTTGCGGTGTTTCCGCGAGACACAACTGTCACGGCTGGATCGGCGTCCAGGACAGGAATCCTTCTCGGTCTTCAATGTGGCCGTGCAGGGCACGCTGGCCGGTCAAACTGTGATCCGTCCAGTGCTCACGGGCAACGGAGACCCGGGGAATGGAATTCTTGCGGTTGTCGAGGAATTCCATCGGAATCCGAATAACGTTGTGCGGTCGGCTGCGTTCAACATCCACTTGCGTGGCGACAAGTCACAGCCGGACACGGTTGCGTACTGAAAACGCCAGTTCGTTTCGGGAGGCGAAAGGGGCCGTCAGCAGTGCTGGTGGCGGCCCTTTTTTCTTGTTGGCGAGCGAGGCGTTGCTTTGTAAGGTAGTTAGTATGAGTCGCAAGCGAATCTTGGTAGTGGAGGACAACGTCGACAACCGGCGGATTTTGGTCTACCGGCTGAAACGGTTCGGGGACTTCGAAATTATCGAGGCTGGCAACGGCGAGGAGGCACTAAGGCTCGTCGCGGAGAACCCACCTGATTTAATCTTTATGGATCTGAAAATGCCCGTTCTCGATGGGTGGGAGGCTACACGGCGCTTGCGGGCGACAGAGGTGGGTCAGCGGATTCCGATCATTGCTCTCACCGCGCAGGCAATGGCTGGAGACGAGCAGCGGGCCCTGGCGGTTGGGTGTGACGACTACATTGCGAAGCCGATCACAGACGCCGAGATTGTTCGGCAGAAGCTGGAGCGGCTTTTGGAGCATGGGCGGCCACAGCGAACCTGAAGGCAGAGGACGTGCACTATTACGGTACTTTGTGACCGTTGCCGGCCTTTGTGTGGGGAGCGGACTGGGAGGGCTCGGACTCATCGACCAGGACGATGGCGCGGGGTGGGCCGCCTTGGGATTCGCTGCACCTGTTGGCGCTCAAGTATACGTTACGGAAGCCGACTCCTCCCCACAGCTCAAACAGTGGCGGAAGGACTTGAGGCAGGCGTTGCGCCGGTTCCGCCGAGTCGTTTCCCACTCACTACGGTTGTGGGTGACGTGGGCCCCGACGATGCTTGGGGGACTTGTTTGGATCCTAGCGGTCGGAGCGTTAGATCGAGCGATTGTCGCGCGCTACCGCCAGCAAGGCATCTCCGCAGCTGGCAAGACGTTCATCCTTGGCATGGCGGTGTACATTCGGCTGCTCCGCGATCGCGCCACGCCCGCGGTTGGTAAGGCCTTGCTCGTTGCCGTGCTGCTGTACGCTGGTTCGGCACGCGACCTGGTTTGGGATACGCGCGGAATGCTCGGACTAATCGATGACGGTGTCTTCTTGGCCATAGCAGCCCGGAGTTTCTTGCGAATGTGCCCGCAGCCACGGGTGGAGGCGCATGCGAGGGCTGTGATTTGGCCGAGGAGCCGCTCGCGTACCGTGCCGAATGCCGATGAGCTGCGCTCCCGAGGAGTTGGAGAAGGCTCCAGGATTACCGGAGCTTAAATCGCCCCGAGGCGGTGGTGGCCGAGTGCGGGCCAAACGGACCTGCGATGCGGTCAGGTGTGCTGACCTGGGAGCCAGCGAAACCAGCGGTTGGATCGATGGCCCGCGCGTAAGGTTCCCCTTGGGTAGGGGCGTGCTCCCGGCCACCCTGCACGGCATCTTCACGCGCGGCCCCAACGTAAGACGGGATACCGCACCACGCTCAAAGCAAAAACAGATCGCGGTAACCTTCCGTGCGCGTGAGCCGGGGCGGTTCCTCGTCCTCAACTCCCAGCGGGTTTCTTCGGGGGGCCGGCTGCCAAGCGCTGCGGAAGGCTTGCGGCGTCACCCTGTGGGCGCACTTCTTTGTTCTCGAGGTTCACCCTCCAGAGAGCAACCTTTTTTTGCTCGCCTTCAGTCCATAGGAGGGTCACCTCGTATTCCGGCCCGTCTTTCTGAATTGCGCTCCAACTAAACTCGCCCACGAAAAAGTCGTTTTCTTTCGCCTTCAAAGAGTAAGCGCGGATCATGTCGTAGAGAGTGTCGTTTCCCAAGGGTTTGCTGTTTTTCACGAGCTCAATGGCGTCCTGCTGTTTCTCGGCCCACTGTTCTCCGATCAACAACGGGGAAGCCACTTGGTAGGCAAACCACAACGCGAAAACGCCTAAACTGCCCCAACCGATGATCGTACCAATTGCACTTTCCTGATTTACTTTCTCGGCCATGGCAAAGACTCCTGCTCGAGTGCGTTTGTCGGTAACTGCACCAATACCCGAGGCGGTTTTCCACCGCAAGCAGGCCGAGAGTCTACCGTGAAGCTTTGCGCGTCCCTCGAGGGCGGGCGGTGGCCGGGTAGAGACGACCGTCGTGAACTTTCGCCCGTGTTGGACGTGGGATCGCTCTAACACGGACAGGGTGGTACCCCGAAAGAGTGTCCGAGCAGTGGCAAATGCTGCCCATTGCATGCTTCTGCATTCAGGGCTGCATTTGGTCCGATACGCTTCCCCATGGGTGAATCTGCAAGCACGATGCGCCGCCCCGAAGCCTCTTTGCTGGCGAACTGCCCCCGCTCTTCTAGCGCTGTTGCGGATTTTGTGCGCAGCCGAGCGCGACGACAACTTAGGGTGATGTTCGTGGCTTATGCTGGAGCGGCTTTCGAATCCTCGGACCCATGAGTTGCGTTCCCAGTAAAGTGGCACCTGTTGCGCGGGGGCACGTGTGCCCTTCTGCGTCGAGTTACGGGTCGGCAGCACGAAAAGGGGGCCCACTAGAATCCCCGACGTGCTCCGGCGCGGAACCGGGGCGTTCTAAGTTGCTGTATGTGAGGCTTGTTTTCTCGGCAGACGGTGCTTCGCGCGCCATTGAGCCACCTGTGCGTCAGTCCTCCCAGCCGCAAAGTCGGCAGCTCACTTCCACGGCGGAAGGAGCGTCTTCTACGTAGTGCACGCCGGGAATATCTCTCCACGCTCCCAGGGCTACCACCGGCCTTCCCAACACACGCGCTAAGTGAATCTCTGCTGCAGTACCATGCTCTCCGGGGAGAGCGATCACTGCGCACCCGGACGCGACCACCAGCACGTTTCTCGCATGACCTAAGCCTGTGGGGATCACCACGTCTAGCCAAGGATTCCCGCCGGCCAAGCTTGCCTCGGGTAGAATTCCCACGACCAAACCGCCTGCGTGCTTGGCGCCACGACTTACCGCCTCCATCACGCCTCCGAGACCGCCACTGACCACGACAACCCCACGCTTAGCCAACGCCAATCCGATTGCTTCCGCCTGCGCCGCCACTTCGGGTGAACAGACCCCTCCTCCGATCACGGCAATTTGCTTGCGCATCAATGGCACCTCCGAAAAGCCCATACCGCAATTTGCCTCCTCAGCCATCAGTTCTTGCCAGGAGACCTCATGGCAATCCGCAAACCTCGTAGTTAACGCAACTGAGCCCAAGGCGCGTGCAGGACACGCCCTGGCAAGCAGGGAGCAACCGCCTTCCCGGGTCGGTGACATAAGCCAACTGAAATGGCCGTTTCGCGCAGTATGCGGCAGTTGGGCTTACGATCCAGGTTGACTTCGCGCGAGCCGCCGCAGCGATGTGCGATGAGCTGGCGGGCTTGCGAGCGTGGGATTGCCTGGTATCTGCACACAAGGATGGGATGGCGAGTATGAAAGAGAGCGGGTCCGGCACAGGGTTCGAGGCTCTGAAAACTCTTATCGCCGACCTGCGCAAGGGGCTGATCCGCCCAGTTTACGCGTTCGTGGGGGAAAAGTACTTTACCGATCGGGCGGCCTGGAAGCTCATCGATGCGGTGGTCCCTCCGGCGGAGCGCACGTGGAACCTCGAGCGCTACGAGGGGCAAAACGTGAGCTGGCAACAAGTGTGGAACAGTCTCAAAACACCCGGATTTGGTGCTTCGCCGAAAGTGGTGTGGCTCAAAGACACCAACATTTTTGCCGGTCGGGCGGAGAGCCGCGAATTGGTCGACGAGGTGCTTCGAGACTGGTCGAACGGGAGGCGAACAGAAGCCGCCAGCAAGCTCTTGGAGCTGTTGGGAAAGGCTGGCTTGGAACCTTCCAAGTTAGAGGCTTCCCTGGAGTCTTCCGTTGCGGCAGACGTACAAGTGGAGATCTTCGGTCGGCAGCTAGACGGCGCCGAGTGCCGAGAGATCCGAAACATCTTGCAGTTCGCTTTGGATCGTAACTCGGCTGTTGCCTCGACCCCCGACCTTGTCGATGGGCTCATGCAAACTCTCTCCGAAGGGTTGCCGCCACGGGTCATCTTGCTGCTTACGACCACATCTGCCGACCAGCGCGGACGTTTATGGCGGAAAATCCGGGAGGTGGGAGTTGCGCTTCAGTTTACGGTGAATCGCGAGCGCAACCAGGCCCTCGGTCGCGACACCGCTGCGGGAGTTGTGGCGCAAATCATGCGCGAGCACGACAAGCGCATTGCACCAAAGGCATTGGACCTGCTCGTTCAGCGGGCTGGGGTGGATGTCGAGCGCCTTGCTTCGGAGGTAGAGAAGCTTTGCCTTTGGGTGGGCGACCGTGCGGAGGTTCAGCCAAAGGACGTCGCCAACGCAACCACCGATTTGGCTGAGAGTTGGATTTTCGAGTTCACCGGAGCCCTGAGCCGGCGCGATCTGCCGACATCCTTGCGAACGCTGTACGATCTGTTGAAGCGGGGCGAGCAGCCGCTGCGCCTAGTGGCGCTCATCGCTCGCGAGCTACGCAATCTGCTGTTAGCGCGGGAGTGCCTAGAGTTCGACTTGGCCGAGCTAGGGAGTGGCCCCAAAGGCAGCGCGACAGAGGTTGTTCGGGCCGCTAAAGGCTCAGGCCCAGGGCCGATTGGTGGGGACGACCCAGCCCGCTCTCTCGGGCGCTATATGTCCGACTATGGCACCTTCTCCAAGGTGGTGATGCCCCGGATACCGGCGGAGCAATTGCAAGCGTTTGGCAAGGCTCATCCCTTCGTGTTGTTCAAACGGTTTCAGGAGGCGCTGCTGTGGGGGGTGCAGGATTTGCAAAAGGCACTCACCGAGCTGGCATTGCTGGAACAGCAGCTCAAAACTTCGCGCGCGGACGCCCGGATGTTGCTCGAGGGATTTTTGCTCCGTTGGTGTTCGGCGGCAAAGGCCGCGGTCGCTCGACAGAGGCTAACTTAGTCGGTGCCTCGCCGAACCACGAACACCGGGCAGGGCACCAGGCGAATTAGGTTCTCTGCGACGCTGCCCAGCAGGAGGTGCCGCAAGCCACTCCGCCCGTGAGTGCAAATGACTAACAAATCCACGTTCCGCTCTTTTGCCAGTCTCGTCAACTCTTCGACTGGGTTTCCCCAAATCACTATAGGCTCGACATCGGCCACCCCTGATAACCGCTCTTCCCGGACCTTGCGGAGTAGTTCCCACGCCCGTTTTTCGATCTGGTCGGAGCTTTGCCAGCGGCCGTGCTCGTCGTACAAGGACTCGGTGGGAACGTGGATGACATGGGGCAGCAAAATTTTTCCGTGCCACAACTCGGCAAATTGGCGGGCATACTCGAGGGCACGGTAAGAATCTTCGGAGAAGTCCGTCGGGCACAGAATAGTTTTGAACTCTCGGCGCATGGGGTGTGGCTCCTTTCCTCAAGGACGTCTGGAAACACTCATTCCACAGTCTGCCCCCAAGAACAACAAGCGACATGCTGGTTCATGAAATGCTGCGGCAACGCGATCATGACTTCGTTCCCTTGCGGCAGAATTTGCACGCACAGCAGGCCCTGGCCTTTTTGGAGCTGCTGCACCTTGCAGTTGCCGTTGGTTGCCGGCGCTTCCGTTAGGAACATGACTGCCCGCGTTCTGGCGCCGGATCGGGGGTAGTCCGTCGGAAGTTTTTCGCCGCTCGACGCTATCCCCAAGGCGTTCATCGCAAAGAAACTCTAGCTGGGGCGACTGCTTTCTCGAATGCAGGATGCTGAAAATCGCTCAGGTGGTCCGCCCACGCACGCGGGTTGGCAACGGCGAGGAGAATTGGGCCCAGGGCAAATGTGGCGCACTCGTACTCGCTTACGTCGATGAGAGTTCCGAAGCTTGCTTTCTCCCTGTGCCATAGAGACACCAGCGAGGCCAGGAACGCGAACAACCCGCTGACGATGTCGGCATAGGGAATTGGCCAGGCATCGGAGAGCGCTCGACCCTCGGCGAGCTGCCCGCCTAGCCAGGTGTGACCGGACCACGCGTGAAGCGTATGCGCGTAGGCCACCCAGTGCCGGAGTGGGCCGGTTAGGCCGAATCCGGTGATCCGTAGTTGAAGGATCCGGGGGTTGATCGCGCGCAGCCGCTGGTAGTCCAATTCCCAGTTTTTCATCACTCGAACGCTAAAGTTATCGATCACCAGATCGGCCTGGCGGACCAAGTCGAGCAACTGCGCTCGACCTTGCCGTGTTTCCGCGTCAACTTCGAGTGCCTTTTTACCAGCCCGTAACCGCGTGAAGGTGCCCGCATGAATCGGCTTCGCTTGCGTTAAACCTGGCGGATCGATTTTGATCACTTCGGCGCCGTAGTGCCTCAACAGCCAGGTGGCCAAAGGGCCCGCGATGGCATGGGTGAAGTCGAGTACCTTAATGCTCTCCAGCGGCGGTCCTGACACCGACGGGTGTTGTGCTTCTTCGAGGGACCCGCGTCCATGCTCGGATGGCAAGTCCTGTGAGGTTGCCGGCGGAGGGGTTGGTCCAGGGATGCCGCAACCCCTGAAGAGAATTGGTACACGAGGGTGGCGCAACGGGGCGGCGCCACGCCTCGACGAGCTATGAAGAAAAAACTTCCGCTGGCGAAGATGGGCATCGCTCGCAAGCTGAAGTGGGCTACGCACAGCGGCAAAAGGGATTCGCCGCAACTGGGCCCAAGCCGTGAGCGCACGCGAGGGCCAGCTTCTGCACCAGCGAGCGACGACTTCAAAAATCTCACGCGCGTGACGATATCGGGAAGCGGGGTCCTCGAGCGTCTCGCGGACAATCCAAGCCGGACCGCCCGAGTCGTAAATCGCGTGGGCTAGAGCCGACCAGTTGCCGAGGATGGTGGCGCTGACCCAGCCATCACGTGTCGGCAACAAGGCAAAGGCGTTGTCCCAGTAGCCGGTGTGCACCCGTGAATCGCCAAATAGGAGGTCGATGATTTGGCCGAGGACCGCTTCCGAATGCAGCGCCTCCTCGTACACCGCACCCTTTTGCAACAAACCGAGTAGGCAACTGCTGGCAGCTCGAAGCGCGGTGAGCAGTGGCAAGCTAGTCGGGAAGGGCGCGTGCAGCTCGTCAGCGGGGGCAGTTGGGTGGCTACCATTTGGGGTGTGTTCGTAAGGATCGATCCGAATCCACACACGATGCCCGGCAAGGAGCATCGCTGCCTTTACGGCCGCTTCGTGATGGGGGCGAAAGTGTTCGCAAGGAGAGGTAATCATTGCGTCCGCTGCTCGGATCGCCCGGATTAACCATGCCTGAACTTCCTTTTCGTCGGTCGGCAAACGAACGGCACGCTTACCCGAATGGAGAAATGTAAAGGTGAGGGAAGCGGAACTTGCGCCGATGTCAGGTGTCTCGGCGGTTTGGTGACAATCAGGGTGGGAAGCGGCTGGCTCCACCCTCCAAACTTCTGCGCCTAGGCCGGCCAAGATCCGGCCGGCAAGCGACGCTTCTTGGCCTCCCCATTCCAGTATGCAGATACCCGAGAGTGGCGGCGGTTTTCTTTCTCTGGTCATGGGAGAAGACCAAACATCACGCACTCGAACCGAGCGGCAAGGGTGTTCGCCAAGTCTAGGCGCTTTTCTGATATCAGTTCGCCCAAATCGGGCACAAGGCGCCGGGGTCAGGCCGTTCGGGCAAGCGCGGTTTTGGGGATCCAGAGTGGTCAGTGTCGTCGACCAAACGCGGGTATCGAGCGACCCCTTCGTCTGTCAGCGAAAGCCGTCTAGCCTTCATGGAGCGGCTTAGTCGGTTGGCAGGGTTCATTCCCGTGTCGGAAGTGGGGGACAGGAATACCCAGGTTTTGACGTCGGGGCATTTGGGGAGGCGCATTTCGTTCAAAACACGAGAGCGGGTAACCTCGAAGTGCACGCCAGGTTTCCGCAACGCCAATTTTGTGTGGGTGCGAAGGCCACGGCCGCCTCGCAGTCTTGGGTCGGTTGTCGGTCTCGTGAGCTTGGAAAGGGTTGCGTTTACTTGGGCCTAGTGTTGCGCTCTCCCCAACTGCGCGGGCCGTAGGGTTTCTTCCAGAGAGTTTTGTCACGGGATGTAGGTCGTATAAGGCGTGGACCGCGCTTGCAGGGAAGGGCCCGTTGGTTGCGCCACTGTGTGCCCCCCACTATAAGCGGCCACCGAGAGGAAGAGTCTTACATGGCGGAAATTCATGGCGGGCGAGTAGTCGCACGGGCTCTCAAAGCAGAGAACGTCACGTACATCTTTACACTTTGCGGCGGGCATGTGATGCCCATTTACGATGGGTGCGTCGACGAGGGGATTCGCGTCATCGACGTGCGCCACGAACAGACCGCGGCCCATGCTGCTGATGGTTGGGCGCGGGTGACGGGGCAGCCAGGCGTGGCTGTTGTCACGGCGGGACCTGGGGTTACCGATGCCGTGACCGGTGTTGCGAGTGCGCACCGTGCCAACGTGCCGATGATCCTCATTGGTGGGCAGGGGCCACGCCCTTTCGCGGACATGGGTTCTCTCCAAGACATGAACCACGTTGAACTCATGCGGCCGATCACGAAGTGGTCGGTTTCCGTGCCCGAAGGGCGGCGGCTGGCTGAGTATGTTGCCATGGCATTTAGGATCGCGACCTCCGGCCTCCCAGGTCCGGTTTTCCTGGAGATGCCGATCGACCAGTTGTTTCAAACATACGACGAAACCCGCATCCTGTTTCCCACGAAGTACCGTACCGAGGCAGGAATTGCTGGCGATCCTCGGTATGTCGAGCGCGCTTTCGAGTTGTTACGGTCGGCGCAACGTCCGGTGATTCTCGTAGGCTCGCAACTGCGGTGGTCCAAACGACGGGAAGCTTACCTAAAGTTCGTCGACACATTCGGGATCCCGGTTTACGTCAATGGGTTGGGGCGTGGGTCGTTACCACCAGACCATCCGTACTTTTTCTCCCAGACTCGCAAGGATGCTCTTCGGCAAGCGGACGTGGTACTCATTTTTGGAACGCCACTGGATTTTCGTTTGGGCTATGGACGCGAGACCCATTTCAACCCTGCTGCGAAGGTCATTCAGGTTGACCTCGACGGAGCGGAAATCGGCAGGAATCGGCCAATCGAAGTGGGCATTGTTGGAGATACCGGTCTTGTGATGGAGCAATTGACTCAGCTTGCGGAGGCCGAGCGCTTCGACAAGTCTTTGATCAAGCCTTGGCTCGATGAAATCCGCCGACGCGAGACAGAAAAGTGGGAGCGTATGCGGCCTGAGCTCGAGTCGGACGCAGTTCCGATCAATCCCTTACGTGCTTGTAAGGAAATTGCGGATGCTGTGGGGCGAAACGTGATTGCGATTGGCGACGGTGGAGATTTTGTCGCGACTGCAGCTTCCATTTTGCGAATTTACGAGCAGGGCCATTGGCTCGACCCAGGCCCACTGGGCACGCTTGGAGTTGGCCCAGGGTACGCGATGGCGGCGAAGTTGGCGAAACCGGACCACCCGGTTGTCATCATTTACGGGGACGGCTCCTTTGGCCTTCACGGTATGGAGTTCGAGGCGATGGTACGGCAGAAAATCCCTGTGGTGGGAATCGTCGGAAACGACGCCGCTTGGCAGCAAATTCGCCGGGGCCAAATCCAACTGTACGGGCGGGAGCGTGCTGTGGCTACAGCCCTCGATTACACGCGGTACGACCGAGTCGTCGAAGCTCTCGGTGGCCACGGGGAATATTGTGAACGGCCTGAGGAAATTCGCCCGGCCATTGAACGGGCCCTGGCCTCCGGTAAGCCAGCACTGGTCAATATCAAGATTGGCACAAGTGAGTTTCGTAAGGATGCAATCTCCATTTAATTCCAAGAGATGAATTCTTTGCATCGGGCCACGCGATCCTGCCGTGAACCAAGCTACCGCCGCGCTCATTGTCATTGGTAACGAAATCCTTTCCGGCAAGGTTGTGGACACGAACTCGAGTTACCTTGCCAAAGAGCTACGAGCCCTCGGAGTTGCGCTCGAGCGAATCTTGGTGATTCCGGACGATGTGGATGTCATCGCGGAAGCGGTGCTCGATTACTCCCAGCGGTTTCGCTGGGTGTTTACTTCGGGAGGCGTGGGGCCGACGCACGATGACGTGACCATCGCGGGAGTCGCCCAAGCCTTGGGGGTGCGGGTGGTTCGGCACCCGGTACTCGAAGAGCAAATCCACAAGTTCTCCTCCGGTGAAGTTGACGAAGCGAGGCTCAAACTCGCAGAGGTACCCGAAGGCGCAGAGTTGATTTACGGTGATGAGCTGGCTTTCCCCGTGCTTCAGGCACGGAATGTTTTTATCCTTCCAGGAATTCCTGAGCTGTTTCGGGCGAAGTTTCAAGCGCTGCGCTCTCGCTTTCGTTCTGCGCCATTCCACTTGCGCGTGGTGTATCTTCGTGCCGCAGAAACGACGCTCGTACCGTATCTGAATGCGACGTTGCGAGCTTTCCCTGGCTTGCTCTTGGGCTCCTACCCAAAATGGAACGACCCCGAATATCATGTGAAAGTCACGCTTGAGTCCAAAGACCAGAGCTACGTCGAGCAAGCTTTGGCACATCTGTTAGCGCAGATTCCGCCCGAGATGGTGGTGCGTACGGAGTGAATTTGTGGCACACTGTCTCGGCAAGTGACGAGGAGGTCAGAATGCGCAGGTGGAAGAAGTTTGTTGGGGTGGTGCTGGCGTGGGCACTGACATCTGTAGTGACATCCGTCCCGGCCCGTGCTGACGATGATTTCTTGAGCGACCTTGGTTGGGGTTCCTTGGCGGTCCTGTGCAACGTTTTTTACGTGCCTGCCAAAATCGCTTGGGCCGGGGTGGGCGGTATCACCGGGTCACTTGCCTACGTGGTGACTTTGGGCGACGCCGATACGGCGAGAAAGGTTTGGCGGCCAGCTCTGGGCGGGAATTACGTGGTGACTCCAGCCATGTTGCGAGGAGAGGAGCCGCTTTACTTTAGCCCCACGGAAGACGAGCCCCCACGCCGGAGGAGAACGAGACGATCTTGAACCGGAAGATTTTGGCACTGATCGCCGTTGTTTTGGCGGGCGCGGTTGGTGTCTTCGTCGCGTATGAGTATCGCCTGCGGCGTGAAGCCGCGCGTTGGGAAGGTCCGCTGCGGGAAATCATCGAGGAAAAGATCGAACACGAGGACGGCGTCACCCGCAGTCGCTTTGTGGCCATTTTGCCTGCTCCTGTAGAGCAAGTGCAAACGGTGGTCTGGCAAGTGGAGAAGCTTCAGGACGTAGTGCCAAACTTCAAGATTTCGCGGCTCCTGGAGGCTCATGGAAACACGAAACGGGTGGAATTGGGCGTCCAGGCTTTGAGTCTTCCCTTACTCCGTTACGAGATGGAGTTTACTTTATATCCCGAAGAGCATCGGGTTACCTTCCGGACGTTGAAGTCTCAGGCGCAGGATATCGAAGGCGAATACAGGCTGGAGCCTTCTCCGGACGGGAAAAAGACTCGGGTGACCTACACCACTGTGGCCAAGGACAAGGTAGCCGTGCCTTTTCCACGGGCCGTTCTGGACAGCGCCGGCAGGGAAACCTTTGTCAATACTGTGCGGGGGATCGAAAAGCTCTTGCTTGCGACACCACCGGCGGGGTAAAGCTAGCGACCCCCGATGAGGCGACTGCACGAGGTGCGCTTCCTTGTTGGGGCTGCTTCAGCCCGCCAATTCCCTGAGCTCTCGCTCCCAGAGATTGCCTTCGTGGGGCGCTCGAACGTTGGCAAGTCTTCTTTGTTAAACTGCCTCGTTGGCCGTGCGATTGCCCGCGTGAGCAAAACCCCCGGGCGCACACAGCAAATTAACTTCTTCTTGATCGATCACCGCATCATCTTCGCGGATTTGCCCGGCTATGGATTTGCGAAAGTTTCGCTGGCCATCCGCCAACAGTGGGCAAGGCTGATCGAGCAGTATCTCGAGACGCGGGAACAATTGCGTGCTGTATTGTTGCTCGTTGACCTGCGTCGGGGCATGGAGCGGGAGGAACGTGAGTTGCTCCAGTGGCTCTCGGGACTAGGGTTGAGTTGCGTGGTGGTAGCAACCAAGGCTGATCGGGCCTCGCAAAGCGAGCGAGCGAAGCAGAGCAGGGCCTTGAAATCCCAGCTTGACCCAATGGGAATTGAGCTCATCGTGTCCTCCGCGGCAAAGGGCGAGGGGATCGAGGAAATTTGGCGCGCGATCTTACGGTGCTGCGAACAGCAAGCGTGTCGCGCCGGTACCCCACGATCACCCAAAGGTTGACCAAGGTCCCTTCATGGGCAGCCTACGTTTCCTTGGCTTGGAGGTTCCCCCGCTTTTAAAAGGCTGGGTCCCGTGGACGGCTCAGACCGCGGCGACATCCCGGATGCTCGACCGAAAATCTCCGCATGAGGTCAGAACAAAGCGCTCTGCCTGCAACGTGGTATGCCGTGCCTTCCGGACCGGGGCGCAAGAAGACCGGTGCTCTTCGATGGCGTTCGGAAAGCGACGAGTGGCCCGTGTTGAGGCATCCTGCTTAAGATCGGGTCGTGTGCCATCCCGATGTCTTGCGGTCTCCCGTGACGGCGCTCCCTAGAAACCGCGAGTGCAAGACGGTGAAGCGCCTGCTTTTGGGGTGCCTGGGCCGGAAGAGGCTGGCGAGTCCAAGCCTATGTTTCGAAGGTTAGTGAGAGTCGGATTGGCAGCGCCCTACTCTTTGGTGCATGTCGTTTGACCTGTCTTGCTTGAAATAAGTCTGGTTTGGGGATCGGCTGGAACATCGCGTAGGATTGGCTTCCGCAGGCGGCGGCTCGGGCGGTGCGGTCAACGTCTGGGTCGGGTTCAGCGTAGTTCCCAAGGTTGCAATCTCCCCCTCTGCCTTCGCTCATGCTAGACGGGCGGCCATGGCTGAGCATGGAATCAGCGGAAAGCTGACGGAGGCAGAACTACGAGAAGCGGTCCGGAAAGGCGAGATCGATACAGTGCTGACGGTTTTCCCGGACTTGTACGGTCGCCTGGTTGGGAAACGGATCGCAGGTTCTTTCTTCTGCGATGAGATTGCTCAGGAGGGCATGCACGCATGCGACTATTTGTTGGCGTGCGACATGGAGATGGATCCCGTACCTGGATATCGCTTTGCGTCTTGGGATCAAGGGTATGGGGATGTGCGTTGTGTGCCGGACATGAGTACGTTGCGTCGCGCCAGTTGGCTGGATCGCACCGCACTCGTCTTGTGCGACGTGGTGAACGAAGAAACCGGCCTGCCAGTGCCGGTTGCACCGCGGACCATCCTACGGCGACAGGTCGAGCGCGCTGCGGCAAAGGGTTTTCTCCCGATGGGTGCTTCCGAACTCGAGTTTTTCGTGCTCCGGGAGACTTACGAGTCGGCCAAACGCAAGCACTTCGAAGACCTCGAAACTTTTGGTTGGTACATTGAGGATTACCACACGCTTCAGGGATTTAAGGTAGAAGGGCTGATCGGTGCGATCCGCCGGCACCTCGAGGCCTCTGGAATTCCCGTCGAGTTTTCCAAGGGAGAGTGGGGCCCGGGGCAGCACGAAATTAACGTGCGATTTACGGATTTCCTCGAGATGGCCGACCGCCATGCGATCTACAAGCAGCTCGCGAAAGAGGTCGCCATTCAACAAAATCTGGCCGTCACCTTTATGGCCAAGTTCGACGAGCGGCACGCCGGTAGCTCCATGCACCTGCATTCTAGTTTGTGGTCGGTGGACGGCACCCAACCCCTATTTGCCGGCGATCCCCCAGTCGATGGGAACTTGAGCGGTGCTCCCGATCTGTTTCGCTGGTGGCTCGGTGGACTGATGCATCACGCACCAGCGTGTACGTTGTTGTTCGCCCCCTACGTGAACTCCTACAAACGCTTCCGGGCGGGTTCGTTTGCGCCAACCGCAATTGCCTGGTCGTACGACAACCGCACCGCTGGTTTTCGTGTGGTGGGGCACGGCAAGTCCTTACGGGTGGAGTGCCGCATTCCTGGGGCGGATGCCAATCCCTATCTCGCCTTTGCTGGAACCTTGGCCGCGGGACTTGATGGTATCGAAAATCACATCGAGCCTCCACCGATGTTCCAGGGAGATGCTTATGCGGCAAGCTCCTTGCCAACCGTGCCTCGCAGCCTGCCGGAAGCGATTCGAGCTTTCGAGAACTCGCCGCTATTTCGCGGAGCTTTTGGTGAAGATGTCGTGGAGCACTTAGTCCACTTTGCCCGCACCGAACAGCGAAAATTCGACGAGGCGGTGACCTCGTGGGAGCGTCAGCGCTACTTGGAACGTGCGTGAGCGAGACCATGCCCGCCCCAGTGATCGGAATCACGTCTTATGCGCGCGACGAATCGGAGCTCCCGTGCTTTAGCCTGCCTGTGGGGTACGTGGATTGCGTTGTCGAGGCAGGGGGCGATCCTGTGATTCTTCCGCCGGCGATCGCCGAACCCGCCCGCCTACTCGACTCCATCGATGGATTGGTGCTCTCGGGAGGGGGAGATGTATCTCCGAGTGCTTATGGCGGGGATCACCACGAAACCATTTACGCTGTGAGTGAGGAGCGCGATCGCTTTGAATTCGAGCTACTTCGTGCAGCGCTCGGGCGAAACGATATACCGGTCCTGTGCATCTGCCGCGGATTACAAGTGCTGAACGTCGTCCTTGGTGGGTCGCTGCACGAACATTTGCCGGATGTTTTGGGTGAAACCGTGCCGCATCGCACGCCGCCCCGGCAAACGTGCCGCCATCAGGTTCGTCTCGACCCCGCGAGCCGCTTGGCCGAAATTTTCGGCTCGGCCGAGCTCGAAGTTTTGTCTTGGCACCACCAGGGCATCGAGCGCCTGGGTGAAGGACTCCGGGCCGTGGGGTGGGCGGAAGATGGACTGATCGAGGCCGTGGAACACTGCCGCCACGTTTGGTGTGTGGGGGTGCAGTGGCACCCGGAGATGGATTCATCGGATCGCCGGCAAAGCAGGCTTTTCGCGGCTTTTGTTCAGGCTGCACAGGATTTGTCCAGGAGGAAGAATGGCCGGTAAGTTGGTTGGAAAAGTCGCCCTGATTACGGGCGCGGCGGGAGGGATTGGTGCGGCCACGGTTCGCCGTTTCGTTGCCGAGGGCGCACGGGTGTTGATGGTCGATCGCGACGGAGCTGTGCTCTCCAAGTTGGCAGCGGAAGTACGATCGAGCGGCGCTGAGGTGGAGTGGTTCGAAGCCGACGTGTCCCGGGAAGAGCAGTGCCGCGCAATGGTTCGGCACGCCGAGGACCGATTTGGCGCACTCCACATCCTTTTCAACAACGCCGGGATCTTTCCCGACGAGGATGGCTCGGTCACCGAAACGAGCGAGGAAGTGTTGGACCGTGTACTGGCCGTGAACGTGAAAGGAGTGTTCTTTGGCTGTAAGCACGGAATCCCAGCTTTGCTCCGGGCCGGTGGGGGCTCGATCATCAACACCGCTTCGTTCGTAGCTCTTATGGGAGCAGCCACATCGCAAAGCGCATACACGGCATCGAAGGGGGCGGTTTTGGCTCTAACGAGAGAGATTGCCGTGGAGTATGCCCGAAAGGGCATCCGTGCGAATGCGCTGTGTCCTGGGCCAGTGAATACTCCGCTGCTGGAATCGCTCCTTGCTGATCCAGTGCGGCGCGCGCGACGGCTCGTTCATATCCCCATGGGACGCTTGGCGGAGGCGGACGAAATTGCCCGTGCGGTGCTGTTTCTGGCGTCGGACGACTCATCCTACGTTACCGGCACGGCGTTTCTGGTGGACGGTGGAATTACGGCTGCCTATGTGACTCCGGAGTGAACACCGATGCATAAGCTGCTGATTGGCGATCAGAGGCGGACGGGCAACGGTGCCATCACCGTGATTGAACCAGCGACCGGGCAGCCATTGGCGGAAGTGGCCGCAGCATCTCCGGCTGATTTGGACGACGCGGTAGCCGAGGCAAAGAGAGCCTTTGCGACTTGGTCGAAACTGACTCCGGTGGCTCGCGGTGAAATGCTTTATCGGTTTGCCGAACTTGTCCGCGCTCACGCCGAAGAATTGGCCGTGCTCGAAGCGAGGAACGTGGGGAAACCAATCGCGGGTGCCCGCTGGGAAGCCGGCCACGTTGCCGAGACGATTCGGTACTACGCCGGCGCGGTCGACAAGTTTTTCGGGCACACGATCTCCGTAAAAAAGGGTGGCCTGGATATCACGCTCCACGTACCCCTGGGAGTGGTTGGGTTGATCGTCCCGTGGAACTTTCCCATGGTGATCGCCACGTGGAAGTTGGCTCCGGCGCTGGCGTGTGGAAATACCGTGGTACTGAAGCCGGCCAGCCTGACACCGCTGACAGCATTGCGCCTCGGTGAACTTGCTCTCGAAGCGGGCATTCCCCCTGGAGTGCTCAACGTGGTCCCAGGGCCCGGAGGTGAAATTGGCCAGCGGTTGGTCGCTCACCCGGACGTGGCCAAGATTGGGTTTACGGGCGAGACAGCCACTGGTCGCGCCATCATGGCCACCGCGGCACAGCACATCAAACGGGTGGGACTGGAGTTGGGTGGGAAGTCACCCAATATCATCTTCGCAGATGTGGATGTCGAGTTGGTGGCTCGGGAAGCTGCAAACTCGGTGTTTGCGAATGCCGGCCAAGACTGCTGTGCACGTTCACGGATTCTGGTCGAACGGACAGCGCACCAACGTTTTTTGGAGGCATTTGTCAGGGTGACGGAGAGCCTTGTCGTCGGGGATCCACTCGACGAGCAAACGCAAATGGGTCCGCTGATCTCCGCCCGACAACGGGAGATTTCCGAGACGTACATTGCCGTAGGCCAAAGCGAGGGTGCACGGCAGCTTTGCGGAGGCCAAAGGCCGCCACGGCCAGGCTTTTTCCTCACCCCGGCGATTCTCGACGGCGGGCGCCCGGGGATGAGAGTGGTAGAAGAAGAAATCTTTGGGCCGGTGGCGGTGGTGATGACGTTCGACACCGAGGAAGAGGCCATCGAATTGGCCAACGGTACGATTTATGGGCTGTCGGGGTCTCTGTGGACCAACGACCTCAAACGCGGCTTGCGCGTGGCGCAAGCCGTGCGCACTGGAGTGTTGTCGGTGAATTCCTCGACTAGCGTGCACCTGCAAGCTCCTTTTGGAGGGATGAAACAGTCTGGGTTGGGGCGAGAGCTTGGCATGCACGCCCTCGAACAGTACAGCGAAGTTCGGAACATTTACTTCGAGACGCAGTAGCGAACGTTAGGTCGTTGGGCGTGCGAAGCGCCGGGGTGGTGGAAGCGGCAGACACAAGGGACTTAAAATCCCTTGGGGATATCCCCGTGCGGGTTCGAATCCCGCCCCCGGCATTCCTTGCGACCGGGTTGCCTGCCCCGTACACGGCCGCGCTAGCGGTGACCGCCAGCGGTTGGAGCCCCTCGCTGCTCCACGCCGCGAGGAAGTCGATTCTCGCGGCCGTATAGCCATTCCTACCTGCTGCGCCATTCGAGTGTGATTCAACGGTGGGGGGCTGTTCACCTGAAGGCTCATCGCTGCCGCTTACCGCACCGCAGCCACACGTGCGTGAGCGACAAAGGGGAAAGCTGATCCGATCGATCCTGACCGGATGGCTTGGAACTGTCGTACACGGGCATGGCGAGTTCGTGAGGGGCGATGGTACGGGAAGCCTGCATCCGACAGTGTAGGGACTCTAAGGCTTCACGAGCATCCCATCGTGTCCCGAGAAAGAGCGAGGAACAGCCGGGCTTTCCGCGGCGCTTAGCGGGTCGGTTTTGCCCCAGTGCTCGCCCGTTCGAGCGTGGCCACGCACTCGATGTGATCCGTCTGTGGAAACATGTCGAAGGGCTGAATGTGGTCGGTGTGATAGCCGTGAGATTCGAACCACTGCAGGTCGCGAATCAGCGAGGTGGGGTTGCAGGACACGTACACGATTCGTCGGGGCGCAAGCTGCACGATCCCCTCGCGTGTCTCCGCATCGACTCCCTTGCGCGGGGGGTTCAGCGCGATCACGCCCACCGAGCCAAATCGCTTTTGGAGTTCTTTGACTCCGTCCTGCGCCGTGGCCGTGAGAATCCGCACGTTGTGAAAGCCGTTCCATCGCAGGTTGCTGCGAGCGTCTGCAGCCGCAACGGGAGATTCTTCGATTCCGACAGTCAGCTTTGCCCTGGGAGCTAGATGGAAGGTCAGTGCCCCGACGCCACAGTACAGATCCGCGACGATGTCGTTCGCTTCCGTCTGTGCTGCTGCCGCCGCATAGTTGTAGATTCGGTTGGCCACGGGGATGTTCGCTTGCAAGAAGGCCCCAGCGTGGGTTTTGAACTTGAGGTCGCCGATGCGCTCCCTTAGCGTGGACTCGCGGGTAACAGGGGTAAATCGATCGCCGAAGATGACGTTACCGGGGGATGGATTGTAGTTGTGCACGACGCTACGGACGCGCGGCAGTCGGGCCACGCGGCGTAAGAGAGCCAGCAAGGGCCGGTCGAGTTCGCGCGCTGTGACGAGAATCACCTGCACGGACTTTGTCCAACGGCTGGCACGCAACACGAGATAACGCAACGTGCCGAGACGAGTTCTCTCGTCGTAGGTGGGCAAGTTGCTTTCCTCGAGCAACGGGATGATCCGGGCCAGTGTGACCTGGATGAACGGGTGATGTACAGGGCAATCACGAATGTCCACGACGGTGTGGGTGCCCGGCCGAAACAACCCAACCAACAGCCCCCGCCGTTCCGAGCGTCGTAAAACGAGCTTGGCTTGATTGCGGTAGCCGAAAGCCTCGGGAGAGCCCACGATCGTTCCCACGGAAGGCCCAGAGGGGCCCCACGCTGTTCTCACGAGCTCGGCAAGGTGATCTTGTTTCCACTGAAGTTGCTGGCCGTAGGGTTGCCCGATGAGCCGGCAGCCGACGCACTGCGGATAGTGCGGGCAGGGCGCCCCGGGTTCCTTAGCGGCTTGGAGACTTGGTTCGCGATCGACGGAAGGTGCCACTGCGGCCCCCTTTTTTTTCCTCGAGGTAGAGGGATGCAATCTCCATCTCCCGGTCTACCGCCTTGCACATGTCATACACGGTAAGCGCGGCAATTGCCGCGGCAACTAATGCTTCCATTTCCACACCAGTTTTCGCTTCCACCTTCACGTAGGTGCGAACTTCCAGCTCCCCGGATGCACGTGGTTCGAGATCGACCTGGATTACATCGAGAGGCAGGGGATGACACAGCGGAATCAATTCGCTCGTCCGCTTGGCCGCCATGATTCCCGCGAGGCGCGCCACCGAGAATACTTCGCCCTTCTGGATCTGCCCTGCAAGGATTTTGTCCATGGTCGTGGGATTCATCCGCAAGAGTGCCGTTGCTTTGGCCTCGCGCACCGTGGGAGCTTTCTCCCCGACGTCCACCATCTGGGCTCGGCCGCGAGCGTCGAGATGGGTGAAGCCACTGGAATCCTTGCGAGTTTCTGTCTGGGGCAGTACAGTTCTTTTTCTCATGACGCACCACAAAATCATCATTCTTGGCTCAGGGCCAGCGGGTCTGACCGCAGCCCTGTACGCCGCACGAGCAAACCTTGCCCCGGTGGTCATCGAGGGTTTGCAGCCAGGAGGCCAACTCACGATTACCACCGAGGTGGAAAACTACCCCGGCTTTCCCGAAGGCCTGCTTGGTCCCGAGCTGATGGAACGTTTCCGGAAACAGGCCGAGCGTTTCGGAGCCACGTACGTGTACGGAGACGTGATCGAAGCTGACCTCTCGCAATATCCGTTTCGGCTGCGTACGCACAGCGAGGCCTTTAGCTGCGAGGCTTTGATTATCGCCACGGGGGCGTCGGCGAAGCTCCTGGGACTCGAATCGGAAAAACGGTTGATGGGACACGGTGTTTCTGCCTGCGCCACATGCGACGGCTTTTTCTTTAAAGGCAAAGAGGTGGTCGTTGTGGGCGGGGGCGACACGGCGATGGAAGAGGCAATTTTTTTGACCAAGTTTGCCTCTCGCGTCACCGTGATTCATCGACGGGATGAACTGCGCGCATCGAAAATTATGCAGGACCGCGCGCGCCGGAATCCGAAAATCCAATTCGTGTGGGATTCGGTCGTGGACGAAATTTACGGCACTCCCGATGGGCAGGCAGTCACCGGCGTGCGCTTGAGGAACGTGAAAACAAACGCGCTGACCGACTTTCCTTGTGAAGGGGTTTTCATCGCGATCGGGCATCAGCCGAACACGCAGCTTTTTCGCGGCCAGCTCGAAATGGACAGTGCTGGCTACATTGTCACCCGCAATCGGTCTACGGCGACGAGCGTCGCAGGCGTGTTTGCGTGTGGCGACGTGCAGGACCCCACGTACCGCCAGGCGGTAACTGCCGCGGGTACGGGCTGCATGGCGGCGATCGACGCGGAGCGGTGGTTGGAAGCGAAGGCGCACGGGTAGCGATCGGGATTGGCCGCCCCGTCCCGAGAACCTGGTGGCGTCCAAGCTGGCCTGACAAGAGTTTTTGAATCGCGGCGCGTTTCCCGCGTCTAGTCGTGGCTTGTGAGGCGTTGGGAGTGGTCCGCGTGGGTCACGATCGTTTTCGGAGTGGCGGCACTATGGTGCTGCTACGGATCGAGCACGGCTTATGCCTTCGATTCCGTGCCCTACGGGGACGAACTCGCATTGGCGCAACTTCTTTGGGAACGTGCCGCGGAAGTGCTGCAGGCCCGGACGGCTTTGGAACAAGGACGAAGTGCGCTTCTTCGTGCGCGCACGTATCCGAACCCATCGCTGGAAGGAGCTTGGAGCGCGGTTCCCATTGGGAAGACGAACCCGCCGGGTTTGAGCGACCGCCTCGATCGAGTGCCGAATTACTCCGTTGGCTTGGCAGAACTCATCGAAATCGGGAAACGGCAGCCCCGGATCGCAGCCCGATCCCACGATGTCGAACGCCTGAGCGCGGAGGCGCAAGCGGTACTGGGCGACCGCTTCTTCGCACTTTTGGAGACCATTGGAACGATTGCCACCAACCAGCGACGGGTCGGTGTCTTGGAGGAGCAGATTCGCGACGGGAATGAGCTTCTCGAGTTAGATCGTGCCCGCGCGAATCGTGGGGAAATTGCGCCGCTGGATGTGGACGTTGCCGAAGTTGAGCAAGCGCGATTACGCGCATTGCGAGACAGTGCCGAAGCCTCGCTTCTCCAGGCCCAAACCGATTGCAGTGCCTTGCTTTCCCTGCCGTGCCCCAGATTTCCGAATGAGGAGGCAGCTTGGCAGTTTTTGGTGCAGACATACCGATCGGTGCCAGCGACGGATCCAACGATGGAAGAGGTACTGCAGCAACGCCCCGACGCGAGAGCACTTCAGGCGGCGATCGCTGCGGCCCAGAAGGATGCTGTCGTGGCGCAAAGGCGCGTGGTACCGGACGTGACTGTTCGAGCCGGTTACACTTACGATCAGTTTACGATGGCCGGAAACCAGCGAAACAGTCTCGGCTTCGGTGTCGAACTTCCGCTACCAGTTTTCGACCGGGGGCAGGCCGATCTGGTGGCGGCACGCGCCTCGGAGGTCCAAGCGCGCACCCTTCTGGAGATCCTCCGCCAGAACACGCCGGAACACTTGCGAATGGCGCGCGAGCAGCTCGGCTTGGCGCTCCGGCGCATGGAACAACTCGATGTTGGTGTGGCCAAGGCGCGAGCCATGCGCGACACCTTAGTCGAAGCCCAACGCGCCGGGGGGATCTCAGCGATCGAAGTCTTGGTAGCGCGGCGAAATTACCAGGATCTTGTTCGGGAAAGAATAGAACTGGACCAGGATGCGTTCGAGGCAGCGTTGAGGATCCGCAAACTCATCGGATTGTTTCCGAAAATTTCTCCGAAGGAGTCGCTGGAGTGATCGAACGGTTTTCTTCCGAAGCGGCAGGCCAGGACACGCGCCCCATCTCGGCTTCCGACAATAACGTGTACGCCCTCTCTTGGCGCAAGACTTTGGCCATCCTCTTTGTCGGTCTCGGCATAACCCTGGTGTTACTGTGGCATCGCCCGAGTTCTCGAGAGCTACCGCAGTCACCGATTACGGTCGAGGGCCCCACGGTGCGGATGGAGGCAGGCTCTCCCGCCTTGGGATACATCAAGCTCGAGCAAGCACGGTTACAACGGGTGTTGGAGCCAGAGCCGGTGCCAGGTCGCGTGGCGGTTGCTGAGTCTCGAGCAGAGCCCGTTGTGGCCCCCTTGCAAGGACGTGTCGACGTGGTTGCTGTGCGTTTGGGGCAACGGGTCAACCCAGGGGATCGCTTGGTGTCCGTTCGTTCCCCCGCCTTGGTCGATTTGCTTCACGAGATCGAAGTTCTGCAGGCAAGCGAAGCAGTGCGGGCGAAAACCGTGGAGCGACTCGCTGCGTTGGTGCAGTTGCGTGCTGCCGCAGAGAAAGATTTGCTCGCCGCGCAGCTCAAGCTCGAGGAGGTGCGCCTGTCGCGTCGGGCCGCTGAACTGAAACTCCGCAGTCGTCCGATGCAGGTGTCGTCCGATGGAGCATACTGGCTCTTAGCCCCACGTGGCGGTGTGGTTGTCGAACGAGACGTACTGGTGGGCGAAGAAGTTGGGCCGGACCGTGCTCAGCCTTTGCTCGTGATTGCCGATCTCAGCGAAGTGGTGGTGACCGCAGATGTGCCGGAGCATCGAGCGACCTGGCTGCACGCTGGGGGCAGAGCCAAAATTCGTAGCGGTGCGTTGCCGGGGCGAATTTGGACGGGCGAGATCGAATACGTCAGTGAAGTGGTCGATCCGCAGCGGCGAATGGTGAACGTGCGCATCCGGGTTGCGAACCCTGACCACTTACTCCGCCCGAACGCATTCGTTCAGGTCGTTTTCGATCCGGGCGATGGCGAGGTGGTCGTTGTGCCGGCCGCTGCAGTCGTGACCGATGATCAGCAGGCTTACGTGTTCGTCATGACGAGCCAAGAACCGCCCACGTTGAAGCGCCGCGATGTGACCACGGGGCGGCAGAATGAACATGCCGTAGAAATTCTCTCGGGTCTCGAGCCGGGCGAAAGCTATGTAGCTGAGGGCGCAAACCTGCTTGCCAACGCAATGAACTTGGTTCGGTAGCAAGCCATCCTCTGTCCGTATGTTTGAGCGCATTGTCGATTTGTCCCTTCGCAACCGCGGCGCCGTGCTGTTTTTCACGGTGGTGGTCGCCCTGGCAGGGTGGCGGGCGTTCCGGGCTCTGACGATCGAGGCATTCCCCGATCCGTCCGACACGCAAGTCAATGTCATCACACTTTTTCCTGGGCAACCGGCAGAAGAAGTGGAACGACAAATCAGTTTGCCCATCGAACGAGCGCTCAATGGCACGCCCGGATTGACCCGCTTGCGAAGCATGTCCTTGTTTGGGTTGTCGTACGTGACCCTTACCTTCGACGACGGATTCGACGTACTGTTCGCGAGAGCACAAACCCTAGAACGGCTGCGTGGGGCTGACCTTCCCGAAGGTGTTGTACCAGAACTCGGTGCGCTCGCTACGCCGATTGGTGAGGTGTACCGGTACACCCTGGAAGGTGCCGGCGGTGATCCGATGCGACTGCGAACCATCCAGGATTGGGTGGTGCGGCCGAGGCTGCTCCGAGTGGCTGGAGTTGCCGACGTGGTTTCGTACGGTGGCCTCGTGCGGGAAATCCATGTGCAACCAGTGCCTGCACGACTCGCGGGCTACGAACTCACGTTAGAACAGTTGGAAAGTGCACTCCGCAAAAGCAGCGTGAATGCCAGTGGCGGCATACTGGAGCACGGGGCGGAGCAGTTCGTCATTCGTAGCCAGGGCTTGTTTCGCAGCCTGCAGGATGTTGCTGCGGTGCACGTTTCCAGCAGAGACGGTAGCCCAGTGCGGGTGGGTGATGTAGCGACAGTTCGCGACGGGTGGACGCCGCGACAAGGCGTGGTGAGCCGCGGAGAAGAATATGACGTCGTCCAGGGAATTGTCCTCATGCGGCGCGGAGAAAATCCGTCGGTGGTGTTGAGCCGGATCCGCCACGCCGTCCAAGAGCTCAATGGCAGCGGCTTGCCCGACGGGGTGCGTATCAAGCCTTTTTATGATCGAACGGATCTGGTCAACGCAACATTGCGCACCGTAGGCCGCAATTTGCTCGAAGGGGCCACGCTGGTAACCGTGGTGCTTTTTGTTTTCCTGCTGGATTTGCGCGCCGCGGCGATTGTGGCTTCTGTGATCCCGCTTTCGCTCCTGAGTGCCTTCATTTACCTCCATGCTCGTGGCATGAGTGCCAACCTGCTCAGTATGGGGGCGATCGACTTCGGAATCATCGTGGACGGAGCGGTGGTGATTGTGGAAAGTATCGTGCTCCACCTTCATGCAAAGACGAGGAGCGCTACCGCTCCCGATAACGCCACACTAAACGAGAGCATTCGTGCCGCCGTGAGCTCGGTCGTGCGCCCGACTGTGTTTGCCTTGCTCATTATCATTGCGGCGTATCTTCCGATCTTTTTGTTGGAACGAGTGGAAGGGCGTATTTTTGCGCCAATGGCCAACACCGTTGTGGCTGCGTTGGTTGGAGCTTTGCTGTTTTCCATCACGCTGGTACCGGTGTTGGCCACCGTCTTGTACCGCCGCCGCGTCGTCCATCGCGAATCTCCTGTACTGCGTTGGGCGGAATACGCCTATCGGCCGGCTCTGGGTTTTGCGCTGCGCTGGCCTTGGTTGGTCCTGACATCGTCGCTGCTGGCGCTAGTGCTGGCTCTCTCCTTGCTCTGGCGAATGGGCTCGGAATTTTTGCCGGAACTGAACGAGGGCTCTTTGTACCTGACCTTTACCCTGCCGCCGAACACGAGTTTGAATGAAGGGCGTCGCATGGTGCCGAAGGTGACCGCGCTGTTGCGCGAACAGCCAGAAGTACAGGAGATTCTTACGCAGTTGGGGCGGCCCGAGGATGGCACCGATCCGAAGCTAGCCAACAATTTGGAGGTGTTTCTCCTGTTGAAACCGCCTGAGAAGTGGCGTCCACAGATCCGTGGCTTGAGCGACTTGATCGAAGATATTCGTGCCCGGCTCGTCGAGATTCCGGGTGTGGAGGTCAATTTCTCGCAGCCCATTCGCGACAACGTGAACGAGTCGATCTCTGGGCAGAAGGGGCAGGTGGCATTGAAGCTGTTTGGGGACGATTTGACTCAATTGCAGCAAATAGCCGAACGGATAAAAGCGGTACTCGCGAAAGTGCCCGGCGTGGCCGATCTTGGTTTGGTGCTGAGCAGCGAGATCCCGCAAATCAAGGTGGAGCCAGACCGCGACGCTTTGGGACGGTACGGCCTCGACATGGAGGACTTTCAACACATTCTGCACGCCGCAATGGGTGGGCAACGTGTGGGTGTTTTCTGGGACGGTGAGGCGAAGTTCGATATAGTCCTACGATATCCGCGGGCAGCACGGGCGGACATCGAAAAAATCCGAAATTTGCAGGTGCCGGTGCAGGGCGGGGTGACCGTTCCCTTGGAGATGTTGGCAAAAGTTACCGTGAGTCGGGGTAGGGCGGCGATCACGCGGGAAAATGGCCGCCGGTACATTGGCATCCGGATGAACGTCAGCGGCCGGGATCTGGGTAGTTTCGTGGCCGAGGCACGGCAGCGGGTGGACAGTGCTGTAAAACTCCCACCAGGGGTTACAGCGGAGTGGGGAGGCGAGTTCGAAAGCAAAGAGCGGGCAATGGCTCGGTTGTTCACTGTTGTCCCCGTGGCTCTGGTGTTGACGTTGGTGCTGCTGTTTCAGTCGTTCCAGCGCTTCGGTCCGGCGGTCCTGGTTCTTCTGAATACGCCGTTCGCCTTGGTGGGCGGCGTGCTGGCGCTTTGGGTCGCAGGCATGCCCTTGTCCGTATCTGCTGCGGTTGGATTCATCGCCCTCATCGGGCAGGCATCGTTAAACGGGGTGTTGGTGTTATCGCGCGTGGAGGAAAAACGCCGTGAGGGGGAGTCTCTGGATGCAGCTATTTTGTCCGGATGCATGGAGCGGTTGCGTCCCGTCTTGATGACCGCATCGTTGGCGGCGCTGGGGCTCGTTCCCGCTGCTCTGAGTCACTCGATTGGCAGCGAGGTCCAGCGCCCGGTGGCAGTCGTGATCGTCGGTGGCACGGTCAGCGCCTGCCTTCTTACCCTGGTTGTTTTGCCTGCACTGTATCGGGTGACCGCTCGCCAGTTGGGTGAGGTTGCGTGATGGAAGGTGCGCTGAAATGCGGAGACAGTTCGACCAGGCGTTCTCCACACTCCGAGAGTGCAAGTACGCCCGGGAACTTCGACGGATCTGGGGTTGGCGTTTTGTCGCCGAGCCTTATGCACGAAGGGCCCGCACGAAACGACGCACCGTTCCACGATTCGCCGGATCTCTCGGTGATTGTGCCTGTTTACAACGAGGCTGACAACTTACCATTCCTCCACGAGCGCCTAACCCGAACGCTCGTAAGCTGCGGGCGCTCTTACGAAATCTGTTATGTCGATGATGGCAGCACCGACGGTTCGCTCCGCTGGCTTCTCCGCTGTGCGTCGCACGACCACCATGTTCGAGTGGTCGAGCTCAAGGCCAATGTGGGACAACATGCCGCAGTCATGGCGGGTTTCGCGGTGGCCCGTGGAGAAGTTGTCGTTACACTAGATGCGGACTTGCAAAACCCGCCGGAAGAGATACCGCGGCTACTCGGTACGTTGGATCGCGGTTTCGATGTCGTGGCCGGCCGGCGAGGGACGCGCAACGATCCTTGGAGCCGGGTGGTGGCCTCGGTAGGGGCGAATCAGCTGGTCCGGCTCATGACGGGCACCTCTCTGACCGACCACGGCTGCATGCTGCGGGCTTACCGGCGAGGTGTGGTCGATGCAGTCCTGGGGCGCAACGACCTGCGGGCGTTCGTCCCTGTGCTGGCAAACGCCGTGGCGCGGAGAACGACAGAAGTTCCGGTAGCTCATGCCCCCCGCTGGCGAGGGGAGTCGAAGTATTCTGCGCTCGGATTGGTACGCCTTCTGTGCGCGTTGTTTGTGAGTACGTTGCCTCTTGCGGTGCGGCGGTTGCGCTGGTGCGGTGCGGTGGCAATGCTGAGTGGTGTGGCCGTGGCCGGTGTGATTGCTCTTCGCCCGGTCGCCGCAGCGGGCGACGTTAGCGGATGGGTCAAGTGGTGCGGATCTGCCTTGATCTATGGCGGGCTTTTGCTCGTCTCGTTGTCTTTTTTGCTTTCGCTTGGATCTCGGGTTCGTACGCAAGGGAAGCGTAAGCCCGCCGACCTGATTCGTGCCGTGCACCAGTGGGCCCTCGAATGAACCGTGATGCGTAGTGTCGTCTTTGCCTATCACGATATTGGGTACGTTTGTTTGGAAGAGCTCGTGCGGTTGGGCAGCGAGGTCTCGTTGGTGATTACTCACGAGGATGATCCCACAGAAAATATTTGGTTCCGCTCGGTCGCAAAGCTCGCTGGCCGGCTTGGGCTTCCGGTGTTTGCGCCAGTGGACGTCAATACCCCTGCCTGGATCGAGCGTGTGGCCAGTTGTCGCCCCAACTTCTTGTTTTCTTTTTACTACCGAAAGTTGCTGCGGCGGGACTTCTTGGAAATCCCTACGCACGGGGCACTGAATCTGCACGGATCGTTACTGCCGCGTTACCGTGGTCGATGCCCTGTGAACTGGGTCATTATTCACGACGAAAAAGAGACGGGCGTCACTCTTCACTACATGACAGAGAAACCGGACGCGGGCGATATCGTCGCTCAGCGAGCTGTACCGATCGATGATACGGATACGGCTCTCTCCGTCTACGGCAAGCTCACAGAGATTGCACCGGTTGTTTTGCGGGAGGTGTACCCGTTACTGTGCGCGGGGAAAGCGCCTCGCATTCCGCAGAATCACGGGCAAGCAACGTACTTTGGTGGGCGTCGCCCCGAGGATGGACGGATCGATTGGCGACGTTCGGCGCGGGAAGTGTTCAACTTGGTGCGCGCAGTCACGCGCCCTTACCCGGGGGCCTTTGCCGTTTGGCGTGGGAAGGAACTGAAGGTGTGGAGAGCGTCGATTGCTGCGTGTTCTCAAAGCAGCGGCTTGCCAGGTGTGGTATTGCAAGCAACGCCGACCTTGATGGTGCAGTGCGGGTGCGGTGCTGTCGTGTTGGAGGAGGTGCAATTTGATTCTGCCATGCCCTGTCCCGGAAGCGTTTGGGCCAGCCGACATGGGATCGATGTGGGAGACCAACTGCAATGAGAGTGCTGATTACGGGTGGTGCGGGATTCGTCGGGTCGCATTTGGCCGAAGCATTTTTACAGAGAGGCGACGAGGTGACGGTGCTCGATGCAGGTACGGACCATAAAGTGTGCCACCTGCTGGCCCAGCCCCGATTTCGTTTCGTGCGAGGTAGTGTGCTGGACAACAAGGTGCTGGATTGGCTCGTGGGTGAAGCGGATTTGATTTACCACCTAGCGGCTGTGGTTGGTGTGGAACACTACGTTTCCAATCCTCTGAAGGTTCTGCAGGTGAATGTCAACGGAACCCAAAACGTACTCCGGGCAGCTTTCGGTCACGGATGCAAGGTGGTTTTCGGCTCGACTTCCGAGGTGTACGGCCGTAACGGCCGCGTCCCTTGGGGCGAGGATGATGACCGGGTGCTGGGCTCGACGCGGGTGGACCGTTGGTGTTACGCGACGTCGAAAGCCGTTGGGGAACACTTTTGTTTTGCCTACCACCGGTTGGGCTTGCCGGTAACCGTTTTGCGATTTTTCAACGTTTACGGTCCTCGGCTGGACTCACTCTGCAGTGGCCGGGTCGTATCGGTTTTCTTAGGTCAGGCCTTGCGTCAGGAGCCAATCACGGTGACCGGAGACGGAACTCAGACCCGCTGCTTTACCTACATTGCCGATTGTATTCGTGCGACGGTAGCGGCCGGCGTGCAAACGGGAACCGAGGGGGAAATCTTCAACATCGGTACGGACGTGGAGACGAAAATTGTTGACCTTGCGCGTTTGATCGTGAAGCTGACCGGCTCCTGCTCGGAAATCCGATTCGTGTCCCATGCCGAGCTGTACGGATCCCGTTACGAGGATGTTCCACGCCGTGTTCCCGATGTGTCGAAGATGCGGAAGATCCTGAGGGTCGAGGCCATGACTCCTCTGGCAGAGGGTTTGCGGCACACGATCGCATGGTTCCGAGCACAGGGTGTAGAGCAAACTGGCGCCGCCGTAGGCTATGCGTTTGGGTCTTAAAGTCGACGTCTGCACTTACGCGGGAATGCGGGCCGGGGTGCCAAATCTCCTGCGTTTGTTCGACCGTCTGAACATTCGAGCGAGTTTCTTTGTGGCTGTAGGGCCCGACCACTCGGGCCGTGCCCTTCGGCGTGTGTTCCGCTCGGGATTTCTGGAAAAAATGTGGCGCACGCGTGCCGTGAAGACCTACGGCTGGCGAACTTTGCTTTACGGCACAGTGCTGCCTGCGCCCCATGTCGGAAGGCGTTGTGCCGGGCTTCTCCGAGAGATTGTGGCGGCGGGTCACGAACTGGCGGTGCACGGATACGACCATGTACGCTGGCAGGACCGTTTACCGAACCTCACCCACGAGGAAATTTCTGCCGAGCTTCGCCGAGCGTGGGATGTCGTGAGCAGCGCTACGGGTACCATCGTTCGAGCTTTTGGGGCGCCAGGCTGGCAGTGCACGAAAACTAGCTTGTGGTGCGAGGAGAGCCTCGGGCTTCTTTATCGGAGTGATACACGTGGACGTTGCCCTTACTACATCGTGACGAATGGGGAGGTGTTGCCGACTCTGGAAATCCCGACCACGCTACTAACATTGGATGAAACATGGGGCGTCATCAGCCACGATGAAAATCGGCTCTGCCGTTGGTACGTGCGCCAGTTGCAACCCGACGTTAACGTGTACACGGCGCACGCGGAGATGGAGGGGCGTGACTACGGCGGTTTTTTGCGCTCGCTGCTAGAAGCCGCCCTTGCCGAAGGGGTCCAGGTCGGGCGTTTGGATCAATGGGTCGGCGATTACTCGGCCGCTCCTCGGTGCCGCCTGCGAATTGGTACCGTGCCAGGGCGGGCAGGTACGGTGGCTTTGCAAGGAGAGCCCGTTGACTGAGGCAGCTCCTGTACTGAGTCGGTCGCCGGCACCGCACATGGCTTGGCGCAGTCGTGTGAGCTCGCCTTGGGTCGCGTGGGTTTGCTTGGCCGTGGGAGCAACCACCGCGTTTTTCTCTACTTTGAACGCAAGCCCTCTCATCGAGCCCGACGAGCCAAGGTATGCGGAGATCGCCCGCGAGATGATCGTGCGGGCAGATTGGGTGACGCCCACGCTGAATTTCGTCAAATATTTCGAGAAGCCCCCGTTGGTGTACTGGCTCGTGGCCACGAACCTGATGTTGTTCGGCCAACACGAATGGGCTGTGCGGCTGTGGTCGGCTCTGTTCGGCTTGCTCGGAGTTGCGTGCACGGGCTTGATCGCTGCAAGGATGTTCAACCCGAGGACGGGCCTTTTGTCCGCCGCGATTTTGGCCACCATGCCGCTGTACTTTGGTTTAAGCCAGGTCGTAAGTCCGGATATGCCCCTGGCTGCTTTGTGTACGGCCTGTCTAACTTTGGCATGGTTGAGCTTTTCCCGTTGGCCAGCGCGCTCGCCGGTGCTGGCTTCGTTGTTTTGGAGCTCGTTGGCGCTTGGCATCCTAGCGAAGGGTCCGGTGGCGCTGGTGCTTGTCTGGGGTGTCATCGCGGCGTACTCGCTTTTTTCACGGAGGTGGGACGTTTGGCGTACTTTGTTCTGGGGCCCGGCATTACTGCTCTTCGTCGTCGTTGCTGCCCCGTGGTTTGTCCTCGTCGGTTGGCGTAACCCTGAGTTCCTGCCGTTCTTTTTCGTGGAGCAACACGTGGTACGATATCTTGACCCGTGGGAGCACCGGCAGAACTTTTGGTTTTACCTCCCAATTTTGTTACTCGGCACGTTTCCGTGGTGGCTGGTGGGCCTGATGAAAGCGTGGCGTCTAGGTGCTTTGGGGCAAGCGGGAGCTTACAGGGCGAGTGCAGAATCGATTTTTTTGTACGCCTGGTTCGGGGTCGTGTTTTTGTTTTTTTCCGCGTCTGGCTCGAAACTCGGGACCTACATTTTGCCGGCGTTGCCTCCGCTTGCGATCTTGTTCGCGCGTGTCATGGGTGTTGGCGCCGGTGGAGTGGACCGTGAAATGTACCAAGCAACGGCGGTGGCCTCGGTAGCGATCGGGTTAGCAATGTTCGCCGCCGCCCGGCTGGCGCCTGTGCTGTCGAGCCATCATCGCGCGCAGCTCCTGCCGCCGGCGCTTGCCCTCGGTGCATTCGTGTGCATCACGGGCGGAGGGCTACTTTGGATGGCAGCGCGTCGCTTCCAGAGGTGGCCATGGTTACCCCTTGTTACGTTGCTCGCATTTTTGTGGCTTCTCGAGACGGTTACGTTCGCGAACCGTTCCATCGCCGAGCACTACACGCCCTTGGCTGTAGCCATTCGAGAACACTGGCAGCCGGAAGATCGGATCGTTTTGTACCGCCACTACACCCAGGGGATTCCATATTACACGGGCCAGCGGGTGATTGTGGTGGGCTCTTGGGGCGAGCTCGATTTTGGCCGCCGTCAAGAAAACCATTCGGACTACTTTTGGCCAGATGACGAACGGCTCGTCGGAGAGTGGGCCTCAGGGAAGAGGATGTTCCTCGTTTTGAATCGCTCAGATTTCGGGAGGCTAGCGCCTAGCTTGCGTCCTCCCCCGCGTGAGTTGGCTCGATTTCGGAAAAAACTGGTTGTGACGAACTTCGAATGACTTCAGAGTCTGCTGGTAGCGGAGAGAGCAGAGAGCATTTGGTGGCTACGCCCGAACCGTCGATACGACCGGCAGATTCCGGCTGGCCGATTCGGCGATGGGTCGAGTTGGGGCTCGCACTGGTTATCGTCACAGCAATGTGGTGGCCCCTGACTTGGTGGCGGCTCGGGGCAGCGCCGTTTCACACCAAGGGTGAGCCACGGGAAGCACTCGTGGTCTGGGAGATGACTCACGGAGGCGGTTGGATTTTGCCCCGGCGCAACGGCACAGAGATTCCTTCGAAGCCCCCCATGTTTCACTGGCTGGGGGCATTGGCGAGCTGGGTATCCGGTCGGACGGATGAAGGCACCGTGCGGATGCCTTCAGCTTTGGCTTCGCTGCTGGGTTTATATGGCGTGGTGTTGGCCGGCAGCGCTTGGTGGTCGGTCAGGGCAGGAATGTTCTCTGCCTTCGTGCTGGCGACGTCGTTCGAATGGACTCGTGCCGCGACCAATGCGCGAGTGGACATGGTACTTACACTCGGCTTGGAAGCCAGCCTGCTAGCGCTTCTTTTCTTTTGGCGCAGCCGCAAGGTGGTTTGGTTGGCTGTGCTATACCCGGCAATGGCTTGGGCTGTACTGGCGAAGGGTCCGGTGGGAGTTGCCCTTCCGGCTCTGGTGACGATCGGATTGTTAGCGACAACCTGGAATGCCAACGCGTTTCACACCGGGCACTGGCGAGAGGTAGTGGACTGGCCAGCATTGCGAGAGTTGCGTCCGCTGCGCGGATTGGCATTCGTCGCTGCCGTGGCGGGGGCATGGTATGTGGCGGCACTGTACGAAGGGGGTTGGGCATTTTTCCGCAAGCAGATTCTGGCGGAAAATATTTTCACCTTCGTGCACGACCCTGACTGGGGCGGCGGACACCGGCACGGATTGTTGTATCTTCCGGTCCAATGGTTCTTGGGCTCTCTGCCTTGGTCGCTGCTGTGGCCGGTCGTTGCCCTGGATGTTTGGCGGCGCCGGCGGATGCTTGGCCGAAGCGACCCATTGGTCGGACTCATGATTTGGATTGCGGTCGTGTTCTTGTTTTACGAGTTTGCCGCGAGCAAGCGAGGCGTTTATTTGCTCGCGCTCTACCCGGCGGTAGCATTGTTCTGTGGATGGTGGTGGTCGGAGCTCTCCGACCTTGAACCCAGTTGGGGGGAGAGATGGCGTACCGTCTTGGCTTACGGGGCCCACGCTTTCAGTGCGGTGCTCGCAGCGGCATTGGCAGGCTTGGGTGCGGTCAAACTCGGGTTAAGTCTGGGCTGGATCGAGCTGAGCGGAGGTGCGTCGGAGGCGTGGAGGCTGCTTTTGGGTGTTGCGCAAAGGGCTGTTTCTGGGGCTACGCTGATCAGTGGCGTCGGCTGTATCGTCTTGTGGTGGTGGACTGGTCGGGCACTGCAAGAACAAAAGTGGAGGCGGTCGCTACTCTTGGTATTTTTCGCGACCTGGACTGTGGCCGTAACAGTGCGCTCTTGGTGGTTACCAGCGTTTGCGCAGCAAGTGACGTTGCGCGACTTTATGGCGGCGGTGCGTGCCGCGAGCGGCAGCGAACCGGTTTACTTTTGGGGCATATTTGATTACCAAGCGGTGTACTACTTTTACGGACACATCCCCTTGCTGGGTGCGGATGGCTTAGAATCCGCTCCAGCATTTTTGTTGGTGGATCGGGAAGCATGGGTCAATCCGGCGAGCAAACTGAGAACACTGTATGAAGAGGTGCCACTGAACTTGGCTCATGGGGAAGCTCGGCGGCGACTCGTGTTGCTGAGGCGCAAGGCATCCTGAGGAAGGCGTGGCTCGGACCACGGTGTGCGGAGGTTCATAGATGGCCGGCTCTGTACAAGTGCCGTTGTTAGACCTGAAGCGAGAATACGAACTCATCCGCGAAGAGCTCCATGCGGAATGGGGGCGGGTGTTCGAGCGCATGCATTTGCTCAAGGGGGAGAATACCCTTGCGTTCGAGCGGGAAATCGCCCGTTATGTCGGCACCGCTCACGCGGTGGGGGTGGCCTCGGGTACCGACGCGTTGTTGTTAGCGATGCGTGCTTTGGGGATCGGGCCGGGAGACGAGGTCGTGTTGCACGCGAACGCGTTTGTCGCAGCCCTGGAAGCGGTGCACCACAATGGCGCGACACCCGTGCTCGTGGACGTGGCTGCGGAAGACTTTGGTCCGGACCCCGCTCAAGTTGCTCATGCAGTCAGTGAGCGCACAAAAGCTATCGTGGTGGTGCATCTTTACGGTTTTCCGGTTCCTCTCGATCCGATTGTCCAGCTTTGCAGCAAGCAGGGGATTGCGCTCATCGAAGATTGCTCGCATGCCCATGGTGCTCGCTGGAACGGGCAGCACGTGGGAAGCTTTGGCCGGGTGGGATGTTTTAGCGCGGGTGTCGTGAAAAATTTAGCTGCCTACGGTGATGCGGGGTTTGTGACCACGAACGAAGCCTCTCTCGCGGAGAAAGTACGGCTGTTGCAAGCCCACGGCCAAGCGCGAAAGAACGAACATCAGCTGTACGGATTCAACAGCCGTTTAGATGAATTGCAGGCGGCCGTATTACGAGTGAAACTGCGTTACTTGGACAAGCGCAATGCTCGGCGAAGGGCGATTGCAGCGTTTTACCGGGAACGCTTCGCTGGGCTGCCCGTTACCCTACCCGCGGAGTCTGAGCATAGCGTGTGTGTGTACCACCAGTTTGTCTTGCGAACGGAACACCGTGATGCCCTGCAAAGCCACCTCAAGAACGCGGGGGTTGACACTGGGATTCACTACCCGGTTCCTTTGCACCGTCAACCGGCTTGGCAGGCGCACTACTTTGGGAAATACTCCTTCCCGCGGGCCGAGCGGTATGCAGCCGAGCTTTTGTCGATTCCTGTGTTTCCGGAGCTTTCGGATGCCGAGGTAGAACACGTTGCTTCGGCCGTACGTGGTTTTTTCCTCCGATGAAGAAAAGGGAAGTGCTTCCTGAAGTCTCCGTCGTTGTTCCGGTTTTCAATGAAAAGGGAAACGCCGGCCCCCTGGCACGAGAGATCGACGCGGCGGTGCGGGCACTGGGCCTCGGTTATGAGATCATTTTTGTGAACGACGGCAGTAGCGATGGGACGCTGGAAGAGCTGCTCGACGCGCTGTCAGCCATTCCTTCGTTGCGCATCCTCGACTTGGATGGCAATTTCGGTGAGGCGGCGGCCTTGACGGCGGGCTTCCAGGCTGCTCGGGGCCGGGTCATTGTTACGCTCGATGGCGATGGTCAAAACGACCCCGCGGACATCCTTAAACTCTGGCAGCGGTTCCAGCAAGGTTTTGTGGTGGTTTCCGGTTGGCGGCAGCGCCGTCAAGAAGGCTTTTGGGTGCGAGTTTTGCCATCGCGTGTGGCGAACTGGCTGATCGCTCGCGTGACGGGCGTTCCGCTGCACGACAATGGGTGCGGGCTCAAGATTTACAGGGCGGAAGCGGCAAAGCGGGTGCACCTGCCAAAGGGCTTCAACCGTTTTTTGCCGGCTATTTTGGGTGTCCGAGCCAATGAAGTTGCGGAGGTGCCTGTACGCGATCGCCGACGCCAACATGGCGCATCGCATTACGGTTTGAACCGTACGCTCATCGTCATGCGAGATTTGTTGGCCGTGCCTTTTTTGCTTTCGAACCCGCGCCTGTTCGAGGCCGTTTGGAAGTGGTTGGGGCTGGCTGGAGTTGTGGCGGCCATCATGTTGGGGGTCGGCGGAAACTTGGCTGGTGGATCGGCGGCAGCATTCTTTTCTCTGCTCGCGTACGCTGTTTGGTGGAACTTGAGGAGGTTTAACCAGGCGCAACGCATCGGGGTTTATCGTTTACGGCGCGAGTTCAGCCGACTGGTCGAGGGAGGCGTGTTTGTCCGCCAACGCCAGCGAGTCGGGGAGCGCTGATGGAAACAATTCGCGTCGGGCTCGTGGGTGCCGGCTACTGGGGAAAGAATTTGCTGCGCTTGTTCCGGGCGCGAACGGATGTCGTGGTGTGTGCCGTAGCCGACGTGGACCAGGACGCCGCAACGAGGGTTGCGGGAGACCTGCCCGTAGCCCCGGATCTCGAAACGTTGATTCGCCATTACCACCCGGATGCGGTAGCCATCGTTACACCCCCGTCGACGCACTATGAACTGGCGCGTTACGCTCTGATGCATGGGAAGCATTGTTGGGTAGAGAAACCGCTCGCTCTACGTGCCCGCGAGGCAAGAGAGCTCGTTTCCCTTGCGGAGGAGCATGGCTGTCAGCTTTTCGTCGACGAGACCTTTCTCTACGACCCTCTGGTCCAAACAGCCCGAGATTGGATCCATGGTGGTAGGCTCGGCCAAGTGTATCATCTTTCGTTTGAACGTTTGGGGCAGGGCCGCATCCGCCGCGATTCCAATGTTTGGTGGAACTCGGCCCCACACGATCTCTCGATTTTATGTTACTGGATCGATGCACCAGTGCGCCACGTGCAAGTGAACTCTTTCAGTTACTTGCAGCCGGGAGTGGCGGATGTGGCGATTGGTACGCTCCTCCTGGAGCAAGACATTTCGGCGCACGTGTATCTGAGCTGGATGGCGCCCCAAAAGGTGGCGACGGCAACGGTTGTGGGAAGTGAGGGTATGCTCGTGTTCGAGGGGCGATTTGGTCAGCGCAAGCTCGATTTTTATGAGTTTCGTGTCGCCCGAAAAGAGTCCGCTTCGGGTAACGTGATTCCGGTTGAACGATTTAACTGTACAGAGTCCGTACGCGGGGGAGAGGAGGAGCCGTTAGCCTTGGCGGTCGAGGCATTCGTTGGTGCGGTGCGAACCGGTGTTCTCCCGCCGAGTGCTGGTGTGTTTTCGCAGCGAGTCGTCGAAATCCTCGAGCAGGGGTTACCCTACTGAACTTGTGTTCTCAGTGTGATTTTCTCGCTGCGAAGAGGTTGTATTCGTGATACTCTTCACACTGGCGTATGGCAAAAATCTTGGTAGTCGAGGATGATCCGGATATCATGCGCATCATGACGCACACCCTTCGTGCAGCGGGGCACGTAGTCATCCCTGCGTATGGCGGCGAAGACGCTTTGCGCAAGGTCAAGCAGCACCACCCCGACTTAGTCCTCACGGACTTGGCAATGCCGAAGATGACCGGTGTGGAAATTATCCAGCAGATTAAGCGCGACGAGGCAACCAAAACGATCCCGTGCCTAGCGGTAACAGCTCACGTGTGGGAGTTTTTAGCCCACTCCGCTGGCGACGCAGGATGTGACGGGTACCTGGCGAAGCCCTTCACGAACCGGCAGTTGGTGGAGTTCGTCAACAAGTACTTGTCTGCCTCTAGTGGAGTCGACACGGCTGGAGGGAAGAACCGGTCAGTGATTGGTTGAACCAACGGCAGGCGCGCAATTGGAAGGTGGAGCCCGAGTCTGCTCTTGCTGCCCCCGGTGGACTGGCCGCAGCCCAGTTTCGCCGCATCAGTTCGCACCGGGCTGACTTGTGGTTCCCCTCGGGAAGAGCTGCTTCGTTCTGGTTGGCGGTTGCCCGGTGGTGACGAGGCTGGCCAGGCTCCGGGGTGTGTTTCTAGGTTCCCCTTTGCTGCTAGCACCTTTGTTCGAACGCTGGCGGGGCAAACCTTCCTGTATGCCGTGGGTCCTTTCCGGTCTTCGCACTGCCGGTAGGGGCTCACCCCGGACTCGCGTTCGCCCCTGCCCGGTCGGGCCGTTACGGGCTGGGGAGGGGAGAACGGCGATCCGCCCCTCCAGTAGGAGGCAAAGGCAGTGGATTTCAGTTTTTGTATCGCCGCTTTGCCCAGTTCCTTCGCTATTCCAGTTTTTGTCACTTGCCTGGGGTGTTATCCCCCATAGCCTGTCGCGGACTCGCTCCGATAACAGGGCCCAAGGTCCTTCGGCCTCTCCCGGTCCAGGGGAGGCGCACCCCCAAAAATCTGGTGAACCCGTGGGGTAACCACTGTCGGGCCCATTCATTGAAGTGGGCGATCATCGCAGGGACAGGCAAGACCACTGGGCTCTCCCCGATCCCGTTGAGCAAGATCGGCAGGGCCATGCTGGTCCTTGGCGGGGCGCGGCACAAACATAGACAAAGTCGGTGGTATTTCTTGCACTGCAGTTCTCGGCTCTTGCGATCAGCGCGGGGCAGCTATCCCGGAACCATCTCACGTGGCTGGCGATTTGCCACTAGTGCTTTGCGGTCTACCATGCTGAGTGCCTTCGGAGGGTGCATTTTCCCGTGCCGTCTTTTGTCAACGACTGTCACTCCGATCGCAGCGCGACGCCCGACGTCAACTTTTGAACGCGCTCCAGGTGACAGGTTTCCGGTGTTGCCGCCCATTTAAGGGTGTCTCCCTATGGAAGGCCAAGGCACGCGGAGTTGGCACGATCGCTGCTGCCACTCTGGGCCGTCCAAACGACAAATAGCGTCGGGCAAAACGACGGGAGGCGAGGGACAATGCAAAGGGCACACGCACCACCGTAAAGAAGTAGAGGGCACATGAGGCAGTCCGGACCGATGGTCCGCGATCATAGGTGGAACAAGGACGCACACAACAACGAGACACAATTAAAGGTAGAGAAAGGAAAACAACGATGAAGGCAATCAGGAACAGCAAAGGATTCACGTTGATTGAGCTACTCGTGGTGGTAGCCATCATTGGCATCTTAGCGGCGATCGCAATTCCGCAGTTTGCGGCATACCGTCAGCGGGGTTTCGACTCCCGAGCACAGTCCGACCTCCGCAACGCTGCGACGGCCGAGGAGGCGAACTACGCACAGAACCAAGTGTACGTCAGTTGTTCTGATGCTGCTTGCAATACATCCCTGCCCGGTTTCAAGCTTTCCAACGGGGTTTCGTTGACGATGACGGCGGCAACCCAGAGCTTTACCGGGACCTCCACTCACAGCCTGGGTACGGGCAAGATTTGGAGTTACGACTCCGCTGCTGGCGGGATCACGAACTGATCTCTCCGCTTTCTTCGTCGCTGATCAAAAGTGGGTCGGGCCTTCGGGCTCGGCCCACTTTTTTTATCTGCCAAATTGTCACAACAGCTCGAGCCGGGCCTAGGCTGCGACCTGGTGACATACTGTTGTTCGGAAACCGAAGTTCGCTTATGTATCGCGGCCATGGCAGGCGCAGCCGTGAGAGGCTTGGTGTCGTCCCCGTGGGTCCGGTTCCTGGTAGCATTATTAGGGTTAGCGGTGGCTCTGTGGGGGCGATTCCTGATCCCCAGTCCGGCGTTGGAACGGCTCGGCACTTGGCTACTGGTGCTGGGGTGTGTTGCCGCTGCCATCGTCATCGGTGCACCAGCAGCACCCAGTAGCGGGCAACTGGCTACAGAGGCTGGCCCAACGCGGGGGCGGATTCCCGTCTTATTGGCGTCCCTGCTCTTAGTAGCCGGTTTCGCAGCCTTCGGTTACGCTAGTTGGGCGCTGATCGTTGCGTGGCGCGCTAACTTCGATTGGGCGGCGCCGCTCATGGTCGGCGCGGTTGCCCTAGCAACGACTGGGCTCGCGATACTGGACCGTAAGTGGCGGCAGCCTTTGGTTCGGGTTCCAACGAGCAAACTGGAACTTTTTCTTGTTCTGGTTGTGCTCGCGTGCGGCACTTTCCTTCGCTTCTACCGTATCGATTATTTCCCGCCAACCGATGGATTCGTCGCGATCGAGGAGCCACAATCAGGCCAGGGGGCCTGGGCCATCATGGCGGAGGGCGTGAGACCCTGGGAGTTTTTGCTCGACCGTTGGCTGGCGGTGCCGTTTTTCCATTGGGTTGGAATCTCCATCCTCGCGCTGCGCATTCCTTTTGTGATTGTAAGTTGCCTTACGTTGCTCGCAACCTACATCTTGGCGCGAGAAGTAGTGCGGTGGCCAGCAGCTCTGTTAGCGACCGCGCTGCTGGCGGTATCGCACTGGCACCTGCATTATGCGCGCCTCGCGCACAACATATTCCCAACGACCTTGCTGAGCGTCGTGGTTTGGTGGCTTTGTATCCGGCAAGCTCGAACGGGGGGGCTCCGTTTGTACCCGTGGATTGGGTTTTGGAGCGGGTACTCTCTCTATGCCTACGCAGGGTATCGTGGAATTCCTATTGTGGTTGGAGTGTTCCTCTTCGGGTACACGCTGTACCTTTGGTGGCATCGTAACGACGCCCCAACGCTGCGGCAAACATGGCGGCTTCATTTGGCGGGGCTTCTCTTGTTCGTTCTGTTCTTCTCTGGGCCCGTTGCGGCCTTGGTCAACCAATTACGGTCGGACCCATCTTATTTTCTAGAGGCGTTTTACCGGTCATACGCAAACAAGCAGTATTACGTTTCCGACTGGCCCACTTGGCTCAGGTTGCGGTGGGAACGAATTCTGGAAACCTCGCGGATTTTTCACCACGTGGGTGACAGGGAACAAGCTTACAATCTTCCCGGGGAGCCCATGCTCGATCCCGTCTCCGGGGTATTGTTCACGACCGCTCTCGTCTTTTGCCTGGTTTACCCGCGACACCGGTTTCAAGGGTTTTTCGCGTTCGCCTTTCTCTTTCTCCTGCTGGCCGGGGCACTCCTGACGCAGACGCTCGTGGTGGCGCGGCTACAGATCGTCGTCCCACTCGTGTTCGTTTTGGTGGCATTGTGGGCGGATCGAATGTGGGAGTTGTCCGGCAGCGTGGGACGTCAATGGGTGAGAAGCCTCTGGGGGGCATGTACTGTGGCAGCTGTTGTGGCGGCGGCCGTGCTCAACTGGAACGTTTACTTTGGCAAGATGATCCACAGTCCGGTAATGCGTGCGGTGTACCGAAATTACTACACGACTGCGATTACCTTCCTGCATTCTTTGCCGGACAATGCTTACGCACTGCTCCTGTCGGATATGCGGAATTTGTTCATCCCGAACGATTACGCTTGGTGGCGTGGAAATCGGGTACCAGGGGAGGTCACGATTGACATCTACCCATTGTTAACTGGGGCCAAGGCCCCGTGGGAGGGACGCTTTCTGCACCTCCTCATCCAACGTCCGTTCGAGCAACAAGAGATAGCCGAGTTGGTACGCTGGCTTTACCCCGAAGCCACATGCGAATGGATCCGGCATCCAGAAGGCTACCCGCACTTGGATCAAATTGCTTGCACGATCGGCAGGGATGTGCGACCGAAACCCGCCCGCTTCACCTTGCGTGCACGTTATTTCCGCCCGAACAAGCAGGAGCCTTTTTTGGAGCGTGCCGAACCTGCGTTGAGTTGGGCCTTGTTTCCGGAAGCTTGTTCTCGGTGGCATCAACCCGAGCGGGCAGACTGTATCGTAGAGTGGGACGGAACCTTTGTGCTGCAAGGAGACAGTCGCCACGAGCTAGCCGTGGAGGCTCGCAACGCTCATGTAGAAGGTGACGTAGACGGTCGCGAGTTCACGACAGACCGTTCTGTTCCGATCGAGGGCTACGTGCTCGGAGGGGAGATGCGGGCAGCGCGGCTCGTGCTCGACCCCGGAACGCACCGCATCCGGGTTCGCGCTCGCCCGTTGGGGAACGAAGGGGACCCAGGGGTGCGCTTGCGGCGAAAGGATCCAGTGGGTGGTTGGCAGCTCGTAACCTTCCTCGAGTCCGAGCAGGACTTGCCAAGTGCTGGGGAGTTGCAGGGCAAGAGCTCGGCTACTGTGGAAAAAGCAAAGCACAGCTCGGGAGAACTGGCCGCAGGCGGACCCGTCGAACCATGAGCCTTGCTGAACCCTCTTCGCAAGTGTCAGCAATGGAGGAGCGACTGATCTTTGTGGTCAGCCCACCGCGATCTGGTTCCACATTGCTCATGCGCATGCTGGCAGCACATTCGCAGATTTATAGCCGGCCAGAGCCGCATATTTTGCCGCCGCTGGCGCACCTAGGCTACTTCGACACGGTGGATGCCGCTCCCTTCGACCATCTTCAGGCGGCCCAGGCCATTCGGGAATTTGTTGCGGATTTGCCGCGGGGAGAGGCGGACTATTTGGATGCTTGCCGGGCGTACACCGACACACTCTACGGCCGGATGCTCATAGCCCGCGGGGGCGGAAAACGGTATTTCCTGGACAAAACCCCAGCCAACGCCTTGGTGCTGCCGTTCATTAGCCGGCTGTACCCGAGAGCACGCTACGTCGTCCTTTTGCGCCACCCCGCAGCCATTTTCGCTTCTTATGCCAATTCCTTTTTCGACGGCGATTATGAAGCGGCGCATCGATTCAACCCGATCCTGCAACGGTACGTACCAGCGGTGGCCCGTTTTCTCCGAGAACAAAAGGTGCCGGTAGAGCAGGTCCGTTACGAAGTACTGGTACAGCAGCCGGAAGCAGAAATGCGCCGCTTGTGCACCTTCTTGGGCCTTTCGTACGAGCCTGGAATGATCGAGTACGGAAGGCACGAGTTTTCGGGCCGAGGGCTAGGTGACCCAATCACCGTGCGACGCCAAACCCGCCCGGTGGCGGAATCCGTGGACAAATGGGCGGAGGAGTTAGCGCAAGACCCACGCAAGTTTGCCTTTGTTCGCGGATTACTTGAGGGGATCGAGGATCGGGATTTGGAGACCTGGGGTTTTCCACGGGCAGCGTTGTTCGATGCTGTGGAGCGGGCCGAACAGCGTCTGGGCGGGAAACGGGCGACGGGACGGCCTCGTTGGGATCGGTTCCTTCTAGAGCGTAAGCTTTTGCGTTGGGCAAGAAAGTTCGTGCACGGAGTGCCAGGTATGGAGAGCTTCGTGCGCCGCGTCCGGTTGGTTTGCGACGTGGTGCTCCGAGGTTGAAAGTGGATGCAAGAAGAGGCCCGCAGTCCGCGAGCACTAGGGGACTAAAACAACTCGAGCGGCCCCCGCGTAGCGGTCAGGTGAGCTGAGAGGATGCAAAGATCAGCCGAGTTTGCACGCGAAGCGGGCCGGTCGCTGATCGCAAGCGGCCCATTTGTTCGCATCGCTGCCACGCTGGCAGCATGTGCGCTCACGGTCATCGCCGTGTACCGTGAACGAACCGCTGAGTTTGCCCCGCGGCGCGTATGGGGCGAGCTTTCTCCCGTGTTCGAAACCCTGGGACAGTGGGGTTGGCGCTTGACGAGCGTGGTGCTGGATTGGCCGGATTTGGTGCTCGCCTCAGGTGGCCTCGTTACGGCTTTGCTGGTGATCGCGTGGCTGGTTTTTGACTGGCACCGCGGGTGGGTGGCTTCGCTGTGGCTTTTGGCGGCGTTGAGTGCGGGCGTGGGGCAATGGGCGTTTCTTCGGGGCAAGGTGTCTGTTGGCGTGGGGGCTTACGCTTGCGCGCTTTGCCTCGCGGTGGCCTTTGGGTGGCTGGTCCAAAGTCGGCAAGCCTTAGGGCCGCGAGCGGTGACGAACAAAGATTACGCCGCCGGGCTTTGGGTGCTGATCATTGCCTTGTTCCTGCGATTGTGGGCGCTCGACGAACTGCCCAGCCGGTTCGAGGGCGAGATGGGCCTCTCCATGCTGGCGGGGTCGAGCTGGCAGAGCCTAAAGAATTACCTGGTCGACGCTTTGACAACAGCATCCATTGGTTGCGCACATTTGTTCGTGCAGTTGGCTTCCTTCCTGGCCTTGGGTGATTCGGTGTTCGCTCTGCGCGCGAGTGCGGTGCTCATGGGAGCTGCCGTGGTGTGGAATTTGTTTTGGTTGTTGCGAAGGTATGTGGGGCCACAGGGGGCATGGTGTGCCGCATTGTTGGCAATTTCTAGCGCCGAGCAATTGTGGTGGTCGCGGAGCGAGAATTCGTATTTCATCGCGGTTTGTCTGGCCGGTGTGATCACCGCCCGCCTCAGCGCTTGGCTTTTGGCTAGCCCGAGTTGGCGAAAAGCCATAATTGTTGCGGTGTGGATGGGCCTTACCCGCCTGTTCTACCTGGCTGCGGTCACGTTGGTGGCCATACCGCCATTGGTGCTCCTCCACCGCATGGTTTTCGATCGGACACACGTGCGGCAGTACGCGGGGGCTTTCTTCGTTGTTCTTTTGGGAGTGGGATTGTGGGCGTCGAGCCTGTCCCTGGTTCATTTGGTCTCGAAGGGGGAATGGCGTTGGATTCACCCTGCTGTGCATGGCGAGTTAGCGGATGCCGAGAGCACGCCTCTTCTGCAACGTGTTGCCGCCGTTGGGGAGCGAGTGGTCCAGAACGCACGCCAGGTAGCACGGCAGTGGACCATCGAGACTGGTTTTTCGCAGTGGTATCAGCGCCAAACTTGGCCTTACCCGCCAACGATTCTTCATGTGGGGATCGTGGCTCTGGGGGTGCTGGGCGTTGGGATTGCGCTTGCACAGTGGCGTTACCCCTTTCCGGCGATGTTGTTGATGTGGTTCTTCCTCGCTTGCTTGCCTGCACTGCTCAGCATCGAACCAGCCGAACGTCGAATGGCCGCGGCGTTTCCCGCATTTTACGCGCTTGCGGGTTACGGCTGGGGTCACGCCGTGAACTGGATTTGCAGCAGCAGTTCCACGTTTCTGAAGGCGAGTTGGCACCTGGCTGGGTGGATCGTGTTGGTGATGATTGGTTGGTCGAGCGCTTCTTCGCACTTGACGCTCCCGAGAGCGGAGGTCGGTTTGGCGACGTTGGGGCGTGCCACGAAGGACGTTTTCCGTGCGAGCGAGGCGGTGTATTATGAGATGGATGAGGCGGCGTTTCCGTTGCTGGTGATGGTCCACTCTTCCCTTTTTCGCCAACGCCTCCCTTGTACCGAAGCGTTGGCACCTGCGTCGTGGCTCACTACGTTGCTCGAGCAACCTTGCAGCTTCAATGATGTCGTTTGGCGACTGATGTCTCCAACGCTTCGAGCGCAGCGGCAGGCCCAGTACGTACCACCGTCGCAGTGGTCCGTCCTCCTTGCGGCGGTGCCCGACGCCGAGCGCAAACGACAGTTGCTGCGACATCTATTTCCGAACGGACGCGAGCACTGGATCGGCACTCCGGATTGGAACTTCAGCCTCACCGTGTTCACGGTTACGCGGTCTGATCTAGAGGCACTTCAGCGCTTCGAGGTGGTCGAGGAGCCACCACTTGCTGGCCCCGGTGTTGAGGAAAAGGAAGCGGGCTGCACAATGACGTTGCGCGGGGCCCTTTTTGTTCCGCGCGATGGTTGGTATCGCTGGCGGTGGGCGGCACCGTTCGAACCACTTGCCTGGACGATTGGGAACGAGTCGGGCACGTTCGAGGTTCACTCGAACGTGCCACTAACAGCCGGGTTTCACCTGGCGCAATGGAAAGTTCGTGGGCCGTGCGGGGAGCGACCTGCCTTGTTTCTGAAGGAGCACGGCGAGAGCGAATGGCGCTCAGTACCGCTGTGGAACACGGAATTGGGGCGTGACGAGCTGACGAGGGCGACGCGAGTCGTCGCGCACGAAGGCTACACGAGTCACGGCCGTTTCGGAGAACAGTCAGGTGAGTTTCTCGACCTGGGCATTGCCGATACTAGTGGCATGGTGGCTCTTGTCTGGCGCGATGGCCGTTACGAGTTTCTGGAATTGGACGCCGCCGGACAACCGCTGGCGTCGTACCGCGTAGACATTCCCGGACACACCGTGGTCAACGGCTTCGTACCTGGCCCGCAGGGGCGACGGTTCGTGCATACGGAGTCGGGAATGTGGGTGACGGATCGTGAGGGCCGCATGTTACACCGTTGGCCTGTGGGACCAGGGCCGATTCGGGCCCAAATTGTTTGGTGGGACGATGGCAACACCTTGCTGGCTGCCGTTCCTGCTGCAGCCGAGGTTCAATGGTTCGATCTCGCAGGTCGTCTGCTGGGAGCCACCTCCACCTTCGATGGGGGGCCGCGCCGTTTTCTCGAGCCTACTGCACTCGCGTACGACCCTTCGCGACGGATCTTTGCGGTTGCCGAAGCGGATGGCCGTATCCTGCTGTTGCGCATACGTGGGTCGAATCCCTTGGACCTGGCGTTCGAGAGAGAGTTGCGGCCGCCTTTAAGTGTGCGCCGGCTGGCAGTGCGCGTTCTCACGTTTGACGGACAGGGAAGGTTACTGGTCGGCGATCCTGAAAGGCCCGCGGTCTTCGCTTACGACAGTGCGGGACAGCGCTTGATGGCACGGGAGCCGGAAAACGACTGGATGAGTCAAGTCCCGGCCCTGGGGGTAGTGCGCCGGATTGTGCCACTGGAGGGGCAACTTTTGGTCCTGGCGGGCGGCCATGGGGCGGTTCGCTTCCAAGAGGGGCGCTTTGCGCAAGGCTTTGACTAAGCTTACTCGGTGGCCAAACTTTGGATACGGGCAGCGATGTCGGCGAGTTACCGTCGTTGCCGAGGCCGAAGAGCAACAGTTTTGGTCAGTGCAGCCGCTCGCAAACCCGCAACTTGGCACTGGCAGCTCGGGGGTTCTCGGCAAGCTCCGCTTCGCCCGCTCGAAGGGGCTTTCGCGTCAGGATGCGAGCGGTACCTTGCTCCTGCTCTCTGCGGAAAAACCTTTTGACGATGCGATCTTCCAGTGAATGGAACGAGAGCACGGCCAGTTTTCCGCCCGTTCGCAAAAGCGAGAACGCCTGGGGTAGCGCGGTTTCTAGCGCAGCGAGCTCGTCGTTTACGGCAATCCGCAGCGCTTGAAATACCCGCGCAGCAGAGCGGGCTGCGCGCCAACGCACCGCTGGGGGAAGGCCTGCTTGGACCGCTGCGGAAAGCTCATTGGTTGTGCGAATGGGTCGTCGTTCCACGATGGCGCGGGCAATGCGCCGCGCGTACCGTTCCTCTCCGTACTGGAAAATCAGATGAGCGAGGCGGCGAACGTCAAGTTGGTTGACAAGATCGGCCGCAGTGGGAAGCGCACGATCCGTGGGGTCAAAGCGCATGTCCAGAGGTTCGTCGTGGCGAAAACTAAAGCCGCGCCCTGCTACATCGAAGTGAAACGAGCTGGCCCCCAGGTCGAATAGGACGGCGGCCACCCCTGTGAAGCCGTGGGCCTGAGCGATGTCGGAAATTTGCGCGAAACTCCCATGAGCGAGTATGACACGCCCCTCGGTCACTTCCGCTGCGAAACGCTGGCGCGCGTATTCGAGCAGTTCCGGGTCGCGGTCGATCCCCAGCACTCGCCCGTTTGGCTTCGTGGCCTCGAGCATCGCCTGGGTGTGGCCACCTCCGTCAATTGTCGCATCCACGCAGCGGTCGCCCGGGGCCAGGGCAAGCAGGTGCAGGATTTCCCGCGTGAGAATGGGTGTATGAACTGCGCCCATCACCCTCTCAGGGCCTTGTTTGTTCCATGAGGGTGAGAATCTCCTCGGGTTGAAGAACGCGGGGAAAAACGTGGAAACCCCGAATGCGACTGTTGGCGCCTCTCGCACCGCCTGGGTAATCGGACCCGATATACCATGGAGTGCCTGGAGGGATGATGATCTCGTTTGCGTACTCCACGCTTCGCACCGGACGCCCATCGATGAAAAAGGTCGCAACAAAGTCTCCCCACGTGGCCGCTACGTGGTGCCATTCGTCCGCTTTCCAAAGAGCAATGCCGTAGCTTGCGTCCGCTTCTTGACCCAAGCTGTCCGCGATTAGAAAACGGAGAAACGGCCCATTCTTAAAAATCGTCACCCTGTTCTCGAATGTGTGGGGCATGCGCCAAGTGAAGTAAGCGTTGTTGCTGCCGCTGTCTCCGGCCCAGGCTGGCTGGAGCCAGAAAAGGACGCTCCCCGCATTCGATCCGACTCCCTCCGGAGGAGGTGCGACAAACAGGGCGTTTGGGCCGAACACTGCTCCGAATTCGTCGTACTGCACGTCTTTCTCCGCAAGCGTGTGTACGGCTCCGCTGCCTTTTTGCGGATCGTCAAAGGGGAGCGAAAGAACCGCTTCACCGATCAAGCCTTCGGCTGGCTCGGCTCCGAGGTTGCCGAAAGGCATTCGATCCATAGGCAGCACCTTGGGACGCGTCGCCAACTCTGCCGATGACGGACTCGGCTCACCCTTCGAAATGTCTATCGCCCCTTCGGGCACCAACACTTCGCCGCGCGGGCGCAACAGGTCGCGCCGCTGACTTCTCGTAGCCCCGGATTCGGACGATGGGCCGCCCGCGAAATCTCCAAAAGCTGCTTCCTCTCCCGTGCCACGCGCGGGCCCGCCCCGAATGGGGAATGTCGGTACGGCTCCGCTGTGACGGCTGGCCCGTATCGATTCGTCGGTGGAGGATCGGGGGCGTGTCAGGATCCACAGAGAGAGACAGGCGAGTGCTCCAAGCAAGGCAACCAGCCAGCGTTGCATAGTTGCTTCGTTTAGCCCCCGTGTGTCGCCAAGAAAAGCGAAAGGCCACCAGCAGAGTTGAATCCCGCACCCTTGCAGGGTAAGCGAAGCGTCTTCCCATGACCCAAGCAGTGCAAGAACGGCAGCTCCGCACGCCGCGAAAAGTGGTGCTGGCCCTGCCGGCCTATAACGAGGCGCCCAATTTACCCGCCTTGCTGGAAGCCGTTCGAGATGCGTTGGAACCGCACTTCGTGCCTTATGAAGTGATTGTCGTGGATGACGGTAGTACGGATGGTACAGCTCAGGTCGCACGCAGTTACGCCCGGGAAATGCCTATTGTGCTGTTGCAGCATGAGAGGAACCAAGGGCTCGGTGTGACCCTGCGCGATGGTCTCAAGGCCGCCCTCGAACGTGCCTCGGAGCGCGATGTCATCGTAACCATGGATGCGGACGCGACTCACCCTCCTGGTTTGATCTTGCGCATGTTGCAATTGATCGAAGAGGGGTTCGATGTGGTCATTGCGTCGCGGTTTCAGCCTGGCGCCCGTGTTCTCGGTGTTTCGCTACTTCGAAGATTGATGACGCGGGCAGCATCGCTGCTCCTGCGGGCCTTGTTTCCTATGGGCGTGCGAGACTTTACCTGTGGCTTTCGGGCTTATCGGGCCTCGGTGATTGCCACAGCATTCCGGACGTACAACGATGCGTTTATCGATCAGGCTGGTTTCCAGTGCATGTTGGACGTTTTGTTGAAGCTCCGACGTTTTGGGGTCGTAATGGGCGAGGTGCCCATGGTGTTGCGTTACGACCGCAAAGGCGGAGCGAGTAAGATGAAGGTGTGGCGCACGGCTTGGGCAAGCTTGCGACTCATCTTGCGCCGTCGGTTCGAAGGATAAATAAGCCCGGCTCTTTTGGGTTGCTGGCGCGGATCGGCTTCAGCGGTGGCGGACGTACTTTGATGTGGCTCCGCCTTCGAGCTTTCCTGCCGGTTCCTGCCAAGTGCCGGGAGCACTGCCCCCGGCGCCCGAGGCGAGACTAAGACTCAGCGGTTGTTGCGCGTAGCCTTCTCCCAGCCGGTGTCAGGCAGCCCCACGGCTTCTTCCGGAGTCAAGCCTTCGTGAGCGAGGGTGTCGGGATAATTTTTCACCATGAACCAACCCGCTTCGTCGCCCCCGGTGGGGATCACACGAAGTTCCAAAGGTTCGCTAGGTTTCACCGCATCCGCCGGAACTTCCACCAACAGCACTCCGCTCCGTCCCGCTGTGGCTGCCCGAAAAAGGAAGGTCATCCGGTAGGGGCCGGAGCTCCAAATTTCGTTTTGGAAGTCCTGGCTTAACTGGAACCTAAGGGCAAATTTGCCGTCGACGTACAGTTCCCCTTCGAACGGCACCTCGGAAAACGATGCGGTGACAACAGCCACGGTACGTTTCCGCGCAGGAATCGGGGCCGTTGTCCAAACCACCTCGCTGTCGGGATCGCGCACATAAGCCCACCACGACTCCGTGCCGCCACGATAATCGGGATAAGGGTTTTGCGTGTGACGGAATCGTCGAATACCGCCAAAGCCTTCGATCAACTGTACGTCCTCTGCTTTGCGTACGGCTGGTTGCGTTGGTGGGAGGGAGGCTACGGTGGGAATTTCCGCCACGCTCGTTACTCCCGTCACGTCGTTGCCGGCAGCATCGGTCAGCCGCGCAACGAAGTACCAGTCGCCGACGGTTTCACAACTTTGCACGAGTAACAAGTTGTTGCCGCTTTGCAGAGAGACGGCCTTTCGCAGGGGCGTTGGGCCGAGGAGCAGCGGAATGGGCGACAACAAATTCCCATTGAGCCACACGCGGGCTAAGTCTCCACCGCCGCTCAGCTCTAAGAAGACTTCTTGTTGCCGTTCGGAACGCACGTTAGTGAGGGCGTAGGCGCAAACGTACTCTGGGTTGCCGGGATGAAGTGGGTCCGAGCCGGCAAAGAAACTGTTGAAGTCCACCCGAACGTTGCGCTGAAACATCGGGCGCCAGTAGGCGTCGGCAAAAGTCGCCCGCACCCGGTCTTTGGAAATTTGCTTCGGATCGATGAAGTCACGGCGGATTCCGTTGCCGTCCGAGTTCCCAAAGAGCCCGAGGGCCAGCCATTGGGTCAGAAACATTTTCCGGGCTCGCACTTCAGCAATCACAAATTCCCTTTGGCCTCCTGGAGCAACGATTTCTTTCAAGATCGTGTAATCGCTGAAGAAGGAGAGGTCCGAATCGCGAAGTTGGTACAAGATCGGCCCGTCTACGGTATACTCGGAGTAAAACGCAGGGTCTGCGATCAAGTACCCGATATCCCGGGTCTGGATGTAATAGAGGGGGTCTACCCGATTGTAAAACAGGGGAAAAATCTGCGGCTGATTCACTTCGGTGGCGGTGAGCATCAGCCGTCGATACTTGGAACGTAAGGGTTCCATGAACTGGATCGACTCGCGATAACCATACTGGAAGCCACCGTAGGTGGGGGCGGAGTATTTGGGATACTCGCGGAAGTAGAAGGTCACGTAGTGGTACGACTGTTGCCCGAGAAAATAGGCGACGACTCCGAGACTGGCGATCTGGAGTGTTCGAACGAGCGGCCTCCAGCGAAAAACCTGGAGAACCCAAAGTGCCGTTGCCAGCCCCAAGCCGGTCAGCAGGCTAAATGCGGGCACCCCGATAAACGCCCGCGTGGCTGAGGGGATTTCGGTCAGCAACGCGGCTCCAGTCGGGTACACCGCGAGCCACCACAGCAGGAGTTTGCTGAAACGGTCGCGCCGGAGCAGTGCCGCCGCGATACCAATCAGCAAAAAGGGCAGGTAGATCGGCAAAAGCTCGCCAAACTCGCGCACGGCGTGGCGTGTGATGGGATCGCCTCGCTCGAACAAAAACACTGGATCGAAAAACGCCTTGTAGTGGAGCCAATAGCGGGTTGCTTGCGGTAGCCAGGGCGCATTCCAGTCGAATGCTGCAGTGCGTTGCACATAGATCGTACCCTGTGGATGGCGCTGGTAAAAAATGACCAAGGGGGTGATGGTGACCACCCCGACAGCCACAGCCAACAGCGTCTCTTTCCAGCGACGGACCAGGGTTGGGGCGTAAAGCACGGCAAAGCCCAGCAGAAACAGGGGGACGACGACCGTGGAGATCGCGTAATTGTAAGGGCAGGCGGCGCAAAAGAAGGCGGCCCAGGGCAAGGTCCGGCGTCCCTTCGTGTACAGGATCAGGAGCCACACCGCCATGCCGAATAAAAAGGCAAAAGGGGTCATTTCAAAGGCGATGCGACTGAGGTGCAGGTGCCATGGGGCAAGGGCAAGAAAGATGGCGGAGAACAAACCGACCCACGGATTGAAGAGCTCCTTGCCGATGAGGTACACGACACCGATCGAGAGAACACCGTAGAAGGCTGCGGGAAAACGGGTAGAAAACTCGTCGAGACCGAACAGTTTTACGGCCAACGCCGTGGAATAAATGTATACAGTGTTCTTGTACCCACCGAACGACCACACGAGCAGCGGTAGGAATTGCCCGTTTTCGTCGTAACCGCTTTCGGCGATCGCGTAGCCATTGTAGCCGAACGCAGCTTCGTCACAGAAAAGCCCGGCAGGCACGTCGCGAAGCTGATAGAGGCGAAGCCAAGCGGAACCAACGAGCACCACGCCAAGCGCCAATCGCCAGAGCCATTTTCGGTCCGTTGCCACGTTTGCTCCTCCTGGCTGTTTTACTTGAGCACTGGGGGAGAGTTTGCCTTGGACACCTGCAGCGATAACGCCCGCAATTCTTGTACATGTTTGCGGATTCGCCAGACCTCGAAGTAGGCTTCCAGTCCTCGCCACAAGCTTACGGTCGAGTCAGGAACGTTGGTCCAAATCACAGGCACTTCGGCCACCTTCCGCCCGAGTGCCAGGGCGACGGCAAGGAGCTCGACGTCGAACGCGAAGCGGTCGACCGAGAGGTGCTCCCACACGGGTGCCAATCGCTCTCGCTGGAATAGCTTGAAACCGCATTGGGTGTCGCGGAACGGAAGTCCTACGACGAGGCGTACCCACCAGTTAAACAATTTTCCCGCGCGCTCGCGGAGCAAGTTCTGCCGTTTTCGGACTTCCGAGCCCGGCAAGGCCCGACTGCCGATAGCCAAGTCGAACCCTTGCTCGAGCGCTGCGCTGAGTTTCGGTAATTCCTCGATCGGGGTTGAAAGGTCCGCATCGGTCAGAAGAACCCAGGAGCCCCGAGCGTGGAGTGCCCCGTGTCGTACGGCATAACCTTTGCCCCGATTTGGCTTGTAGCTCAACAAGCGCAAAGTGGGTTGCTGGCCAAAGTGCTCTCGAACAACTGCTGTTGTCGAATCGGTACTGCCGTCGTCGACAACGAGAACCTCGTGATCGTAAGCTTGCTTCTCCAAATACGAAAAAATCCGCTCCAACGAGGGCAAGATGCGCCGGGCCTCGTTGAATGCCGGAACAACGACAGAAAGCTTCATGCCGGGCGCAAAATGTTAGTTGACAACGTCACGAGTGGCATATACACGACTTCGGCTTTGCGCGGGCAAAAAGCCCGCACGAGTGGCGTCGTATGGCAGAGAGAGCAGTGATTCGCAACCAGTCTGGGGCGCTTGCGGCAGACTCCGTGTCGACTCCGCCGCCCCAGAGTTGGTGGGATCGACCCATGCTGGGGAGCTATAGCCGCTGGCAGTGCCTTGCCGCGACGGTGTTTTTGATTGCGGTGGTCAATCGGCTCGTCTGGCTCGGAGAGCGCCCATTTCACCACGACGAATCGATCCACGCTTTCTTCTCCTGGAAAATCGTCGACGAAGGGATTGCGCACTACAGATACGACCCCGTCTACCACGGTCCCGTGTTGTACTACTCCTCGGCCCTGGTGATGTGGCTGCTGGGAGATTCGGATTTTACCGCTCGGCTCAGTGCGGTCTGTTTCGGACTGGGTATCCTGGCCTTTGCTTGGCCACTGCGCCGCTACGTCGGACCCACGGCTGCGTTTGTGTTCTTGGTGCTGTTTACCTTCTCGCCGGCCCTCACGTACTTTACCCGTTTTCTCCGTCACGATGTATACGTGGGCCTGGGCAACATCATGGCCATTTACTTCGTGTTCCGCTTCGGAGAAACGCGACAGGATCGGTACCTGTATCTCTCTGCCCTAGGGCTGGCGATTGCCTTTTGCAACAAGGAAGACATGTACGCCCTGATTCCGGTGACGTTACTGAGCCTCGTGCTGATGCTGGTCTGGGAGGTACTGTACGCTCCGCGGTGGCGCGAGCAATTGTCGGCTGTTTGGAGAGAAACCACGACTTTCCTCCGCGAAAAGTGGATTCCCATCGTGGCCAGCGTGATCGTATTCGTGCTCGTGTCGCTCACCTTTTATACTTCGTTTTTTACCCACCCCGAGAATTGGAACCCGGTGACTCCCGCTTTGACGTATTGGTGGGGACAACATCAGATCAAGCGCATTGGAGGGCCGTGGTGGTATTACTTCCCACAACTCATTTCGTATGAGTTTTTGATTTTTGTCCCTGCATTCCTCTTACTCCTGAAACCGTTGGCTACCACCCGGGGGGGTGAGCGGCAAAGCACGCGAATTCTTTTTTACATCACCGTCGGCACCTTTGTCGTGTTCGTGGCGTGGTGCTTTTACGACTGGCACCAAGCGGGTGTGGTGATTCTCGTGCCACTGGCGTTTGCGGGCCTGACGGTCATGCAACGCTGGTTGCCCAATCGGTTTCTTCGCTTCATGGTGATCTACACCATTGGGTGTGTCGGCTTCTATTCGTGGGCGCAGGAGAAGGTTCCCTGGCTGTTGTTCCCGATCTTGATGCCTATGTCTGTCTTAGCTGCGGCTTGGTACGCGGAGCGCGTGCAGGCCGGAACCTTCCGACAGCCAGTGCCCGTGGTGGTTACCGCGGCGCTGGGTGGACTGACTGTTTGGATTTTGATCGCGAGCAACTACTTTTATGGCGCGCCGCGGCCTGCCGAGGCGCCGGGGCCACGCACGGCTGAGCTGTTAGCGTACGTACAATCGACGTATGACATCCATATGGTGATGAAAAAAATCGAAGAGGTCGGGGCCAAACTCGGCACAGGGCAAAATACGCGGTTGCAGGTTTCTGGCAATGCAACTTGGCCTTTAAGCTGGTACCTGCGCCACTATCCGGTCAATTGGGCTGCCGACGTGCGGCGGGTGGATACACCCGTTGTGATCGTGGACAAAGAGCTCGCGCCCAACTTCGACAAGGTACTTTTAGAGCAGTACGACAAAATCCCCTTCGCAATTCGGGGCTGGTGGGAGCCGGACTGGTCGAAGATGAACGCAGTGACATTGACGCGTTGGCTCTTTACTCGCCAGGCATGGAGCCCCGTGGGCTCCAGCGATGCCGTCATGTACGTCTTGAAGGACCTCAAGCCGGGCAAGGAAGTAACTCCGATCGCGGTGAATCCGCCTCCAGCACCACGTCCGTACACGATGCAACCTTCCTTCGAAAAACCCGTGGCCGTATGGGGGAAGAGGGGGCGTGGGCCCGGAGAGTTCGAGGAGCCGCGCGGTCTTGCTTTGGATCGTCAGGGGTTCCTGTACGTGGTCGATAGTAAGAACCACCGGATTCAGCGAATCTCCCCCGAGGGTCGGGCAATGTCGGTGTGGGGAAAGCAGGGAGACGGACCTGGCGAGTTCAACGATCCGTGCGGGGTTGCCGTGGGCCCGGACGGCTCGGTGTATGTCGCTGACACGTGGAACCATCGGATCCAAAAGTTCACTCCCGATGGTAAATTTGTGAGCGAATGGCGCGAACAAACCTCGGGCTTTTGGGGTCCCCGCGGCATTGCCGTGGCACCTGACGGTAGCGCTGTCTTTGTCACCGATACGGGGAACAAGCGCGTGGTGAAATTCGACCCCAATGGACAGCAACTGCAGGTATGGGGCAAGGAGGGTTCCCGCCCTGGCGAGTTCATCGAGCCGGTGGGGTTGGTGTTCAACAGCGAGGGGGAGTTGTACGTAGCCGATACCGGCAACCGGCGCGTACAGGTGTTTCGTCAGGATGGCTCCTTTGTTCGCGAACATCCAGTATCCGGTTGGGAGGAGTTTTACACCGAGCCCTACTTGGCCATTTTAGGCGACGATCTCATTGCGACGGACTCCTTTAACCATCGGGTGGCGCGATACGACAAAACCGGCAACCTGGTATTCGTGTGGGGCAAGAGCGGTGCAGACCCCGGTGACTTCAATCGTCCCATTGGCGTCGCGGCCGATAACGAAGGCGGAGTATACGTTGCGGACACGATGAACCACCGGATCCAAAAATTCGTGATTCCAGTGAACCGGTGACGGTTGCCAGTAAGGCGCCTCGGTGGCTGCTTCGCGTCGTCGCCTGCGAGCTGCCGCTCGCAGTGCCACGGCCTGCGCTTGGATTGGCGGGGGCTTGCAAGGGAAGGAAAGGGTTTTGTCTGGAAAGATCCTGAGCAGGTGCTCGGGACTTCCCCCGTCGAGTGAGATCCCGTGTCGGCTCCGGTTGGCACCGCAACTGGAAGTGCTGGCGAGGAGAGGAACTGTTTAGAAAGCCTGGCAACGAACAAGTGCCCTGCCGGCGTTGCGCCTAGCGCTTGCCGGCCGCCATGCGGCCTCTTCACCCGGGGCTGGCATCCTTTTGCGTGCACCTGTGGGAACTACGGGGAAGCCAGTTTGTTCTGCTGGAGACCGGAAGCGCCAACCACTTGTTTTTCCGCCATGTGCTTCCCTTGGGCGTTCAGCCGACACAACCACTCGACCCGGGCGATCCCACGGTTTTTCCTGCGGGTCTGCTGGTTGGGCTCGACACGCGCCTACGCGCGGATTCGGTCGTCAGGTTGGCTAGCGTTCCGAAACGATCTTTTGCCGGAGTCGGAAGAGGTCGTAAAAGGCTCGAAGGATCACTCTTGGATGCGCACCGGTTTGAGTCCCCGCAGTGCGCGGGTAGTGGTGGACCCCCACTTCTTTGATGCCAAAGCCCTTACGTACCGCGCGCCCATACAGTTCCGCATTGATCAAAGCCCCGGTGGATTCGAGCGTCACGTTGTCCAACACCTTCTTGGGAATGAGTTTGAAGGCACAGTTGAGGTCGCGCACTCGCACGTTGAGCAGGATCCGCACGAGCCATCCCCCGAAAAGTCGCGCGTTCAGCCGACGAATAAATGGATCGTTACGCTTGATGCGGAAACCAGTGACAATGTGATTTTCGTCGGTAGCCAGGGGTAGCAGCAGCTCCAACTCCCGAATGTCGAATTGGCCGTCGCCGTCCATGTAAAAAACAAATTGTTTTTCCGCAGCATCGAAGCCAGTCCTCAAAGCAGCTCCGTAGCCTCGATTCTGGGGATGGTGCAGTGCACGCACTCGAGGAAACTCACGGGCGAGAAAATCGATGATCTCGCCGGTGCGATCCCGGCTGCCGTCGTTGACGACAATGACCTCGTAGTCGAGCCCTGTGGTGTCGAGATACGAGATCACCTGTCGGGTGACTCGTTCGATGTTCGCCTCTTCGTTAAAGGCAGGGAGTACCACGGAAAGCTCCCTGACCACGCTCGATTTTCGGTTGCTTTTCTCGGCCTGACTCATATGATCCCCAGCCTTGGAGTAGCTTTATGATCACGGAACTGCGTTGCCCCTATTGTGGTGCCTCCTATCGTTTGAAGTCGGAATACGTGCCTAGCGAACCGGTTCGCTTCCGTTGCCGACATTGCCAGCGCACGTTCCCTTATGTTTCCAAGGAACCGAAGCGCAAGACGACAATTAGTCGTTCGCAGCGAGAGGAGGAAGAGCGGACGCCCTCTCTGATCTTTAAGGCACGGGAGAACCCCCCCGGCCCGTCCGAAACAGTAGCGCAAGACGACGAAGGGTCCACCGAGAGCGAGGTCCTCGGTCAAGCGCAACCTCCTGACACAGACGGGAACGCGCAAGCCGGTGCCGCAAAGCAGCAACGCAAGGTTGGCAAAGGTCGCTCCGCTGACAACTTTAATTTTATTGAAGACGAGTTCTTCGTGGAACCCGAACCGACGCCAGACGAAGAAGGGGACTGGTCTCGCCCCGACGAGACCAAGCGGAAACCGTACAATAAAGGTCGCGGGACGAAATTGGTGGTTCGTCACGACGACCGCGGGCAGTTCCGCACCCTGGTGTTCTTGGTCTTGGCGGCAGTAGCCTTTTACGCGGTGTTGACGGGCAGTTTGTTCGCGCGCCCAGACCGCGCCGAGGCGTTCGTAACCCGTATCCCCTTGATCGGGCAAGGTGTAGGCGAAGAACGGCTGTGGGCTCAGCGTGTGCGCTTGGAAGAGGTGGAAGCCGTGTTGCAAGAAACCAAGGATGGCCGCCCTGCGCTGGTGATTAGCGGGAAAGCGGTGAACACGGCGACAAGCCCGCTGCAAGCCGTGCAACTGTCGGCGGAGCTTTTGCGCGGAGATGGCAAAGTCACGGATCAAAAAACCATCTTTGTGGGGAATATGGTTTCGGCCCGTGTTTTGCGGGACTTGACCCCGCAAGAGATCTCGATCCTGCAGCAGTTGAGTCCGCCAAGACAATTCGCGGTGGCCCCCGGAGAAGCGGCGCCGTTCGCGATCGTGTTCTTTTTCGAGCCCTCCAAGCGGCACGAGCCGCAACTTGGGGAGGAGTCGAAGCTCCCGAGCGAGTTCCGACTGAGGGTGGTGGCAGCGCGACGTCAAGGTTGATCCGTTTCCTTCGCAGGTGATTGCTCGTCGCTATCCTTCTTCGGGGTTACGTCGATCTCATCCGGCATACGCAGTTGCTTTCGAAAGTTCCGGATGCTGCGCCCAAGGCTCTCGCCGAGTTCCGGCAGCCGACCAGCCCCAAAAATGATCAGGACAATGACTAAGAGGATGACCAGTTCGCCGAATCCGAGCCCGAACACGCTCGCGACTATACGCGAACACGATTTTGCTCCGCAAGGTGGCATGGGCCGCCGCGGTCGCACTAGGCGTTCGGGTGGTGCCACCTTACTCGAAGAGTCGGCCTATTTGGAGACGCGCTGGGCGCCGGCGCTCCTCTGAGGGTGACTGCGTCCATTAGGGTTTGCACGAAACCGCTGAGAACGTGAGGCGGCTGGTGCGAAAACTGTAACTGCGCCACCATGTGGGCCGCGCTGATCACGAACAGAGCAGCAAAATGCGGATCGAGATGAGCTTGGATGTTGCCCTCCCGTTGGCCTCGGGCAATGGTTTCGGCAATGATCTCGACCACTTCACGCTGGAACTCCAGGTAACGCGGCCATACGCCCTCGCGAATCGACGTGCTCCAGTCGAGCCACACTCGAGCGTAGTCTTCGTGCGTGACCACCGAGGCGGAAAACTCCTCGGCATGGCGCAAGAGAACTTCGTTAGCGGGCAAGTCACGTCGACCATGACTCCGGCGGGCCATTTCGAGATAAAAGCGGGCCACTTCGTCGAGCACCGCGTCCACCAGAGCTTTGCGTGTGGGGAAGTAGACGAACACGGTGGCAACAGCGACCTTTCCCTCTTTCGCGATTTCTGCATGGCGCCCTTCGCCGAGCCCACGCCGTGCGAAAACTCGCAGCGCACAAGCAAGCAATTGCTGGCGTCTAGCTTCCGGGTTAAGGCGCGATGCACGCCGCCTGGGTTTCTCCACCGTTAAGCGGCGCTTCGATTGCACGCGGTTGGTCGTCCGTAGACGGGTTTTTGCCATGACCCGGCGTTTTTACCACGCGGCATTCGCGGCTGCACAATCTTAAATGTCATTCAACGGCGCAAGAATGGGGTCGTTCATGAGGCCGGGGTACACGGTCTTCGTGGTTAGCTCCGCGGCACGCGCGGACGCACCTTCGAACGTTGGTGGTGCCGCCTTAGCTCGTGCCCACTAAGGTACCGACCTGGGCCATGCCCGCTCGTGCCGCATCGGACGAAATTTCCTTGGTTCCTGATTGACTCGTTCGCGCAAGGGGTGTAGTGAGCAATTTATCAATAAGTCGGCGAGGAGGAACCCATGGCGAGCAAAGGCGGGGCAGTGCAGGAAGCCCGCGAAGCGGGAGAAGCGCAAAGGGGTACCGACTGGAATGTCGTTGCCACGTTGTCGGGGCGTCGTCCTCAAGGCGAAGTGCTCGACGAGTACGAGGCCGAGTTTCGCCAGCGTTACACGCGGTGGATGGAAATCCTCCAGCGAAACGCCGAACGTTTGGCTCGGGGACAGTTTTCCCTCCATTGGATGGATACGACCCAGGCTCACTGGGGACCTCGTGCGAAGCCGTCTTCGCGCGGGCTTTTGTACGCCGACGTCAACCGTGTACCCGGCTACGGCGAAGTGCCCGAAGTGGCATCGTGGCTCAACTTTGCCCCGCGCGGCTCCGTGCGTGAGCGTTACCGCGAGGAGATGCCCGAGGTCGACGACTACACCGTGTTGGAGCGGGACGAGGTGTGGGCGGAAAACGTGATGGCGCTTTACGAAGAAGCAAAGGCGCGCCAGTGGAATGCAACGAGAGACATCCCTTGGCACGAACTGAAGCCGTTACCGGAGGACTTAGAAAAAGCCACCTGCCAGTTGTGCACTGGGCTGACCGAGGTGGAGTTTGTCGCTGGGGATTTCCCGGCAAAGTGGATGTATCGGATTCCTCAGGACTTCCTCGAGGTGAAAAGTTTCCTGTCGACACAGATCATGGACGAGGCTCGGCACCAGGAAGTATTTCGGAAGCGCGCCCTGGCCGGCGGGGGTTTATTGCACTCATCTCCCGGGGCTGAATGGGCTTTGAAGGCCATCCTGGATGCGCCCACCCACACTATGGGGACCTTCCTCCTGAATCTTCTGGCGGAGGGACTGGTATTGTCCGTGTTTCGATCGGGCGAAATGATCGCCAAGACGCATGTGGACAAGGAGATTTTCCGCCGCTGTTTGCAGGACGAGGCGCGTCACGTATCGTACGGTGTGCTCGAGTTCCAGTGGTGGCTGGACCATCAGCGGGACCGAGCGGCGGCGGAAGAGCTGCTCCACCGCTTTGCCGATGTTGGAGAGCAGGTCATTTTGACTGCGTTCACCGAGCCAACTTTGGTCGAGCCGATCGCGATTCTGCTCGGGGGCGGGCTGCAAAAAATCGATGCTGGGATGGAGGGGATGATGCGTGTGTGGTCGATGTTCATCGACGAATATTTGCAGCGCTGCGAGCGCGCTGGTTTCCATCGACGCCCGCGTTGTATTCTGCCGGCTGAAGCGCCCTGGAGGCTGGCCGCATGATGCTGGACGAGTCGCGAAGAGACTCGGACCCACGGGAATCACTCCCGACCGCAGTCTTTCCTTCTATCCGTTGGTTCGAGCTGCTTGCGGCAGAGGCGAACAGCCAGCGTGCCCGGTTCGAACACCTGGGTGACGTGGACTGCGTGGCCGAGTTTTGTGTCACGGATGTGCAACCCGCCCCTTTTGTCGTGCAAGTGACCTTCGAGGAGTTTGGGGTGGTTGACGTCCGAATTCCCGCAGCAAACGATCGCGATCGAGCGGACTTCCGTGTCGAGGGGAACCTCGCGACCTGGCGCCGGATGCTGGAAAGCATCGCGAGAAACGGAGGACGGCCAGATTTGGAGCAGACTCTAAACTACCTGACGCATATGGGAACGCCCATGCGGGTCATGTCGGCGGACCCGGTGCGTCGCGATCTCTACTTTCGCTACGCTCAGAGCCTTCAAGAGTTTTTCAACGTATCGGCTCGCATCCTTACGCAGTTTGCCGAATGAAGGAGCCGAGAATTTCCATGCAACGACATGGGCATTTTTACATTGACGAGACGTGCATTGGGTGCGGCGCTTGCGAGCACGCTTGCCCTGGCAAGGTCGATGCCATCTTCCCCGTTGCTGGAGATTTTCTGGGGCGTTTTGCGATCAAGGTCGAGGAATGCATCGACTGTGGCTTTTGTATCCCCCTCTGCCCGGTTGCTTCCATTCACGATGCGCGGCGTGAGGGTTTCGTCCAAGGCGCCGGTGGATATCTCCGCATCAAGGAGCTGCAAGCCTGGGCGGAGCGCTACGCCGAGTCGGGCGAAGGGACATAATGCGAAAGGCCTTCATAACTTTTCGTTTTGTAAGTTACTCGAAACCATGGGGCACGAGGGGAACTTGGTTTCGTTGGAGGATTGCCAACGGCTTCCTACAGGGCTGGGCGGCAGTTTGCCCACACCCGCGAACTTGAAGAAGGGTGGCGGGCAAATACTCTCCAGTCTGGCGCAGCGCCTTCCCAAAGTTTTCGTTTGCTTGTTGGGCCATTGCTCTTGACGGAGATTCGACCATGGAGTAGCCGGGCACTGAGGTTACTCCTCTGCGAGGTTGGCTGGGATGCTCCATCATGTCGCGATTCGACGCCCAGAATTTAACCCGGGTACTTATGCGTATCCAAAGATTCCCGTCTTGACTCAAACCAACCGTGCTTCCCGCCCGGTCCCCTGCGGGAGGCTAAAAATCGGGGACACAGTTTGGATGAAATGGAGCGGTGGACCCGTAGTGGCGCGCGCCACGGTTCGCGACTTTCGCGACCTGGGGCGGTGCACCCCAGAGGAATTGCGGGAATCGACAAGGGGTTACGACCTCTATGATGTGGTGGCCTATTGGGTGGGCCTTCCTCCAGAATTTTTCGGCATGACGATCTATCTGGAAAAAGAAGAGTGGGTCGAACGGCCTTTCATCCCGCGCACCAGGAGCCATGGGGCGAGCTGGATTGTGTTAGACTCGCCGAAGCTCGAGCAAGAGTGGCTTGGCCAGGAAAACGCCGACTACGACACAAAGGGCTCACCCCTGCACTCTCCGTTTGTCAAGTTTGCCGTCTTTCGGCGAGATCATTTTACCTGCACGCGTTGCCTTGGCAGGGCCCCGTTCCTGGAGCTTTGTCTGGAGTACCGCGGCAGCGTCCAGCGCGGCGGGGATGGAACCATCGACGACTTTTGCACGGTGTGTGTCGATTGCCGCCGCCGATAGGCGTCGCATTCCTGGTGGCGATTCTCGTTTCTGGCGACGTCGGTAGGCAGATGCAGTGTGTTCCCACTGCGCTGTGGGGGCGCTGCTTCGCCTCGAAACCGTCGGTTGGGGAGGCGTTGGTTCGCCCGACGTGGGCGAGCGCCGCAACGACAGATCCATTTGCGTCGTTGCTCGATGGCGAAGGTTCTTCTCAACATTCCCAGGCTGAACGGGCTCTCCCAAACGCTTGACTCCCGGGAGTTTACACCAGACGAGGCTAGCCTTCGGCCTGCCCGGAGTGATACAAGGTTCGGCAACTGCGCCGTGGAGACCGCCAATGAAAATTTACCTTATTTCTCCAAAGAACCCCGAGTCGTTTTGGACCTTTGATCGCATTTTGCCGAGCTTGGGAAAGAAATGCGTCTTCCCGAACTTGTCGTTGCCCACCGTGGCCGGGATCACCCCCCGGCAGCACGAAGTCGTGCTGTGCGACGAAAACGTCGAGGACGTGGATTTCGACACGGACGCAGACATCGTCGGGCTCACGGGTTATGTGGTCCACAAGCAGCGGATCTTCGAGCTTGCCGCTGAATTTCGAAAGCGCGGCAAGTTCGTCGTGGTCGGTGGCCCGTTTGCGTCGCTTTGTCCAGAAGAGCTCCGCGACAAGGTGGACGTGGTTTTCATCGACGAAGCCGAGTACACCTGGCCACAGTTCCTGGAGGATTTCGAGCGCGGAACCTGGAAGCGGGAGTACCGGCAGGAGGAAAAGCCCAGCCTGCAAGATTCTCCCTTACCGCGGTTCGACTTGCTCAAGGTAGAACGTTACCGCGCAATGACCATCCAGTTCGCCCGGGGGTGTCCGTTTAATTGCGAGTTTTGCGACATCATTGTGATGTATGGCCGGCGCCCTCGGACAAAGACGGTGCGACAGGTCATGGCCGAAGTCGAAGAAATTTACCGGCTTGGCGTGCGCAATATCTTCGTGGTCGACGACAATTTTATCGGCAACAAGAAAGAGGCGAAGGAACTCCTGAAGGCGCTAGCGGAATGGCAGCGGGCGCGGGGTTATCCGATCGAAATGATGACCGAGGTTACCCTCAATGTGGCGCAGGACGATGAACTCCTCGAGCTCATGCGCGCCGCGAATTTCACCACGATTTTCATTGGTATCGAATCGCCCCGTCGCGAGAGTTTGCAGGAAACACACAAGACGCAAAATCTGCGGGAGAACCTACTCGATGCGGTCCACCGCATTCAGCGTGCCGGTATCGAAGTGATGGCCGGAATGATCGTTGGGTTCGATCATGACGATCCAACGATTTTCGAGGAGCAGTTCGAGTTCATCCAGCGAGCGCGCATACCGGTGTCGATGACTGGTATGCTGAATGCCGTTCCAAAAACGCCGCTATACGAGCGACTGAAGCGCGCCGGGCGATTGATCGCGGAGTCGGTGGGCGATCAGTTCGTCTTCACCAACATCGTGCCAGCCGGTATGTCGCTGGTGGAGCTGTACCAGGGCTACAAGCAGCTTCTGAGGCGCCTCTATAGTTACCGGAGCTACCGCCGTCGGGTGATGGATTTTATCTTGAATCGGGGCCAGCTTGCGCAAGCACGGTTGCTGACCTCGGCAGAGGATTTCAAGATTTTCTTGCGGTTCCTGTGGTACTGTGTCTTGCGTGCGTCGCCTGCCCGCGCATGGATGACGCTCTCGTTGCTGGTAGAAACTTTGCTGCGGCGGCCCCGGGCGCTTCGCGATGCGATTACGTTTGCCCTGCTGCACAAGCACCTATACGAGTACATGCGGGCAACGAGCCGTCGCCTCGATGCCTTGCTCGAAGAGTTGCGGGAGCTTCCCGAGTCGCAGAGACTCCTGCCGCAGCCGTCCTGAGTCCTTCAGAATTCCAGAAACAACGGAGCCCCTGCTTCCGCGGTGAGCTGACGGATCGAGGTCGTGCGGTCGGCGACCTGGGCAAGCGGCGCGAGATTCGAGGAACCGACGTCGATCAAGACGGCAAACACGCGAAAACCTAAGCGCTGTTTCTCGTCATGGAAGGCGGAAACCCATTTGGTATCGAACTGACACTCGCCGTCGGTGATGAACACAATGTCTCCCCTGCGGTATTTGGCCGACCGGAGACAGGCAACGGCTGCCTCTAGCGGTTTTTGAAAGTCCGTCCCCCCTCCGGGGAAGTAGCCAGCAAAGTCAAGAACTTTGTGGGGATCCACGGCATAGCGCTCACCCGGGTTGAGATCCAATTCCAACAACGGGGTCTCCTTAGCGGCGAAGCAAATCACCCGGAACAAACGCTTCTGCCGCTGGGCAATGTCTAGCAGCGTTAGCGCCACGGCCTTGGCCCAAATTTCCTTTTCCCCCGACATAGACGAACTCACGTCGAGGCATACCACCAACGGACCGCGACCGCATTGTTCTGGACCCCGCAGTTCATATTGCAGCAAGGTGCCTTCGAGTAGCCGCCGGCCGAAATCACGCCTGCGCCAAGGGCTGCCCAGGGACACGAGCTCGCACGGCAGCAGTCGGCTTAGATCTCTACCGCGTGTGACCGCATGGACCTCTTGGTTCACGCGTTCGAAGGTTCGTTGCCGCAGCGCACTCGCTTGGGCGCGCATGCGACCAACCAAGCGAGCGAGTTTTTGCAGCCGAGGGTTATCGGCAAGCCGCTTCCCCAGCTCGATTTGCAGTCCGAACGATTGTCCGAAGCGACCTCCCCACTGATCTTGCCATTCTTGCCATTGCTGTTCGGTATCCGTCGCGGCTACGGCAGTAAGAGCGACGCTCTTGTCGATGTGCTTAGAGTGCCGCTCGAGGGTCTCCCTCGCGGTGCGGTCGACATCCCGCGCTTTGAGAGCATGATTGCGCTGAAGCAGGGCGGCTTGCCTGGCCATCTGATCCGCGAGCTGCGCGGCTGTGGCCCGCTTCGGCTCGCTGATGCTTTCGACAAGCTGTTGTGCCGATGATGCCTGTTCCTGCAGTTCGACGAGTTCCCGCTCCTGGTGGTGGAGGTTCCAGTAGTCGAGCATATGCGCGCGATTGATCAAACGTTCCGAGCGTAGCAAGGACAAAATTTGCTCTCCGAGGAGTAACGCCCCCAAGCCGCTTTGGCGTTCGTCAAGCACCGTGCGTACCCGTAGCACCGCCAACGCGGGAGCACGCAAGATCGTCTCGAGGATGACCCGATACAGGCCGGCACTGGCTAGAACCTGGTCGGCGGTGCGGAACGCGATCGTGGTTTTGTAGAGAAGGGCATAGAGGTCGAACAAAAACGCGCTGAAGTGCGGTACAAGCTTTTGTCCACCGTCGGCAAGCTTTTGAAGCGATGGGGAGTCCCGAACCAGGGCGGCAAATGCCGCTGCATCGTAGGTATCTGCTTCGATCCAGTTCGGCACAAGGTCGCCCGCTGGCCGGGTCGTACCGGTCACGAGTGGCTGGGCGAGCCATTGTTTCTGTACAGTTTTTTTCATCGGCCAGGGCTACAAGGTTTCCAGCATTCGCTTTTGGATTTCTTCGATTTCCCGCTGTACCGCCTCGACCGTGTCCGTCGGCCGTCCGGCCGCCCGGGCAGCTTCGACGATCGAATTCACTTTGCGTAACAGTTGCCGCAGCTTCGTGTGTGCCTCGACGACCGCGCGACTACGGAGGTCGTGACTATCCCACTGGCGATGCGCATATTCCTCGATCTCCCGACTTTGGAACAACAGCGCTCGTGCTTCGTCTTCGTAGCCGCGGAGAAGCCCGCGGATCGTCGCCCGTACTTCCGCTTGCTCCGAAGGCGCTCGCCACAACACATGCTCGAGGAAAAACAAATCTTCCTCCGTAACGGTTGGAGAACCACGAAGCAGAGCGTGAGCTTGAAGCAACAAAACGGATTGGTGGTAGCGCCGGTCCGATGCCACCAATTGTTTTCGCGTTAGCTCCCGCCGAAGATCTGCTAGGCAGCGGTAAATGCTCGGTGGAACCTGAACGTCCAACACCGCGGCTTGCAGCTCTTCGAGCTCGGCAAGCGACAGCGTCGTCCGTTGCAGCGGAGCGCGACCTTCGAGCATTCGGAGGAAGTGAAAATCGTCCTGGATGTAACTGACCGTAAACCGTACGAGGAAGCGATCGTACAGGGCCTGCAACTCGTCGTCTTCAGGGAGTTCGTTGGTTGCACCAAAAAGAGTAATCAGTGGTACTGGGTACACTTGGCGGCCGTTGTGGAAGCGGCGCTCGTTCATGATTGCGAGTAAGGCATTGAGGATGGAAGAATTCGCTTTGAACACCTCGTCGAGAAAGGCGATATGCGCTTCGGGAAGTTTCCCGGTGGTCACGCGCCGGTAGTCGTCCTGCTCCAGCCCACTCAAAGACACGGCCCCGAAAAGTTCCTCGGGCGTGGAGAAGCGAGTCAACAGCCAGTAGAAATAGCGCGCCTCTTCAATGCGGGAACAGATTTCGTCCGCCAGCATGGATTTGGCGGTACCTGGAGGACCGACAAGGAGCAGGTGATGCCGCGCAAGCAGACAGGTCAACGCGCCATCGATCACCGTGTGGCGTTCCACGAACAGTTGCGACAACTCGTCGCGCATGCGCCGCAATCGATCGAGGCTGCTCATGCTTGGGGATGGTAAAGAGCAGCTATGGCCGCTGCAAGCAGACTGTGGGTTCAACGCGCCTCAGGGTGTGGCCGACGGAGTTGGCGTGGCGAATTCCACGAGAATTTCATTCGGCCCGACAAGGCCGAAACGCTCGCGCACGACTTGTTCCAGGTACAGGTCGTCACGCTCGATTCGCTCTAAATGAGAGCGCAACCGTTCATTCTCTCGGTGTAACTGAAACAATCGGCCCTCCAGTTGCTCCTGCTGGCGCTCCAGAGCGCGTAAATGTAAGAGGCCATAGTGGCCCCAAATCGCATGAGCCGCGAGGAGGCCAATGAGCCCACTTGCGAGGGCGAGCAAAATTTTGTGTTTTCTCTGGGAGGGAAGTAAACGCGCCATCCGCCCGCTCATCGGAACCAAGTTCAGTTCGAACTATTTCATTTTACCGTGTCGAGAACAACCAAGGAGGGACGAGTGAAAATTCGCAAAGTCTGGGCGAGGGAGATTTTGGATTCTCGGGGCAATCCCACGGTGGAAGTGGATGTGTACCTAGACAACGGTGCGCTGGGCCGTGCTGCGGTGCCCTCTGGAGCATCGACAGGAAAACACGAAGCCGTCGAGCTGCGGGATGGCGGACGCCGGTACCGAGGAAAAGGGGTTCGCCGTGCCGTGGATAACGTAAACCAAAAAATTGCTCCGCGACTGCGCGGCCGCGATCCGCGGGATCAGCGCGCCATCGATCAGTTGCTGTGCGAGCTCGACGGCACCCCCAACAAACGCCGGCTTGGAGCCAATGCGCTCTTGGCCGTGTCCCTCGCGGTGGCCAAAGCGGCCGCAGCTGCAGCGCAAGAGCCGTTCTTTCAGTACCTCGGCGGTCGGAAAGCGCGCATGCTGCCCGTTCCGCTCATGAATATTCTCAACGGGGGAGCGCATGCAAACAACTCGGTGGATCTCCAGGAGTTCATGATCGTTCCCGTTGCAGGTCGCTCGTACCACGAGGCTTTGCGGATCGGGGTCGAGGTGTTTCAGGCCCTCAAGGGAGTACTGCAAGAGAGAGGATACTCCACGGCCGTTGGGGACGAGGGCGGTTTTGCTCCAGCGCTTGAATCGAACGAAGAGGCCCTGGAGTGCGTTGTCCGCGCAATCGAGGCAGCAGGATATCGGCCAGGAAAGCACGTTTTCTTGGCACTCGACCCCGCGGCATCCTCGTTTTACGACGAGCGAGAAGTTGAGTACGTATTTCGGAAATCCGACGGGCGGCGCTGCTCCGCGGCCGAACTGGTCGAACTGTATGCGGACTGGGTTGGTCGCTACCCCATTGTGTCGATCGAAGACGGCCTGGCCGAAGATGACTGGAACGGTTGGCGGATGCTGACCCACGAACTCGGCTCGAAAATTCAACTTGTGGGAGATGATCTGTTCGTGACCCACCCGGAACGGCTCCGCCGTGGCGTGGAAATGGGGGTGGCCAACGCGATTCTCATCAAGCCGAATCAAATCGGTACGCTGTCCGAAACCCTCGATACCATCGAAGCGGCCCACCGAGCGGGCTACAGAACCATCATCTCCCACCGCTCTGGCGAGACCGAGGACAGTACGATCGCGGACCTGGCCGTTGCCGTCGGAGCAGGCCAGATTAAAACCGGTAGCCCTTGCCGGGGCGAACGAACAGCGAAGTATAATCAGCTCTTACGAATCGAAGAACAACTCGGCAAGCGAGCTATCTTCCCCGGTTTGGCAGCACTGCGCGGCTCACGCTGAAACCACCACGCAGCGGCCTACGGTTGGCGTAGACGTCGCGGCCTCCACGAATGCTCTGATACTCAGTCAGAGACGGGATAAAACAACTGCCTACAGCACCGTACGTGGCCAGGGGAACGGGGTTTTAGTTGCCCTCAAGCCACGTTTTTTTCGAGCCAATCCGTTTTAAAAAAAAATTTCCAAAATGCCATTCTCCTATTGACTTCCAAGGGGAACTTGCCGTATAAGCCGCTGCGACGTGGAGGTTGTGGAGGGGAGGAGAGAGAGTTCGAGACGGGGGATGTTCTCAGAGTGAAGACACTCCCCAATAGGTCACAAGGAGGTCGGTATGGCAGCAACGAAGACCAGCAAAGCAAAGAAAAAGGCACCAGCGAAGAAAAAGGCTACCACCAAGAGCAAGAAGAAAAAGTAACTTAGTTGTTTAGGCGGCTGTTTTTGCAGCCAATTCGTTAACCGCCCCCGTCTCGAACTCACGATTCGCTCTGCAGGAGGGTTCCGGAAAAACCCGGAACCCTCCTGGCTTTTTCTGGTCCGCGGGCTTTGGTGTCACAGGTACACTGGGGGTGCTACGACCCGAACACGGCAATGCAGCCGGTTTGTTCGAGGATGGCACGAAGATCTGCGACGTCAGCGATCCGAGCGTACTTTTGCCGCAGCATGCCCAGCGACTTGGCATGATACTTTTGCGGGGTTTGCCGGAACACCGAACCGCGTATCTGCACTTCTAGTTGGTTTCTCCCGTTGCGCAGTGCTTGCTCATTCGCAAGCGTCCACGGCACGAATACGAGGGCGACCTCTTCGCGGAAGATAGGTTCGAGAGTCGGAGCAAGTGTATCCCACTTCTCGAACGGCCCGAGCGTCCTTGGGTGCAGCATACGTTCCACCCACTGTTGCACGTGCGGGGCGCGCTCGCGCAACAAGCGCCCGGGAGTTGGGTCCGACTGGCATTGGTATAGTTGCCCAAACAGGCCAAAGTCAGCCAGGGCAGGTCGTTCCCCAAAGATGTAACTCCTGCGGCTCAAATGAACCTCCAACAAGTCAACGATTCGCTGATACGAGCTTTCGATCGTATCCTTCGTCTCGGCCGAGGAACCAACGAGCGGTAAGCGATCCACCATTCTTTGTCGAATCATAGACCTGGCGGTGGTTGGGTCCGCGCCGGGCATTAGGCTGGCCGCGAGCCGGTCTGCGGCCGACTCCGCATCGGCCTCGTAATACCACCGGTAGTGAAACATCGGTTTGTTGAGCCACTCGTCGGCGTATTCCTCTAAGAGCGCCGATAGAAAGGCAAGTGATGGATCCTTCGGTACGATCGAGGGTTCGGGATACCTTTCCTCAAGAGTTTCGAGGATTGGCGTGGAGTCCTGCAACGCTTCACCCTCTGGTGTCAGTAGGAGAGGAATCAGCGGCAGTTTGGCATGACGGGAAAATTCGTCCTCGGTTGCGGCGTTTCTTACCACCCAGTCATGTTCGATACCCTTGAAACGTAGGTAAGAGCGCACCTTCACCGAATACGGCGAGAGTTCGTTACCGAACAGTCGATATTTGTTCTGCATTTTCGTTTGGTTCCGGGAAAGGATACGAACTTAGAGCTGGGTTTGCGAGTACGTTCTCCGAAGGGGAACGTGGCCTGAGGATGCGGCGAATCCGGATCATCGCCGCACAGAGGTCGGCCGCCGCACGAAGTTGTTCGACTGGTCGGGGTCAGCAGGGTAAGAAAGTGTGGCGACGTTGGTCACGGTGGGATACGCGCCGCTACCCACGCCCACGGTGAGCGTAATCGTTGTCGTCGTGCCTACCGGCAACGGGTCGCTGTACACGCATTCGACGCTGCTGCCCGTGCCCCGGCAACTCCAGCCTGTCCCAGTGGCCGCGACAAAAGACAGCCCGCTCGGGAGTGTATCGGTGACAACGACCGGCAAATTCGTCGCATTGGGGCCAAGGTTGCTGACAGTCAAAATGTAGGTTCCGTTCGTGCCCACCACAAAGCGCCCCGAAACCGCCTTGCTCAAGGAAAGATTCGTCGTTGCCGGAATCGGAGTGGCCGTTGGCGTGGGTGTGCGAGTGATCGAGGGCGTGGGCGAGATCGTTGGGCTCAGGGTGCGCGTGGGGGTCCACGTCGGCCGATTGGGAGGGAAGGTTGGCGACGAAGTGAACGTGGGCATAGGCCGTCGCGACGGGCGTACACTCGTGGTCTTCACGCTCGTGTTGTTGGTTGGTCGAAGGTCCGGCCCGTAGCGCAAGCGAAATACACTGGACGCCCGCGGAATGGCTTCCCGAGCAACGGATACTGTGAAGCTGAACGTACTGCTCTGTCCGGCCCGGATGGAAGCACTGGTCGTGCACAGAGCACCGTTTTCGCTGGGCCCACACTGCCATGTTCCTGCACTCGAGTGAAAAGCAAGCCCAGGTGCAAGATCGGCGATGACCCCGATTTCCCCCTCGGTCGGTGCTGCGCCACTATTCACAACGGTGATGACGTAGCGGCCCGGTATACCCACTTGAAAGGATGTTGCGGTCACCCGGATCGCCAGGTCCGTGACCCCTTGGGCCCATCCCACGAGAGGGGCACTGACAACGAAGCCAAACGCAAACGCAAATTTCTGGACCCACCCGAAGGCCGACCCGTTTTTGTTCATACTCTACTCTCCAGTCGAGGTTCCCCTTTATGCCCGTGGCAGGCTTGTGGCAAGGCAAAACCCGCAGCGTGCCGCCCTGCTTGAAGCAGTGGAGGAAGGCTCGCTACACAGGGGATCCGGCGTTGCCCGAGGAGTGGGAATCATGCCCATTTATGAATTTCGGTGCCGGAAGTGTCGCAGGCGCTTCTCCATACTCACATTACGCGTTGGCGAAAGTTACGAGGTGCGGTGCGAACATTGCGGGTCGACAGAAGCAGAACGCCTTTTGTCCCGCTTTGCCATGCCAAAGTCGGAGGAAGCGCGGATGGAAGCCCTCAGCGACCCGAGTCGGTTTGGCGATTTGGACGAAAATGACCCAAAGAGTCTGGCTCGCTGGATGCGCAGTGTCGGCAAGGAAATGGGCGAGGAATTCAGCGGAGACGACTTCGAGGAGATGATAGACGAGCTGGAGACCGGGGAGGCCCGAGAGAACGAGGACGGTGATCGCTCGGCGGATGAAGAGTAGAAGCTGCTTGGGAGTCGTTGGCCGGCCGTTGGCTTAAGCAAGACACGGGCGGCGCAACCGCAGCACCCGAGCCCAGCCCATGGGGCAGTAGATCATCCAATTGTCGTTTTCCGTTCTCGCAGCAAAGTCACGGCGGTGGCGGCAATCGCCTCGCCCCGGCCGATGGCATCCATGCCTTCGTTGGACTTAGCTTTGATGCTCACCACCTCGACCGGCACGTTCAACAGCTCGGCAATCCTCGAGCGCATCGCATGGCGATACGGAGCCAGCCGCGGGGCTTCGGCAACAATGGTAACGTCCAGATTGCTCACCTCCCATCCCTCTTGCTGCAGTAAGCGCGCCACCTCTTGCAGCAAAACCGAACTCGGCGTGCCGAGAAAACGCTCATCGGTGTCGGGGAAGTGTTGCCCGATATCCCCTAAGGCCATAGCCCCCAACAGGGCGTCGCAAACCGCATGCAACACCACGTCGCCGTCCGAATGACCCAGCAGGCCCCGATCGTACTCCACGGCAACGCCGCCCAGGTAAAGCCGCCGCCCCGGAACCAGTCTGTGCAAGTCGTAACCGTGACCAACACGCATCATGGAAATTGCCCGTTAGCACGGTGGTCGGCCGACAGGAATTCTCTTGCTCGGGGATTTCTGACTTTGCAACGCCCACGCAAAGGTTGGTTGTCTTTGGGCACGTGTGTTACGTTTTTTTGCGTGCCACGCGAAGGATCTGGTCCAGGGCAATCCTCTGTAGCGCAGGCCCGACTGGGGGCAATGATGGAAAACGTTCTCGGAAGCCTTGGCGAGGCTGTCGTGCTGACGGATCAGTGTGGGCGGGTCTTGTTCGTCAACGCTGCCGCTGAAGAACTGACGGGTTGGCCAGAGTCGCAACTTTGCGGCCGGCCGGTGGCGGAAGCTTTTGCTGCATCGCCAGTGGTGGCGGATTTGGTCAGCCGCACCTTGACTTCGCTGCAACGCCAGGCGTGCGGCGAAACGATGCTCCAACTCGGGCAAGGGCGGTCGTTGCCGGTACGAATTAGTTGCTCCCCGGTGTGGTCCCGCGCCGGCGCTATCGAAGGCACCGCCTTGGTGTTTCACGACCTGACCTACCAACACAAGCTCGAGCAAACCGTGCGACGTACGGAAACCTTGGCGCGACTGGGAGGTGTGGTGGCGGGCTTGGCTCATGAAATCAAAAATCCGCTCGGCGGAATCCGAGGCGCCGCGCAGCTTTTGGCGGATCGTTATGGTCATGACCCGGAAATCCGTGAGTATACCTCGATCATGATTCGGGAGACGGATCGGTTGGCTCGACTCGTAGAACAACTGCTGGTTCTTGGCGCGCCAGCCCAGCCAAAGATGGAACTGGTGAACATACACCGCGTGCTTCACGACGTTTTGCGATTATGCCACTTGCAGCTCGAGGAAAAACGCATCGCAAGCGTTTTGGAAATCGACCCGAGCCTCCCCGACCTACGGGCAGACGCAGACCAATTGACCCAATTGTTTCTCAATCTGATTCACAATGCGTGCGAAGCGATGGAAGAGGGGGGCCGCCTCACGATCGTTACCCGGATGGAAACCGACTACCACATCGTGAAGGGCAGTGGGGCAGGAAAATTCGTTCGCGTGGAAATTGCCGATACCGGTCCGGGCTTCTCCCCAGCGGCGTTAGAACATGCCTTCGAGCCGTTTTTCACCCTGAAATCGAAGGGCAGTGGGCTTGGTTTGGCGATTTGCCAGAGGATCGTCGCTACTTTAGGGGGTGATATCCACTTGGGTAACCGCAAGCCTCGAGGGGCCCTGGTGACCGTATATCTCCCGGTTGACGGACGAAGATGACAGCTCCAATTCCCCGAATCCTCATTGCAGACGACGAAGAATCCATCCGTTGGGTGCTCCGCCAGGCTATCGCAGACCTAGGCTGGGAGGTGGACACGGCGAGCGACGGTGTCGAGGCGTGGGCTAAGCTGGCGAACGGCAACTTCGATGTGGCGTTGATCGATATTCGCATGCCCGGGCTGGATGGGCTCGAGGTGCTGTCTCGACTCCGCGAGGCCGGGCGCGATACCTCGGTGATCATCGTGACGGCACAAAACACCATGGCCAATGCGATCGAGGCCATGAAACGTGGGGCATACGACTACGTTACGAAGCCGTTCGACCTCGACGAGGTCCGCATTCTCGTGCGCCGCGCGCAGGAGATGCGTCGTCAAAGCGCTGAGCTGCAGCGATTGGAGCGCGACCAGCGCAAGCGGTTCGAACTTGGCGTGGAAATCGTCGGGCGGACTCCAGTGATGCAGGAGATTTTTAAAACCATCGGTCGGGTGGCCCCCACCGACGCGACCGTGCTGATCCAGGGCGAGAGCGGCACAGGGAAGGAGCTCATTGCACGTGCCATCCACGCTCACTCGCGTCGCTGGAGTGGACCGTTCATTGCCTTGAACTGCTCTGCGGTACCGCGTGACTTGTTGGAAAGCGAGCTCTTTGGTCACGAACGAGGAGCGTTCACCGGCGCCGTGGAGCAGCGCCCTGGTGTGTTCGAGGTGGCGAGCGGAGGTACATTGTTCCTCGACGAAGTGGGAGACATGCCGCTCGAGCTTCAAGCGAAGCTTCTGCGTGTGGTGCAGGAAAGGGAACTGACCCGCGTGGGCGGTCGCGAGGTGATCAAAGTCGATGTCCGCCTGATTGCCGCAACGAATCAGAATCTGGAACGAGCCGTGCGGGAGGGGCGATTCCGCGAGGATCTGTACTTCCGCTTGGCGGTTGTGCCCATCCGGGTGCCGCCTCTTCGCCAGCGCCGCGCCGATGTACCAGAGCTGGTCCGCTACTTTCTCGAGAAGATCAATCGAGAGTTAGGCACGCGGGTGGCTGGAATCTCGGACGAAGCCCTGGGGAAACTGCTCGAGCACTCGTGGCCCGGCAACGTTCGGGAGCTGGAGAATACACTTGTCCGGGCGGCCGTACTTGCTCCCGGCCCGCTGCTTATGCCGCAAGATTTCGTCCTCGGTGATTCGGTTCCGTCATCGACTCCGAGTGAGAACGTGTCGCTCGAGGCCGCCGTGCGTCAAGCTGCAGAGTCGCTCGTGGGATCGACCGATGAAGTGTTGCCCCACAACCTGTACGGTTGGGTGCTCGAACGGGTCGAACGCCCGCTGATCGAGTTTGCCTTGGAACGAACCGCTGGGAACCAGCTTCGAGCCGCTGCCTTGCTGGGAATCAACCGGAACACATTGCATAAGAAAATGCAGCAATACCGCATTGCATCGCGCCGCTACACGGAAGAGGATCGCTCGTGAGTCCGCAAGTTGGGTTCCAATTCCCCTCGCCCTTGTACCCAATTGCCGATTACGACGCGGCCCCTGACCGCGACGTCGTTCGCTTGGCCCGTGCCATCGTGGCGGCTGGGGCCCCTTTGCTGCAGCTTCGCGTGAAGTCGCTCGACACGCAAAGCTTTGTCGCCGTTGCCCGAGAAGTTGCGCACATTTGCGCTAGCGCCGGAACGAAGCTCGTGATCAACGATCGCGCCGATATCGCTTTGCTGGTCGGTGCCCTTGGTGTTCACCTGGGGCAGGAAGATCTTTCCCCGACGGAGGTCCGCCCGTGGTTTGGTCGGCCACGAGTTCTTGGTTGGTCCACGCACAACCTCCAACAGGCGCTCAAAGCCGAGCGCAGCGGCCATGTGGACTACATCGGCGTGGGGCCAATTTTCCCTACACGCAGCAAGGCAAATCCGGATCCTGTGCTTGGCCTGGATGGGCTGAGAGCAGTTCGTGCAGCCGTGCGCCTGCCAATCGTAGCCATAGGGGGCGTTACCGAATCCAATGCGGAAGAAGTGCTGAAGGCTGGCGCAGATGCGGTGGCGATGATCAGCAGCATTGCCACCGCCAACGATCCGCAGGAGTTCATTCGTCGGCTGCAGTTACGCCTGGCAACCCGGGGGATCAGCAAGGGCGATCAGCGTGATCTGTCGGATCAGTCTGATCTGTCGGATCAGTCTGATCTGTCGGATCGGTCTGATCGGGCGGATCGGGTTTGGCCAACGGGCTGAGTTACCGTCTGCCCGGAAGTGGTAGGGATAAAAGCTCCCCCTGAACCGTGGTCACTACAAGGCGTTTCCGCTGGGGGTCTTCCGCAACGCCCATGGGCAGAGCTTCCTGGTTATCCTTCTCCGTAACTACGGCCACTGTGCGAACTAACTCTCCGTTGGTTTTGTACAGGCGAACTTCGTGCCGGTGGGGCACATTGATCCACAACATGCCTCGAGAGCCCCAAGAGAGTTGCGGCTCTGATAACGCCTGGAGGGCGATTCCATCCACGGGAAAGCTTCCCAGAGCTTCCCCGGAGCGGCGGAACATTCTCACGCTCGCCTGGCCGTTGTCCGTGACGAACACCACGCCGTGCTCGTCGTCGACGGCAATGCCCACCGGCTCGCGAAGCGCCGGCCCTGCCGCTGTTCCGTCCCATGTATCCAAGACGTTGCCATCGGGTCGGAGCACAACGACGCGATTATTTCCGCTGTCAGCGACGAACAACGTGCCATCGCGTGCCACTGCGACCCCGCGTGGCGAAAAGAAGTTTGCCAAGTACTGGCGGCGATACTGGCCGGACTTGGTGAACACTTGAATGCGGTGATTCCACGTGTCGCAAACGAACAGGTCGTCCCCGGGGCCAACGGCGAGTCCAGTAGGTTGGCGAAATTGCCCGGGTTCATTGCCGGGTCGCCCGAGGGCAAATTGTCGATGGAGAGAAGAGTCGAACCAAACTAAACGGTCGTGACCAAAATCACTCACGACAATGGTGCCGTCGCGGAATACGGCCACACCGCGAGGCTCGGCCAAGGACGGAACGTCCGGTGGAACAGGCCCAGGCGAATGGACGGGAGTTGGGCTGGGCTCCGACTGTCGCGCCTGAGATGCGTCCGCTGCGGCTGAGGCGTCGGCTGGAACCAGAAGCACGCGCGCGAAAATCCTGCCGTTTTCATTAGGTGGATACCGCAGGTTCACGATTTCATGCTTCGGGTAGACATTGCGCAGTTCGGCCATCACCAGCATGGCAACGGTTTCATCGGGGAAGGCGAAGGCTAAACCAGTTGGGCTCCGGCTCGGTAGTGGTTCTCGCAAAATTTGGGTGGGATCCTCCCAGCGGGTGAAGCTCGGAGTGAACGGGTCCCCACCTCGGTAGGTCAGGTAGGTTAGGGTTTCTAAGGGGAAGTGGCCGCCGAGAACGAAGACGCGATAGGTTTGGGGGAGGGTGGCCAAGTACCGACCCAAGACGGTTGTTTCGGGATAGTACCCCCAAACCTGTCGCCGAGAGGGTCCGAGGTACTGCTCATAGGTGGCCCAGGTTGAGGCTACCACGGCAGCAATGGTAACAACACCAACCACGGCCTGGCGCCAAGATCGTGGGGCGAGGCGCGCGAACCTTTGGGCACAGAACCATACTCCCAGAGCCGCGAAAAAGTAGACAAACGGCATCGTGCCGATGTTGCGGTTCATGTTGGGCTTACTGAGCAAACCAGGCAGCAGCCCTACCGCCAGGCCAATCACCAAGAACTGCGCACGCGGATCCCTGATACTGGCCAAACACCACAAAAGTCCGAGTGGAAAAAAGATGGCTGCGAAATACTCCAGGCCGGGAGTGTTGATAAAAAAATCATCCCCATTGGCCCAATAGTGAAACATGAGCAGGGTGGCCTCGAGGGAATTCAGGAACGACCAATGTTGCAGCAAATACGTTTGTCGACCGAAAAACTTCTCCCAGTTGTTCAGTGCGTACCAGGCAAGCGGGGCAATGGCGACAAGGAACGCCAGGGCACCCACGGCTAGTCCTCGACCATACTGGCGCAAGAAGCCGCGTAGCGTCCAACCCTGTGCCGCAAACAGGGGTACCCAGATGCCGAACAGCAGCGGCAGCACCTGACCAGCATTGTACGTGTTGGCCGTGGCCGCCAGGAACACTCCTGCGAGGGCGAAGGGAAGCGATCGCCGCGTTTCGAGCCCACGCCAAAAGAAGCAACACGTGAGCACCGTAAACAGGGGCTGGAAGTCGGAGCGCCAGCCTGTGCGGCTAAACACGAGGCTCCAGCCCGAGACCCCGAAGAGCGCCGTCGTCAAAAGGGCCGTGGCACGCCCGAACATAGTGCGGGCCCACCAGTACAGGAAGGGAAGGAGGATGCTGCCCGCAATGACCGAGGGCAAATACACCGCGAGGGGTACATTCCCAAACCACCACACAAAGGGCGCACGAATGTAAAAGGTGAACGTCTCCCGCCCCCACGCCGCTGAGATGAACGGCGTGTACGGAATGCCGTTCAAGATGGCGAGAGCATACTGACCCTCCCAGGCGGCGTCGTGGTTGAGTCCAGGGGGAAATTCGTCGAGTTTGTACACCTTGAAAAAAATGCCAAGGGCGATCACTGCTGCGGCCAACGCCAGCTCCGATCGTGAGACGGCCGCTTCTGGAGAGGGCTGGGGGAGAGCTCGACTCTCGCGCGGAACCCACCACAAGGCACAGGCGAAGAAAACTAAGGCCAAGGGCCAAAGCACCGCTCCATAGGTCACCTGCGACTTGTAGGCTAGGCAGTACTGCGCCACGCCTGCAGCGGCAAGGCTGGCTACGAGAAACGCGATCTCGGAGAACAACGACCAACGAGAATTATTTGCCTCCATACCGGATGCGAACGATGCGATTTTCTAGGTCGGTAATCACGAGTTCCCCGGTCGCGGCGTCGAATGCAATGCCCATGGGTGTTTCAAAAACGACCCCGGCCGATCCGTCACCCCGGATCGTGAGGAGAAGTTTCCCAGCGCGGTCGTAGCACCGTACTTCTTTGTCCCCAGGCACGGTCAAGCACAGGTTGCCGCGAGCATCGAGGGTCAAGTGAGGTTCCGAGAACACTTTGCTTTCCCAGCCTCGAACGGGAAAGCTGCCAAGGAACCGCCCATCGCGTTGGAAAAACTGCACTCGGCCGTTCCCGTTGTCGGCCACGAACACCGTGCCCGCTGAATCCACCACGATGCCGGTTGGTTCCCAGAATTCACCAGGGCCATTGCCTTTTCGACCCCACTCGACTTGCTTTTCGCCGCGTGCGGAGTAACGCACGATCCGGTTGTTGCCCGTGTCAGCAAGGAAAACGTTCCCCGCGGCATCGACGGCGATTCCACGCGGGCCGTACAGCGCCTCGCCGAACTCGCGTAAGTATTTGCCTTCGGCGTCGAATACCTGCACGCGACCATTCCAGGTATCGGCAACGTAGATTTCTCCTTTTGGTCCAACGGCCACACCACAAGGCTCTTTGAATTGCCCAGGTAGCTCTCCCTGCCGGCCAAACGTGCGGACGAAAGAAAGGTCGCGGCGGAACACCTGCATGCGGTTGTTGCCGAAGTCGCACACGACGACGCTGCCGTCGGGTGCCACGGCCACCCCGCGTGGTTGCGAGAGAACACCAGGAGCATCGGGGGCGCGCGGTGCTTCCGCCTCGGGCGTGCCGGCTGGCAGGACTTCTTCGATCGTGGTCACCGGCAGCGATCCGGCGAATCGGCCGTTTACAGCGAAAATGGTTACTCCCGGATTCTGGTACACCGGAGTCAAAAGGTCGGTCCAGGAACGAAACCTCTCCAAATTACCGCCCGCGTAAGTCCGCCGTTCGAGGGCTCCGACGTAAACCAAGCTCACTTTGTAGCGTTCGAGGATTTGCGCGAGTACGTCTTTGTCCTCCGTCGTGTATGCAAGCGTAACATCAGCTTTCCGCCGGTTGATCTCGTTCCACGAGTGTGCCCGCTGGTACACGTGGTATGCCCATCCGAGTACCGTCGGCAGACCCGTGTTCATCGCAACCCGCGTGAACTCCTGATACGCGTCTCCGTGAGCCTCCAAGAGGTAAGGAATCCCTTTGACGTTGCGGTTGAGCCACTCGATGGCCGCATACTCGTCGGGCGCTTTTAGGCGGAGATAAGCCATCCCATCTAGAGTCGGCTTTGGTGTCGGCACGCGGTTGGTGCGCAAAATCCCCATGACATCGGTCACCGCAGTGAATAGGCCCACCGCAATCACGGCGACAAACGCCACTTGCCACAAACGCCGAACGGGCCCGAGGTCCACGGTGCCGCTCCACAATGCAACCGCCATGGCTGCCGCACTGAGAGAGAAGAAAAACCAGGCCTCCAGATAAAACTTGAAGATGGTGTTCATCCGGTCCCAGAGGTAAACGAGGTCAGTCCCCGCCGGAATGGCCAAGCCAAAACTTGCAAGCGCCAGCGCAATTCTCCACTCGCGGCTCGTTCGTGGCGCGAGAAGAAGTTGTAAGGCGAGCAAAAACAGCACGGCCATTCCCACTCGTGTGGAAACGAAGAAGCCCAGCACCGGCAGCGATCCGACGATAACCCATCCCGCAATATGCAAGGAACTCCACCGGCCCGTAGGGCTTCGCAAAATTTCTCCCCACTGCCGCCAAACGAAGGGAACGATGGCCAGGAGAAACGTACCGAAGATGGTGAAGAGGTCGAACGGCTGTACGAGCCGCCAAGGCGGGAGCCGCTCCCACCCAAAGTTTCGCTCGGGAGCGACAAATGTGGCCCAGTACGGCCAGAAGAACAGGTAAGCCAGGCCGACAACAACGGCTGTGACCAGGACGACCCGGATAAAAAACCCGAAGATGTATCCTCCGAAGCCGCGGTGCTCGCTTTCCGTCAACCACACGCTGCCAAGCATGTAAACAAGCAGCAGCACGTAGGTGGGCGTGCTCCATGTATTCGTCGTGGTAATCGCTCCCAGGGTTAACGCGAGTAACAGCAGCAAAACGATGGCGTTGCTTGCGGGTAAGGGCTCCGGGGGGCTCATGACGCGGCTACGAATCCAGCGGACCATGAGGGCAACGAACGTCATGGTGAGGGGCATTACCATCACGTGTGCGTGCAAGTCGGCGAACAGAAAACTCCAGAAGGGGAACTCGTTGATGGTATCCCGAATGACACGCGAGGTAGCCCAGTAATAGTCGAAATTGATGGAGCGGTGCGCCCCCCAAAGCTCCCGCGGTCCGGCGAGATTGCCGATCATGACGGCGAGGAATGCGGCTAACAGCCCTACCCCCCAACGGTCGCTGACCATTGTTCCAGCGGCAAACACGGCGGCGGCGGTAAGCCCCGCGATCAGCGCAATGCCTAAGTTGTACGCGAGTGCCGGGTCGATCCCCAACGCCTTACCGAGCGAGGCGATCATGAAGTACCCGAAGTAGCTGTAGTGCAAGGGCGAGCCGGCAAACCACGGCTCCGGCGGCGGCAGGTAGGTCGTGCGGTAAAGCACGTTGAGGAAAGAGAAGTCCATGGGCTTCTCGCCCCAGTAAATTTCCGGATTGAACGCACGCACCGCCAAGAAGAAGGCAAAGACAACCCAGAAAATGCCCTCTGTGGCCAAGATCTCGCCACGCGACATACGTACCCGCCCATGGGCGCGCCACGCAAAGGCGCCCACAAGGAGGAAGATCACGGTGAGCACGCCGAGTGTTCCTTGGGAGAATGGAGCGATCCGCCAGCCTGCTAAAAGCCAAGCACAGTAGGCAAAGAGCAGCACCCCGAGCGGTTTTGCCAGGCCGAGTGTACCGGGTCGGACAAACCAGTGGCGTACCAACGGATAGAGGCTCAGGCCTAGCAACTCGACCAGAGCGGCGAACAGTACCAGGGCAAGTAAACTCGAGCGGATGCGTTCACCACCTCCCGTGGCGATGACTCCCTCCGCACTGGGGCGAGCGAGCAACAGGTCGTTGCGCGTGAGTGGACGAGACGGCGGCCGATGCAGGATGCGCTCGGCAATTTCTTCTTCGCCCAAGCGGCCGGTGTTCTGGAAGATGAGAACTTTGGGATGGTCGTACACGGAAAACGATTCGTCAGCGAGTTCGTCCGGTGCCTCCCAGCCAAACAACGACGGCCGCGAAGCAAACTCTTGCAACAAAGTGTATCCAAGGTCGCCAGCGAACAACTGGTAGAAGTAATTGGTCGTCAGGGGAAATTTCTCGGGTGCACGGGTGACGGCGCCGTAAATGCGCTTGGTCTGGAAAACGATGTAGTCGCTAGTGGCCAGCTCTCGAGCGAGTCGGCGGATCTTGGTGACGCTATCCGGCTCGTAGTAACTGAAGGTCACGATGTGGTAGCGGTTGGGGCTGAAGCCGGGTACCGGGAAAGGGAAGCCCTCGTCCCAGTCTTGCGAGAGCACTTTGGAGCCCGCGGGAATGTTTCGGTAAAACCACTCCGAGGCTGTGCGTACCGTGTGAGGCCGGGTGTAAATGGAGAGGAAAGCGAAAACGGCAAGCGTATTGCCCACGAGCACCGCTGGTAGAAGCAACCGTCGCCATGCAATGCCACTGCGGTACTGCCGCACCAGCCACTCAGCCGCCCACAGGCAGAGAACGGGATAAATCGGCAAGAGGTAGCGAGGAAATTTGACCTCGAACCAACCGGTGACGAGAAAGAACGGGACGACCCATGAAAGCAACACCCACTCGCCTGCCCGCCCCTCGCGCCACGCAAAAGCGGGGCGCAACGCCGCTGCCCAAACGGACACGAGCCCCAGCGCTGGTGCCATGCACCACAAAACGAGCTGCGTGAGCTCGTAGAGGTACTTGGGTGTGTGCATGTACTGGTTCGTGTACGGGAACAGGCCAGCGTTGCGCACCATGTTGCTTTGCTCGAGGATGTCGTGCGCATAACGGGAAAAGTTCAGCAGGGCATAAGGTTGCGCGATCGCGAACGTGGCCCCGGCCAGGAGCACAGCCGCTGCCACCTTACCCAGACTAGCGCCGAACCGCCCTTCTGCTCGCCAGCGCAAGGCTCCGGCCACCACCAGAGGCAAAAACAGCGGTGCCGCGCTGAACTTTGTCGCCATGGCTGCACCCACGGCAGCGCCAGCGAAAAGGAAGTGCTTCCACCATCCCTTTTCCGCTGCCCACACCAGTTGGCTCAGAGCCAGGAGCACAAAGAAGGTGAGTGGCACATCCACGGTGAGGAAACGGGAATTTTGAACGTGCAGCACCGCGCCGGCTAACAAAAAGGCGGCTGTGGCACCCACCGCCGGATCGTACATGCGAGCGCCGAGACGGAACAGAAGCAACACCGTGAGGCTGCCTAAGAACGCCGTCAGCCTCCGGCCGTTGATGATCACTTCGTCGTAATTCGTCGCTCGCGGATCGATGAGGCTCAGAACCTCCGCCAGCGCACGGTTCAGGTAAATCGGCAGAGTCCCGTAAGCGAACCAATCGGGATCGAGGGCCAAACGCGTAAAGGAGATTCTTTGGATGGCAAAGGCGACGGCGCGCTCGTCAGGGTGGAAAAAATGGCGTTGGTCCCATTCAATGGCGGGAAATCGGACCAAAGCGGCAAACAACACGACGGCTGTGGCCCAAAGCCGCGGCCGCTTCCACCAAGGGCGGTTCGATGCCGTCATCTAGTCCCCTCCATGCCGCTTTGCTGCTGAGCACGTGGTGACGGCAGTTGCTGGCTCGAAGCCGCATCGAAGCAAGGTTCTAGGCAAACGCGGCGACGACCGAGCTGCTCCACGGCTGCCTCCCTTTGGTTTTCGCGGACAAGAGACAGAACCTCTTCATTTGTTCGAACGGAGCGTTCTGCCGAAAAGAGAAGTTGGATAGGTTGTTGCGGCCAGACATAAAACGGGCGATTGCGTAGCACGCGAGCGATCGGTTCGGCTAGCGGCCGGCGGCTGCCGAAAGAGAGGGGCTCTCCCACTCTCATTCTGCAAACGGCCTTCTCCTCACGCTGACTCCCGATGGCCACAACCGGGGGGCCGGGGTGCTGCGCGTGAGTCTCCTCCCCACCGTTGTCCTGGTACGCGCCGATGAACGCAATTCGCACGGCGCTCATTTTCTTGGCGAGCGAAGGTCGTACGGCAACGAAGAGGTGGGCACCCTTTCCTTCGGCAAATGGGGCAGCAAATCGGATGCACGGATGGTTCTTCCCTCGCACGTGCAAGTGAGCCGCCCAATGCACATCTCTCGGGGTGACTGCCGCGAGCGGAGTAACGACCCTGGTTTCGTGTCGGTGCCGACGGAGGGCGTAAGCCTCACTGCTGACAACCATGTGCGAAGCCGGTCCGGCTGCCGTCACGTTCAGCGGAAGCAAGGCGGCATACAGAGTGGGGTCGGGCGAACCAAGAGGGCGCTCGAGGTCCCACTGGCCGACGAACAGCACGGGCACTGTGACCCAACGAACCCGTGGGGCTGCATCGAGCCGAGGTCCGTGAACGTTGGCAACCTCGTGCTTGCGGATGGGCGAGCAGCCAGAGAACCGACACAACTGCGGGATTACGTCGATGCTCACCTCGTGGCGAACCGGAAAACAGCCGCCTTCGACCTTGCGGAACCGTCGTTGCGGCAGAACACGAGGTTCATAGCGAGATTTCAAGACCGCGATGCGAGGTCCCGGCCGAAACCAGCGCTTCACGAGCGGGCGTGGGTCAACGGTCCACCCGCTCTCGTGCGGCCGGTGATGCTTGAGCGCTGCCAAAACCCGGAGCGGCCTCATCGCTCGTAGACTGTTGTCCGCCCTTGCGAAAAGGCTACCCGGAGTTGCCGGAATTTCTCCAAGCTTTCGGGTTTGAAATCACGCCGCTCCAATTCTCCCACGACAATGTATTTCACCCGGTAGCGTTCGAGCAGTGGTTGCACCTCTTCGAGCGTGGCGGCAGCGTAGATGGTCGAAACCTCGCGCCGCCTTGCTTCCACGGCCGGTTCGTGACTGCGCCACAAACCCTCGTGGTTCGCCCACCCCATCACCGTCGGCAGCCCGGTATTCGACGAGAAGCGGGCGTAGTAGGAATAAGGGTTCCCGCTCGCCTCCAGGATTACTGGAAGGCCACGTACGTTTGCCCGGATCCATTCGATGGCGGCAAAGTCGTCGGGGTGATCTCGACGGAGATAGAAGTTGCCGTCGAGAGTGAGCCCGCGGTCGAGATACTTGAGGCGGGTTGCCGTTACCCCAACCGGATAACAGGCAGTCGCGGCGACAAGCAGCGTTGCCACCGCAGGTGCGACCCGGATGGATCGAATCCAGCTTTGCCCTACCTCCCAAAGGCGCGATGCACACCACGGGGAAGCAATGGCCAGGAGGAACCACGACTGCAGGTAGAGCTTAAACACCGTGTTCATTCGGTAGAGGCGTTCCCCGTACGGGTCTTTGATGTACACCAGTTCGCAAGCCAAGAGCGCCACGGCCGCGGAAAGCACCAACAGCACCGGCGCCCGTGTTTCAGCCGTTTCCGTGGTGTATGCAACCCAAAGCGCCGCGACCACGAACACGGCCATGAGAATCATCACCGCCTTGCCCGTGAGCACGCCCACTGCGATCGCGAGGGCCAACACAGCAGCGAGAAGCTGCCCGTACCGTTGCACCAGAGGCCTCTCGGAGAGATGACGGGCCAAGTACCATCCAGGGAAAACGAGGAGAGCACCGAACACGGTAAGGAACTCATGAAGTTTGGTGGTGGCGAACTTGAAACCCACCCCACCTTGGGGGGCCTGGAAGTGAAAATAGAATGGAAGGAAGGCCACATAGCCAACGACCAAAATGCCCAGCGCGATGAGCCCAGCACGGAGGCGCGGCCACGCCAGAAGAGGCTTTAGAGGCAGTTCCCGCTGGAGAAGTAGAAACGTGACCATGAGGCCGACCGGTAGCTCCCACGGGCTCGTGGCGACCATCGCGCCAAACACGAGGCCCAGGGCCAAAATTCGCACTAACTCGCTAACGGTGGTCACCCCGCGGATGGCCACATCGCTCCAGGGCCGGCGCAGCAAAAGCCAGCCAATCAGCAAGATCGTGATGGGCATTACGGAAAGGTGCGGGTGCAGGTCGCCGTGAATCACGGTGAAGTAGGGGAATTCGTTGATCGTGGCGTCTCGCCCCACGATGCGAGTAGAGCGGAAGTAATCCATGTCGACGAACTGGCCCTTTTCCAGAACCTGCCAGAGCCCGTCGAGATTGCCGAGCAGCACGCCAAATGCGCCCGTTAGCAACGCCAGGATGTGTCGCTGAGTTAGATGCCAACCGATCGCACTCAGTTGTGCGAACACCAGGCCCCCTAAGGTGGCGACGCACAAGTTGTAGCTAACCGGGCTCGGCACCGGCAGCAGCCGTGCCAGGTTGGCGTTCATCAAGTAACCGAAATAGTAGTAGTTGAAGGTGAGGCCCGACATCCAAGGGTCTTCCGGGGGCATTTGCTCGGTGCGGATCAAGGTGTTGAAGAACGCAAAATCCATGTACTTTTCTTGGTCGACGATGTGTGGGTGAAGGGCCCTCTGCCAAGCGAAGAAAAGAAACGCCGCCGTCCACCAAGCATCTGCCCAGAGCAACTCCTTCCACCCGCCGCGCCCCAGCCACTGACGAAGTGTGCCTCGGTCGCGCCACGCAAGCACAACATTGCCCAGTGCAAACACGATCACTGCGACCCGCAGAGCGCTCCCATAGGCAACCCCCACATGGCCTAAGAGCCAAGCCACGTAGGTGATGGAAACGATGCTCAGGATTTTCGAAAAGGCGTAACTGTAAGCCGAGGCTTGGCCAAATAAGCGAGCCGCACACGGCAAGCCGACGAGCCCCAACACTTCCAACAACAGCCACCAGGAAAGTAACGCACCCATCGTACCGCCGACGCAAAGCCGCGACGCTACCCGTTCCTTTTGCGCTTTGCAACCACGCGGTGCCCGTGTCGGCGTTTTGCCCCATGGTCTTTCCGCTATCCCATTGCTGGGCACGACCACGCGGGTGCCGCGGGCCGCTGGTGGGTTGGTTCTTCCCGACATCCACGGCGGGGAGGCTCTTCGGTGCAACCCCCGACGTGTTGCTCGCGTGCGCTTGCACGAAGGTTTTGGACCTGGTGGCAGGTCGTCCGGTGTCGAGAGGCGGGGCTCCGGAGGTGGTCTCAACGAAACCGCGGGCTAGACGGCAGAGGTACAGGCCTGCCTCTGAGGGAGGGGGTGGCCGCCAGCTTGAAGAGCACCGCCGAGGGTGAGCTTGACTCTAGAGTCCCTTTGAATCCTGTACCCCACGGCGGCTGACAACAGCTCGTCGTTAGCTTGGTCGCGAGACAAACAGTCGACGCGGGGCTGGCTTCCGTACGGAAAAAATCAGCCCGGCACGTAGCATGGCCCATGCTTTGCAACTCCGGGTACAGGCATGGTGGCGGTAGCGCGGCCACCTACGGGTCGGGTTGCTCGGGTGGCTTCGCGAAGCCCGGAGGGAGTTATGCGATGCGAGAGCGCCACGTTACCCGCGGGACAAGTTGGTCGCTAGCAGTTGTCGTCGGCGGTTGGGTGTTTGTGCAGGCGGTGTTCGGAGCTAGTTCGGCGCGGGCGGTTGTGGGTCCCGGACACTGCCTGCCGCTCCTACCAGAGCTGACAGCAAATGCCCTCGCCGGCTCGGAGGACGTTACCTACCACATCGAGCAAGGCACGGGACCGGTAAAGGTTCTCCCTGGAAAAAGCGTGACCGTAAACTTCGCGTCGGACCGCGTTTTGCTCCGCTCTGGCCGCTTGGCGGTGTGGCTTGCGCGGCGTGGTGCGGAGGAGACAACACCTGGCTTGGTTGTTGCCGACGTGGCAAGCCAGGGGCTTCCCTTCGTCGTGGAGAATCGCGTGGAGTATCGCCACGGAGTTGCGACGGAGTGGTGGGTCAATGGTCCGCTTGGGCTCCAGCATGGTGTGACTCTAGCCCATCGGCCTCTGGGAACCGATCGAGCGGTCGTCGAGTTCGATGTCGAGGCGGCTTCGGCCATCTCGCAGATCGATACGGGCGGCAAGTACGCCACGTTTTCTAGCTCCGATGGCCGAGAGGCGCTGGTTTATGGTCCGCTTGCCGCCAGGGATTTTTCGGGTCGCCCGTTACCGGCGTGGCTTTCGCTGGTGGGAAAAACCATGCGGATCGAGGTGGACGATCGCGATGCCACTTACCCCATCGTGATCGATCCCTTGGTGGAAAAGGCTGAGCTTACGACTGCAGACAACGCGCGCACGGTAGGTTGGGCAGTTGCGACGGATGGGGATGTGGTGGTGCTAGGAGCCCCGGGTGGGGCGTCGGGTGAAAGGGCTGCGTATGTCTTCCTGAAACCGCCTTCGGACTGGTCGAGCACGACAAGTTACAACGCGAAGTTGGTCGCTTCCGACCAAGCTTCGGCTGGCCCGAATTCGGGCTTCGGACGCGCGGTGGCGATCTCGGGTGAGGTGATCGTTGTTGCAGACCCGCTTCGCCGCGAAGGCAGCAATGACAACCAAGGGGCCGTGTACGTTTTTCAACGTCCCTCCGGAGGTTGGTCGGGAACCCTTACGGAAGCCGCCAAGCTGCTTCCATCGGATGGTGCAAGCTACGACTACTTTGGCTCGTCGGTCGACATTCAGGGAGACACAGTTGTCGTGGGTGCAACCCATGATTTTCCGATCGGAGGCCGCTCGGGGGCAGTGTACGTGTTCGAAAAGCCTCTCTCGGGGTGGTCGGGCACGCTTACCGAAAACGCGATTGTTCAGCCACCTCCTGGTACCGGACGGGATAGCTTCGGGCATGCTGTGGCTTTGTTTGGGAACACGATTGCTGTGGGGGCTCCGTATACTGCAATTGGGGACCGTAACTTTGCGGGAGCCGTGTACCTCTTCGTCAAGCCGCCAGGCGGTTGGGTAAGCACGGCGAGTCCCAACGCCCGCCTGATTGCCTCCGATGGGCAAGCTTTCGATCAACTGGGAAGATCGGTATCGGCTGATGGCGATGTTGTCGTTGCCGGTGCACCCTTCAAACCCCGCGGGGCCGAGGAAGACGTCGGTCGAGCCTACGTGTTCGTCCAACCGCCGGGTGGTTGGACCGGAGATATCCTGGAAACGGCCTCGCTGACCCCTGCTGCAGCGGACCGGTCGGACCTCTTTGGCACCGCGATCGCAATACGAGGAGACCGACTGGTTGCAGGTGCCGAGCATGCCGGGTTGGGCATGGAAGGCGACATTGGTGCCCTTTACGTTTTCTTAAAGCCGCCCAGTGGATGGCAATCCGGTGCCACCGCCAATCAGGCAGTGTATTTGCCGAGAAGGCTCGTGCACAGCATTGCTATGGCCGGAGACACGCTGGTGGCTGGTTCGAGGACTGCAACGATAGATGGCATTTGGTTGAAAGGCGTTGGCACGGTAGTGGAAAATGCTCCCCTGCCGCCGACAAACTCCGTGCATGGCTTCTCGGTCCTCGCTGCTCCGGGAGATGGTCTAGCTCGGGTCAAGGTGGGTCTAGGTGCGGCGGTACAGGGCGGAAGCGTGTGTGGGCGCGTTGTGGCTGTGGCTAGGATGGGCTCGCTTGACGGCCACGCAATTGCCACGCGCCGCGTGCGGCTTGGCACCTCAGCAGTGGTGAACCACCTGTGTGTCGCAAGTGGCACGCCAATCAGTTTAAAACCCGGCGCAGCGTGCCTCGATGGTACGGATTCGTCTGGTACGCACATACTCTTGACCGATTGCGCGAATGCCGGTGATGCTGCAGACACTCGCAAGCAAGCACTTCTCGCACTTCCCCCAGACTCGAGCTCGGGTGATGTGACCTTGTCCGCAGATACGGTGCTGGACGTAACCGCACTCGGGTCGAACCCGATCGTGGACTACGCTTCCTTGAAGTTACGGCCCGATGTCACGCTCGCGATCCGGGGCAACAACGCAACGCAGACAATAACCATCCGCATCGCAAGGAATCTTTTGCTTGGGTGGGGTAGCCGGGTCGTGACGGAGGGCCTGACCGCCGGACCCTACGGCACAGGCGCTGAGCGGGTGCTGGTGCTCGTTGGTCGGAAGGCGATACTGGGCAACGAGAGCGTCTTCGAAGGCACGATTTTCGCGGAGAAGAAGCTGGCCGTCGGGCGGATGGCATTGGTCCGCGGCGCCTTGCTAAGCCGTGACGGCCCGATGACCTTTGCCCGCGGCGCAGTGCTGACTTTCAAGCCCTGGTTGGGTTGGTAGTTTGGGGTTGGGTTGCCCTGGTTCGTTCCGCCGGAGCCACCGGTTCGGGCAAAAGCTGAGCGGCGCAATGGAAAACTCTCCGCCTGCTTGCCAGCCTTGGTGCTGTGCCAGCGGCGTGTTCCGTGTGCGCGGGGCGGCACGGGCACGGCGCGCAAAGGGCTTTCGGGCGAACCGGGGAACATGCGCTCTTCTCCTGCGTGGTTCCGTTGCCGGCGTAACTTGTTGCCCGAAACGGAAAACGCTAACGAGGGCACGCACGCGAAAGTGGCGGAACTGGCAGACGCGCAGGACTCAGGA
>FMJZ01002957.1_pt1 | contig 104757 bp, 77 predicted proteins | sample 1987881 | NCBI WGS metagenome assembly FMJZ01 (sample SAMEA4378227, study PRJEB15110) | soil metagenome | biome: soil; feature: Field; material: Soil | place: India | collected 2015-03-11 | depth 0 m
GCCGGGAGTGCCGCGGACGCAGGGGTCGCGGCTGCGCCGCAGCAAGAGCAAGCTGCTTGTGAAGCATGGAAACGGCTACCGCAGTTGCGGCAAATTCGCCAAACCGGCAGCCGGCAACGCGGGCAGACTGACGACGAATGGCCCTGGGCGGTCGCTCCGCATCGTGGGCAGGCCAAGGCTTTTGCTTGTGGCCCCTGGTGCCCGACCCCGCCACGGAACGAGGCGGCCTCGTTGGATGGAAGTATTTCCACCATGATGGTCTTTGCCGAGCTGCCGCGGTCGAGCAGCCAGCGTACGGGAAGTTGTGTGCTCCCCGATACGCACCAAAACACTTCCTGCTCGTGTGGCGAACCCATGACCTGGCACCACGCAAAGAGCAGGGAACCCACCCAGCCTGGCCACAGGAAAGGCGGATCCGAGTCCGAACAGTGCTCGTGCTGCACGACCGTGAAGCCGTGGGCCACCTGAAGCTGGATCCAACGGGATCCGCGAGCGGCGGCGTGGGCGACCAAAAGCCCCAGTGCGCGCGCCGCACCGCCCGCGCTGGAACCCGGTGCGAATGGGGGAGGGGCGTGCAGGGGAACTGGGCCGCAAACTTCTGGTCCATCATCGAGACCCGCCAAGTAAACCTCCCAAAGCCATTCACTTTCGTAAACCCGAGTTCGGAGAGTGCGAACGTCTGCCTCAGGAGCGATTGCCAGTGCAACTTGCCGGTTGGCTGCAAACTCGAGGAGGTGGCGTGTTTCCCGATCGAGAGGATGGGTGGCCGCCACCCACAGCGTAGAGCTGTCGGCCGCGAAGGGAACGCACCCATAACGGCGGGCCAATTCCGGCTTGAGGAACTGCCCAGCACACGGATCGAAGTCCACGGTGCTCAGGTCGACGTAGGGAAGTCGAGCTCGTTGTGCGAGTTCCCAAGCAACCTTTTTTTCCGGGGCGAAGGCTAGCCCCGCTTGCATACCGGCCACGGGGTTAGTCACCCCGTTGCCTTCCGAGAGAGCGCGATCGTCCCACCTTCCAAGGGACAGGCGGTCTTTTGGGCTCGAATCCGCTAGGGCGTAAGAACGGATTGGAGTGGGAATGCGACCGGACACGCGACGTTTCTCCTCGTGCTTCGCGGGAAACCAAGTGTCGTGCCAAGCGGCTTAAGACTTGGGAGGTTTGAAGCATTGCGGGTTACGGACTTGCCGGGTTTGGTTGTAGGTGACAAGAGCTGGATGGAATTCGTGAGAGCGTCGTTTTTCTGTCGCTTGGCCGAAATCCGTCAAGGTGGGAGAGACACGATGACGCGCTGGCGCAAGTGGGCGGCTGCGGTCAGTTTGGCCGCGTTGTTTGGATGCGGAAGCGACGGCGAGCCCGAAGCTGGAGAGGTTTCGTTGCTGCCGTTGAGAGCGGAGCGTGGGGCCGACGCGGGGATTTACGACAGCTCGGGGCGGCAGGTGTTGTTGCGCGGAGTCAACTTGAACAGCTTGGGCGATTACTACCAGGACAACCCGGCGCTGCCACCGGTGCTTCCCCTGCAAGAAGAAGACTTCCGTCAAATGGCAGCGCTGGGGTTCAATGTGGTACGGCTGATCGTCAGTTGGTCGGCGTTAGAACCGCAGCGTGGGCAGCGGAGCGCGGCATACCTCCGACGCATTCGGGAAGCTGTAGCCCAAGCAAAGAAGTACGGGCTTTATGTGATCTTGGACATGCACCAAGACGCTTGGGGGAAGTACATTGCAACGCCCCCAGGCGTGGACTGTGGGGCAGCGCGCGAGCGGGCGATTGGTTGGGATGGTGCCCCCGCTTGGGCCACGATCACGGACGGGCGGAGTACGTGTCGGGTGCCTGGAATTCGCGAGCTTTCGCCCGCGGTCGCCCAAGCATTCGAAAACTTTTACACAGATCGGGATGGGATCCAGACCGCGTTTATCGAAACGTGGGCGTACCTTGCCAGAGCATTTGCCCAGGAAGTCGCCGTGGCGGGTTACGATTTGTTCAACGAGCCTCACTGGGGCAACAACATCCTCGGGGGTGGGCCAAAGCTGAGCGCTTTGTATGCGCGCTTGATTCCTGCCATCCGAGCGGCAGAGCGTGCGGCCGGGGGCTTCCATCACATCGTGTTTTTCGAGCCCATTGTGCTTTGGCCGGTGGAGGGGAACCTGCCCGACCCCCGAGTGATGACCGATCCCAGCCTGGTGTTTGCTCCGCACAATTACGCCGAGTCGATCACCACTGCCAACCCGCTTACGATCGAACAGGTTTTCGAGCGTGCCAAGATGGATTCGGCCTATTATGGGGTGGCGTTTTGGATTGGAGAATACGGCTGGTTTTCCGATCCGGTGGGGAATCAGAGTCGTCTGCTGCGTTACGCCGCGTTGGAAGACCGCTACCGCGTCGGCGGAGCCTGGTGGCAATGGAAACAAGCGTGTGGCGATCCGCACAGCATCGGCATACCTGGGGGGAGGCCGCCGAGCTTGCTGATTCACCTGCGGTATTCGGCATGCCCGGGTGACGTAGACTTGGGTTTCGTGCCCGAGTGGGTCGAGGTGTTGTCGCGGCCTTACCCACGGGCAGTTCCGGGGAGGCTGGTCACGTTGAGCAGCGACCCGAAGCGAGCAGAATTGGTGCTCGAGGGGGAAACAGCGCAACCTGGTTGGGCCGACTTGTGGGTTCCGCGTCGTTCAGGCTTTCCCATCGTAACGGGAGACGGTGTAGGAGAAGTCTCGGTTCAGACGGTGCCTGGCGGCTATCGCATCCGTGTGGAGGTTCGTGGAAATTACCGGTTGCAAACGAGCTGGTTAGGTGGGTGAGCGGCCGCCCGGTGACGGTTTTCGCCTGCCAGAGCGACGCTTCCAGCCCTCAGGTTTCGTTTGTTTTTCCGTGCTGAGCGGCCAGCTTACGTACGATGGCCACGAGCTCGCTTCTGGCCACGGTGGCCGAGAGCGCATGGTCATCATCGACTTCGATGAGCCGCACCAGCGCCGGCGTGCCTGTTTGCGCGAGCGCACGACTGTCCTCGATGCGAACAACGGTGTCGCGAAGGCCGTGCACGATCCAAACGGGAACCCCTTCGGGCAGAAAGCGGGGGACGTCATAATGAAACACGGCCGGGGCCAGCAACAGAGTTGGGCCGGCCCAGGCTTTGCGGTGGAGTAACGCCACGGCCACGGCTCCGCCGAACGATGAGCCAACCAAAACGTCGGGTTGGAACTCGCTAAGCTTGCGTGCATGGAGCTCGACGCAACCTTGAAAGTCGCTGGTATCCATCGCCGGTGTACAGGCGTCGAAATGCTCGGCGAACAAGCGAGCTTTCGTCCCCTGGGGACTTCCCTCGAGCCCGTGGATGAATTGAACGCGGATCCGTGCCATGTTGTCGAAGCTGCCCGAAAGGAGTGGAAAAGGGAAGGCGTGGATTGCTGGAAGAACGTACACCGTACGTGCTCCTTTACGGGGATTCCAAGTCGAGGAGGGTGATGATGAAGTCTTTGGATCTTGCAACTGTAGACCACTTGCTGACGACGACGCGTTCGGTTCGCAAGCGACTAGACCTAACACGGCCCGTGCCTCTTGACGTGGTGGAGCGTTGTATCGAGATCGCGATTCAAGCGCCCACGGGTTCCAACGCACAAAATTGGCACTTCGTGGTGGTGACCGATGAGCAAAGGCGACAGCAGTTGGCCCGTCTCTACCGCCAAGCTTTTATGCAATATCGAGAGATGAACGTGAACGCGCCGCAACTTAGCGAGGGTGATCCTCGTCGCGAGCAAACGTTGCGGATCGTGGAGTCGGCCATGTACTTGGCGGAGCACCTTCACGAAGTGCCGATGCATATCGTTCCGTGTGTGGAGGGGCGGGTGGAAAACGGCCCGGTGGTCATGCAAGCGTCCATGTACGGATCGATTTTGCCGGCGGTTTGGTCTCTCATGCTGGCTTTACGGTCACGCGGATTGGGCTCGGCTTGGACGACGCTGCATCTCATGTACGAGAAGGAAGCGGCCGCGCTGCTGGGAATTCCGGAGCACGTGACACAAGTAGCGCTGCTGCCCGTTGCCTACTTCAAAGGCCAAGACTTCAAGCCTGCCAAGCGTTTGCCCGTGCGCCGGTTTATCTCGCTCGATTCTTGGGGAAATCCGCTCCCCTAGCCTGAAAGCTTTGGCGGGGGGCGGTGTAAGGACTGCCGGCCACGCGAGTTTCGGGATCGTTGCTTTCGCTCGCTGATGGGAACGTGGCCGGAGGGCCAAACCCAGATTGCCGATGTGGTTTGCCCGACTAACGGCTGGTTGTGTGTGCGGCGGTCTGTTTCTTGGTGAAGGCCGCAGCCGCAAGAGGTGCGAGCGGCTCGGATTTGCCGGGGGCCAACTGCCCACGCCGAACGACCGCACCCGTCCCGAGCTCGCGAGCGCGGCTGAGTTGCACCGAATCACAACCCAACGTCTCGCCTCCAGTTAAGTTTGGTCTCTACCTTCTTTCTCACCCAACCGACGAATTCCCGCGCAGCTCTACACACGCGATGAAATTTCGGCCCCGCTGTCCTCCGCCTCTGCCAGCTTCGGTTCAAAGCCGCAAGCAAACGGGTATCGAGGCCTTTTTACTTCCGTGGGTGGGTAATGCTAGCGGCCTTTGAACTGGGGCGTTCGCCGTTCGAGGAAGGCTTGTACACCTTCGCGGACGTCTTCAGACTGGGCCACGATCGCCTGGGCCAAACCCTCCTCTTCGAGGCAGGTCTCCAGATCGCAGTCGAGCGAGCGATGGAGAAGGCGCTTGGAAAAGCCGAGGGCCAGGGTTGGTCCCTGGGCCAAGCGCTCGGCCCATTGCCGCGCCGTAGATTCCAGTTGGTCGGGCGGAACGACGCGGGTCACCAAGCCCCACTGCTGGGCCTGTTCCGCACTCAAGTCGTCGCCCAGGAACACAAGTTCCTTGGCCCGTTGCAAGCCAATCAGTCGAGGAAGAAGGAAGGCGCCGCCAGCGTCGACGGCAAGCCCGCGGCGGACGAAGACTTCGATGAAGCGAGCTTCGGACGAAGCAATGACGAAGTCTGCTGCGAAGGCAAGGTGTGCGCCAAGACCGGCCGCGACGCCGTTGACCGCGCACACGACGGGCTTCTCTAGTTCCCACAGCGCGCGGATCAGCCGCTGGGAGCTACCTTTCATGACGAGGCGAGTAGCGCCGGGGCCTTGTGGCGTTTGGCCGCGGGGACCGGAGAGGTCAGCTCCCGTGCAAAAGCCTTTACCCGCTCCGGTCAACACAACAGCGCGGATCTCGCCGTTGGTTTGCGCGTCGGTGAAGATGCGGATGAGTTCATCGCGCATGGTGGCATTGACGGCATTACGCTGCTCCGGCCGGTTCAGGACGACCCAGGCAACATGATTTTCCACCGAGTAACGAATCGTTTCGAACGTTGACATGGCTCACTTCCCAAAGCGGTTGAGCGTGGCAGAATCGAAGAAGTTCGCCGGAAAGCGAACCTTGCGGTCATTGGGCACGTCTTTGCCAGGAGGCTGCAATCCAGCGATCGTGGCTCGGTTGAGCTTCACGTTCTCCGCGCACTGAAAAGAAAAGTGTGACGACCACTGATACTCAATTTTGCCGTCGGGCCGCCGATTTTTGTCGCGCTGGTAGGCAATGACCTGCAGAGTGTTCACGTGCTCGCCGTTCCAGCCGAACTTTCGGTTCCAGGCTCCTTGGTACGTCTCTTTGTCAATGTACAACTCGATGCGGCCGAAGAGGTAGTAACGATCCTTCGGAACCCCTTGGATGACCCACACTTTGCGCTTAGCCAAGGCGGCGCGTACAGGTGCCCAAGCAACTCCTTTCCAATCTGGGGTTTGAAATCCCACGACTTGCAGATTGGTCCACACCGTGCGCCAGCCCCCTTCCGGTAGCCAACGCCGCTCGGGCATGCGCTCGAAGCTTTCCGGGTCCACAATCCGAAGCGTTTCCGATTCGCTCACGAACGACCAGGTAAAATCCTCCGGTTTGCCATCGAAAAATGGGCCATCATCTTGGCTCATATCGGAGCCGAGGAAACCATCGGAACGATTGGCCGGGCTGACCGCGCGTACCCGTCGCAAAGCCGGAACGTAGGCCCAGTTCGAGTCGCGCTTTAAGGGATCACGGTATCGCCAGGTCAGCGAAGCCGTTCCGTGCAGATCGGCCGGCGAAGTGGATACGGAAACGAACTGCATGGAAAAATTATTCGGGTTAGGTAGGCGGTAGTCTGGGTCTTGCCCGTCGTAGTACTGGAAGTAGACGTCTTGGATCGCTTCCCGGTCCACACCGCCTGGTCGTACCCATGCCAGGAGCGCCAAGTTGTGGCTGCTGCCTTCGTTCCAGTATTGATAGAAAAAGTTCCAGAGAATCTTGATTGCTGCCTTGGGGTCCTGAGCCGGCTCGATCGTGGGGAATGGTAAGCCGTAAACGAACGGAGGCTGTTGGCCTGTGGCAATCTCAATGATGGTTCCTTCCTCGCTCACGGTATAACGGCCACGGTTGGCTTCGGTGGCCGCCAGAAATTGTGGATCCCAGCGGTAGATGCCTTCTGGCCAGTCGATGATTTTGTTCAGGTAATGGCCTTCTCGATAGTGTTGAAGAATTTCTGGTGGGAGTAATCCTTCCGCCAGGTGAGCGTTTTCTTTGCTCAAAACGGTTCCCGGCCTTAAACCATTTTCTTCCGCTGCGGCGTTGAGTGCGGTGGGGGAAAAAACCGCCACAGACAAAATTGCGCCCGCCGCCAGCAGGTACCCTATACCTGGGTATCCCCTCATTTCTTCCCTCCTTTTCGGGGGATTACATTCAACGGCCCGCGCCAGCTTGCAAGAGTACCGCTTCCGCGCGCTGCTCTGCGCGGGCCACCGCAAAGCGGGGCCGGAGGAGCGAGACCATCGCAGGGATGAACAGCAAGGCCCCTGCGGCGTGGAAGATCATAAGCAACATGAGCACGAAGGCCATCTCGGCCTGGAACTTCAGGGGGAAGAACAGCCAGAATACGACGCTGACCACCAAAGTGGTGCAGGTGAAGATGATGGCTTTTCCGGTGGTCAAGATCGCGCGCCGGTTCGCTTCGTCAAAATCGCCGGTTTCCTCGTACTCCTCCACAATGCGGCTGAGCACGTAGTACCCGTAGTCAATCCCGATGCCAATGCCGACCGCGGCTACCGGGAGGGAATTGATGTTGAAGTCGATTCCGGCGAGGTACATCACGGCCTCGGAGAGGGGCTGGGCGACAATGGAAGGAATCATGACAATGAGCGCCCCCAATACAGACCAGTACGTGAGGAAACTCAAGATAAACACCACGCAAAAGATCAGGGGGACGTTGACCCGGTACGACCACTCGACCTCTTCGTTCGTCGCAGCCAAAATGCCCAACAAGCCCCCAGCGAGCAGGTAGCGAACGCTATCATCCGGCCGGGCGTGTTCGGCAATGTAGGCCTTGGCCCGATCGATGGCGTTGTGAATGATGTCATTGTTGTAGTTGCGGTAAAGGATGGTGATCGTGGCATTGGTGTAGTCGGGGCTAAAGAACCGATCCATTTCGCCGCGGCTGGTGCCCGCAGTCAGCAGATAGAACAGTTGACCGATGTGATCGTCTCGCGTCGGCAACATTTCCCATTTTGGATCCCCTTCGCGGAAGGTGCGATAGATCTTCTTGAGCAAGGTGGCTGCCGTGATGTTGCCGTTGGCTCCCTCGCCTTGGGTCATGTGCCGGGCAAAGAGTTCGATGTCGTTCAATGTTTTCGCCTCTTTAATGGCCTCGGGTTTCTTGCCTTCCGCAATGATGACCAATTGGCTGGCGACACCGACAAATTTTTCGTTGAGCTTGCGAAACGCCACGTTGTACGGGTGGTCGTGGTAGAGGAGCGCAGCTCCCGGTTCGGTATCTCCGGTTTTCAGTTTGTGCGCAAAGTAAGCGCCAAACGCCATGGTTACGGCGAACAAGGCAACAACAAACCAGCGTAAACTCCCTTGCCCCATGGCAATGAGCCCACGGCTGATCCCTTCGTAGATGGCATCGGAGATTCGCCGGCCAGGTGGGTGGGCTTTCGGCGGCCGCACGAAGGTGAGAATGATCGGATGCAAAGTAACGACGCTGAGAAAGATGCTGATGATCCAAAAGCTGGCAACGAAAGCGAGCTTTTGCATCAGCGGAATGCTGGCCACCGCGATGGTTAAGATGGCCAGTCCGTCGGCAACGATCGACACCATGGCCGGGGGAAACAACGCGCGGTAGGAGCGGACAATGGCCTCGTGTTTGTTGTGGGTCAGAAAATACTCGTCGTGATAACGTTCCATCGACTGCACCGAGTGACTCAGCGCCCGCGCGGTAATGAGCACAAAAACCACGAGCACCAGTGGGTCGAGCGTGAATCCACAGAGTCCGGCGAAGCCGAGGCCCCAAATTGCGCTCATGAGGCCGGAAAATACGGGGATCAAAACTCCCTGGAGAGAGCGGAAGTAGAACCACAAAAGAAGCACGATCGCGACGCCTGTGGCCACAAACACGTAACCCATCTTGCCCAGGGCTTCGTTGAAGTACGCGTAAAGCACGGGTGGGCCAGCTACGTAAATTTTGACCAAGCCGTCGGCCTCTTCTCGCTGAACGATGTCTTGCACCCGCCGCCACATGGTGTTCAAGTCGAAGTACTCTTCCCAAAAGCCGGCGGTAATCAGCGTGGCCGTATCGTCGGGCGACACAAAGAAGCCGCGAACTCCCTCGGTCGTGTACACCTTTTGCCGCAGAAACTCCATGTCCTCTTTGTCCTGCGGCAGCCGTGGGTACATCAGAGGAACCACTTTGATTCCGGAGCCGGAAGTTAAGGTGGTTTTCAGTTTGGGATGTGTGATGGATAGGACCTGCTCGCCGTTGACTCCCGGCACGTTGTGAAGGAGATCGACGGTGATGCGGTCGACTTTTTCGATAATGCGGGGGTCGTCGAAAATCGTCCCCTTGGTTGCCTCCACCACCATGACGAGCTGGTTGGCCGTACCGAACATGTTCCGGTACTTGATGTAGAGTTCGATGTAGGGGTGCTTCGGTGGCATCAAGTCGAAGAAGCTGGTGAAGATAGTCAGTTGTGTGGCGGTGAACCAAATGAAAAACAACGTGCCAGTGCCTACCACCAGGGAAACGGCCAGGCGTCTGCGTAACAGAAAGTAAAGATATCCTTCGATCCACTCCCGCGGCAGCATCGTTATCGCCCCTCTGCCAAGATCAGGCGTTGGCCGTCGATCCGCACGGTGAGCCCTCCCGCGCCTACGATCATTCCCGCACCGTTTGCCACCAGTGCCACGCTACGAATCCAACCCAACTTCCACTCCCCGGGAACCTGTTTGCGCTCCCAGGTTTTCCCTCCGTCGCTGCTGAAGAAGATCGTTCCGATGTCACCGACTGCCACGCCGGTGCGGCCGTGCACGACGATGTCGTACAGGCTGGCGTTTTCCAATTGTTCGGCGACTCCCACTTGTTCGAGACCACTGATTTCGGGGTTGCCTCGCAGAACTTCCCAGGTTTTCCCCCCGTCGTTCGTGCGTAAAATCAATCCGTCCAAGCCACAGGCCCAGCCGCGTTGCGTGTCGGTGAAGTGGACACCGAAGAGGGTCTTTCCGATGCCGGCGTCCAGCTCTTCCCACGTTTCGCCGCCGTCGGTCGTCCGCAACACCACTCCGGTTTCGCCGACCACCCATCCGTGGAGGCGGTCCGGCCAGGACTGCGCGTAGAGGATGACGTCGCGTTCGAACGAGCGGTCTTGCCAGGTTCTCCCCCCATCGCGCGTGACCACCATGGCACCCCAGTCGCCCACCGCCCACGCTGTCTTGTCATCCAGTGCGGCCACGTGAAAGAGGTGCTTGCCGAGCGTGGCTTGCTGTGTCCACGTGTTGCCCCCGTCGCGCGTGTGCAACACAATTCCCGTGCGGCCGACGACCCAGCCCACTTCGCGGTTGGTGAACGCGACGCCAAAGAGTTGCTCCAGAGTTTTAGATTGCTGCTGGCGCCAGGTCTTTCCGCCGTCGGTTGTGTGGTAAATCGACCCAAATGCGCCGACAGCCCACCCCTCGTCAGGACTGACGAAGGTGGTGCCGTAAAGGTTATCGACCACGCGCGCAGCGACGTTGCCGCCTGGGGCTCTTGCCGCAGCCAAGAGAAAGCAAAGCGAGACGAGCGACAAACCTGCGTAACGAACCAGGATTGGATTACACGACTGTTGCTTCACAGTGGCGCTCACACTCGGAACAAAAGGGCTTATACGGCGGCATCAAAGAATGAGTCAACCAGACTCGAGCCATCCCGACGATTCCTTCGCGCCAGCAGGGCCCATTGGCCTTTCCGGCTGCACCAACGCACCTTGCCCGAACTCGGTAAAAACGTGCATCTCCCTTGTCCTTGCTCTTGCATGGCGTGGGGGATTTTTTTGTGGTGCCCGAACCCGCGCGGATCGCGGGACGAGCGCAGCCTCCTCCGGCACAGCCATCGTATCACGATCCAAAACTCGAACCACGGTTCCCAGAAACTTGACAGAAAAGTCCAGCGACGGGCGGTCGACCCGCATGCGGTGATCGTCGCCGGAATGCAGAGATCGAGGCAGGATAAAGGGCGGCACGGAACTAAACACAGTGGCTGCCGGATAGCCGTGCTGGAGCCACATCCAGGCATCGGTCAACCCTACGAGCGGTACCGTTTCGATGGGCCCAGCGCCGATCTGCCGGTGCGCCTCGTCGAGAAGTGCAACCACCTCGGGACTCGGAGCGTTGCCGCGAAGGAATCCGCGTTCGGAACCAAGCACTCGAAGCGCTGCCGACGCTCCCCAGGGGTCTAGATTGACGACCTTGACGGCCCGGCCTTGTCCATCTGGTTTCCAACGCCGCAGCAATGCCGCGGAGCCTTGTGCTGCCACCTCCTCGCCCGAGAAGAAGACAAGGTTGACTTCGACGTTTTTCGGTGGCTCCTCGCGCAACTGGTAGGCTAAGCGAAGCAGGGTGGCGCAGGCCGCCCCGTCGTCCAGTGCACCTGGGCTGCGGCGCCCTAGCAACATGCCCCCACTGAAGGCAGCCGCAAGCAGTACGCTGTAGGCCGCTCCAACCCAGCCAAGGATGCGGGCAAGCGCGAGTCGGCCGACAGACAGGTTCCCCGCTTGTTGAGCCACATAACTGCCCGCGGCTACCGCAAACATGAGGAAAGCGGCGGGCACGGAGAACACCAAGATAGGAGCGCGAGTGACATGGTCGAACAGATCGGTTTTCGTGTCGAAGTGAGCCGAAAACACGAGGACCTCGCGAGCGTCCGGGTTCGGCCAGCGAGCAACCACGTTCGGCTGCGGGAAAGGCGCAAACCACGTAAGCGGTACGCCGAGGTCCACCTGGGCGATCACGATCAGTGGGAGGAAGAGGCCGACGAGAGCAGCCGTACCGAAGCGGCGCCTCCAGATACACATCGCGTAGAAAAGTCCACCGGCAAGAAGCAGGAGCCCAAGGATGCGCTGCTCGTACGGGTAGGCCGTGTACCAATGCTGTGTGACCTCCCAACCAGCGGCTCGAAGGTGGTGTTCGAGCCAGCGCGCTGTTTCTAACAATTCCTGACTGCCATTTTCCCGTGGCACGGTGGTCAGGGGAGCGAGCAAAGCTTCCCAATCCGCTCCGACGGGTACCTCACCGCTCGCCCACACGAAACCACCGCTAGTCGCGATTTGCCAGGGCCGTTTCCGATCCAACACGCGAGAGGGCATTAACAAATGTTCGTTTCTTTGTCATGCTAGGAGGGAAACATTTTGGGAGCGGAGACATGCTGGATCTAAAAATCGAGAATGGCCTCGTTGTCGACGGTTCGGGGAATGAGCCGCGGTTAGGGTCCATCGGCATCCGAGACGGACGCATTGTTGCGTTGGGTCGAGTTTCGGCTGCGGCTCGGGCGAAGATCGATGCCTCGGGGTTGATGATCGCTCCGGGCTTTATCGATCCTCACACGCATTACGATGCGCAAATTTGGTGGGATCCGGCGTTGACACCTTCGAGCGTGCACGGGGTGACAACGGTTATTGCGGGCAACTGTGGATTTACTTTGGCCCCGGTCAGTGGCGACAAGGACGCGGAGTACCTTCGCCACATGATGGTGAAAGTGGAAGGGATGCCGCTCCCTGCGTTGGAGCAGGGCGTGCCATGGAGTTGGCAAAGCTTTGGCGAGTACCTCGACCAACTCCAGGGTAAAGTTGCTTTGAACATTGGTTTCCTCGTTGGTCACTGTGCGCTTCGGCGCGCGGTGATGGGTGAACGTGCCGTAGGGTCCGCAGCACGCGGGGAAGAGATTCGCGCAATGGCTGGCCTGCTGCGCGAGGCGCTGCGTGCCGGCGGACTGGGGTTTTCCTCCTCGCAGGCGTTCACCCATGCCGATGGCAATGGCGACCCAGTGCCATCGCGTTTCGCTGGACCGGAAGAAATGCTCGCTCTGGCCCGCGCCACAGGAAGCCATCCGGGCACGACCCTCGAGCTCATTGTCGACGGTTGCCTCACGCAACTGAGCGACACAGAGGTGAATCTGATGATTGCCATGTCGCGAGCCGCGCAGCGGCCGTTGAACTGGAACGTGTTAGGCATTTCTGCAGCCAATCGCGGCCGCCACGAGCACCAGCTCGAAGCGGGTACGAGGGCGCAAAAACAAGGGGCCCGCATTGTGGCCTTGACCATGCCGATTTTGGGTGGCCTCAAGATGAGCTTTCTCGACCACTGTGCTTTGCATTCGTTGCCGGGCTGGGGTCCGGTGCTGGCTTCTCCGGTGCCGGAACGGCTCCGAGCTTTGCGCGACCCAGAAATGCGCCGGAAACTTCGCGCCAGTGCAGAAACCGTTACCGGTGCTCTTGCCAGTCTGGTTCGTTGGGGAGCGTACGAAATTGGCGATACCTTTGCGCCCGAAAACCAAGGACTTACCGGGCGCCTGGTGGGGGAAATTGCTGCAGAGCGAGGAAGCGATCCGTTCGATACCCTGCTCGACATCGTTGTTGCGGACGGGCTACGCACGGGTTTGTGGCCGCAACCGGCGGACGATGACGAGGAGAGTTGGCGCCTACGTTTGGAAGCCTGGCGCGACCCTCGGGCAATGATTGGCGGATCCGACGCCGGTGCCCACTTGGACCGAATGTGTGGGGCTCGATATCCCACGGCGTTTCTTGCTCAAAGTGTGCGCGAGCGCGGCTTGCTCTCTTGGCAAGAAGCCATTCGGCTGATGACGGACGTACCTGCACGGTACTTCGGACTCCGCGGGCGTGGGCGAATTGCGAAGGGGTATGCGGCTGACTTGGTGTTGTTCGACCCAGCACGGGTAGCCAGTGCGCCCATTCGGACTCGGAACGACCTCCCCGGCGGGGCGGAGCGGTTGTACGCCGAAGCGGTCGGGGTGGAACACGTTTTCGTGAACGGCATTGCGATCGTGAGCCAAGGGCGGCTGACCGGGGCATTGCCCGGCGCCGTGTTACGCTCGGGACGCGACACAAGTACCGTGAAACCGTGAGGCGTTGTTTCACGCCACTCCGGGCGAGGATGGGCCGAGCGAGATCTGGCCGCGGGACGGGCGGTTGCTCACTTCACTTCGGGGGGCAGCCCAGGCAAAGGGTTTCCCCTCACTATCCTTAACTGCAAACTGGTCCGACAACTGCAATTGGTCCGACTCGAGGGGAAAACAGCCTCGTTCTCGCAGTGATTACGCACCCCTGGTGAAGCGCGCTTGGGCTCGGGCTTTCTCGGGTTAGAGAGGAGACCTGGGGGCAGTTGCAGGGAAATTGCTATCGACTTTTACCCCGGAGGTACGTTAATTTGTGACTATGGCGTTTACCGAGCGTGATTTAGAGCAGTTGGTCCGGCTTCTTGACGAGAAGCCGGAGCTGCGCTCGCGCCTGCGCGCGGTGGTACTGCTAGACGAAATCGTAGCTTTACCGGTTTTGTTCGCGCGCCTGGCGGACGCTCAGGTTCGTACCGAGGAACAGGTGGCCAGGATGGCGCAGACCCTGGAGGTGCTTGTCGAGAAAACCGACGCATTGGCCCAGGCGCAGATTGCAACAGTGGAGCAAGTGCGAGAGCAAGGTTCTCGATACGACGAGTTCTTCTTGCGCATGGGCCAGCTCCTCGAGCGACTGGCAGAGCGGGTCGAAAAGCTAGCAGCCCAAAGCGAACGGTTGGCCGCTAGTGTTACCGAGCTCGCATCGCATGTGGATCAACTCGGATCTCGGGTGGATCAACTGGGAGCGCGGGTGGATCAAATCGGATCGCATGTGGATCGACTCGGGTCACTGATGGATCGGCTTGCTGCTCGGGTCGACGAGATCGGCATGCATATATCCGCCCTGAGCGAGCAGACACGGCAGCTGTCGGAGGCACAGGCACACACGGACCGAGTTCTTGCGGAACTAGCAGAACACGTTCGAGGGGTGGACGTGCGCCTAAGCGGCGAGGTGGGCAAGCTCAAAGGGTGGCAACTGGAACAGAGGTATTACGAGCGGGCAGCCTCGTACTTTGCCCCGTTGCTTCGAAAGATTCACGCGCTGCCTGCCGAGGAGTTGGCAAGCTTGCTGGACTCGCTGGAGGAGGCAGGCAAACTCAGCGAGGAAGAGGCGCGGGAGGTTCAAAGTGCAGATCTCGTGGTCAAGGGCCGATCACGGTCAAGCGGCGCGGTGGAGTACCTTGTCGTCGAGGTGTCTGCTGGAATCGGTGTGGACGACGTGAAGAGAGCGGCCAGGCGTGCAGAGCTGTTGTCTCGTGCACTTGGCTGCGTTGTGGTCCCGGTTGTGGCCGGAGAACTGATTCATGCCGAGGCTGCCTCGGAGGCCGGGCGGCTTCGTGTGTGGAAGCTCTTGGATGGGTACTGCGAGCCGCCCGGGCCGCAGTCGCCGGTGGCCTGAATCGGCGGGGAGAACGTTTTTTCTCGCGCCTCGCCTGCACGGTGGCGTCCAAAGCAAAGCTCCACCGGGTTAGGTGACAAGGTTATCCCCGTCCGGGTTTCTTCTCCGACTCCTTGCCCACGTACTTGCGCTCGGTGGTGTCCACCCGCACTCGTTCGCCCGTTTCGATAAACAAAGGCACCATGATCTCGAGGCCAGTCTCGAGCTTGGCCGGCTTCCAAGTCGAATCGGAACTGCCCCGTTGGGGAGGACCTGTCTCCACCACCTGCAAAACAACTTGGTCGGGTAGGACGACATCGACGAGTTTGCCGTCGATGAACAGCGTCTTGTACTCCTCCCCCTCCTTGAGAAACCATCGCTTCTCGCCGACCTGCGCTTCGGATAACTCGAGCGGCTCGAAGCTCTCGCTGTCGAGAAACACGAAGGTTTCACCTTGCTGATAACTGAACTGCGCCTTGCGTTGTTCGAGGTCCACAACAGTCAAGACCTCGTTGTCGGCAAAAGTCCGTTCGATCACACGCCCGGTTGCTAAGTGTCGCATCCTTGCGTGGGTTTTCTGTTTGAACTTAGCGGTGCCGGTGCTGTGCATGTCCTCGATGATGTGTGGTGCCCCATCCAGCAACAAAACCATTCCACGCTTGAACTCTGCCGGTGAAACCGTGGGCATGCACGGTCCTCCTCACTTCGAATTCTGTTTCATGACCTCTCTCGCCTACGTTCGTTCCACAAACGTGGTTGCCGTCAGCTCCGCCCAGCCCCCGGTGGCGATATACCCCTCCAACTGCTCGATCACAAACTGTTTTTCTTCCAAAATCGCTTTGACCACGTCGCCAATCGAGATCATGCCGACGACACGGCCATTATCCTCCACAGGCAAGTGACGGATTCTTCGTTCCGTCATTAGCGCCATACACTCTTCGAGTTTTTGCTCCGGTCGTGCAAAAATAATGGGAGTGCTCATGACCTCTCGGACGAGGGTGTCTTTCGAAGCCTTGCCTTTCAGAATCACTTGGCGCGCATAGTCACGCTCGGAAAACATACCGACGGCACGCTCGCCTTCGCAAACCAACAGCGCCCCGATGTCTTTCGCCGCCAGAACTTCCAGCGCTTCGTAAACAGTTTGCGTGGCTTGAATGGTCCACACTGCCCGCCCCTTGCGTTCCAGGACCTGGTTTACGTTCCGCATGGGAGCCTCCTTGTCAACGCTGTTCCGTACAAGCGCGCTTCGGGCCTTACGAGTTGCCACTTATTGCTTGTTCGAGGGAGATTGAGCCACATATTGCCCCGTTTGACCAACGGGCTCAAGATGGGGAAGGAGCGTTTTTCGTAGACTTCCGTCCTGTTGGCACTCGTCCAATGGGAGACCTCCGGGCTTGACTCGCTACGGGTGTTTTAGTAGCGGAGAGCACCGCTGCGTGGTTGAGGGAAGCCGGTGAGAGGCCGGCGCGGCCCCCGCCACTGTATTCGGAACGAAAGCGGCAGTTGTGCCACTGTCCGGCAGAACCGGATGGGAAGGCGCCGCGAGTAGGTTGCCGAGAGCCAGGAGACCTGGCCCCGCAGCGTGAAGAAAAGGTGCCTTCCGGGGTGTGAGGGCCAATGCAGAATCGGTTGGAAAAACTCATACCCGGGGCGCAACGGCGCTACCGGGTTTTTTCACGGGTTAAGCCAAACGAGCTGCGTGCGCCCTCGCTCATCGGCCCGGCGACAACCCGCGCTTCCGCTGGAGCGCGCATGACACGGGGAGGTTTGTCATGCAGCGACGTTTGGGTCATTGGGTATTTTGCAGTTGGGTTTTGAGTTGCCTGTGGGCGTGCCGAGCGCTCGCCCAAATCATTGGGCCGCCGGACTACATTGTCGGCCAAGTATCTTTTCCGAGTGCGGCAACCGGCGATGTAGCCGTGATTGGCACTTCGCTATTTGCTGGACAAGGTTCGTTTGGGGCCGGAACGCAGTCGGTAGTGCGCCGTGATTGGGACGGAACGCTGACCACCGTCGTCACCGGCCTGAACTCGATCGGTGGACTCGCCGGCAATCACTCGTATTTATTCGTTACCGACAACGGGGGCGAGCTAGCTGGAGCGACGACGGGCGATACCGTTTTCGCTCTTCCCGATCCAACCGGAGCGGCTACCGCAGTGAGTGCCGTAGGGTTGGAAATCGCTGCCCCAGGCTCTGTGCCTTTTGCGCAAGGGATTGCACTTGGGCCAGACGGTCATCCCTTTGTCGGAGACGCCGCGGGCGAAAACAGCGGGCGGGTGCTTCGCCATCGGGAGTTCGGCTATCCGCCTTTTGTTTCCCTCTTCAGTGGGCACGATTATGTGGCTGGTTTGGCCTTCGACGCCAGCGGCCTCCTTTATTTTGGCGACGTAGACGACGCGACCTTTTTAGGGAGTGTGTTCCGCTACGACCCTGCGACGAACGCGAAGACGCTCGTCGTGGGTGGCCTTTCCGGAGCTTACGACCAAGCCTTCGATGTCACGGGGCGCTTGTTGGTGACCGGCGGATTTACGAGCGATTTTAGCTCCAGCACTGTTGTGGCCGTGGACGAGCTCGGGAATGTGACCGAATTTGCTCGTGGCTTTAGCTTTACCACGGGTATCGACGTCGACCAAAACTCGGGGCGAGTGTACGTTCTGGATTTTGGATCAGCGAACGTGACAACCTTTACTCCGATCGATCGCTTGTTCCCCGGCGGTGGCGCTGTGGGAACGGATTGCTGGTCTGAATTTTCCGACGTTTCCCCTGTGCTCAATTCGCGAGGAAAACCCACGTCGAAAACGGTTTGTCGGGATGGGGAGGCATGCGACCGCGACGGTGAGGCCGACGGCGTGTGCACTTTTGCCGTCGGATTGTGTTTGCGCGTGCCTCGCAGTGGTTGCACCGTGCCGCCATTTTCGAACATCGAAATGACGCAGTTGGGACAGTCCACGCTGGATCCAAGCCTGCAAAGCTTGCTCAGCGCTGCCCAGGCAATTCTCGGTGGGAGCACGGCGGAGTGCGTTGGCCCCGTGCCGGTGCAAGTGCCGTTGCTTTCCACGCCGCAAGGGCTGCGACCCAGCAAAAAGAGATTGCGTGTGCGAGTGCGCGGCCCGCAACGAGCGGTGGACACGGATCGGTTAACCTTCCGGTGCGTGCCGTAGTGCCCTCAGCCCTCCGCGCGCACCCCTGAACCGGAGAATGGGTCCCTTTCCCCGCTGCGTGCATGCCAATCGTCGGCCAGCGGCGACGCTTGGTCGAACGCAGCGGGGATTGCGTCCTCTCTGGTTCGTGTTGGGCTTGGCTGCAACGCTGGCTGCGCGCGCAACCGTTGCCGGTCCGTTTGCCGATGCGGTGGTCGCTTTCCATCCAGGTGCAGGAGCCGGATACGGACAAGATGTCTTGCCCGAGGTTGTGCTTGGCCCTCCTCGGGGAAGGGGGTTGCTGGAGGGCTCTTTGGACGTTGTCTCCTTAGGGCACGGTGGAGAGATCGTGCTGCGATTCGATCCGCCTGTGGCGTGCAACGGTCCGGGGCCCGATATCCTTGTGTTCGAAAACCCTTTTCATGCAGGAGGAGTGAACGGGCCAGTGTTCGCTGAGTTAGCCTTCGTCGCAGTGAGCCAAGATGGAGTTCACTTTGCCGAGTTCCCCTGGGACGCCCAAAGCTGGCGCGGGCTCGCGGGAAAGACGCCGGTTCTCAGCAATCCCGAAAATGGAATCGATCCACTCGATCCCGAGCAAGCTGGGGGCGATGCCTTCGATCTGGACGAAGTGGGGCTCCCGTGGATCCGGTTCGTTCGCATTACAGATGCCGGCGATCAGGTGGCGGATCCGGGCAATCGCTTGCCGGGCGGCGGAATGGCGGGGTTTGATCTGGATGCCGTGGCCGCCGTACACCCATGTGCGCCAGAAAACCCGAGTCCCACGGTAACTTCCACGCCGCCCCAGAGCCCCACGAATACACCAACGCGCTTACCGAGCCCAACTCCGACCCCCAGTTTCACTCCGAGGGTGTTGCCGACCGTCACACCAACGGAGTTGTGCCCCGTCGTTCTGGGACTCATGGACGCGATATTTGACGGCCAAGGTGCGGCTGACTGGAACAACGACGGGCGAATTTCTGCCGCCGATTTGGTCGCGGCAGTTCGGGAATCCGCGTGCTGGACTCGAGACGAGTTTTAGTCGCGTTCGGGGTCGGAATCATGGTCGGCGGCGGAGTAGCCGATCCTTTTTTGCTTCGCGCCATGGAATCCAGGTTGCTCTCTCTTTTGGCCAGTTCCGTGCATGCCGAGACGCAAGTGCACGAGACGGTGACGGTGCGCGCCTCGCCTCTAGAAGAGGCCACACGTCACGCCCCAACCGCTTTCGTAAACCGCGTGGACACCGAAAACTACGCAAAGGAGCTGGAAACTGCGGCCGACGCCATGAGCGACACGGTCGGGGTGAGCATTCGTCGTTACGGAGGGCTGGGCGCGTTCAGTACATTGTCCATCCGCGGAACCGGCGCCAACCAAGTGCAAGTGTACTTCGATGGCATTCCGCTTGCGCGAGCCCAAAATGAAGTGGTCAATCTCGCAGACTTGCCGCTCGACGCTTTGGAGCGGATCGACATCTATCGGGGTACGACGCCGGTGAATTTTGGCGTTGGCGGCATTGGCGGAGCGGTGAACCTGGTGCCGAAAAAGCCTGGTGCGGCGGCCTACCGTAATCTTTCCGTTGGCTATGGCTCGTTCACTACACGCAAGGCGAGCGCAACCGTTGCAGACAGTTTGGGGCGGCTTCAATTATTTGGAAACCTCACTTACTTGGGAAGCGCGGGCAACTTTCGTTTCCGCACCGACAACGACACTCCGTTGAACCCTTTCGACGATCGCGATGCGACCCGTGTGCACAACTCGTTCGACAGCTTGGCGGTGCTTTTACGGGGCTGCCGCGAGTGGGAATGGGGAGGTAGTCTCGACCTGTTGCAGGAAGTGTTTTGGAAACAGAGCGAGCTCCCCGGAAGGGGGGCGAATCCCTCGCTTCATGCCTCGGCCGGAAAGCTACGCGTGCTGAACGCCTTGCGTGGTCAAGTCCGTGGCTGGCCCAGGGAGATCGTTGACGCAGAAGGTCTTCTCTTCGTTGTGTTCGATCGGGCGCAGTTTCGCGATCCTTTGGGGGAGCTGGGGTCCGGCCAGCAACGGCGCCAGGACGACTCTTGGCTCGTCGGGGCCAACAGCGTTTGGACGGTATACCCGGCGGCGGCGCACACGCTTTCTGTCTTTGTCGAGGCTGCACGCGAAGCTTTTTTTCCAGAGAACTCGGCTCCGCACGCACCCCAAGAGCCAGAGGCGTCGCGTTGGCGAGCCACTGCTGCTGCCCAGCATCAGTGGGAGCTGTGGCCAAACGCCCTGGTGCTCGTTCCGACAATGCGCCTCGAGTGGGTGAAAGATGCTTCGCAGGGAGCTTGGCAGAACTTCGGCCGCACCATTCCCAAGCTCGACCGCACGCGGCTCCTGTGGGGGCCGAGTATCGGCGCCGAATGGTGGATCGTTCGAGGAGTCGCCTTGCGTGGCAACATTGGCCGCTACGAGCGAGCGCCGAACTTCACGGAAATGTTCGGCAACACCGGCACGGTCATCGGTAACCCGGAGCTGGTGCCGGAGCGCGCTTGGAATCGAGATATCGGATTGCGTGCCGAGCACATGTTTGCAGGCGCTGACCTGTTTGTCCGCGCGGAGTACGCTTATTTCCACAACGATGTGGAGCGACTGATCGTGTTTGTTCAGCGCTCTGCAGCGATCTTCAAACCGGAAAACATCGGGAGGGCACGGTTGCGGGGACACGAACTGGGTGCGCGGCTGCAGTGGCGCAGCCGCTGGCTCCTGGAGGGGAATTACACATGGCAGGAACCGGAAAATCGGAGTTTCGCGCTGGGGGGGATCTATCGTGGCAAGCGTCTGCCCGGCAGACCGCAACAAGAAGCTTACCTGCGTTTGGGTACTTCGATCCACTCGGTTCATCCATACTACGAGTTCAATTTTGTGAGCGGGAACTACCTCGACCAGGCAAACTTCGACCGCGTTCCGAGCCGTGCCATCCACACCATTGGCTTGAGGTATGCGTGGAGCGATGCGCTCGAGTTTGGCGCCCAGTTGCGTAACCTCACCGACAACCAAATTGCCGATGTCGGCGGCTTCCCACTGCCTGGCCGCTCGATTTTCGCAACCGTTACCTGGCGGCCGGGAGCAAGACGAGAATGACGATGCATCGACGACGCCGACACGTTCCATGGCTTTGCGTGGCCGCCTTCGTACTGCAGGCCACATCGGCTTTGCCTTCCCCTGTTTGGTTGCCTGGTGATTGCAACGGCGACGATGTGGTGACGGTCGAAGAGGTGGTGACGCTCGTCCGCATCGCCTTGAGCGAGGATGACGTTGCTCGCTGCATCGGTGGCGACTTGGACGGCGATGGCGCCGTGACCATCGACGAGATCGTCTCGGCTGTTCGTACAGTGCTCAGTTCGCCTGCTCTGCCCAGTGTGGCCTTCGTGACCGCCACGGATTTTCAAACGGGCAGCTTCGCCTTGGTAGGTTTAGATCCGCCATTTCCTGTGGAGCCGGCACGACCGCAGCGACGCCTAGGGGCGGACCCAGTAGCGCGAGTTTTTGGGCGGCGCGTTTACGTGGTCAACCGGTTCGGCAGCGACAACCTGCAGGTATTAGATGCCGGAGATGACTTCCGTACGATTGTGCAATGCTCGACGGGCAACGGCTCGAACCCTCAGGACATTGCGTTTCGTAGCGGTGCGCAAGCCTACGTGCCTTTGCTCGCTCGGCCTTGGCTCTTGCGGGTGAATCCGCACCCCGCCGCAGATTGCCGGGATTTTGTTCAGGGGCAGATCGACCTGACGACCTTTGCCGATACCGATGGCAGCCCGGAGGCCAATCAGGCTGCAGTCGTTGGCGATCGGCTGTTCGTGACACTCGAACGACTGGAGAATTTTGCTCCGGTGCGGAACGGGATATTGCTCGTGGTCAATACCGCCAGCGACACGATCGTTGCCGCCGTCGAACTCAGTGGGTCCAATCCTTTTGGGATGACAAAAGGCCTCACCGTACGGGGCCGTTACCTTTACATTTCGCTCGTTGGCCAGTTTGGCGTGCCCGACGGGGGAATCGAGGCGGTGGACCTGGCGACCCTTATGCCCACGGGGTTTTTGCTCACCGAGCACGAACTCGGTGGTGAGGCAACGGACTTTGTGCTGCTCGATGACGACACAGGGTATGCGGTTGTGTCAGCGCCGGATTTTTCCACCAGTTTGGTCCGCTTCGATTTGCAAACTCGCCGCGTGTTCCCCATCGTGGCCAGGAGCGAAGGTTTGTCGGACATCGAGCTGAGCCCGAGAGGGCATTTGTTTGTAGCTGACCGCAATATCCGTCGCCCCGGGGTACGGATTTTTCGCGCCGGGGATGGTACGGAGCTCACCATGGCGCCCCTGTTCACCGGCTTGCCTCCGTTCGATTTGGTGTTCCTGCAATGAACTTTTCCGGGAGCGCATTGCGTGGCCAGGCAAGCTGGCTGCTGCACCTCATGCTTTGTGGAGCGCTCTGCACCTTTGCCACATTCGGTTCAGCTTTGGCCGAGACAAGTTCCAAACCCGCACGTGTGGTATCGTTGGCCCCGTCCTTGACGGAGCTTGCCTTTGCCCTTGGCGTAGGCGATCGAGTCGTTGGTGTGACGGAGCAGTGTGATTTTCCGCCCGAGGTGCGGGCGCTTACCCGTGTCGGAACGTTCCTGATGCCCAACGTCGAGCGGGTGCTAGCGTTAGAGCCGGATATCGTGCTGGCCACACCGAGCCCGGCGAATCGTCGTGCCGTGGAGCAGCTCCGCAACTTGGGCTTGCATGTGCTCGTGGTCGATCCTCAGAGTGTGGCGGACCTTGCGGAAACCATCCGTGTGGTTGCCACTGCGCTGGGAGTGGCGGAACGCGGGCAGGCGCTTTCGCAGAGCTTTCTGGCCACGGTCGAGGAGGTCGAGCGGCTTGTGGCGCAAAGCCGGCCACGCCGAGTGCTGTTCGTGGTGGGGCACACGCCTTTGATCGCCGTGGGACGCGGCACGATCCAGGACGAGCTGATCCGAAGGGCGGGAGGCGTGAACGTGGTGGCCGCATCCGGATGGCCGAAAGTTTCGATCGAGTTCGTGCTGCGCGAGGTGCCCGAATTGATCCTGGACGCCACGATGGGAACGGAGGCGACGAGCGCTGCCGACGTAGGTAAGTTTTGGCAGAGGTTTTCCTCGCTACCTGCGTGGAAGAACCGCCGCATCGTCACTTTTGCCGACGACCGCGTGTTGCGCCCCGGGCCACGGTTGCCAGAAGGTTTGCGTGCATTGGCGCGGGCGATTCATCCGGAAGCGTTCGGTGATGCAAGCGCCCTCGGGGAAGGTGGCCATGCACGGTGAGGGGGCGGAGTCCTCGGCCTGGGTCTCGCCGTGGCTGCCCCGCCGGCGGCAGGATCGGCCCTATCTCACGCGCCGGCGTATGGTGGCGGTCCTAGCCGGGCTTTCTGCGCTGGTTGTGCTGGCGGGGGTGGTGGCGGCGGGCGTTGGCAACGTGCCGTTGCATTGGGATCAAGTTTTCTGGGGCCCAGAGGGAAACGTCGACCGGGTGATTTTCTTCGAGACGCGTTTACCGCGCATTCTCCTTGCTGCCGTGGTGGGTGGTGCATTGGGTTTGGCGGGTGCGACGTTGCAAGGACTTTTGCGTAACCCCTTGGCGGAGCCACATCTAATTGGCGTTTCCGGCGGGGCGGCGCTTGGCGCTACGATTGCCGTCGTCGTTGGGGGCCGCGTGGTGCTTGCGAAAATGTGGCTCTTGCCCCTGGCTGCGGCGGCTGGAGCCCTGGTAACTGTAGCACTGCTGTATCGAATCTCGTTGGTCCACGGGCGCTTGCAGCCACACGTCTTGCTGCTCGCTGGGGTGGTGTACAACGCGTTTGCCGGTGCGTTCATTCTGTTCGTGAATTTTCTTGCCGACTTTTACCAAGCGCAGGGCTTGCTCTCCTGGTTGGTCGGTAGCGTGGCCGGATACGGCTACGACCTTGTTCTGCCTGCGGCTGCTTACTGTGGATTGGCGGGCGTTTGGCTGTGCCTCCAAGCGCGTGGCCTCGACTTGTTGAGCTTGGGCGAGGAAAGCGCTTGGCAACTGGGGGTCAACGTGGATCGTGTCCGGCGCGTGGCGTTTCTCGGTTCGTCGCTTTTGGTCGGGGCTGTCGTTGCAGTGAGCGGGATGATTGGGTTCGTGGGTTTGATCGTACCCCACACATTGCGCGCCATTTTGGGTGCCGATCATCGCTTGTTGCTTCCGGCTTCTGCCTTAGGAGGTGCCATCTTTCTCATGCTGGCGGACACCATCGCGCGTAGCGCCGCAGCAGGAGTGGAAATCCCCGTCGGTGTGGTCACAGCACTCACGGGTGGACCGTTCTTTCTTTACCTTCTCCGTCGCGAGCAACGACGCTTTTACCCGTAGCGGCAATCTCCACGACAGAGTTGGCAACGGAACACGGGCAAGCCGATACGAGGGTGGTGCACCCTGACGGCGCTGGGGCTCTATTGTTGGTTGCGGAAAGTTAGGGGCAAGCGCGGACCTACGCGGGCGAGATCGGCCTCTCGCGTTACGATGTCGGGCGCGGCAGGTCTTTGCGAGAGTTACCGTTTCCCGGGAAAATCCAACAAGACGTACCCCGGTAGATCTGCGGCATACAGTGCCCTACCAACGAGCGGAGGTAGCCAGGCGTAGGCTTGCTCGCGATCCACGATTCGCGGGTTGGTGAGTTCGTACTTTTTTCCGAGTTGTTCGATGACTCCCCGGCGCGCCTTCAGAAGATTTTGCGCCCAATCCACATCACGCCCGTAGGTCAGGGGGATGACAAATCCCTTCTCCGCGCGAAACGCGAGCACGGGCGTTTTGTATTCCCGCCCGCTCTTGCGCCCGACATGATGGACCACAGCAAGGGGAGGCACTAGCCAGGCGAAGTTCAGCATAATCGGATTCGTGAACACCCGGTTTACCCGCCGCATGAAGCGAGGGAAGTGCATGGATTAGGGCTACCGGTTCACAGGAAATCCCGCAAGGTGCTTTCCCGCAGGATGCAAGGCGGGATGCCATTTCGGCAACGGGGCTGGTGGATAACACCAAACACTGCACGCGCCGAGCTGGGCCGTCACGTTACTGCCTGAGGTCGTGCCATCGGTGGTCGTTAGGATCCAACCGTTGGTCAAGATAACGCCCCCTGAGTTGGCAGGGGAAGGAGAACCATCGGTGCAACCGTTGCTGACTGCCACGTTGGCGAGCGTGGGATTGCCTGCACTATTCCGGTGGGAGATGCAGCATTCCGCGGCGGCAGCGGCGCCACCTCAATTGCACATCAGGGTGTTGCCGCGCTCGATGGTCGACGCGTTCTCCTGAATCGTCATGGTCGAGTTGATCGAAGGCAGATTGTTCGCCTCAGCCGTGGAGTGGCCGGCCACCGCCAAGGTGATGCGTTGTTCGGCGGAACAACGACGTGAGCTCGGTTGCGGCCTGCAGAACAGCCTCCGGTGGCGGTATCGGTGTTGGCAGCAGTGATTGCGTCGCGGAGTTTACACGTTGGACCGCCCGTGGCACCTGAGTGTCCTCGACGTTGATCATGGCTGCCGTTGCCGGTGTGACGGGCCAGGGGTAGGAAGGGGTGAAAACCAGAGCAGCGCGCGGGGCCCCATCCTAGCCGCAGCCGCACTCGGGCCGGCGTTTTTCCTCCTTCCCCGCAGACCACGCGGCTTTCTTGCCGCCCAACCACGAGCCATCGGAATACGGGCGTGCCTGCGGCTGCAGCGCATGCAGGAGGCGCAGGATTACCGAAAGGGGGAACGTGTGAAAAGGCGCTGTAGGGCAACCTCCTGCGGAACCCTGTTGCTGGAGCGTGCCAGCGTTAGACCTTCATCCTCCGAGCTATGACTGGGCGAGGTGATTCCCGCCCAAAGGGCAGGCGTTATCTGTCAAGGACCAAGCGGAGAGGAGACTCTGCGCGATCAGCGCCGCCTGCGAGCTGACGTCGTGGCTTTCCAAAAAATTAAGCCCGAACCGGGCGGGTCGTGGAGAGGAGCCGGCGAACTCTAGCGGAGGCTTCTGGGCACGGGAATGTTCTAGTTCTTCCCGCTACCCGCGCGCAGCTTGGTTCCTCGGTGGCGCGCAGGGTGAATACGCGCAAGTGGCGGACAACCCGCACCGTGGCGGCGTTGCAGGGCGAAGAGGCGGCGCTGCTGTCCGCCGCGGTGGGAGGGGCAGCGGCGTTTCGCCGAAGCTGCACGTCACTGGGTTCGGAGAACAGAGCAACCCTATGCATCATCGGCGCCCCTACACGGCCGCCCGTTACCTCGTAGCAACCTCACGCCCAAAGCTGCGGGTCACTAAAGCCGGCGGGCATCTTGCCACCGAAGACGTTAGACGTGCCTAGGCCGAGGCCGTCGCCAGCCCTGGCCGCAGCGGGATGGATGCACCTAGGCTGGCTTCCATGCTGCCGTGGCCATTGGCACCGCTATGGCACGGCAGGCATAGGTTTGCCGGCGGTCGTTGGGCAGCGGTGTGGTAAAGTGGCGACAATGCGAATCTCGGCTGCCACACCGGGCCGTGGGGGGCGCCCGGTGACGCCAGGATGCTCCATGATGTCGCGCGCATCCTCGCGCCCGGGCCCCCCACCGGAAGTGAACGTCCCGATGCCCAGCATCGAATATTCTTTTACCACAGCACCCATGGGGCGTTGTTGACGGTGGCGGCGGGGCGCACGCGCAGGGGCGAGTTTGGACTCACCAGTGCCCCGTTCAATTCGCCATAGCGGTGCACCGTAACTTTCCCCTGGCTGAAAATGGTTCCGTGCACGATGGCACTCATCCGCACCTCGGCCGAGCCTCCGACCAGGATCAACACCCGCTCTGCGGGCGAGCCACCTGGCCCAGGGCTAATCCCTTGCGTAATAATCTTGCTAGCCTGGCGAGCACGAAAATTCCCACTGACCCGTAAAACGACCGCCTCCGTGTTGGCGTTGCCTTGGATGGTCAGAGTCTTGTTCGGATCGATGGTCAGTTCGGAGTAGTCGATCACCGCTACCGACCCGGGGTTCGGGGTGTAGGGAGACACGTTCAACGTGGCGTTCGTGGCAATCCTGACCGAACCATTGGTCGCGTTCGGTTCGAGCAGCAAAAGTGTTTGCCGCCGCTGCTCGGCTTTGTCCGAAGCGCCTTGGCAGTCGGCTAGTAAGCTGTGACTTCCGGTGGTGTCCGTGCCCAGGCACTGGCCATTGGTTCCGAAGATGATGGGGCTGCCGGATGTGACACACAGGCCGTTGGCGGCGGCATCGCGTCCCACATAGACTCCGCCGGGGCCCACGGCGTTGCCGTCGAGCAGTGAAGCTTGTTTGAGGCGCACGTTTTCCGCACAAGCGGACCCACCGAGAACGCGTGCGGTATAAGCAAGGTCGCTCGTGGCCGCTGCGGAGCTTGGGGCCTGGAGAAGGGCGTACCCTCTAGGGCAGGCAGATGCGGGCAGCGGTGGATGGTCGCACGTTCCAGTGCCGTTGCAGGCGTCGGCAGTGCAGACTAGCCCATCGTCGTTACAGACACTCCCAGCAGGCTCGAACTGGCACCCGGCACTGCAGCAGTCGCCGCTAGCGGAATTTCCATCGTCGCACTGCTCCCCAGGGTCGATCACGCCATTGCCACACTCCAGGCTCGGCGTGCTCGTGGATGACGGAGTGGCCAGGGCGGTGGCAGTGGCCGAAGGCGAGGGCGTCCCGGTTGCTGTGTGGGTTGGTGTAGGTCGCGGAGATTCCGAGGGCGAGGGCGTGGGCGTGGGCGTGGGAGTGGAAGTGGAAGTGAAAGTGAAAGTGAAAGTGGGAGTGGGCGAGTGGGTAGGTGTTGTGTTCGGTGTATCCGTTGGCACGTTCGCGGCCGTGTTCGTTGGCGTCAGGGAAGGTGTTTCACTTGCCGGCAGCGACGTGGCGGTAGCCGTTGTTGTTGGTGAAAGCGTTTGTGTCTCCGTGGGAGCAGGGGTGGGTGTATGGGTTGGCGGTTGATTCGGTGTGGGTGTTGGACTCGGTTCCGCCGAGGCAGTGACGGTGGGCGACTCTGTGGACGACGTGGGTGCGACCGTTGCCGTACCGGTCGGCGTGGGCGTGGCGCTAGACAGACACTTGCCCACTGCGTCGGCAGCATAGATGGCATAGATTTCGTCCGCGCTCAGGGCCCGTTGGAACAGCTCGACTTCATCCAATTCACCCTGGAAAAACCCAGGACCTCCTGAGCCAGCCTCACTGGGACCATCGGCGCGGCGTGCAAAGTACAGAGAACTGGTGTTGTCGAGATTCGTGGTGAGTGGCGAGCCGGATAGGACCTCTACCCCGTCAACGTAAAGGCGGACGCCACTCGAGCTGTCTGCTCTTGCGACAACTGCAGCCACGTGGTGCCACGCACCGTCGGCGATGAATGCGGAAGAGGAATAGTTTTGGAAAGTTGCGCCATCGGCCATTTGGAATCCGAGGCTGCCATCCACCAAGAACAGGTGATAGCCGACGAAGGGATCCTCCGTTCCACTGCGTTTGTCGAGGAGCACGGTAACTCCACTGATCTCGCTTGCGCGAACCCAAGCGTCCAAAGTGAAGTCGCCGGTGCCGACATCGAGTTCCGGATCGTCTGGAACGACCACTGCATCGTCAATTCCGTCGAATTGGAGCGCCAGTCCTACTTTGCCGAGCACGGGGATGGGGTCGTTCATCCAGGTGCCGTTGTTTTGCGTTGGCCCACCAATGTCGGCTGCCGTGGAGCCGGAGGTTTCTTCCAGGGGCCACCAGCCAACCAAGTTTTCGCCCGGCGGAACGCAGGTGGGTGTCCCGGGGCTTGGCGAAGGGGTGCGCGTGGCCGTCGATGTTGCGGTGAGGGTCGCGGAGGCTGTCGCAGTAGCCGTGGCCGACGCGGTTGGCGTCCTTGTGAACGTACGCGTTCTTGTGGAGGTGGCTGTGGTCGTGGGCGTGGGGGTCATCGTGGGAGGAATGTCGCGGAAAATGTATGCGGAGCCTTGGTCGGCATTCACCCCCACGTTATCGGTTTGAGCACCCAAAACGGCAACCAGGGAGCCCGGGGTAGAAGCCCAGCCGGATAATCCAACGGAGTAACCGAACCAATCGGAAATAACGATGTGGGAGGGAGCCAGAATCTTTTGTTGTTCCACAAGCGGCGAGCTCGATGAACTGAGTAAACTGAGGTCGAACAAGTAGGCCGTGGTCCCCCCGTAGGGGGCACCGACCAAAGCCGATAGGCGGTCGTCGCTCAGAGCAACCGACTGACCGAAACCCTGGTTGTTCGTGCCATCCGAAGCAATGAGCCGCCGCGAGCTGGTGATGTTCCCGGTCCACTGGAGACCTTTTACGAAGAGGTAAGCTGCTCCGCTGTCGGAGGTGTTTCCGGGACCGAGGCTTGCACCAACCAGGATGTTGTCCACTCGCACGGACACCGAGATGCCGAAATTGTCGTACGCTGCTCCATTGGGAGCATTGAGCTTGGCATTGTGGGTGGCGTTGGCCCAACCGGTGCTCGGTTTCTCGAACACATAGGCTGCTCCTTGGTACCCGCTGCTGGGACCGGAACCAAAAGGCGCCCCGCCGACCACAGTGCAGGAGGAGGAGTCACAGTCGACACTGACGGATGTCCCAAGTTGGAAACCGCCGGTGACGTCGCCAGCAAGGAGTTTCGCGGTTTGGGTGAGCACTCCGGTCCAAGCTGTCCCAGATCTCTCGAAGACGTAGACAGCCCCTTCGTCAACGGCCGTACCGTTGCGCAACGGAGCACCGACGACGACGGTATCGGCGGTACCGGGTCCGACAGCGATCGCCACGGCCCGCCCGAAAGCATCGCCCGCAACGCCGTCGGAAGCGAGGAGTTTTGCATTCTCCGTCATGATCCCAGACCAACCAGTAGAAGGACGCACGAAGACGTAAGCCGAACCGCGGCCGCTGTCGTCACCCTCAGCGCCTACCACGATCTTGTTCCCTTCGATGGATACCGACGTGCCAAATTTGTCCCCCGAGGCACCATCGGAGGCTCGGAGCTTCGCGACCTCGACCATATTCGACCAATCCCAATCTCCACTCGAGGGGACGAATACCGTCGCCTGTCCTTGGTCCGCGTTTCCCCCGATATCTTTTAAAGGGGCGCCAACCACGACTGCGTCCTGGGAAACCGCAACGGAGAACCCGAAGCGATCGTTCGCTGCGCCATCGGAGGCAAGGAGCGTGGCCTGCTGGAAGAACGGGTCGACGACGATAGGGAACTGCGCCCCGGCGTCCTCTACGGCAAACCACACTTCGTTCCCCTTTAAGCTCCACTGGACGGGCAAAGGGCGGCCTGTACGATCCCACGCGGCCACGTCTCCGTAACGGAGGACGACGTCTCCGGTCCGATTCGTGAGGATGATTTCCTCTCCCTTCGCGGTTGCTTGGAGCCGGTTTAGTTGCAGTTCCACGGCCAAGAGCAACGGCGCGCTCGCAGTCGAGGCATCCGGAACTGGTGGAGGTGTTTCGATGGTAAATCCGTGCTCCAGTCCGAGCGGGCCATTTACGTACCAGGCAACGACCTTCTCTGCGGTGAATCGCTGCTCCCATCGGTTCGGTTCCGGAAGCTCTACTGCTGCCTTCTCGAGCTTCTGCCAGTGGTCACCTCGGCCCCAGCGCGAAGGTCGCAACGTGAGACCTTCGTGCCGCTCCGTTCGCAAGGTGGTGCCGCCACTGCTGAAGGTGATACGGAAGTGATGCGTTTCGTTTGCAGCTTCCCAGCCGTTCTCTCCGAGGCGAGCGTGATAACGCTCGTCGCTGCTCCCCAGTTTTGCGGAAATGGCCGCCCGTGCCGGCGCAGACAAGGTGGTCAAGGAGGCGGCCGCAGCATGGGGAACTACGAACAGGGCGATGATCAACCCTATACACGCAAGCATTTGCGGGGAGGTGGCGTGTTGGTCACGTTGCATGAGCTCCTCCTTCTGTGGGCGGCACGTGGTTTCGCGCGAGGTTCGGCGCCACCGGTTTGGTTTGTGTGGCGCAACTTTCCAGTCACAATACAGCGGCAGCGTTGGGCTCGTTTTCGCGAGCGCGGCACGATGCCGGGTTGTGTGCTGGCCGTCCGCATGCTCCGCAAAGGACGGTTTTCCCGCCTCCTGTGTCGGTGGACACGCGGTCATGGCGAATCGAATGGGAAAAGGGGCTTGCGCGTGGTGACCGTTGCGTTCTGGTGTCGCCCGTTTTTTTGTTGCCTTTACACCCATGGCCGCGTACATAGTGCGCGTTGGATACTGATCGTGGCCATTGGCTGTCCCGAAATTTGATCGAAATTTTGTAAGGGGATAGAAGGGGCGCTTGGCCCGCCTAGGGACATGACTGAGAGTTACGAAATTCGCTTTGGACCTTTTGTCATCGACCGCTTGCGACAGCAGTTGCTCCACGGTTCCGAGCGCATCGCCTTGCGGCCGAAAACCTGGGCAGTTCTTTTGGAACTGGTGCAGCGCCCGGGTGAAGTCGTAAGCAATGAAGAGCTGTTGAACCGGGTGTGGGAAGGCAAAGCTGTGACCCCAGAAGTTGCCAGCGTTTCCGTTCGCGAACTGCGCCGAGCACTAGGCGACAATCGCCAGCAACCGTGTTACATCGAAACGCTCCCCCGCCGCGGGTATCGCTTCGTGGCGCGATTGGAATCGTCCCGGCTCGACGAACCGACGTCATTCTGGCGGCACCGGGAACCAACTATGGTTCCGGGGTTCGTTGGCCGCTCCCGGGAACTGGCCGAGATCCAAGGCGCATTCGAACTCGCCCTCGGAGGGCGACGCCAAGTGCTTTTCATTTCCGGAGAGGCGGGGATAGGGAAAAGTTCGCTGCTTGCCGCTGCGGTACGCCAACTGGAGGAGCCCGGTAAGGGGTTTCTGCTCGGTCGGGCACAGTGTGTGGCAGAGCAACGGGAAGCATTCTTGCCCTTGCTCGATATGTTGGTGAGCCTTTGTCAGAATGACATTTCCGGAAAGACGTTGCGCCGCCTGGAGCGATTCGCCCCCCTTTGGCTCTGGGCGTTGCCAGAAGTGCGCGCTGCCGGGGAACGACCCGAGTCGATGCCGGATGTCGGCGCCACTCCCGAGCGGCTTTTGCGCCAGTTGAATCAGGCGTTGGAGGCGCTGTCCTGGGACTATCCCGTGGTCTTGATTCTCGAGGACATCCACTGGGCCGATCTGGGCACTGTGCAGTTTCTTCGGTTCCTCGCTGAACGAGCGCCCTCGGCCCGCCTCTTGGTGGTGTGTACGTACCGAGCTGCGGACGCCAATGTCGGTCAACACCCGCTATCCGAGCTTCGGCGGGTGCTGCTATCGCGCCAACGTTGCCGAGAACTGGTGCTCGAGGGGCTCGATGCCCAAGAGGTGCACCAATTCGTTCACGGGCGCTGGCCTGACTTGGAGGCGGAGGGTGACTTTGCCGCGTGGTTGTCGCAGCGCACCGATGGCTCTCCTTTGTTTCTGCATGCTCTGGTAGAACAGCTGCTGCGCGATGGGCTCCTCACGCGCTGCGACGGGCGCTGGTTGTTGCAGCATGGCTTTGATCGGGTAGGGGTGCCAGCGAGCGTCCGCGAACTCATTGGCCAGCACCTGAGCCGGTTGTCGAAGTCCGGGCGTGCGTTGGTCGAGGCTGCCAGTGTGGTGGGCGTACGGTTTTCAGCGAGCAGCGTTGCCTGTGCGCTCAAACGCCAGGTGGCGGAAACTGACTCGCTGTTGGCAGCGCTTGCTGAGCGCAGGTTGTTCATCCGACGTTGCGGCACCACTCGTTGGCCGGACGGTACGGTTTCCTCCGCTTACGAATTTGTCCACTCGCTTTACAGCGAGGTGATTTACCGGCAGCTTCCAGGCGCTTTGGCGGCGCGATGGCACGGGCGGGTGGGTCGGCGGCTGGAAAACGCGTTTAAAGGTCGCACCCAGGAGGTCTGCTTCGACTTGGCTCGGCACTTTACCCACGCGGGCGACTATCGGCGGGCCTACCGATATCAGTGGCAAGCAGCAGCGTGCGGATTGCAGCGGCAAGCTCTCGCCGAAGCTTACCGCCACTTATTGGCAGCGCGCGCTTCCATCGAGCAACTACACCCCCGCGCGGTGTCGGGTGCGGATTCGGTAGCCATCGGATGCGCGCTTGGCGCCACTTCGGTAGCGCTCCACGGATACGCCGCCCGAACGGCAGTGGAAGCCTATGAATGGGCACTTCAGCGAGCGGGGTCGGGGACGACGAGGGCACGGGTGATTGCGTCCATGGGCCTTTGCACCGCGCTGATGGCAAGCGGAGCTCTCGACAAGGCCCACGCAGTGGCGCGCAAGATCGAGTACCTGCGCGTAAATGGTCGACTGCCCAAGCTACTGTCCGCCACGGCAATGAACCCGTTGGGGCAGGTGTGGTTTTACCGTGGGAATCACCGCCGTGCCCGCCAACGCTTCAGTCAGGAACTGGCGTTGTTGCGGCGGTGTCAGCCTGCAATCGATTCTCCCCCTTTGGGCGGCCTTTTGTGGATCGACCCGTTCGTTGCGTGCAGCAACTTGTTCGCGATTTCGCTGGTCCTGGGCAATCGAGCCGACCGGGGGCTTGCTTTAATGGAAGAGTCACTTGGCCGGGCACGCACGTTAGGGCATCCGTTCACTTTCATTTCTGCGCTCACACACGCAGCCCTTGTGCATTTCGTGTGCGAGAATTGGGAAATGCAACAGACGTGTGCTCGTGAGGCCTTGGAGCTTGCCACCGAGTGTGGCTTTCCTTTTTGGATTTCCACGGCAGGCATCCTCTTGGGCCACGCGCTTGCCTTAAGCGGCAAACGTGCGGAAGGGCTTGCGTTGCTTGAGCGAAGCCTGGAGGCGTGGACTGCTGCTGGTACGCAACTTGGTCGCCCGTTGTATCACGCCATGCTGGCCGAAGCTTACTTGAGTGGAAACGAGCCGGAGCGAGCCCTTGGCGTGGTACAAGCGTACCTGGACCCCGCTGGAGCGAGCGAGGAACGAGTGCACGAACCTTACCTGTTTGGCGTGGTGGCCAAGGCAGAGTGGAAATTGGGCAGGAAGAAACAAACGCACATCTGGTTCGCTCGAGCCGTAAACGTGGCCACTCGTCAACAAGCCCCGTACTGGATCCGCCGCTGCTCGACGCAGCTCGAACCCCGCAGCGGCAGATGAACCCACGGCAGAGAGTGGTGGCTGCCCCGTGGTCGGCAAAGGTTCCTGAAGGGTTGGGCTCGTGTCCCCCAGGCCGAAGGCGTGGGCAGACACCCTCTCCGCGGCGCCGTGCGATCTCGTGGCTGCATCCATGGACCGCGCTTCAAGATTGTTCGTAGGCTCCCCTCAGAAACAATTTCTCCGCAGCGTTGCCTTGACAGCGGCGCAGCAATTATGGAAGCAAAGACGCGGCGAGAGTCTCTGCCCGACAGTGGCAGATGGGAGGGAATCAAGGAGGTGGCGAAGATGGCGAAGCGTGTGGGGATGGTGGCGTTATCGTGTGTGTGGTTGATTGGGGCCGCGGTGGCGTGGGCGCAAGAAGAGCCGAAGAAGCCCGCGGGAATTACCCGAAGCTTTGACCGGTTTGAACAGGAAGCGGCAATTAGCGAGGGCATTTGGGTCGAGGGCGCCGCGGGCTATGTCCAAGAGGTGGTCAAGGACCCAGTGGGCAACAAGACCACGGCGTCAATCGACTTCGGTGCGGTGCGTGCCAGTTATGGAATGGACATGTTCGAAGCGGGGATCACGTTTCCGTTCTGGCAGCACAACGAGGTGGAGGTGCGGCAGGGAAGGAACGTCGCTTCCAGTGGGGAGGAGGCCGTGGGTGATCTTTCACTCTTTGCCAAGGTGTTGCCGGTGCGGACCGAGTGGTTCGATGCTGGTGCGGCTCTCGAGGTGATTACGCCGACGGGCGATGAAGATAAAGGCACGGGCATCGGTCGGTTCGGCTTTCTTCCCGTTGCGACCGTCGCGGCTCATCTTGCCCCGATCGATGTGCGCGCCCACGGCGGTTACCGCTTCGTTACAGACATCACGCCGACCGCTCGGGAAGCCATCGTGTACGGCGGTGGCATTTTCTACACGTGGAACGATCAACTGGCTCTGCGCTCGGAGATCAACGGTGCCATTGTCGATGTGCGGGGCAAGGAAAACCTCGACTTGATCGTTTGGCAGCCCGGTGTGGACGTACGCCTGCCCATGGAAGGTTACGACGTGCTGCTGCGGCCCACGGGAACGTACGGAATTAACGACGAGTCGCCCGACTGGGGCTTTGGCGGGTCCATCACGGTGTGGATGCGTCCTTGAGGGAGCAACAGGTTGCGGCACGCTGCCCAGGCGCGTGTTCGTAAACTGGGGAGCCCTGTGACTGCCTGGCTGCTGCGTCGCGTTATAAGGTGACGATGGGCGACAGCACCTTTTCTTCGAGCCAGCGGGAGAGGTCGGCTAGGCTTTGACTGTTGATCTCGTGGCCCATGTCGAACTCACGATAAGTCGCAGGAACCCGGAGCGAGCGTAAATTCTCTAACGACTCTCGCCCGCGGCTCACATCGATGAGTTCGTCGCGCGTGCCGTGGTGCACGAGAGTGGGCAAGTGCGACCGGTCGGCCGGTGGTAGTTCGTGCAGCAGTGCTGCAGGTAACCACGAACTAAGTGCAACTAAGGCGGCAAAGCGTTCCGGTTGGTTCAGGGCCAATGCATACGCCATAACCCCGCCTTGGCTAAACCCCAAGCACACGAGCTTGCGCGGATGGACGGGGTAGCGCTGTACCGCCTCGTCAAGGAACTGGCGAAGCTCGCGGACTGCGGCTCCGAAGGCATAGGGATCGGGCGGTGCCCCCATGGTAATGGGGAACCAACCGTAACCTCGCATTGGTCCTAGAGGAACGTCGAGCGGGCCTTGGGGGCACAGGAACAAAAATCGCCCGTGGGCAATGAGAGGCGCTAAACCCAAGAGGTCGAGGGCGTTGGCTCCCCAACCATGAAGAGCAAGAATTGTAGGGTGCGGGCCCTCGCCTTTAGGCTCGTAGATTGCGTGAACCAGTCGCATACAGGTCTTCTAGGCAAAAGGCAGAGTCGGAGCCAACCTTTGCGCTGGGCCTAGGGACAGTGTTTGGCCTGAGCGTTTACAACTCCAAGCGGAAAAATTCCTCGTACAGCCGGCGCCACGTTTGATATCGCGTCGTGTACTGTTCCACAGCTCCGGTGGGTTCCACAATGTCGTGTCGCACCCAAGCCCGGACTGTCTGACGCAAACGCTCCGCCCGGCCCCCGCTCGCGGTCAGGATGGCACAGCCCAAAGCTGCGCTTTCGGCTTCGAGTGCGACCTCGATGCTTCGGCCAAGAACAGTGGCAACAATGCGAAGCAAAACGGGGTTGCGCGTCATTCCCCCGCTGAGGATCAGCCGGTACGTGTTGCCACCCAAAACGCGCTCCAGTTGCTCCAGATTGGCCCGAAGGGCGAATCCAATACTCTCGAAAAACGCACGGACGATTTCGCCGGCGCTTGGCCGCACGTGCAACGTTGGATAGGGGAATAAGATACCGCCGGGGCGGCGTAGCGCGATCCTTTGGATATCGAAGACGGAGGGGCCAATGAACAAAATTGCGGAAGTGTCGGGACAAGCCTCGGCCCAGGCTTCGAGCCGTGAGCGCGTCGCTTCGTCCGATTGGTTTTGGCCAAGTAACTCGATGAGCCAGCGGTAGGCATCGCCGGTGTCACCCGCGTTACTTTCCAAAACCCAACGTCCGGGCACCACATGACACCCGGCCCACAGGGTTGCTTGTGGATCGAGGCAAAGCTCTTCCGTCACGGCCTGGATGGGCGTGGTTGTTCCGAGTGTAGCCCCGATCGCACCAGGATCGAGCACGCCAGCACCCAGCAGCGAGCATTGCGTGTCCGCCCCGCCAACGAATACGGGCGTGCCCGCCATGAGTCCGGTTTCCTTGGCCACCTCTGGTTGTACTTGGCCAACTTGCTCCCCTGGTTGGTGCACTTCCGGCAGGATGGACCGGGGGATACCGAAAGCATGGAGAATTTCGTCCGACCAGGTGCGGCGAGCAATATCGAACATCATGGATTCCGTGGCGTTCGACGGTTCCGCGACAAATTCCCCCGTAAGGCGCCAATGGATCCAGTCGTTCATCATCAGGATCCGAGCGACCTCTGCTCCACCTTGCTTGCGGTACCAAAGGTAGCGGCACAGCGGAAAGATGAAGGGAGCGGAGTGCCCGGTGGCCTGGTACAGTCGTTCGGCACCGAACGACTGGAGCACCTCCAACCCTTCACGGAAACCACGGGCGTCTACGTTCGGGCCCGCGTAGACCTCCGTGCCGTTCTGCCCGACGAAAACGCACGCTTCCCGCTGGCTAGTGGCTGCAATCCCCGCAATTTCGGAAGGGGCCACCCCTGCCTGTTCCAAGGCCGTGCGCATGCACCGACACAAGGTTGCCCAAAAAGCTTGCGGATCGAAGGCGAACCACTTGACGGATGGCAACTCGGGGTCGGGAGTGACCTCGTACGACCATGGTTCCGCGGCTCGCGCCCGCAGCGTTCCTTCTCGGTCGAAGATTAGGCACTTACCGCTTCCGGTACCGGCATCAACGGCGAGGAAATACTCCATTGGCTGCGCCTACGGGTTGCAGAGCGAAAGCAAGAGCTCCATTGCAGTCACGGCAAATTGGGGCGCTTTCGACGGGGATGATCCCAGACTTCGGGATTGGCGAGGTAGCGAGGGCGTTTTCCTGCAAGCCAGAGGGCGATATCGTCCACGATCATTTTACTTTGATGCTCCACCACGTCGCACGTGGCGCCACCAAGATGCGGGGAAACGAGGACGTTGGGCAACTGCACGAATCGGTTTTCCGGTTGCACGGGTTCTTGGGCGAAGACGTCTAGGGCGGCACCGGCGAGATGGCCGGTAGCCAATGCTTCGTAAAGAGCATCGTCGTCGACGATTTGTGCTCGTGCGAGGTTGAGTAGGTAGGCTCCTCGAGGGAGTAACCGGAGTTCTCGCGCCCCAATGAGCCCGAAGGTCTCGGGCGTGAGCGGGCAGTGCAGCGTGAGAAAGGTAACTTGTGGAAGAAGCTCCTCCAAGGATGCGCAACGCTCGACGCCCTCAGAACGGAACACCTCTGAAGCCACGTGCGGATCGTAGGCCAACACGCGCGCTTCGAAGGCTGACGCCAGTCGTGCCACCCTCTGACCGATCGCGCCGAACCCCACGATGCCCACCGATGAGGAGCCAAGTTCAAAACCACCGTAGCGCTGGTAGGCGGCAAGATAGTCGCTCGCCTTTTCGAATCTCAACGTACCTTGCTTCAACCCTTGGTTCACGGAAAAAAGGTGGCGGGCGAGTGCCAACATATAGGCGATAGTGAGTTCGGCCACAGCCCGCGCGTTTCGTGCAGGCGTGTACAACACTGGGATTCCCAGAGAGGTTGCTTTGGCAAGGCCAATGTTGATGGGATCTCCGCGGCAGCAGGCAATCAACTGAAGATTCGTGTGGTCGAGAACGTCGTCGTGCACCAAGTCTGCCTCGACGATAAGCACGTCGGCCCGAGCCTCGTTGATCCGGTGCGCGAACTTGGTCCCGTCGAAATAAATCTCGCCCCTTTGCCTCCAATCCTGGTACTCCACCGGCATCCAGGAACGCAGGCGCTCGAGTTCCCGAGGGTGAAACGTCGCGGTGACCAGGGCTTTCATCACTCCTTGCGTTCCCGCAAACCAAGCACTGTGGGCACGAGTCGGATGATGTAATCACGGACCTGGCTACGCAGTTCAGGAGAGCGCACACTTCCGCCGAGCAGAGTCTTCACGTGGGCGCTGTCGAGCAGAAAAAACAGCACGGCACTTTCCATGGTCAGCATAAAGAGGTTGGCCTCCAGCTCGCTGCGGCGCATGCCACCGTAGGCGCGGGTCCACTGAGCGAACACTTTCCACGCCGGCACGAGGACCCGATTTTCGATGTCCGCGTGCCCCTCGTCGTTTTCCACCAAGCGCCGCACCAAAAGACGAGGAATCGTCGGATGATCCGCGAAAAAATCGAATAACGTGCCCATGACGGTTTCGATCGTTTTCCCCCGGCGTTTCGACGGCTGTTGCTTCTCGAGAGCTTTGCGGATGACGTCGACGATCCGGTCATACACGTCCTGAAACACCGCAAAGTAAAGGGTCTCCTTTGACTCCCAGTGATAGTGCAAACTCGAGATATTCACGCCAGCTTTGTCTGCGATCTCCCGGGTGGATGCTCCAGCAAAGCCCTTCGCGGCAAAGATCTCTTCGGCCGCTGCCAGGATGCGGGCCTTCGTGGAAAGTGGCTCATGGCGAACACGTTGCAATGCAGTACGCATGGGCAATAGACTCGACGTGTCAATCGATCGATTGAACCATCGCTTTACGGGAGATGCCTGGTGCTTGTCAATGCCCGCGAAGGCATCGATGGTTGCCCTAGGTGCAAAAAGCGCACTTGGTCCGGGAACCGGACCTCACCTCGGTGTCGATCAGACGTTACGGCGTGCCTTGGAGCTGATCGTTGGCCGAGTACGGAGGAAGCGTTGGGTGAACTCATTCAAGCGTCGCTCGAGGGTGTTCAATTTCCTGAGGGTGTGCTAGCCACTAGCGCTGCGGAAGTGGGGGAGATGGGCAGGGCGACCGTTCGATTATTGACTTCGGCGAGTACTGTCGTTAGTCGCTTGGGCGCTTTGGCGCGGCGAGCGCAAGGAGGAATCATGGAACAACAATGGTGGGCCAAACGACGCGAGGAAGAAGAAGAGGATTGGGAAGAGGAAGAGGAGGAAGATTGGGACGAGGATTGGGACGAGGAAGACGAGGATTTTGATTTCGACGAGGAAGACTGGGAAGAAGACGAGGAGGAAGAGGAGGACGAGGACTATTGAACCCGCTGGGTAATGCGGGCTGTAGTTCAGCGCGTAAGCCGCGCTTCCGTTCGCGTCGACGGCTCTGTGGTTGGGGCTATTGGCCCCGGCTTGCTGGTGTTGCTGGGAGTGGGCGTGTCGGACACCGAGGAGGACGCCCGTTGGCTGTGCGACAAGACGTTGCACCTCCGCATTTTTCCGAACGAATCCGGGAAATTCGATCGCTCGGTGCGAGACGTGGGTGGGGAGGTGCTCGTGGTTTCGCAGTTCACCCTGCTGGCAGACGTAGCCAAAGGGCGAAGGCCGTCATTTTCCGAGGCCGCACCACCGGAGAAGGCGCGGCAACTCTACGAATATTTCACCGCCCTCGTGCGCGAGGCGGGGCTGATCTGCGCCACGGGTGAGTTTGGCGCCCGGATGGAGGTGGAGCTGGTCAACGACGGCCCCGTGACAATTGTGATCGACTCCGGGAAGCGATAAATTCTTTCGTCCGATGGCGGGCGCAGGATTTTGGGCCATTCCGTCGGCCAAGCTGGTGTTCCGTAAGGATGGCCGTTGGTATGCCGGGGACGAGCCGGTTACGCACGAGCGGCTAGCTCGCTTTTTTACCCGCTACTTGCGGCGCAAGCCCGACGGTAACGGGTACGAGATTTGGGTGGACGAGCGTTTCCACGCCGATGTGGAGGTGGAAGATACCCCGTACGTAGTGACCGCCCTCGTTCCAGGCAGCGACGGTCAGTTGCAGGTGCAGTTGAACGACGACTCGGTGGAGCCTCTCGATCCCGCGAGTCTCCGTGTTGCCCCTGACGGGGCTGTGGTTTGCTCGGTCAAGGAGGGCCGCGAACGTGCGCGGTTTTTGCGCGCGGCCCAAGCCGATTTAGCCCCCTATCTCGAGGAACACGATGAACGGTGGTGCCTTCATGTAGCTGGGGGCCACTACCCCATTCGGCATGATTGAGCGCCCAGCTTTACACGTAGTACTCATTGCCCCGGAAATACCCCAAAACACCGGTAGCGTGGCGCGGTTATGTGCTGCGACGTATTGCCGGCTCCACTTGGTGCGGCCACTGGGCTTCTCGCTAGAGGATCGGTACCTCAAACGAGCGGGCCTCGATTATTGGCCGTATGTCGACTGGCGTGTGCACGACAATTGGCAAGCGTGCTTGGGCGAACTGGGCAACGGGAGTCTCTTCTTTTTTTCCGCCCGTGCTCAACGGCCATATTGGACGGCCCAGTATCGCCTTGGCGACGTGCTCGTGTTCGGCAGCGAAACGCGAGGGTTGCCTGCTGAATTGCGGGAACGTTACCAGGACCGCATGTTTGTCATCCCCATCGACCACCCGAAGGTCCGTAGCCTCAATTTAGCCAACGCCGTGTCGATCGTTGTTTACGAGGCCTTACGGCAAATGCAGGCGTAGGCAGTCATGCATCCGGTACACGAAGAAGTCTGGAACTTTTTGATTTCTCCTTCGGAGGAATTGTTCTCCGAGTTGGCTGTGCGGGTTTTCTTGCATCAGTACGAGTACATTCCCGCCATTCGACGTTGGTGCGACCGGCGTGGCGTGCAAGTAGATCGATTGCGCTCCTGGAAAGATGTTCCCCCGGTGCCAGCCCTGGCGTTCAAGCACGAGTTCCTTTGCTGTGGTTTGCCGGAACGTGTGTTTTACAGCAGTGGTACCACCAGAGGGCGGGAGCACCGGAGCCAACACCCGATGCCAGACTTGCGCCTGTATCGAGAATCTGCCGTGCGGGGCATGAAGATGTTTTTGTTTCCCGACGTGGAAGCCATGCCGATTTTTTCACTGGTGCCTTCAGCAGAAGAGTGGCCTCACTCGTCGTTGGCGCAAATGGTGTCTTGGGCGCAAGAGGTTTTTGGTACCAGCGACTCTGCCACCTTTGCGCGGGAGCGGGAGTTCGACTTCCAGGGGCTGCAGCAGGCTTTGGAGAGGTGTGCGCGCTCTGGCGAGGCAGTGTGCATCATGACCACGACGGGGGCTTGGATTCGCTTTCTCGATTTCTGCCGAGCTGCAGGTTGGTCCGTACGGCTGCCACACGGTAGTCGTCTCATGGATACGGGAGGCGACAAAGGCGCGCCGCGGCCAGTGTCGCGTAACGGGTTGCTTCACGCCACGTGGAACTGCGTTGCGATCCCCGGCTACTTCGTGGTGAACGAATACGGAATGAGCGAACTGTCATCCCAGTATTTCGATAACGTCATTGCCAACCGCGTGGGGGGTGTGTTCGGACCACGCCGGAAACAGGCACCACCGTGGTTACGGACGCGCGTGCTGGATCCTGCAACCTTGTCCGACGTGCCCAACGGACAGGTGGGTTTGCTTTGCCACGTGGACTTAGCCAATGCGGGATCTGCCGTAGCGGTTCTTACCGAAGATTTGGGGCGGATGACCGAGGAAGGGCTGGAAGTGATGGGCCGGGCGGCAGATGCCGAGCTCAGGGGCTGCTCGCTCGCTTTGGCTGATTTCGTTGTTCGCTGAAGAAGCCCCGGGGTAGCTTCTGGCTTGGAAACCTTTGTCCCGATACACTGTGGCCGTGTCGCGTGGCTTGGGTGCCTTCCAGGAAAATCTCGTTGATGGCCGCGATCCAGTGCCGGTGATGCTTTCCTCATCCGACGTGGGGCCCGTCCTGGAAGAAGTGCGGGAAGGCGCAAGAAAACTCAGGTCGATTCCGGCTGAAGAAATCATCGAGCGGTTAGGGCGTGTCGCCAGCGCTTGGCTGCAACCGAAATCTCCGTGGATGGAAATGGCGCAAGCTCGCTTACCGGCTGCCACCGGATTTCACCCTGCAATGATCGCCCATGCACTGCCTTTTCAGCTCGAGGCCGTTACTCCAAGCAGCCTCCGGCTTTTAGTGGAGCGCGAGCTTGGAAGCCTAGCCGTGTTAGACCGTCCAGACTGGCCCCAACGTTTGGTCGTACACGTGATGGCCGGCAACATTCCGGGACTTGCGGGAGTGACGATGGTGCTCGGTGTGGTTGCCAAGCAAGCAACCGTGGTCAAGCCAGCGATGGGTGATCCGCTGTTTCCCTACTTGTTTCACCAGTCTCTTCGTGTTCTCGACCCTGACCTTGCGGGTGCAGTCGCCGTGATTGGCTGGCGAGGTGGCTCGTCAGCCGTCGAGGACCTGGTCTTTGCGGAGGCCGATGTTGTCGTGGCCATGGGTGGCAAAGAGACCATGTCGGCTTTGCAAAAGCGTTTGGGCAGAAAACTTCGCGCCTATGGTCCGCGGTTGAGCTTTGCAGTGATCGCCCGCGAATGCTTGTGGGCACCCGACGAAGCACGTCGTTGGGCACGAGCATTGGCGTACGATACGACCCTCTGGGATCAACGTGGCTGCCTTTCCCCGCAGATTGCGTTCGTGGAAAAGGGGGGCAAAGTCGACGTCATGGGCTTTGCCGAAATGGTGGCAAGCGCGTTGGGTGAGCTTTGTGCAGAGCTGCCGCCTCGCACTCTGGAACTCGAAGAACAAGTGGCCGTGCGTGCCTTTCGCGACGAGGGAGAATGGGACCCTTTGACTCATGTCTTGGCAAGCGCGGGGGATTTGAGCTGGACCGTGGCGGTCGAGCCGGAACCTCGATTTCTTCCGACGCCACAACATCGTTGCCTACGGGTGCAGTCGGTCGGAGCGATTGAAGAAATCGGGCCACTGGTTGCTCCCCACCGCCATTTGTTGGAAGGGGTGGGAGTCGCGGCGCCGCCGCAACGGTGGGCAAGCCTGGATCGTTGGCTGCGAAGTGTCGGAGTCCATTGGGTTACTCCCTTAGGTTCGATGCAACATCCCTCCTTGGAATGGCGACCGGGTGGGCGCGATCGTATCAAGGAGTGGGTATGACCTCGGGAGACCTTTCGGCGCCAGAACTCCGGGAAAAGTTTTTTCGCCACGTTTGCCAAACCTCCCCTGCACCGCTCGGGATCGTGGTTCGCTCCGCTTCGGGTTGTGAAATCGTGGACCACGACGGGAAGAAATACTTGGATCTTCTTGCGGGGATGGGTGTGGCCAACGTTGGGCACAATCACCCGCAGGTGGTGGCTGCGGTGAAGCGACAACTGAGCCGTCACTTGCACGTGTCCGTGTACGGGGAAATGATTCAGGAACCACAGGTGCTGCTGGCAGAAAATCTCGCGCGGCTGAGTCCAGGCGATCTCTCCGTTGTGTACTTTACGAATAGCGGGGCCGAAGCCATCGAGGGGGCGATGAAAACAGCCCGTAAATTTACCGACAGGCCGAGATTTGTCGCTTTTCAGGGCTCCTTCCACGGAGATACGTTCGGAGCGTTGTCTTTGAACGGTAACCCAATGTATCGAGAACCGTTCGAGCCCCTAGTGCCAGTGGTGGATTTTCTCCCTTATGGAGATGTAGGTGCGGTCGATCGGATTGGGCACGACGTTGCGGCTGTGTTCGTGGAACCCATTCAAAGCGAGGGAGGAGTGCGGATTCCCCCTGACGACTTTCTCCCAGCATTGCGCCACCGCTGTCACGAAGTGGGCGCCCTGTTGGTGTTGGACGAAGTGCTGACTGGGTTTGGCCGCACGGGAAAGTTGTTTGCCTGCAATCACTGGGAGGTCGTTCCTGACCTGCTGGTGCTGGCGAAGGCGCTGGGCGGCGGACTTCCGTTGGGCGCATTCGTCGGTACGGAGGAGGCGATGGCGACCTTAAGCCAGGCCCCGCCGCTGGGTCACGTGACCACCTTTGGTGGCCACCCGCTCAGTTGTGCCGCCGGGTTGGCAGCGTTGGAAGTACTGCAAAACGAGCGGCTCATAGAGCGTGCCCACGAACTCGGCGAAGATTGGCGACGGGAGATTGCAAAGGAGCTCGGTCCGTACGTCCGCCAGGTGCGGGGAAAAGGGTTGCTAGTGGGGATCGAGTTTCCCAGTGCGGACTTCACTCGTCGGTTTACCGCCCGTTGTTTGGACCTTGGGCTTATCGTGAACTGGACGCTGCACTGCGACAACGTGGTGAGGCTGGCTCCGCCGCTGTGTATCCAGGCGGGCGAGCTCGAGGAGGCAACGAAGAAGATGCGCCTGGCCGCGCAAAGTGCGTGAAGACCAAGGTATGAGGGGGAGGCTTCCGACGTGAAAGCGTTGTTGGTGACCAACGAAATTCCGAAGATTGTTTTGACCCGCTTGCTTGCGCTCGCAACGCCTCGAGCCTACGTGAGCCGCTTCGCGCCCTTGTATTTGCGGGATTTGCCCTCTCCGCCTTTGCGACCAGGTTGGGTCCGCATTCGTACCGTGTTGTGCGGGTTGTGCGGCAGTGATTACAAGCAAGTGTTCCTGAAAGGGGCGTGGGACAACCCCATGACGGCCGTGATCTCGTTTCCTCAGGTTCTCGGCCACGAGGTGGTGGGATACGTGGATGCCGTTGGCCCCGGCGTCGAGCAAAGCTGGCTTGGCCGGCGCGTAGTGCTGAACCCATGGTTGTCGTGCGGGCCGCGCGGAATCGATCCGCCCTGCCGATGGTGCGCTACGGGCGACTACGCTCAGTGTCTCAACTTCGTGCGCGGCTCCTTGCCTCCGGGAATTCACCACGGCAATTGTTGCGAGGCCACTGGTGGCTTTGCGGAGTTCGTTCCCGCCCACTTCTCGCAACTGATCGCCATTCCCGAAGACGTGTCGTTTGAAACCGCCGTACTCGCTGACCCGTTCTCGGTTTCCTTGCACGCCACCTTACGTCACCCGCCCCCTACAGACGGAACCGCCCTAGTGTATGGCTGCGGAACCCTCGGGCTGCTGAACATTGCGATTTTGCGGACCCTTTTTCCGAAGACCCGAGTGTGGGCGATTGCTCGTTTCCCCCATCAAAGGGAATTGGCGTGGCGCTTGGGTGCGCTCCAAGTCATTCCCTGGCGGCCGCGGTTGGGCATTGTGGAGCGGGTGGCGGAGCTGACGGGCAGCGAGGTATGGCGGCCCTGGCGGGGGTTACCGATGCTCGATGGCGGGGTCGACGTGGTCTACGATTCCGTCGGCTCTCCGGAGAGCATCGAGGTGGGTGTGCGGATTACCCGCAGCCGGGGCACAATCGTGGTCACTGGAGTGGAGATGCCGCAGCGGTTCGAGTGGACACCGCTGTACTTCAAGGAAATTTCCCTGGTGGGATCGAATGCGTTTGGAGTGGAGGAGTGGGAAGGGCGGCGGCAGCATGCGATGGAATGGTATTTCGAAATCGTGCGGCGGTACGGGCTCGACTGTACCCCCATCATTACCCACCGCTTCCGCCTCGATGAGTACAAGCGCGCGTTCTTGGCTTGCTACGACCAAGGTACTCACCGGGCCGTGAAAGTATTGTTTACGTTTCCAGATGCAGCAGGGAGGGGCCAGTGAATCAGGAGCTCAGGACGGAACCGGCCGTCGGCAAAGGGCGTGCGAGAATTAAATCCTGATTCAGGCGCGGCCGCAACTTTGGAAATTCTTTGGCAGCCTTCCTGCCCCTTGCTCGAGTTGAAAGCGAAAGGGTGGTCGCTCGCGCGGAGCGGCGTCTTTGGTGAACGCCCACCGGATGCTGAATCGATCGGCCGCACTCCATTCCGCGTGCCGTCAATCGCCTTGCACGCCTAGGCGTGTGGGAATGTACGGGGACACCGGAGTGGGGCCTTGGCGAACTAGAGTAAGGCCGCACGCGCTTCGGAAGGTATGCGGCTCTGGCCTTTGTCGATCACCTTCCGGTAACGCTTTTGTTCGCATTCGCGCAGGACGGAGCATGCCACAAGAAAACAACGCTCCGCGCGGGCTCGAACCTTCTCCGCGCTTGCTTCCCAACTATTCAAGTACACTGCAGCACTGCGGGAACTATCGATGCCGAACATTTCCAGCAGCAGAAACGAGGTGAGCTCCGCCTCGAGCTCTTGAACGAGGGCCTGGCGCAGTCGCTCGACAAAATCGACAAAAAGGCCATGTCCACGATCCTTCGTCCGAAAATGGAGTTTCACATGGGCGATCTCGTGGGCGAGGACGGCTAGGCGTTCCGCTGTTTTGAGATCGGGGCGAATCCAAATGATAATGCCGTTGGTGGCTCCCCACACCAGTTCATTGAGCGCTGGGGGTGGTTCGTACTTCAGCTCGAGGCCACTTCGGCGGACCCAATTCTCCAGCATTCCAAGCAACTGGGCTGCCCGTTTGCCTTGATCTACGATCTGGCCCAAATACGGGACTTCGAAAGGAGGTCCCTCCGTATCGGACACGTCGTAGACTTTGACCGTTTGAAAAAACCCGGTCCGGCCTATCTGGCCCGGCTTCAGCTTTGGTGCCAAGATGTGAATCGCGCGAGCTCCCTTGCGCACCACTCGCCCATGTTCCTCGAACCACTGTTTTCGGCCCTTGACCAGAGTTGCATCCGGCCGCTGAGAGAAAATGAGCCAGCGGTTGAACGGTGAGTAGTCGTGAAAACGCGAAGCGAACTCGTGTACTTGCCGGGCAACTTGCTTCCAGTCTCGAGTCAGTGCATCTTCGAGTTTACGGATCGCTCCGTCTAAGCGGGTGCGCGGTTTGAAAAGTCCAGTATGCTTACGAATTGCCCGTTTTCGCCGCGTACGCCGAAGTGCCTCTACCATGGTTGCCCCCGGAATGTCCCCTGCTCGCTTCCCCCAATTTGCGGTTTTTACGATACACGAGCGGCACTTCAGAGGCAATCGTTGTTGTCCGCATTGTTCGTCTCAACCGTGTACTGCCTTGACGGCGACCCAAGGTTCTGGAGCGTACCCGTGGAGCCGTGTCGGTGGACGCTCGCTTGGGCGCAAGCAAAGACTCTCGGAGCCACCAGCCTCGGTGAGCTCGCTTTTTGAGCCTCGACGTGAAGCTTCACAAGGTAGCGCTGCGGCGGCGCTGTGAGCCATGGTTGCGGACCGTAGGATTCAGACCCCTCCGGTTCGTTCCTCGTGAGGAGTTAGTTTCGGTCCGGTATCCCTCCCATCCCCGTTTGTTTGTTAGACCGGTAGAAGTCTTTCCCACTCGACATTGATGGAAGCATGGGTTGGCTAGCGTACGCTCATCCGATTTTTGGCGCGGTAGTCGTGGGATTTGTTTTTATTCTGGGTCACTTTGGCCTTCGAGGCAGGGGATCGAGCGTGAGGTGTCGCGAAGCTCGTCAACTCCACGCGCGCTTGGGTCCGTGGGTTTGTGCCGCTGCCCTGCTCGCGCACGCAGGGGGTGTTTTGATGGTCTGGTCGGTGCGTTCGGATCTCACTGCTGCTTCTTCCGTGCACTTCCGCTCTGGGACGTTACTGGTATCTCTGTTGTTACTACTGTTTTGCTCTCGGCCGTTCATGCATCTCGTATTGGTCCGCCAACTTCACCCGTGGGTCGGTGCTTTGACCGTGTTGATCGCAGCCGCGCACGTGTTCTTCGGCATGCAGCTCATTCGATAAAGACGAGCCTCCTCGTCACACGCGGGGCGGGAGGCTCACTCGTACCGCAACGCAGCGATGGGTTCGAGGCGCGAAGCCTTCCACGAAGGGTAGTAGCCGAAAAAAATGCCCACAGCGGCGGAAAACAAAAGGGCCCCGGCCACGGCTACGGGGGAGAGCAGAGTTGGCCATCCGCCGAGGTGGGCGATCAGGAGCGACCCAATGATTCCCACCAAGGCCCCGATGCCGCCCCCGACAGCGCTCAGCACAACAGCCTCAGTGAGAAATTGGAGTAGAACGTGGCGAGGCTTGGCTCCAACGGCCATGCGTAGCCCGATTTCTCGGGTTCGTTCGGTTACGGAGACCAGCATAATGTTCATGATGCCAATGCCGCCGACGATCAGGGAGATGGACGCCACGGCGAAAAGCAAGTTGGTCATCACGCGGCTCGCCGTTTCCGAGGCCCGAGCCATGTCGTCGAGAGAGCGTACCGTAAAATCATCGTCCTCTCCCGTAGGAATGCGGTGTCGCTGCCGTAGCAAGGCGCGGATTTGCTTGGCTGCTTCGGGAATGTCGGCCGTTGAACGGGCGGAAACAAAGATCATATCGACCACGTTGAAGAGCTGGGTTCCAAACACGCGCTTTTCGGCTGTAGAAAAGGGAAGGACGAGGACATCATCTTGGTCTTGCCCCCAAGTGGTTTGGCCTTTGGCTTCGAGAACCCCAATGACCTCGAACGCGACGTTGCGTACCCGGAGGATCGCGCCGATGGGATCTTGTCCCACACCGAACAGTTGATCCGCGACGGTTTGTCCGATCACGGCTACGCGCGCCGCGCCCTCTTCCTCCTGGGCCGTGAAAAACCGGCCCCGTGCTACGTTCCACTCCCGCACCACGGGGAACGTACTGGTTGTGCCTTGGGCCACCGTTGACCAATTTTGATCCGCGTGGACGACTTGCACCACTTGCCGCCGGAGGTACGTCACTGCTGCAACCGCGGGACACTCCCGCTCGATTGCCCGGGCGTCGCCGACCGTTAACGTGGAAACACCGCCCCAGCCGGAGCGCGCCCCTGCTGCCGTGGTGGCCCCGGGGATCACCATCAGCAAGTTCGTTCCTAGGCTGCGAATCTGAGCTTGCACGGCCGCCGTGGCCCCTTGGCCAATGCTCACCATGGCAACAACGGCCGCCACGCCAATGATGATTCCGAGCATGGTCAAGGCCGAGCGAAGCTTGTTGCGTCGGAGGGCTGCCAATGCTGCCCGAAGGGTCATCCGGAAGAGCTTCATGGGTGTACTCCCCGAGGTTGGTCCAATACGATGAGGCCGTCGCGGAAGTGTACGACTCGCTGCGCGTACGCCGCGATGTCGGGTTCGTGGGTGACAAGCACGACGGTCAGCCCTTGTTGCACATTGAGACGGACGAGAAGTTCCATTAGCTCCTTGCTTGCCACCGAATCCAGATTGCCTGTGGGTTCGTCGGCCAGCAAGAGCGAGGGTTCGGTCACGAGCGCCCTGGCAATCGCAACCCTTTGTTGCTGGCCACCGGACAGTTGATTCGGGTAGGAAAAAGCGCGGTCCGAAAGCCCAAGGGCGGCCAACGCCGCGAGCGCCCGAGGTCGTTGCTCCGCATAGGGAAGCGGCCCGTAGAACAAGGGGAGCTCCACGTTTTCCAACACTGTGGCCCGGGGAAGCAAGTTGAAGCTTTGGAAGACAAACCCAATTTCCCGGTTGCGGATTTCCGCTCGCTCGTCAGCGCTGAGTGCCGTCACATCGCGACCTCGAAAGAAGTATCTTCCCCGTGTCGGTCGGTCGAGGAAACCGAGAATGTTCAAAAACGTCGACTTGCCCGACCCCGAAGCACCCATCACGGCCACGAACTCTCCTTGCTCGATGACGATCGACACCCCCCGTAGCGCCGGCACCTCCACTGCGCCGTTGGTGTAAACCCTCCACAGATTTTCGGTCCGGATCAGCGGCCGTTGCACGAGGCTTCTCAACGGAAACGAACCGTGCCGGGAAGGGGCCTCAGGCCAGTTGTGGTGCCGCTTTCCGAGGCCCGCCGTTCCATGGCCACGACGACCTGCTCCCCTGGCGAAACATCGCCGCGGAGAACTTCAGCATGAGTCTCGCTTTGAAGGCCGAGTTCCAGATCCACAGGGACTAGGCGGCCCTCGCGTAGCACCCACACACGGTGACTTCCTGTCAGCGGAGATCGAGCGCTTACTTGCTCGCTGGTGACGCCTTCCGGATGAAAGCGCAGCGCCCGCGTCGGCACTCGCACGACGTTACGCCGCTCGGCGGTCACGATCGTAACGGTGGCGGTCATTCCAGGCTTGAGTGCGAGATCCGGGTTGTCGACGGCAATGACCACGTCGTAGGTCACCACGTTTTGCACCGTGGTGGGCGCGTTGCGCACTTGCACAATCGTTCCCTGAAAGCGGCGATCCCCGTAAGCATCGACCGTGAACGAAGCCTGCTGCCCCTCGTGTACGAGACCGATGTCCGACTCACTGACAGCCGTGTCGACTTGCATCTTCGTCAGGTCGTCGGCAATGAGGAACAAGGTGGGCGTCTGAAAGCTGGCGGCCACTGTTTGGCCGACATTGACATTGCGCGACACCACGATGCCGTCGACCGGAGAGACGATGTCCGTGTATTGCAGATTGATGCGCGCTTCGGCCAAATCCGCTTCAGCTTGCCGGATTGCCGCCTGGTCTAACTCCACCTGTGCCCGTGCTTGTTCGTACTCGCTTCGGGCCTGATCGAGATCCGCGCGGGCAATGAGTTCTCTTTCGAACAACTCATGGTAGCGTTTCCAGGTGAGTTCCTTCAGTGCAAGGTTGGCCAAGTCTTTGGCTAATGCTGCACGCGCGTTCGCGAGCGTTGCTTCCGCCTTCCGCACTTTGACTTCAAATGGTGCCGGATCGATCTTGGCAACCCGTTGGTTGCGTTGCACTGGCGAGTTGAAATCCACGTCGATCGCAATGATCCGGCCCGACACGTACGTGCCGACCTGCACGGTGGTGACCGGATTGACGGTGCCGGTGGCGGTCACGGTGGTCCTGACATCACCACGGTCCACCTCAGCAGTTTTGTAGAGGCTTCGTTCTTCGCGCGAAAATCCCTTCCACGCAGCGTAAACAGCGCCGGTGGCAACGGCAGCGACGACCGAGAGAATGGCCAGCTTTCTAACCACGATGCGTTCCCAATAAAATTCCTGGATTCGCCTGCTCTCCCTTCCGGGCGCCGCGTAACCAACTCGAGAACGACTCGAGATAGGTGTAGTAGACAGGTGTCAGATACAAGGTCACGAGCTGAGAGAACAGCAGTCCGCCGACCACGGCCACGCCCAAGGGCCGGCGCGAAGTGGCTCCGCCGCCGGCGGCTAGAGCGATGGGCAGCGCACCGAGAAGCGCGGCCATGGTGGTCATCATGATTGGCCGGAACCGGACGAGACAGCCCTGGACAATCGCCTCCACGGGGCTCTTGTGCTCGTGGCGCTGCGCGTCGAGAGCGAAGTCAATTTGCATGATGGCATTCTTTTTGACGATGCCGATCAGCAAAATGATGCCGACAAAGCCATAGATGTTGAGTTCCATTCCAAACAGTTCGAGGGCCACGAGGGCACCGAACGCTGCCGAGGGCAAACCAGACAGAATCGTAATCGGGTGAAAGAAGCTTTCGTACAAAATTCCAAGCACGAGATAGATCACCAAAACCGCTGCCACCAGAAGTGCCCACATCCCAGCGAGAGAACTCGTAAACGCTTGAGCGGCTCCCTGGAATGTTGTCGTCACACCAGCGGGAAGGTGCACTTGAGCCGTTTGTTCGATGGCACGGACCGCCTCGCTCAGAGAGGCACCACCGGCGAGATTGAAGGAAATCGTCACTGCGGGAAGCTGGCCTAGGTGGTTCACGGTCAGGGGGCCGTACCGCCGCTCGAGGCGTGCCACTGTTGTTAGCGGAACGAGCGCCCCATGCTGTGAGCGCAGGTAGAGCCAGGGCAGCTCCGTTGGGTCGGTTTGAAAGGTGTCCGCGACTTCGAGAATCACACGATACTGGTTGTTCGGTGCGTAAATCGTCGAGATCCAGCGGTCGCCGTATGCAGCGTGCAAGGCGGTTTCGATTTGTTCCGCGGTGAGGCCAAGAGCTGTCGCCCGATCGCGATCGATGACGACATCCAGATACGGGTTCCGCAACTGCAAGTCGCTCGTGACATCGCGGAGCACAGGCAATTTTTTCAGTTCCCCTTCGAGTTTCTCGGCGGCGGCATACAACACCTGCGTGTCGGGGCTTTGCAAGGTGAACTGGTAGAGGCTCTTCGTGAGTTGGCCGCCAATGCGAATGGTCGGCGTTTCTTGCAAGAAGACGCGCACTCCTGGGATCCCCGAGGTTTTTTGGCGCAAGCGGGCAAGCACGACGGAAATCGGCTCCCGCTCCGACCGTGGCTTCAAAAAGATAAACAGGCGCCCTTGGTTGACGGTGCTTCCCGCCGCGGCGTTGGAGCCGATGAGGCTTGCGGACAGGACCCGAACCGCTGGATCCGCGCGGATGATGTCGGCCACTGCGGTGTGGTACTGCCGCATGGCATCGAACGACACACCTTGGTCTGCTTCGACCACCGCAAAAATCGACCCGATGTCGTCGTTGGGGATGAATCCTTTGGGCGCTCGAACGAACAACCACAAGGTGGCAGCGAGCAAGGCAAGGGACAGGACAAAAATCCAGCCACGCCAGCGCAAGGTGGCTCGCAAACTTCGCTCGTACCAATATAGAGCCGCGGCGAACGCGCGTTCGAAGATGCCTTGCCACCCGGACGCCGCGCCTTGAGGTCGATGACGGAGGAAGCGGCTACAAAGCATGGGCGTGAGCGTGAGAGACACAACTCCGGAAAGCAAAATCGCGATCGAGATGGTTACGGCGAACTCGTGGAACAGCCGGCCCACAATGCCCGGCATGAACAACACCGGGATGAAGACAGCTACGAGCGACAACGTCATCGAGACGATCGTAAACCCAATTTGCCGGGCACCTTCGATGGCTGCCTGAAAAGGAGATTCGCCGGCCTCGCGGTGGCGTACGATGTTTTCCAGCATCACGATGGCATCGTCGACAACGAAACCAATGGATAGCGTGAGAGCGAGGAGCGATAGATTGTCGATGCTGTAGCCCAGGGGGTACATCCAGGCGAACGTACCCACCAACGACACCGGTAGGGCTAGACTCGGAATCACCGTGGCCGAGGGGTCGCGAAGGAAGAGGAAGATGACGAGTACGACCAAAACCAGCGCCAGCATCATTGTAAATTGCACTTCATGCACCGACCGGTGAATGGACTCGGAGCGGTCGAAAAGGATGTGCAACTCTACGGCCGGGGGCAGGAACTGCCGAAGTTGTGGCAGAAGCGCCTTGACGGCAGTGGCGACTTCCACCGTGTTCGTGCCCGGTTGCCGCTGTACGGCAAGGACAATCGCTCGTTGGCGACGCTTACCGTCTCCGTACCACGACGCTGCGCGATCGTCCTCTACACCAGGGATCACCTCGGCAACCTCGCTCAAACGCACGGGAGCACCGTTGCGATAGGCAACGATCACTGGTTCGTACTGCTCGGCGGCAGTCAGTTGCCCGGTCGCTTGCACGGTAAAACGTTGCTCCGGACCTTGCAGGATGCCGGTGGGCAGATTGACGTTGGCGGCGCGGATCGCGGCTTCGACCTCGTCGATGCCGAGACCACGGCTGGCAAGCTGCCGCGGATCGACTTTCACACGCACCGCGTATTTCTGCGAGCCGAACACCAACACCTGCGCGACCCCACTGACCATGGAGATTCTCTGCGCCAGGAGTGTTTGGCCAAACTCGTCGAGTTGCCACAGAGGTAAGGTGGCGGACGTTAAACTCAGAAACAAAATCGGTTGATCCGCCGGGTTCACCCGCTGAAACGTTGGAGGGGAGGGCATGTCGCCAGGAAGCAGTGGGGCTGCTCGCGCAATCGCCGCTTGCACATCCTGGGCGGCAGCGTCGATGTTGCGGCTGAGATCGAACTGCAGCGTGATCTGTGTGGTGCCGAGCGAACTGACCGAGTTCATGGACTCGAGACCCGAAAGCGTCGAGAACTGCCGCTCGAGCGGTGTGGCAACGGCGGAGGCCATCGTTTCGGGGCTGGCCCCAGGAAGACTTGCCGAAACCAGGATGGTCGGGAAATCCACGTTGGGTAGGTCGCTGACCGGCAACGAGCGGTAACCGAGCGCACCGAAAGCCACCAAAGCCGCCATCAGCAAGGTGGTGGCCACAGGACGGCGAATGAACAGTTCCGAGACGTTCATCGGGGTGATCTCACGACTGCGGCGCAGCAGCAGCCGGTTGGCGACGTTTGACTTCCACCATTGCCCCATCCGACAGCCGAAATTGCCCTTCGGTAACGACCCAGTCGCCAGCGCGGACACCGGATTGCACGACCACGTCGTTGGCCAACTCAAACGCAATCCTGACCGGCCGAACGCGTACCGTGTTCTCGTTTTCTAGGGTAAACACGTAGGGCCCTTCCTGCCCTGCTTGCAAAGCGACCCGTGGGAGCACGAGTGCTCGCTCGACCTTGTCGATCACAAGTTCCACTGGGAGAAACTGCCCGGGCCAGAGAAGTTCCGAGGTATTGTCGAACCGGGCTTTGAGGAGCACTGTGCCTGTGGAGCGATCGACTTGGTTGTCGATAAACTCCACGTGGCCGCGCATGGTGGATGCCCCGTCCTCCGCTGGATACGCGAGTGCAACGAGGGCTTCCCGCTCCGCTTGTTTGAGGACCTGAGGCAATTCTGCCTCGCGCACCGTGAAGGCAATACGAATGGGGTGCATCTGCTGCAACGTCGTCAAAATCGTTTCGTTTTTGCGGACGACATTGCCCGGATGCACCAGCACTTGCCCCATCCGGCCGGAAATGGGTGCGTAAATCGAGCAGTACGAGAGTTGGAGCCGTGCGTCTGCGATGGCGGCGCGGTCGGCCTCTACTGCGGCGCGCAAGGTCTGCGCCCGCGCTTGTGCTTGCTCGTTTTCTTCCGCCGATACGAAACCTTGCTCGAAAAGTGCCGCACGCCGTTTTGCCTCTGCTTCCGCTACACGCAAATCCGCCAGATTCCGCTGAAGATTGGCTTCGCGTTGTCGCAGCATGTTCTCAAACGGCCTTGGATCGATGCGAAAGAGAAGAGTTCCCGCTTGGACAAAATCTCCTTCCCGAACTTCGACCGAGAGTAGTTGCCCATCCACCTGAGGCATCAAGCGCACCACGTGGTAGGACTCCACCGTGCCAATCGCCTTGACCTTGCGAAAAACCTCCTTCTGCGTCACTTCGGCAATGCTGACCGGGGCCGGCAACGATTTGCCTGTAGGGTCAAGCCCTGCGGAGCGGCACCCGGGGAAAAAGGAAACGATCGCGGCAAACAAAACGAGTTGTCTACGGATTCGCGGACACACTGTTCACTCCCATTGCATCGAAGAAACCTTTGGCTCCTCGATCCGGGCACCGATGGCCTTTTCTAGAGCAGCAACGCCCAGATGGTGGCTATAAAGCGCTTGGATCTCTTGAGCCTTAGCGGTGACGAACGTGCTTTGTGCGTCGGTGACCTCGATGATGCTCCCCACGCCGGTGGCATAACGTCCTTCCGCCAGCTCCAAGTTTTGCCGTGCTTGTTCCGCCCCTTGTCGCGACACCTGAATGCTCTTTGCCGCTTCCTGGTAACGCAACAGTGCTTCCCGCACCTCGAGGGCGATGCTCTGGCGCAAAGTATCCGCATCGTGTCCCAGGGCCACGAGGCTTTGCTTCGCCGCCTCGATTTGGGCGACGGTGAGTCCGCCACGAAACAGCGGCAGGGTAACAGCGGCACCGACGTTCCAGTTCGGTTGCAAAGGGAAGACTGCTCCCGACCATTGATACTGCCCCCCTCCGGTAATCACCGGGAGGTGATTGCGCTCGAGCGCTAAGAGATCCTGTTCCGCGGCGCGAATTTGTGCCGTCAGGCGGCGCAGTTCCGGTCGGTTCTCCCACGCGCGTTTGATGAGCGTCTCTTCGTCCGCCAAGGGGGGTGGCGTAAGGGGCACTTCCTGCAAAGTGAAGCTCACAGGAGCCTCCAGTCCGATCGCGTTACGCAAGGTTTCGTAACCTAAGCGGACATTGTGCTCCGCCTGCAAAAGATCGAGTTGGTTTGCGGCGAGCTGCGCTTGCTCCCTTGTGACATCGAGCCTGGGAGCCAAGCCCACGTCGTACCGTCCTTTGGCTAGCTCCAGGTGTTTCTCGCTGCGTCGTACGGCTTCGGCAGCAACTTCCCGCAAGTGCTGAGCGGTGAGCAAGGTGAAGTACGCCTGCTTGACCCCAAAGACCACCTGCTGCCGTTGGGTTTCTAAATCTGCGCTCGAAGCTTCGGCTTGGGCTTGCGCAGACTCGACAGCGTGAAATGCCTGCCCGAAGTCGAACAGCAGTTGGCTGAAACTGACACCGGTATTGAAGAAGTTGAACGTTTGTGTGGCGGTGCCCAGGGTTGTTCCGGTCCGTGCTGCCACGCTCGTGCTACGGCGGTTAGCGGCATAGGTAGCGTCGATTTGGGGAAGGTATGCCGATGCCGCTTGGCGAACGCGAGCTTGCGCAGCGGCTGCGCGTGCAGCCCCAGCTTGGAGCGAAGGATGGTGGCGGAGTGCTAGCTCGACACACTCCTCGAGAGACTTGCTTTCTTGCGCCGAGGCCACAGCGCACATGCACAAACCCAGAACGAGGTGGCTAGCCAACTTCACGGTTTCCTCCGGAACAGAACCGGGCCCTTTGACGGGCTGCGAGCCAGCACTCCGTGAAGAAACACGTCCACAACAACGTTGGCGGACTCCTCAGCCGTATCTCCCGGCCCACGGTAGCGGTGAACCCCGCGGAGCATGCCAAGCAAGGCTTCGGTGGCCAGGCGGACGTTGACGCGGCGGATCCTTCCCGCGGCAATCCCTTCCTGCAGGGTACGGGCGATGAGTCGGGCGAACTGCTGCCTACGAACTAGCCAGGCACGAACGTTGGGTGCATTACGCTCCTCCTCGTTACGATGCAGAAGGAGGAAGAACAGGTCGCGCCCCCAGAAGAACTCCAACAGGGATTTCACGAGGGCACCCAGCCGTTGCACCGGATCTGGTTCAGCGGCAGCCACTCGGTCGAGTTCCTCTTGGAGTCCGTCGATGCCTTGGAACAGTGAGGCGAGATAAACTTCTTCTTTGTTCGTGAAGTACCGGTACACCGTGCCCTTCGCGACACCAGCTTCCAAAGCCACGTCTTCGACGCGAACCTTGTGGAAGGGATGCTGGGCAAACACGCGAACGGCGGCGGCGAGGATGTGTTCTCGTAAACCCGGAGTCGGTGGCCGACCGCGAGGTGTCGGCGAGGGAGCGGTTGTGCGCGTAGCGGTGGACGTCTTCGTGGCCGCCATTTAGTGACTCGTAGGTTCACTAAATACCGGCGCGCACGCGGTGGGTCAAGGCGCGCTGAGACGGGGCTACGCACGGTCGAACAAGTGCTCGAATCCGCGCTGCAGGAAAGCTTCACAGGTCATTCACCTTCGGCACCTTGAAACCGTTCGAAGAACTGGCTTGTGCCAGGAAGGAGCTGCTCGATGGCGCGGAAGCCTGGCCTCTCGCAGGGTGGGCTGCTGGCCCTGCTCACGTACAGCCCATGATGACCCAGGTCAAGGCGCAACCTCGACAGCGACTTTTTACAACTTCGAGCGGGATGTGCCCGGAATTCTAAAACCGCGCCCACCAGGAAGGCTTTTCCGTATGCAGAGGTTCCACGACGACGTTTCGTGCTTGCAACAGTGTGCCTTCCACGCGGCGAAGTTCGGCAAGGTCGGTGTTGTAACGGACCAGGGCTTCCGCTTCGGCGAACTGCGCCCGTGTCAGCTGTTCGGTGTAGTCCAGCAAGTCTTTCGTCGTCGCCAAGCCTACCTCGTAGCGCGCCCTTTGGTTGCGCACGTTTTCTTCTGCTGCCAATCGTGCAGCTCGTGTGGCCTCGATGGCCTTTAGGTCGCTTTCCAAGTTCGCCAGCGCGGTTTTGACCTCGAGCGTGATTGCTTCCTGAAGCTGTTGCAGGTTCAAGCGCGACTGCTGGAAGCTGATATTTGACTGCGCGTAGGCTGCCTTGGACTGAGCGTTGGCCAGGGGCACTTCGATGGTGGCACCGACGGCGTAGTTGTAAAACCGCCCGTCGGGTAGGAGACCGAGGGCATCGCCGTAACCGCCAACGTAAGAGGGGTTGACGCGAACAGGCTGCGGGGGATCGCCAAACAGCACCCGCTGCTCGGCTCCCGCTAGGCCGTTTACCCCGATGCCCCCAACCAAGTTCAGTTGGGGCAGCAGTTGGTTTTGCGCGACTTTTCGCTGCAACCCCTTGGCGTGAACGTCCATGCGTGCGGCTGCTAACTCGGGCCGTTGTTGCAGGGCACGATCGAGGCTCGTTTTCAAATCGGTCAGGTAGGGCTCCACAGTGGGACGATCCTCCGGGTCGAGCATGAGAAGGGCGGACTGATCTTCTGTCTTGGCGTTGATCAGTGCACGCAACTGGTCGCGAGCCACCACGACCGCGTTCCTTGCCCGAATCAGAGCAGCCTCGCGGCTTGCTACGTTGGCCTGCGCTTCGAGCACTGCAGCGTGGGGCAGGGCCCCTACTTTGTACTTCCCTTCGTTTTGCCGAAGGATCTCTTTGGCCAGTTCCAGCCCTCGTTCCTGCACCTGCACGTTTTCCTTGGCGAGCACCAGGCCCCAATAGGCACGCTCCACTTGTGCAACCAAGTTCGTGATCGCAGCAACGTACTGGTGGTAAGCCGCTTCCTGTGCCGCACTTGCGATGTCGACCAGAAGGAGGGCATAGCGCCAACCAAAGTTTTGCAGGAGTGGTTGGACGAGGTTCAAACTCAGGGACGTCGTGTACAAAGGCACCAGTGGGTTCGCGAGGGAGGGATTGGTCAGCCTGCGGTTGTTGCTGAACTGAACCGAGATTTGTCCGCCGGTCAGCAAGGTTTTGCGGATGCCAGCATTCAGGGTGAAGTTTTGGTTGAAGAGCACAGGGGAGCCGCCGGCGAACAGAAAGGTCGTGGCGGGCTGCGTGGCTCGATCGCGCGTCAAGTTCGCGAAAAAGCGCGGATCGAAGATGGCGCGAGCTCGCCGGACCTCGGCACTTGCGGCGATCGGGTTGAGCCGGTGGACTTGCAGGCCCGTGTTGTTTTGCAGTGCGAGCGCAATGCACTGGGCCAAAGTCGTTGGCTGCATCTTGGCTTCGAGCAGTAATCCGTAATGCGATAAGTCGGTTTCTGCCTCTTGAGCGTCCGCCGGCAGTTCTCCACTCCACTGATCGCGTAGAACTTCTCCGATACCAGGCAGTTGCTCGAGAGTTTCGACGGCGTGCAACGTTGGCGCCGAAATTTGGCGAAGGTCGATGGGTTCCGCGGCGGTGCGGGAAACGGCTACGGCCAGGGCCACGCTGAGCCCGATTAGGTTGTAGGCTGCTTGCCTCATATCCTTCCCCTCCTTCCACGCCCAGAGGTTCGAGGCTTTTACGCTTTTGCTCGTCCGTTTGCCACGCCAAGGATCTGGTCGCCGCGCGCTCGCACCCAACGCACCAGCGTTTGCAGCACCCGGGCTTTGCCTAGATCGTCGAACAAAGAATAGGCCACCGGGGTGAGAAGCAGGGTAAGAAGGAGGCAAAGCGCTTGCCCGCCGATGATCACTTTGGCCATCGAGGCGCGCGTACTCGATCCGGGTCCCTGACCCAGGGCAATGGGGATCATGCCCGCGATGAGCATCAGGGTGGTCATGAGAATCGGGCGCAAGCGAACATGGTTGGCTTCGAGAATGGCGGTGTCTCGCTCGATTCCTTGTGCCCGAAGAGTATTGGTGTAATCGATTTGCAAAATTCCGTTCTTTTTGACGATGCCGAAGAGCATGAAAAGACCGAGCACGCTGTAAATGTTCAACGTTTCCCCCAAGAGCCAGAGTGACAGCAGGGCAAAGGGTACCGACAGGGGTAGCGCGAGCAGAATCGTAATCGGGTGGAGCAAGCTTTCGAACTGCGCCGCCAGGATCATGTACATGAACACCAAGCTCAGCACGAACGCCACGGCGAAGTTGGAGCCAGTTTCGCCAAGGGCTTTGGCGCGACCGCCAAATTCGGCCTTGTAGGTTGGGGGCAGATCCAAGCTCGTCAGAATCTTCTCGATATGCGCAATGGCCTCGGACAGGGGGAGATTTTCCAGGTTCGCCACAATCGTGACCTTCCGTTGCCGCCGGAAGTGGTCAATTTGCGCGGGGCCGAGTTCCTCCTTGAGGGTGGCGACGTTCGAGAGCTTTACGAGAGAGCCGGACGGTGTAGCAATGCTCAGGTCGCCCAGGGTTTGCGCGTCCACTCGATCCGGGCCGCGCGCGCGCAGCCACACGTCGTACTGCTCTTGGTCCTCTTTGTATTTCGTCACCACCTCGCCAGCGACAAAGGTCCGGAGCGTGGTCGCGATGTCTTCTACGCGTAGACCAAGGTCAGCGGCTTTCTCCCGGTGAATGTGCACGCGTAGCTCTGGCTGGCGGACGGATAAGGTTGTGTCCACGTCCACAATGCCTGGGATCCGACGCATCCCTGCCATCAGGCGGCGCGAATATTCTTCTAGCTTGGTCAAGCTCGGCCCTGTGAGGTCAAGCTCGATCTCGGTGTAACGCTGGCCGCCTCCCATGAACAGGTTGATGTTTTGCACGCTTGCACGCAGGTCGGGAAACGTTGCCAAGATTTCCCGGGCCCGTTGCATCAATTCGAACTGGGACTCCTTACGGTGCCGCAAGTCCCTAAGCTGGACGTAAATCGAAGCCTCGGTCACGGGTCCTTCGCCCGCACGCAAGGTGCCAGTGGCGTCGCCAATGGTTGTGAGCAAGTGCTCGATGTGCGGTAGCTCGCGTAACTTCGCCTCGAGCGCTCGCATGGTCGCATCCGTGCGTGCCAAGCTATAGCCCTCGGGTGTTTGCACAATCACTTCGAACTCGCTTTGGTCGTCTTGGGGCAAAAAATCTTTCCCCACCATGCGGAACAACGGCACAGTGGCGGCCACCGTTAGCAGCGACCCCACCACGATCACCCACCGGTGCTGCAGAGACCAGCGCAGCAACGCCCCATAGCCGCGATCGATGGCGGCGTAAAATGTTCGCTGTCGGCTGCTTCCCCCGTGGCGAGGCGAGACCTTGAGGAAGCGGGCGCAAAGCATGGGGGTCAAGGTAAACGACACCAGCAGCGAAACCATAATGGCACAGGCGACGGTCACCCCGTAGCTGTTGAAAAAGCGGCCGACCCGGCCTTCCATGAAGGCCACGGGGAGGAAAATCACGACCAGGGACAGGGTGGTCGCCATGACCGCGAGGCTGATTTCTTTCGTGGCTGCAGCCGCTGCCTCGCGCGGTGGCAATCCCTTTTCTTCCGCGTAACGGAAAATGTTTTCCAGCACGACCACCGCATCGTCGATGACAATGCCCGTGGCTAACACCAGCCCCAGCATGGTGATGTTGTTGATGGTGAACCCGAGCCAGCGCATGAGGGTGAACGTGGCGATAATCGAGGTGGGGATTGCCACTGCTGCAATGAGCGTGGCGCGCCAGTTGGCGATGAACAGGAGCACGGTAAGGCTCACCAACACCGCAGCCAGCACGAGGTGAAATTGCACTTCCTCGATGGACCGCTCGATGAACCGCGAGTGGTCCCGCACGATCTGCATGTGAACGTCACTCGGAAGTACCGCCTGCAGCTCCTGGAGTCGGCTCTTGATTCGTTTGATGACGTCGACCGTGTTTTGGCCGTTTTGCTTCCGCACCAGCAAGCTCACGGCAGGGTTGCCGTCGAGACGAGCCATCGTGCGCGGCTCGACGAAACCATCGACGACGGTGGCTACGTCTCCCAAGGTCACCGGCCGGCTTTGCACATTCCCGATGATCAGTTGGCGAAAGTCGTCCACTCGCTCGATGCGCCCCATTGTGCGCAGCGTGAGCTCCTTACTGCCTTGGTCGACGTGGCCGCTCGGGAGCTCCACGTTTTGCGCCCGCAAGGCGGCGCGAACTTGATTGATCGAGAGCCCATACGCCGCAAGCCGCTGCGGGTCGATCTCGATGTTGATGGCTCGTTCGAGTCCCCCCACGAGGGTGACCGAGCCCACGCCGGGCAGAGTTTCCAAATCCTCCTTGATCAGCTTACGCGCAAGCTCCGTGACCTCTTTCAGGCTTCTCTTGCCAGCGACGGCGATGGACAGAATCGGAGAAGCCTCCACATCGAACTTCATCACAACGGGCGGATCCGTGCCTGCGGGAAGCTTTGCCGTCACCGCCGCCACTTTGTCGCGCACATCCTGCACCGCCGCTTCCCGATTGCGCTCGAGGTGGAAGATGACGACGACGTGGGAGAGGCCTTCTTTGGTCGTCGAACGCAACTCTTCGATACCCTCGATGGTGTTCACCGCTTCTTCGATGACCTTGGTGACGTTCGACTCCATCTCCTCCACGCTCGCCCCCTTGAGCGTTGTGTTCACGACGACGATCGGAAAGTCGATGTTTGGGAATAAATCGACCGACAAGTGCCGGTAGGAAAACAGCCCCAGGACCACCAGGAATGCGATTCCCATGGTGGCCGCCACGGGGCGGCGGATGCAAATCTCGACGAGTTTCATAGATCCCCCGCGCTCGCTGTCCCCGGTTCCTCCACGTCGCCGTCGATTTCGACGGGTACACCCGTGTCCAGCTTGCTCAACCCGGATATCGCGACAATCTCGTTAGCGTTGACCCCGCGCAATACTTCGAGCAAACCGTCGGGCAGGCGACGGCCAGTCTCCACTTCGCGGGCCTCTGCCTTTCCGGCGGTGACGACGAAGACGCGCTGGACACCCGCAAAGGACATCACCGCCTCTTGCGGGATGCAAACCGCCCGGTCGTCAACTTTGGTGACAATGGCCGCATTGGCGAAAAAACCGGGTTTGAGCTTGCCGCCTGAATTGGCAACCGTGGCTTCAACGGTGACAGAGCGGTTCTGGGGATTCGAAGCCGGGCTAATACGTGCCAGCGATCCCGCAAAAATTTCGCTTGGGTAGGCGTCGACTCGAACCTCTACGGGCTGTGCGGGTGCCAAATCGGGAGCAAACCGTTCTGGCACGTCCCCACGTAGCTTCAGCGGATCTAGCACGACTAAAGTAAAAAGCGGGGTTCCGGCTCTGACGTACTCGCCAACAGAAACGAAGCGGCGCGCCACGGCTGCACTGAGGGGGGAGGTTACGCGGGCGTGGCGTAACGTGACCTGCAAGAGATCCCGTTGAGCCTCGGCCATTTGCGCGGCCGTTTTCCGTGCCTCGTATTCTTGCGGCGAGATGACGTTCTCCTGAACCAATTGGCGAGCTCGCTCCTCGTCGGCCCGGACTTTGGCCAAATTGGCCTCGGCTTCGCGCAACCTGGCACGCCACGCGTCGTCGTCGATTTCCAACAGCACAGCCCCTTCGGTGACCACGTCGCCCAGGTCGGCGTGGATGCGCTCCACTTGTCCTTCCACTTGGCTGGCAATGGTGACTTCTTCCCGGCCGTACAAGGTGCCGACGAAGTTGACCGTTCGCTTCACCGGTCGCTCCACGGCCCTGGCCACCCTCACGACGACTCCTCGCACTGCAGTTTCCCTTCGAGTGGCAGCAGCGCTTTCCGTTCCGCCGGCGCGGCCGCAGCCATTCGCAAAGACAACCAAAATGAAGAGCAAAAGACCGTAAAAATGCTGCATAATTTCTCCTTAGCGGCGAGCAGTGACGAGCTGGCGCGGGGCAGGGCTTTGGCTGCGCGAGTCCCCTCCCAGAAGTCCGGAGAGGAATAGGCGAGAAATCGTACGAGCTACTTCCTGCGGCCGATCACTGCCTTGGCGGTAGACGCAGGCACCGCGGATCATCCCGAGCAATGCTTCGGTCGCCACGCGGGATGAAACACGGGGAATTTCTCCACGCTGCACGGCTTGGTCGATACGGCGTCGCAGCATGTCCACGATTTCGTCGCGACGCTGCCGCCATTCCGCTCGCTCTTTTGCCTTGAGCTTTGGCTCCAAGCGATGCATCAAGACGAAGAAGTCGCGTTTGTCCCAAAAGTAATCGATGAGCGTGTGCGCAAGCCGCTCGATGGTCGGCACCAGCGGTGAAGGCTGGGCCAGCACGGCGGTTACCGACGCGTGCAGCTCACGCAGCCCGTCGCCAATGGCTGCAAGGTAGAGCTCTTCTTTAGATCGGAAGTACCGGTACAGAGTCCCTTTGCCAACGCCCACGTGCGCGGCGATGTCGTCCGTAAGCACTTCGTGAAATTCGTGCTTGGAGAACACCTCGGCGGCGCCCCGCACGATGGCCTCGCGAAGTTGTTGGCTTTTCTTCCGTCCTGCCATGGTTCGAGATTTCGAAACGGACTAGTCCGTTCCACAATACCAAGGGTCGCCCTTCTGTCAACTGCGTCGATGGAGCGACCCAGCAGCGTCGCCCGGTTAGGCCATCCGGTCGGAGGGCACACAACGACGCTAGGAGGTTCGCGGTCTAACGAGGGGCGGGGAGGCTGCGAAGAGATCCGTGCTCCGATGGGATCACGAGCTGGGAAACGGAAGCGCGACGGGCCGCGAAACGGGTGTGCGGTGAGTCGGGGCGCGAGCGCAGGGCGAACCAGAGGCTGGTGTAGCGCGTTAGCGTGAGGTTGCTCGGAAGGGCACGTGGTCGAAACCGTGCACGTTACTCATGTGGGCGCGAACACAATGGGCCTCGTCGACCTCGAAGCGGGGAAAGGTGCGAGCGAATTCCTCCATGGCCACACGGGCTTCGAGCCGGGCAAGAGACGCGCCCAGACAGAAGTGGATGCCGTAACCAAAGCTCAGGTGCAAAGGAATCTGTCGTTCGATGTCGAAGCGGTCGGGATCCGCGAAAGCACGCGGGTCGCGCGTGGCCGCGGCATTCAACAACAAAATCCGTGCCCCTGCGGGAACCGTCGTTCCGTACCATTCCACATCGGTGGTCACCGTTCGGGCTTGGTATTGGGAAGGTGGCCAGTAACGGAGGACCTCTTCCAATGCTCGAGGAATGCGTTGGGGTTCTTGGCAGAGAAGCTGCCAAGCTTCGGGGTGTCGATGGAAAAGCACGGCGGCATTACCGAGGAGGCGGGTGACCGTTTCGTTTCCTGCGGCGCCTAGCAGTGCGCAGAACCCCGCGATCTCGCCGTCGGTGAGCCGGGTGCGCGCGCCGTCGTCCGTATCGATCTCAGCGTCGAAAAGCGCACAGATCAAACCGTCGTTTGGCTGACGCCGCAGCGTGTCCAGGAGTTGGAACCAGTAACGAATCAAGTTCATGCTCGCCTCGATCGCGCGTGCTGGGATGGCCGGAGTATCGGGGTCGCGTTCGAGTGCGCGATCCATCCACTCCCGAAGTTGTACCCGGTCTTCGCTGGGAACGCCCAGCAGGGTAAAGATCACTTCTCGTGGAAGCGGCGCCGCAAACTCGGAAACGAAATCCCCTCCGCCATTGGCACGCAAGCTGGCCAACAGTTTCTGGCAGAGTTCGCGGACAAAAGGTTCCAGGGCAGCAATCCGGCGAGGAGTGAATGCCGAACTCACCAAGCGCCGTAAGCGGTCGTGCTTGGGTGGGTCCATGAAAATCATCATGGGCGTAGCTTCGAACAGCGTCGTATCGATGCGTTCGAGCGTAACCCCTTCACGGGAGCTGTACGTGCGCCAATCCAACAATGCGCTCCACACATCCTCGAACCGGGAGAGAGCGTAAAAGTCGAGCTGCGGGTTGTAGTACAAGGGGGCGTGCTCGCGGAGCCACGCGTACACCGGGTAAGGATTCTCGTGAAACTCGTAAGAAAATGGATTGAGTTCCATAACTTGGGCTTCTTACCCCGAAGTGTATCCGGGAGAAAGTAGGTCTGGTGAAAACCGGTATGGGTCGCGGAGAGGGGCTAACCGAGGCTAGCGCAAAATCTCGCGAGCGATGGTGAGGATTTGCATCTCGGTTGTACCACCGCCCAGCTCGATCAACTTGGCGTCACGTGCGAGCCGCTCGACAGTATACTCTTCCATGTACCCATAGCCGCCGAGGATGTGGATCGCTTCGAAGGCGACAAAGGTGCCAACCTCGGCGCAGTAAAGCTTTCCCGCGCAGATCTCGGCAACGGATTCTGACAGCGCGCGGTCGCTGTAGTAATCAGCGTACACGAAGCGCCGGGCGTTGCTCAAGGCAACGTACATTCGTGCTAGGCGTTGCTGCACGAGCTGGAAGTTGGCAATTGGCTGGCCGAACTGGTGTCGCTGTTTGGCGTAGTTACGGGCAATGTCGAAACAGCGCTCGGCAATCCCGTAGGACAAGGCGGCTAGCCCGAGTCGTTCTTGGGCCAGGCTGGATTTCACGTGATCCCGTTGTCGTACTCCGCCTCCGAGGAGTTGTTCCGATGGCACGCGCACGTCTTCGAGGAAAACTTCGCCTGTAGGCGAGCCCCGCATGCCCATTTTTTTCATCGGTGCTCCGGTGCTGAGACCTGGCATCCCACGCTCCAAGATGAAGGCCTGAATGGAGCCGTCGAGGGGACCGCCTTGGACGCGTGCGTAAACCAGGAAAACGTCGGCGTATGGAGCGTTTGTGATGAACGTTTTGGAGCCCCGAAGCACATAATGCGTGCCCTCGTAACGAGCCCTCGTTTGCATCCCGCCCAGGGCATCGCTTCCGGCTTGCGGTTCGGTCAGACACCACGAACCCACGAGCTCGCAGCGGATCACCGGCAAGGCATAACGGGCTACTTGCTCCGGGGTGCCACGCTTGGCCACGTTTGCGCCGAACAGCCCTATGCTCGCGCCATAACTCAAAGCGAACGAGGGGCTGACTCGAGCCATCTCGACCGAAAACGTGGTCCGGGCATAGCGCGTGACGTGCTCGTCGCCGGCCGCTGTCACCGATGCTCCGGCCGCCTCGGGGTTCGACCCCGCAGATCTAAGGAACGTATCGAGGCCGAGCTCCCGGTGCATCCGCCGCATGAACGGGTAGGGCAACTGCTCTCCTCGCTCCATTGCGGGAACAAGTGGTTCGAGCTGCTCCTCAAAATACGCGCGAAAAGTGTCGCGAATCATCCGCTCTGTCGAACCGACGTTCCAATCCATGGGTGCTCGCCAGAACAAGTTTGCTCGCTAGGCTACCTAGACGCCTGTGTGCAGCAAGAGGGTCAGATGTGGCTCGGGCAGGGCCGGCCTCATGTAGTCGGAGCTTGCAGAGCGCGTACTCGGGGAATGACTTCGGTGGTGAAGGCCCGGATGGTTTCCGAATCGAATGGCGGAAGGAAGCTTACGATGACTTCATTACAACCTGCGCGCACGAACGGTGCAATTTGCTCCGCAATATCGGCCGGAGAGCCGGCGAGAAGGTGCCAAGCGGTAGCGGCATCGACCTGAGGTAGCACACGGGCACCAGCGCGTACCGCAGGTCCCACAAGCGGTACTCGAGAAATGGTGACGAGGGCGAACATCTTAGAAAAGCGCTTGGGACAGTCGCGTCGCCCGATGCGTTGGCACTCACGTCGTATGAGCTCCACGCGCTCGGCAAATCCCTTGGCATCCGTTTGCACTGGGGCGTTCCAACCGTCGGCATAGCGGGCCACCAGTGGAACGATGCGCTTTTTCCCCTGGCCGCCGACAATAATCGGCACACGCGGTGACTGCACGCCTCGCGGGGCGAACGGCGCCTGGTACAAGGTATAGTACTTTCCGCGGAACGTTGGATGCTTCTCGCCCCACAACAGGTTCAATACCTGGAGCGCCTCGGCTAAGCGTTCGGCCCGCTCGCGCTCCGTCCCAAAGTGAAATCCGTAGGCAAAGTGCTCTTTGCGATACCAGCCAGCACCAATGCCGAGGTCGAGGCGGCCGCGGGAAATTTCATCGACCGTCGCGGCCATTTTGGCCAAAAGAGCGGGATTGCGGTAGGTATTGCCGGTGACCAGTACCCCAATGCGGATGCGCTCTGTTTGCGTGGCCAGTGCCGCCAGCAATGTCCACGCGTCGTACTGGTTGCGATCTGGGTCCCCAAAGACAGGCATAAAGTGGTCGTTGAGCCAGGCGCTGTCCCAGCCGAGCGTTTCGGCTTCGCGCCAGGCACGCACGATGTCTTCGTAGCGAGCGCCGTCGGTTGGGGTCATCAACCCGAAGCGCAGCTCGTGGTTGGTCTGGGGATTGGCCGTTGAATAATGATGTGCGCGCTGGGCACAACCCACCGTTGCCAGCAACACCAAGGTCAGCGTTGCGGTGCGTTTTCCGTTCGGAAGTTGCTTCCCCATGCTGTAACCCTCCTTTCCCCGACGGGTCAGGGTAAGGGTATGCAACAGCATAGGGGGATCCTGGTCAAGGTGCCGGCTCGGAGGAGGGTTATGTTCTGGGCGGTTAGCTTTTCGACCGCTGCTGCCGGGCCACGCGTGCCTTTTCTTGGGCACGGAGTCGGCGCCGGACGGAGGGTGCAAGGACCACCCGATGCTGCCGTCCGACGACGCGGTGCTGGTTGGCGAGTTTTGCGAGGCCCGTCGATCCGAGCCGCTCTGCACGAAGCTGCAAGCGGCGCAGGCGCGCGCGGACCGCTTCAGCTTCGAGGCCAAGAACGGCACAAATATTTTCGAAGGAGAACAGCCACGAGCGGTCGCTCAATGCCATCCAGCGCTCGGCATCTCGCACGAGCCTTTGCGTCCGACGATTCCGCGTCCCCGCATACTTGAGCACGGTGTACACAGCATCCTCCAAAATCGCCAGCATGAGGCGCTGCTCCGGTGACAGAAGGCGCTCGGAGGCGGGGGCGAAGTATTGCGAAGGCAGGAGAAGCTCGTGCGTGATAAAGTTCGCCGACACTTGGCCCGAAACGTTAGGACTTTGAGGCCGAACCGGGTTGGTTCCCTGCTCGTCCCACCCCTGCAGCGAATTCAAAACAATATTGGTCATGCAACCTATGATGACGCAGAAAACCGTAATTTTATTCCGCCCCGTCTTCGGCGTTGTGCAAGGCACAAAAAAAACGGCGAAGGGTTTTCCAAGCCCTTCGCCGTTTTGCGCTAGCTCAGGCGGGTACAGTTACTGGAAGTTCACGAAGACGGTGATCACCTGACCGAGACGCGACAGCTCCACGCCCACTGGCTGCAGCCCGAGTAGCGACGGGAGCGGTAGCGAGCCGAGCCCACCGGCAAGCGACGGCAGGAACTGCTGCACGAGTTGCGGAATGATCGACTGTAAGTCGTTTTCGTTCACGCCGATCGCGTTTTGCAACACCACCGTGGTCACGTCGTTCGGGTTAATGTTGCTGATCACGAAACTGATGGAGTTGCTTGCGGCCACGTAGTTGAGCTGCAATCCAGCGCGCGCGTCGACCGCACCCCGCAGGTACAGCGTGGAAAGATCGCGCGACCAGATCGAGATCAACAGATGCGCGAGCTTCAGTTCTGCCAAGTCTCCCGGGTTGGGTCCGAGGTTACCAGTGAGCACCGGTGCGATCGTTGGCTCGATACGGATCGTGAGCTGCGTACCAGAGGGTAGGTTACCGAACTCAGGCAAGAACAGGGCTAAGAGGTCGGAAGTGATGTCCACCGGACCGGAGCCGAGGTCAATCTGGCTTATGTCGATGTTCAAGATTCCTTCCTCGGTCAGGGCCTTCAGCAACTGGTTCATCGCCGAAGTCCCGAGGCTGATGGCCATGTGGTAGGGCAAGTTTTGTACCGGTGTGGTGGTGCCATACGAAGGGAAAGCTTCAGGCACGTGTAGGGAAGCAGTGAAATCCGGTGTATACGCGGGCTTATCTGTCGACATAATCCGCGCATTGACCCCGAACGTGACGCCTTGATTGTCAGGGGCGACAAAGTTGAACGGCGCGTCGAGTTGCACACCGAGGGCACCGCCAATCGCCCCGGCAATCGAGAGCTGGGACAAGGCTGTCTCCATAGCGTCGGCGATTACCGAATCTTGCGGCCCGGCTCCATCCGGGTCGCGGAGGTAGTTCACCAGTTGATCGCGGGCAGTTTGCTCGAGGTCGACGAACAACGGGGCCAAGGCATCGAGGATGTCGCAGGCAAAGCCGCCTTCGATCGAAGCGTTGAAACTCGAGAACGTTACCGTGACGTCACCCTGTTGATTGACGTCGAGGTAGCTTGGGTCGGGCGACGACGCCGGCGCAAGGGTGTAATTTCCGCGGATCAGTGCGGTGTTGGATGTGACGCGCAACGCGCAATCTGGCACGGCTCCGTATCCAACAATCCACAGGCGGAGCCGCACGTTGTACAGCGTAAGATCGAGTTGGACGTAACCGCTTTGCGAGTCGATGTTGATGGTGAAGCCGGAGATGGACGGACGATCTCCAGGTGCGCAACCGGCACCCGGTGGGTTGCACACATAAACCTTGTCGATTCCGCCGAGGCAGGCTCCGAAGAGACTAGCCACACAGATGTCGTCGTCGGTGATCAACATTCCCGGAGGCAGCAGTGCGGCCAGGTCGAGCGGAATCATACTCTGGATAATCGGCTCGAGCTTGTCGAAGCCGGAGTCGTTGATACGCAAGCCCAAAGCATTGGTAGAAAATGCGCCGTCCGCCACCGATTGACCACGAATGATCACACGCCGGTCGCGCGCTTTGAAGCCGGTAGATGGTACCGTCAACTCCGCGAGCACTGGATTGAAGATAAGTCCCGCATCGAGGGGCATGTTGTAACTGAAGTTGGTGCACGGCCCCGAACAAACGGTCACGCCGTTCACCTTGACTACCTGGCCAGCCACTGGGTTGACCACGTGCCCGGTGACGGTGGTCGTGCCCGCGGTGGTGAACACACCGTGTGCGGGTGAATCCAGATAAATTTCTGGAGGAGGTGTCGGTGTAAAGGTTGCGGTGGGTGTGGGGGTATTGGTGGGTGTGGGTGTTACCGTTGGTGTATGGGTTACTGTGGGTGTGTTCGTAGAGGTGGGGGTATTCGTGGGCGTTGGGGTACGAGTTGGGGTCCACGTCCAGGTGGGGGTCAGGGTTCGCGTCGGCGTGTGTGTGGTCGTTGGCGTATGGGTTGGTGTGTGAGTTCGCGTCGGTGTGAAGGTTTTGGTTTCCGTAGGAGTACGGGTTGGGGTGTCGGTTACGGTTGGCGTTGGAGTTACTGTTGGCGTACCGGTATTGGTTGCGGTGGCTGTATTGGTTGGCGTCGACGTTGGGGTGGGGGACGGCAGCTCTCTTTGGCAACCCTGGTTGCAGCCGTCGCCATTGGCACGGTTCCCGTCGTCACAGGTTTCATGGTCCGCCTCGACGATTCCGTTGCCACAGGTGCTCGGCAAGCACTGAATTTTCAACGTATCGGGGTCGAGAATGCCGGTAGTGGTTTTCGCCATGACTCGAAGTGCCCGCGTTCCCGGGCGAATTTTTCCCGAAGCAGTTGTCTTTAGGGGAACGACAATGGGAACTGGTGCGCCGCAGAGGTTCGGAGACGAGTTCGAGCCTCCCGAGGTCGTTGGCGTGTTCTTCCGCATCACGGTGAGCCCGAAACCGGAGCTTGCTGCCGACTCCAACGCGGCAAGGTTAGCCACGTCCACCGGATCGAGGCTGGTTGCCGAGGGCTTTTTCACCTCGAACACCGCAAGCGCTGACGGAATGCACGACCCAGCAAACCGCGGGTCGGTGTTATTGATGCAGAGTTGCACCGGTACAGTGCAGCTCTTGTTGTTCAGGTCGGGATCGCTATCGCACCGAGGATCGCCCTCGTAACAGAGATACTTATTTTTCGGTAGCCCGGAGCCTGTGAACTTCGGTGACTCTGGGATCTGCATCGTTTGCACGAGCCATTCCAAGTGGCAGTCAGTTCCTTTCGACCCACCGCCCGGAATGCACTTGTTTGCAAACAGCCCTTGGGTGCAGCTTTGCGCCTGTGCCACACTGGGGATGCCGGCTCCCAGTGACAAGGCGATCCCCATGGCTCCCGCAACAGCGAACCCCACAAATCCTTTGGTCTTCCTCATAGCGACCCCCGCGGCAGTCACCTTGCTCCGTAGAAAAACTTAAAATCTCTCCCTCGCGCGGAACCCGTTTACGACAGGTTGGTAACAGTTGTCAAGAAATAAGTTGTCTAGCACTGCAAGGGGGCTAACCCTGACGCTGCTCGTTGATTGGTGAAGTGGGTTGGCTAGGCTTCGGCCTCGGCCCAGGTGTTGAGAAAGGCCCAGGGAGCACTCATGAGCAGCGCAGTTAGCTCTTCTTTTTTCTTTGTTGTCGGCAACCGGGGATGCGCCTACCGTGGTGGGGATGGAATAGACGGGTCGAAGAGGTCTGCGTCCACAGCGCGGGGCTAAGGGCCTGCGATGGAATAAGTCCCAGGTGAGGCCAGGCAGGATGGAAACCAAGGCTGCGCAGTCGGATACAGCTCTTGCTGACACGACCACGGGAACCAAAGAGGCTGCCCGGCAGTCTGCGGCACTCGGTTTAGCCCTCGCGGCTTTAGGCGTTGTCTTCGGTGATATTGGTACCTCGCCTCTGTATGCGGTGCGCGAGTGTTTCGTGGGGCCGCACGCGGTCGCGATCACGCCACACAACGTGGTGGGGGTGTTGTCGCTCGTGTTTTGGTCGCTCACGGTAGTGATTTCAATCAAGTACCTGGTGTTCGTGATGCGCGCCGACAACGAGGGGGAGGGGGGAATCCTAGCACTGCTAGCGTTGGTGATGCCCCGAGAGAGCCATTTGCCCTTACGACGCTCGGTGTTGGTTTCTTGTGGGTTGTTCGGCGCGGCGCTCCTTTATGGAGACGGGATCATTACGCCGGCAATTTCGGTTCTGTCGGCCGTCGAGGGACTCAACGTAGCCACTCATGCATTCGAGCCCTACGTGGTCCCCATCGCTGCCGGAATTTTGTTGCTGTTGTTTGCAGTTCAGCGGCATGGCACCGGGGGGCTCGGCGCGGTGTTCGGCCCGGCAATGTTGGTTTGGTTCTTGGTAATCGGCATCTTGGGCCTCCGCGCGATTGTCAAGCAGCCGCATGCGGAGGTGTGGATTTGGGCGGCGCTCAATCCTTGGCACGCAATCGAGTTTTTCAGTCGCAACGGATTGCAAGGCTTTCTCGTCCTAGGCTCGGTCGTCCTATGCATCACCGGAGGCGAGGCTTTGTATGCTGACATGGGACACTTTGGGCGGCGTCCCATCCGGCTCGCGTGGTACGGCCTGGTATTTCCCGCTTTGTTGCTGAACTATTTTGGCCAAGGCGCATTGTTGCTTGCCAAGGGCAGTGCGGTGAGCCACCCGTTTTTTGAACTTGCGCCCTCTTGGATGCTCTACCCGCTGGTTGGCCTGGCTACGCTGGCAACGATTATTGCCTCGCAGGCGCTCATTTCGGGAGCATTTTCCCTCACGCACCAAGCCTCACAGTTAGGTTACTTACCACGGTTCAACATCATCCATACCTCGGAGGAGCAGGCGGGCCAAATTTACATTCCTCAGGTGAACGTGGCCTTGGGAGCGTTGTGCCTAATGCTGGTGCTGGGATTTCAAAGCTCCAGCGCCCTGGCCGGAGCGTATGGCTTGGCGGTGACGGGAACAATGACCGCGACGACGCTACTGTTCTATGCTGTGACCCGCCAGCTTTGGTCGTGGTCGCTGCTTACTGGGGTTGGGGCTGCAGCATTGTTCCTCCTATTCGATCTTTCCTTTCTTCTGGCCAACCTGGCCAAGCTTCCACACGGTGGCTGGTTTGCTTTGGCCGTTGGGGTGGTCGTCTTCACGGTGCTCACCACGTGGAAGCGAGGGCGAAGCGAAGTTGCGGCCCTGTTAGAACGGGGTAGCGTGAGTGAAGAGGCTTTCCTGGCCGACGTACAAAACCAGCGAGTGGTTCGCGTGGATGGCACGGCTGTGGTGATGACGTCGACTCCAAAGGGGATGCCGGCCATCCTCCTGCACTACTTCAAACACACCAAAACGCTGCACAAACGGGTGGTGCTGTTGTCGATCCTCACGGAAAAGCGACCGGAGGTGCCGGACAAGGAAAAAATCGAAGTGAAAGAGTTGGGGCAGGGCTTTTACCGCATCATTGCTCACTTCGGATTTATGGAGATGCCACGAATCCGGCACGTGTTACGGCTCTGCCAGGCAAAAGGGCTGGCGTTCGATCTGATGACCACGACGTTCTTCCTGGGACGGGAAACCCTGCTGCCCACCGGACGAGCGCGCATGGCTAAATGGCGGAAACGTTTGTATATCCTCTTGGCGCGCAACGCCCCATCCGCAGCAGCGTTTTTCGAAATTCCGGTGAACCGGGTGGTAGAGCTCGGGGCCCAACTGGAATTGTGAGCCTGGGCTGGACGCTCCGACGCTGCCAGGAGTAGCTTTGAGTGCCAGGCGCTGCGGCAGCTTCGGTCCACGACACGCAGATTAGGCCGGCAGTACTCTTGCCTAACTGATCAGCGTTTGTGGCTGATCAGCGTCCCCGCAATCGGGAAAAAGCCTGTGCGCACTCCCGGCGATCCTAGTTCTGGGCCGCTCGCGCGGGCTTCGGGGGATTGGAGAAGTTCCACTTAATCATCGTCCACACATCGCGCGGGTTCTCCCCCAGCTTTCGGATCACCGAGGGTTCGAAGCCTGAGTGCATCAGGCAATTTTGGCAGCGGGGATCCTGGCGCGATTCCCAATACCGCCAGTCGACGCCGTTCCAGAACTCCTTCCACGATGGGTAGTAGTTGCCAGCAATGAGGTAACAAGGACCCTTCCAGCCCTTAGGGGTGCGGGTCGGGTTGCCCCACGGGGTACAGGGGTAATCCCGTCGCCCCGCTGCAAACTCGAGAAACAGCGGTGTCGACGAAACCGGATACTTGTTGGCCAACGCCAGCACGCGTTGGAATTTTTCGTGGATCTCGTTTTTGTACAGGAAGTGGTTCCCTTCCACAGCCTCGTAGTGGTAACCGGGAGAGAGCAGAATTCCGTCCACGCCGAGTTCCGTGAGCAACTGGCACATGGCCTCGATCTCGTTCATGTCGGTTTCGCGGTAAATGGTGGTGTTGGTGCACACGGAGTAGCCTCGACGCTTGCCTTCCTTGATCATGGCAATGGCCTTGTCGAACACGCCCTTGCGATTCACCACGTAGTCATGTGTGTCACGAAGCCCGTCGAGATGAACATTGATCGATAATCGCTTGTGCGGCTTGGATCGTTGGTAGAAGCGATCGAGCAAGATGCCGTTCGTGCACAGGTAAATGTGACGCTTGCGCGCGATAATCCCCTCGACCAACTCCGGCAACTCCGGGTAGATGGTTGGCTCGCCACCGCAGATCGACACAACGGGCGCGCCACACTCGTCGACCGCGCGCAGACATTCGTCCAGAGGAAGGCGGTCCTTTAGGTCTCCGTTGTACCGCTCCGGTGAGCAACCGATGCAAGCCAAGTTGCAAGTGTGTAGTGGCTCCAACATGAGCACGAAGGGGTAACGTTTGTTGCCACGCCACCAATTTTTGAGCTGCCACTTCAACATGTCCGTGGTGATGTGCAAGGGAAAACGCATCGTTCCGAACCTCCCGTCGACTCAACTTTGCCCTGGAGGCAAACTCCAAGTTGGGGTGGAACGCGACGCGAACCACCGGCCATAAAAACGTGTTAACGTGCTTTGCGCGAATTGCACCCAGTTGTAAAGTTCGTGCAACTCCTGCCACCTTGCAGGACCTCCACGAATGACTTGCCGAAGCAAGCTGCCAGGCCGTACGCGACCACTTGCAGGATCTACGAGCCCATCAGTGGGCGGCAGTTCTTTCAGCGCAGGATCGAGAACTGCGCGCACACTGGCAAAGGCAATCCCCCGGCTGGCGGCCTCCCGCATGATGGCGGCACTTTCCATATCCACAGCGAGGGCTTGAAAGCGGATGGCGGCTTGTTGCTTCGCTGCCACCGACGCAAGCGGTTTGCTCACGCAAAGCTGGCGGCCAATTACATACTTGAGACCGCTTCCGTTTGTCGCCTCGGCGAAGGAGGCAACCACGGGCTCTGCTACCGAAAACACCGAACCAGTGACCCCACAAACAATCTCGCTGGCGATCACGAGGGCGCCCACTTCGAGGGTTGCCGTGAGCCCACCGGCGCAGCCTGTGCTGACCACAAGCGTGCACGGGAATTCATTGAGAACCGTATTGGTGGCCTTTGTTGCTCGCTCTATGCCAATCCCAGTTTGGACCAAGCGGACGCGAAAAGGCCCCGCATTTCCTTCCCACCACTTGAACGCACCGCTTCTCCCCCGACGAACACCGCGCAGCGCGGGTAACACGCACTTGCACTCCCAGGGCAGGGCAGCGAACACGGCGACCGGAAGCATCAACCCCTGCATCCTATGCCCTTTCTCGCCGGAGGACAACCGCGTCGGCTGCCGCAACCGCGCTGGCAACCGCGCTTTCGATGGTAGCGGGTAGGCCGGTTGCCACCCAATCCCCGGCCAGGAACAGGTTTTTGATCTTCGTCTGGGTAGCCGGGCGCCGGCGTTCGAAGCACGGTGTGAGCGATGGTGTAGCCCGCTTCTCCCGAATGACGATGACATGCCTGAGCCGGATTCCGCGAAGGGCTGGAAACGCACGAAAAAGTTCGTTCAGCACAGCATCTTCCAGTCGGCGGTCCGAGAAGGAGATTTCCTCGTGCGCTGCGCTAATAACGACGCTCGCGATGTACCGGTGCCCGCTCGTTTGCGCCATCGGATTAGCCCACAAGTTTTGCCGGTCGAACACCCATTGCGCGTGGCCGCCGAGCAAACCGACAAAGGGAGGCAGTCCCAGTGGTTGGTCGAACCAAAGGTGGAGGGACACAATGGGTGAGTAGGGAGCCTCTGGGATGTCTACGCCGTGTTCTAGCAACAGCCGTCGGCCGTGGTCGGGCGGAACTGCGCAAATCACTTGAGCCGCAGGGAGCATGGTTCCGTCGCGGAGCTGAACGGCATAGACTCGTTCCTCCTGACACAACAGCCGCTGCACGATGGCCCCAGTCCGTATCACCCCGCCGTGGCCTTCGATGAACGCGCGCGCGTCGTCCACGTAAAGCTGGCTCAGAGGTACGCGAGGGAAAACAAATTGTGCATCTTGTTGGGAACCGAAAAAGGCACGGGCGACAACTTCCGCGAAGGGTGCTGCCGCAGCACGGCTCGGCCACTCATTGAGGGTAGCGACGGCGATGGGATACCAAAGTCGTTGGCGGGTGAGCGACTGTTGTCCGCACAGGCACAAAAGATCCTCGATGGTGATCCGCTGAAGCAATGGATCGCGGCGCTGCCGCAGGAGGTAAATCCGAACGCCTCCGAGTAAGGCTTCGAATCGCATACGTCGGGGCAAGAGGCCAAAGCGAGCGATCCCATGGGCAACGTGGAGCGGACTGGGTCCACCCCCCGCACACAAGGTGGCGCGCTCACCCGAAGCCAGGTCGACGTAAGGCACCCGGAGGCGATCCTGCCAAACGAGTTTCTTCGAAGCGCCGATGCGCTCGAGGAAGTTGAGCGTATGGTGGTAGCAACCCATCATGGCGTGTTGGCCGTTATCGACCTCGTCGCCTGTCGTTGGTTCGCGAAACGAAGCCGCCCGTCCACCCAAACGCTGGCGGGCCTCGAGGACGAGCACGCGTTGGCCGCGGTGGCTAAGCTCCACCGCTGCGGCAAGTCCAGCGATGCCGCCGCCAATGATCACAGTGGGCGCATCGTGTTGCGAAGAGATTCGGGAGAGAGCAGAGGGTGGCATGCCTTCGGCCTAAACGGGCCGCTGCAACTGCGAACGACCCCAAGCAGCAAGTGCCAGCGAAACCTTTTGGTAGCGTGGTAAGGTAACCCGCTGGCGGAAGACGTCGAAGTTTTGCGCCTCGATGCGGGCAAGGAGCCGCTGGTAAATGAGACGCATGGCTTCGGCCGGAGCCAGAGACCGCCTGTCTTCAGGAGCCAGCGCTGCGCGTGCGCGCAGGTAAAAGGCCCGTGCACGACCACACTCGAAAGCGAGCAACGCCGCTAGACGCGGAGAGTAATGCGCTTGCAGGAAGTCGCGCTCCGAGCAATCAAACTGCTCGAAATCGGAGCGCGGAATATACACCCGGCCGCGTTCGGCATCCTCCCGGACATCACGGAGGATGTTGGTGAGTTGAAAAGCGATGCCCAAGTCGACGGCATACTGCTTCGCAGAGGGAGACCGATAGCCGAAAATTTCGATGCATAATAGGCCAACGGTGCTCGCCACACGGTAGCAGTAAGAGCGGAGTTCCTCCCAAGTGTGGTAAACACGCGGCTGTAGATCCGTTTCGATACCATCGATGAGATCACGGAAATGCTGCTCTGCGAGTGGGAAGCGGCGCACGGTGTCGGCAAGGGCTCGGCTAATGGGATGTCGAGGTGTGCCGTGGAATACGGCCGCCACCTCTTCGCGCCATTGTTGAATGGCAGTTGCTGGTGACCAATCGGGGTTTTGCCGATCTGTTACGTCGTCCACGAATCGGCAAAAGGCGTACACCGCACACAGGGAACGCCTTCGCTCTGGCGGCAGCAATCGAAAGGCGTAGTAGAAGTTGCTGGAACTCCGTCTCGTTACCTCCTCGCAATACGCATAGTCCCGTTCCAAAGTCTCGCGGGAACGATCGTGATGAACGAACACCGTGCCAGCCGTGGTTGGCTTTGCCAGATGTAAGAGCAATCGCGCTTTATCCCAGCGGGATAAAGCGGGGCGTCTGTGGAGGACCTGGTAGTCCAGCTCTTCGATGCGTCGGAGGATCGCAAGCCCACCGTGCGCAAACAAACGAACCTCACGGGCGAGTTCGGAGCTCACGCACTGTGCCAATTCGAGGCCGCTTTCTAGAAAAGAGCGGGCTCGCGCAACTTCGTATTCGAGCAGCGCACGAAACTGCGCAGGATCAGCTTTCTGCTCGAGAATGGCAGTGAGCGACAGGTCGAATCGCTCTAAGTCCTCGATTGGCAGGTACACCCTCCCTTTCTGGGCATCGACGGAGACGTCTTGCCAAAAATTGGCAAGTTGAAGTCCGGTGCAAATACGGTCGGCGAGCCCTTGCCGGTACGAGTCGCGGTACCCGAACAAATGCAAGACGAGGTGACCGACCGGGTTTGCGGATCGCGAGCAGTATTCGAGCACATCAGCAAACGTGGCAAACGGACGAAAATTCACATCGTACCGAAAAGCCTGCAGCAGGGCCTTGAACGGTTCGATCGGAAGGCAGAAGCGCTGGGCAGTATCAGCCAAGGCAAGGAACAATGGCGATTCGGGGTGACCGGCGAAGGAAGCTTCCAGTAAAGCCTCCCAACGGTCCAAGGCAGCGAGGCGCTCTTGTGGACTTTGCGTGCCCTCGTCAGCGAGATCGTCAGCCACTCGGGCGAAGGCATAAATGACGGCAATGGCGTCGCGCAGGTGACGGGGAAGAAGCAACGATCCCAGGGGAAAATTCTCGTAATGCGAACGCGCGATGTGCCAGCAATGTCGGTAGGCAGCTCGAAGATCCGCCGTACTGCTCACTGGCGTACCTCCGAATGATGGTGCGGTGCGGTTTTTGGTGAAGCGGCGCCGCGGCTACGCACTTCCTGCAAGCGCTGCCGTACCTGCCCGAGAGCCATGAGCGGGAAGTAGATACGGTAGCCGTCGTAGCGGAGGTAAAAATGCCGAGGAAAGCCGGTGCCGGTCCACAGGCGCTCACTCCAGGATCCGTCGTCATTTTGCGTTCGTAAAAGAAACCGCACTCCCCGCAAAAGCTCCGGGCTAAGGTCGTTCTCCCCGGCAAGTAGTCCCAGGATTGCCCAGGCCGTCTGCGACGCAGTGGATTCTCCATGCCCAGCTAACGATTCGTCATCGTATGAGGCCAAAGTTTCACCCCAGCCGCCGTCGGGGTTTTGGTGATGTTTGAGCCAAGCCACAGCTCGTCGCACGTGGGGAGCACGCAGGTCGTCGCCGATGGCCCTGAGCCCCGCAAGGACCGACCATGTGCCGTAGATAAAATTGGCCCCCCAGCGTCCCCACCAGGCACCGTTGGGCCGCTGGGTTCGAAGTAAGAAACGGTGAGCTTTGCGCGCTCGCGTACTTTGGAGGTCGTACCCATAAGAACCCATGAGTTCGAGCAGCCGGCCTGTAAGGTCTTCGGTAGGTGGGTCGATCATTGCTTCCATATCGGCAAACGGAATTTGGTTGAGAAACTCGGCGTCGTTGTTGGTGTCGAACGCAGCCCAACCACCGTTGCGGCTTTGCATTCCCAAGGCCCATTCCAGGCCGTACGCGATGGCTCGTTGTTTGGCGCGGGGGTCTTTCGTGGCAATTCGCTGAAGCTGCATGAGGATAACCGCCGTATCGTCCACGTCAGGGTACCAGTCGTTGGCGAACTCGAAGGCCCAACCTCCCGGGTCGAGGTTGGGGTTGTACACGCTCCAGTCTCCCCGGCGGAAAATTTGATTTTGGATGAGCCAGGTTGCCGCGCGATTGAGGGCGGGATGGTCGGGTTGCAAGCCGGAGTCCAGAAGCGCTTTTGCGGCTAGCGCCGTATCCCAGGTAGGGGATACACAGGGCTGCATCATGAGAGCATCGCCGTCGGCAACGAGGAAGTCTTCGACCGCTTGGATGCCTTTTTCGATGACAGGATGGTCGTCTGGGTAACCAAGTGCTTTCAGCGCCATGACGCAGTTCAGCATAGGTGGTTGGATGCCGCCCCAACCCCCGTTGCGGTCTTGGCGCTCCAGAATCCATTGTTCCGCTCGCTTCAAGGCACGGGCTCGAAACGGATTCCACCGCACGTGACGACCGAGGAATTTTAGGGTGTAATCGAGGGCGAGGAAAAAGTTCCGCCAACTGAGAAGGTTTTTACTTCGAGGGAAGGCGACCGTTTGCGGAGATGGCGGCTCGAGCCACAACTCTGCCAATCCGAGCTCGGGACTCAACGGAATGTTCGGTTGGAGGGCCATGAGGATCGTCAAGGGCACCACGGTTTCTCGGGCCCAGCTCGAGAGTGCGTAGATGTTGATGGGAAACCACGGTGGGAGAAGAATTAACTCCACGGGCATCGAGGGGAGCCCGTACCAAGGAAACTGCCCAAAATAGGCGAGAAAACAGCGAGTGAACACGCCGGCCCGAGCAAGCCCCCCATGAGCGCGAATAAATTCTTCGGCTTTTTTCAGGCGTTGGTCAGCTGGTGAAAAGCCGCATAACTTGAGGGCAAAGTACGCTTCGATGGTCAAACTCGGGTGCCCTGGACCGCCAGGATACAGCGACCACGAACCGTCGTCGTTCTGCGTGCCGAGCATGTGGTCGACAATCCGCGCTTCCTGGCGCGCCGCTTGCCGCCGCAGGAAGCGGTTGAAGAAGATGTATTCGGCGTCCATCGTGACGTTGGCTTCCAAGGGAAAGTGCCAATACCCGCCGGCGTGCTGTACCCGAAGCAGGTAACGCTGCGTCCGGCGAATGGCTTCGTCCAAGCCGTGTTCGATTTCGCCGGTCGTATCGAGAGAAACACTATGGGGTGGGATTACCGTGTGTTGCATGTCGTTCATCCGAACCTCCTCGGCGAGGGGGCCAATCTACCGGCCAACAGATCCAACCCCCTCGAGTGAAGTACTGTAGAAGGCGCTCACGGTCTTCCGGGCACAAACACACAATGGCACCGCCCCCTCCACCACCGGTGAGCTTGGCCCCCCAGGCCCCGTGGCTCCGAGCTTCCTCCACCAGATCGTCCAGCTCCGGAGTGGAAACGCCCAGCCAGGACAAGATGGAGTGGTTTTCGTTCATGCTTCGGGCGAGCACGTGCCAGTTGCCCTCTGCGAGTGCGTGCGTGGCATCATCCACGAGCGTTCCGATGCGAGCGAAGGCTTCCTCGACGGCTTTGGGATCTTGTGTGTGGCGCCGCCGTACCTGTTCGACAACCGTGCGGGTTGATCGCGGTTGCCGACCGAGCACGATCAAGAGAGGAATAGGGCTTCTGGACTCGAGAAAAGTCAGTGGGCCACTACGCACGAAACGGAGCAGAGTGGCGTGGGCCACGGTGCTGTTGTCGATTCCTGAAGGTTGACCGTGAAACCGGCATTCGAGAACGTAGGCGGAGTCGCTCACCTCGCGGTCGGTCAGCGAGAGTTGGTGATACGCCGCCAGCGCACGGATCAGCGCGACGCTAAGCGCAGCGGAGCTGCCGAGGCCCATGGCAGGCGGCAAGGTGGAGGAAATACTGACCTCGAGGTGGTCGACGCGGCACCCCAAGACTCGGCCGGCAGTGTGTAAAAGCTCGTCCAGCGTCACTGGATTGCTTGGGTTCGACGGCTCCGGGACAGTTTGCGGGGGCCGGGGGCCATGGGTGGAAAAGACCGTTGCGGTGATGCCCCGATTGACCGGCAAGGCAATGGCGGGCCAGCCGTAAACTACGGCATGCTCGCCAAGCAAAATCACTTTGCCGGGTGCGTGCCCGGTGCCGGTCTGCAGTTGGTGCAAAGCGACCTCCTTCAGGCAGCGTCCTTCCGCGAAGCGACAATTTCCCGGGCCTTGCTCAGTTTGATCTCTCCGCTGGCGATGAGCTCCTCGACGACTTGATCGACGATGTCCTCGGTTGCGCCAGCAGCCAAAGCGAGCCCCCGTGCGTGCAAAGCCATGTGGCCGCGCTGGATGCCGTCGGTAGCCAGCGCACGCACTGCAGCGAAGTTCTGTGCCAACCCTACGGCTGCCATGACTGCTGCCAGGTCGCGTGCGGAGCGTGCCCTCAGCAACCGCAGGCCGAAATTTGCTCGCGGGTTGCATTCCAGGTTCCCGCCAACAATGCCTACGGCAAGCGGCAGCTCGATCGAGCCGATTAAGGCCCCATTGTGCACCCGCCACTCGCTCAGCGGGCGGTACTGTCCGTCGCGAGCTGCGTAGGCGTGCGCACCTGCTTCGATACCCCGCCAATCCTGCCCGGTGGCCAATGCAACGGCATCGATGCCGTTCATAATCCCCTTGTTGTGGGTGGCGGCGCGGTAAGGGTCGGCATAAGCAAAGGCCCACGCCTCTTCGATGCGACGGGCGACTTGCTCGCCGGTAAATTGCTCCGTGGCCAGAACCGGGAACGGAATGCGTGCAGTAGCACGTGCCAAACGCTGATCGGCGAGATTCGACAAAATCTTCAGGCGCGCCTCTCCGCCGCTGATCTCTTCCAGCAAAGGAGCGACCGCCTCGGCAATCCCGTTGATGGCGTTGGCGCCCATGGCGTCGCCGACATCCACGAGAATGTGCACCACCAGCATGGGGCCACACGGGGTTTCGGGCAACGGGCGAAGCTCGATTTTCCTTGCGCCACCTCCTCGCTTCAGCATGTTCGGATGGACCGAATTGGCAAGCGCTAAAATGCGTCCCGTATTTTTCAGGATCCTTTGGCTGGCGCCTTCGAGGTCTTCGATGCCGACAAGTTGGATTTGTCCGATCATGATCGAGGGATCGGCTTCGGCAAAGAACCCGCCAGCTTCTCGCACCAGGCGTGCAGCAAAGCTGGCCGCGGCAACGACCGATGGTTCCTCGATCGCCATGGGCACCAATCGCTCGCGGCCATTAATCAAGAAATTGAGCCCAACGCCGAGCGGCAAACCGAGAACACCAATGGCGTTCTCGATCATATGGTCCGCGACCTCGAAGGGCAGAGGCGTTGGATTGAGCAGCTCTGCGACTTCGGTTTCGTCGAGACCTCCCATGCGGGCAAGGGTGACCAATCGATCTTTCCGGGGCAGCCGGTAAAAACCCTCGATGCGCGAACTGATGCTATTGCTCTGCACGAGTTCAGTTCCTCCTTTCCCTTTGAGTGAGTGCTTCGAGCCAGGCCTGCAGGCGCGGGCCCACGACCAGCGGCTGCTTTCGCAGTTCCTCCAAGGAAGCAGATCCCGTGAGCAAAAGTGCCGTTCTCAGGGCACTCTCGCACTGTGACAAGAAGGCGTCCGCTTCAGCGACCCCGCCCGCGCTGTATGCCTTGAGCACGGGCAAAGCCATGCCGCACAGTTCCGCCCCGAGTGCGAGCGCTTTGGCGGCGTCCAACCCGTTGCGCAGGCCGCCACTGGCAATGCGAGGAATCGATGTGCCCCGCAAGGCGAGTAGGGCTGCCGCTGTCGGGATACCCCACGAGGCGAACTGAGCGCCTAACGTGGCGGCCTCTCCTGCATTGCGTAGACCTTCGATGCGAACCCATGACGTGCCACCCGCACCGGAAATGTCGATGTATCGTGCGCCCAAGTCGTACAGTCTCCGTGCGATGGTTGGAGAGATCCCGCAACCGGTTTCCTTGACAATGACTGGAACTCCGAGCTCTGAAACCAGGCGCTGAATCGTTGCGTACCCGTGGCGGAAGTCGCGATCACCTTCGGGCTGAATGAGTTCTTGTGCGGGGTTCAAATGGACACACAAGGCATCTGCCCCCACGGCTTCGACCAGTTCTCGCAACGCGCTGGAGGGAGTTTGTGCGGCTTGGGTGATTCCGATGTTGGCGAGAATGACCGTGCTTGGGGCGAATTTGCGTACCTGGTAGGTCCAGGCTAGGTCCCGGTTGCGGTGCATGGCCCGCTGACTTCCAAGGCCGAACGCAATCCGCCGCTGTTCTGCAATCGAGGCCAGGTCGCGATTGATGGCATAGGCCTCGGGGGCCCCGCCGGTCATGCCCGTAATGAGAAAGGGAGCAGCCAACGTCTTCCCGAGAAACTCCGCGGTCAGAGTGATTTCCTCCAGGGCCAGCTCCGGCAAGGCGTTGTGCACGAAATCGATTTCTTCCAGCAAAGTGGTTTTTCCGGGGTGCTCCACTTCTGCCTTCTCGCACAGCTCGAGGTGGGCGCGTTTGCGCTGCTCGACGGGATCGACTGCAGGGTGAGAAGTTTTTTTAACCCTGCTCACATCGCACCCCCTGAGTTTCGGGTTTGAGATCCAAGGGCAAAAATCCCGACGCATGCCAAGCTTGAAGAAGCTGTTGTTTTTTCGCCTCGGAGCAAACAGCGATGGCGCAGTCGCCACCGCCCGCCCCTGAGGGTTTCGCGGTAACGCCCTGCCCGTGGGCTACCGCGAGCAAGGTCTTCAGGTTCGGGGTGAGATAGGGGAGGCCCAGTTTCTCGGCGAATGTCGGCAGAACTTGCGCACCTTGGGACCATCTGCCCTCCACTTCACGGGAGGCTTGCAGCGCTGAGGCTAAAGCAGCCACGGCTTGCGTGCTGCATTGGAGAAACCGGGCATGGATCGCGGGTTTCAGCCGCTTGGCGCGTTCGTATGCTTCGATAAGCGTCGTGGTCGACGCTGCTTGGCCGGAGTAGCAGGCCAAGAGGCACATGCCTTGAGGCCACTCGAGTGGGGTAACCGGCTGCTCGCTTGTTGCCGGCTCAAAAAGAATGACTCCACCAAAAACACTTGCGGCGATGTCTCCTCCGCTACCCATGCCTTTTTGGACAAGGCGATGGGCCGCACGCGCTCGCTGGTACACGAGTTCGCGCAGCTCCTCAGTGGCCCCCGGGCCGTAGCACCATTCGATGAGCGCGGCGACGATTGCGCTCACCAGAGCGGCGCTGCCGCCAAGTCCGAGTTTCTGCGTCGGTCCAAGGAATTGAGAGAACTGAAGCTCAAATTCGATACCGGGGGGAAGACGCAAGCGTTCCTCCGACGAAAGGGCCGAGATGCATGCGGCCACGAAATCGACCACGCCGCGGTTTTGGCCTGGGGTGCACTCGCCGTAGCCGAGATGGACGCAAATCCCCAACTGCGGCGCCGTGACGTCGATTCCTTGGCCAAAGGGGTTCCGTTTGGCGCGGACGCGCACCCCCGGTTCTACGGCTGCAATGATTGCTGGGCAGCCATCCAGTACGGCATACTCACCAAGCAGGAAAAGCTTTCCAGGGGCTCGAACGTGAAGCGTTTCCATTACGTGCTCGCCTCGACCAAGTGCGCGCCGCTCCCGGGATGACAAACGAACACCTCTTGTACTCCCTGAGTTGCAGCCAACGCGGCCTGCACCGTTGCCTGGTTCTGTGCGTGGCATAACACCTTGACTTGCGGCCCGGCGTCGATGGTGAAGTACGCAGGGACGCCCTCGGCGCGGAGCTGCCAAACGGTCTCGAGTACCGCCAGCGTTGCTGGTCGCCAGTACACAAGTGGTGGGTCGCCGGTAAACGCTACCGCGTGCATTTTAAGGCAGTTCCGCTCTGCCACGGTACCAAGGCGTTCAAGATCCCCGGCGCGAATTGCCTCGCGCGCTGCTTGTAAATCCTCTTCTTGAGACGAAACCCATGCTGGGAAGAACGGCGAGGCTTCTGACCGCCCCATGCCTAATCGAGAACCCGTTGGCTTTGGCCGTGTGTCGGTGACCGCCACAGCCACCCGCACCGGCCAGTCCCGGGGACTAACCAAGGGAACCGCAAATGAGTCGGTGCCGTCGGACCGTTCTCCACGCTTCCACTCGACGAAACCGCCCCAAAGAGAGCGACAAGCAGAGCCTGAACCCTGACGGGCTATCGTACCCAGATGCTCTTTCGAGAGGTCGAGGTCATAGAAGGCCGCTAGGGCGACCGTGAGTGCTGCAAACGTGGAAGCCGATGAGGCTAGACCCGCTGCTACGGGGAAGTTGCTGGTTGCCCGGATGGCCAGGGGTTCTTTTCTATCCGCGAGCCCGCGGAAGAGGTCGAGAAACCTTCGTAGGTCTTCAAGGGGGGGGCCTTCGACGAGTCGGCCGTTGGACCAATATTCGTCTTGGCTTCCCGAAGTTGGCTGAACCGTCACTTCCGTGTGGAGCGCCCCAAGGGTGAGAGAAATGCTGCCGACGCTGGGCAAGTTCAAAGGCCAGTTGCGTTTGCCCCAGTACTTGACGAGGGCGACGTTAGGGTGAGCCCGTGCCCGCACGATGCGGTCACGCGTCTCTTGAGCCGCCTTCCGAGGTACCGCTGCCGCCCGATGCACGCGCCTTAAGCTCCTCTGCCAAACCGCCAGTTATAAACCGACATCTATAAACCAATGAGTATAAACCTATCGGTCAGCACTTACCCCCAGCCGTAAGAGGAATCAAGGTCCCTCGCCGGCGGAACTGAGAGGGGCGTGGGCGAAGGGACGGCCGGATGGTGGGCTTGGAGTCGGAAGGTTCTGTCGTTCGCCAGCTCAGCAAGCCAGTGGTCGCTGCCTCGCTATTATTAAAGGTGACTAAAGGTGGCGGCTTGAAAGGGGGCTCACTGCTGAGGTGGCTTGAGGCGGGTAGCTTTGGGGTGGCAAGCGGTGAAGTTCTGAGGTTGTCAGGGGCAGGTCATCACGGAATTGGGTTGGACGTCAGACGAGGCAAGGAGTGCCTGGTTGGTGTTACGCCGTGCTAGATTTCGAGGGCCGCACCTTCACCGCCGTGGTTGTGCGCAAGGGGTAGAGATGACAGGTTCCGGCCGTTCCGTCGAGTTTTACCACGATTGCTGGAAACCCTCCGCTGCTCCCGCGCGTAGAAGGCGTGCGTAGATCACGAGACGCGGAAGCCCGGTCGCGCCGGCAGCTCCCGCGCGTACAGAGGCGTGCGGGTGCGGCGCAGTGCTCCTGGTTTCTGCAAGCGCCGGTAGGGCTTGGACTCGAAAGAGCCAGTGAAACTCAGCGTAGGTGGTATCGCACGGGCATCAAGGCCAAAACGTTTGGATGGGAGTTGCGTTGCGTTGGTGGAAGCGGGATTGGGGGTGTGGGTTGCCAGCGCTCGAGCAGCGACTGCCAAAAGGGGCGTGGGCGGGGGTAGTGGGCAATGGGTACTGGGTCCTGCGGGTCAAAGCCACCCAGAAGCTTGGCAGCGTCCAGCGCCTGTTCCAACCCGCCCAACCCATCCACAAGCCCACGTTCGAGAGCAGCCTTGCCGCCCCATACACGGCCGCGGGCGGAGGTTTTGACTTCTTCCCACTCGAGTTGACGTGCGCTTCGAACGATTTCCAAGAAACGCTGATAAAAACCTTGTGCGTGCTGTTCGAGCAGGGTCCGCTCTTGTGGCGTGAGTGGAAGAACGTCCGAGGTGAGCCCAGGGTGCTTCCCTCGCGCGACGCGGTCTTTATCGATTCCCAGCCATTCGTAGAGCCCTCGCAGGACGAACTTTCCACTCAGTACGCCGATGGATCCGACCATGCTCGCCGCTTCTGCGAGAAGGGGCTTGCCCACGAGCGCCACGTAGTAACCGCCCGAGGCCGCAACATCGCCGCAAGAAGTCACTACCGGCTTGCGTTCTGCTACGCGAGAAAGTGCGTGCCAGAGGCGGTCAGAGATAAATGCCGAGCCCCCAGGGCTGACCACCCGTACGACGACTGCTCGCACACTGGCGGTCTCTTTGATCTGTTCGAGGTCGCGCAGCAGCGACGCCCCGCGTGGGTGCGGAGTAGCGCCGTCGAACAGTGGCCCCGAGACGTGAACCAAGGCAATGTGCTGCCCGCGGTAACGCCACCAAAGGCGTTGCAGTTCGAGTGCTCGCCGATGACAGTAGGCGTGGAAGTCGATGGCCTGGGTGTGTGGCAAGTTCAATTGTTCGAGAACCTTGGCCTCGGCTGTGGCAGGATCCTCGAGCGCATCCACGAGTTTGCGTTCGGCGGCAGTTGGTGCATCGTACGGTCCTCCTTCGATAACTTTCGTGGCGTATTCCGCGTCCCACCCGCGCCCAGTGGCTACAGCCTCGGCCGCTGCGCGGAGGACGGCGTCGACCAGAGCTTCCGTGGCCTCGCGGTGTGCCGGGGACATTTCGGTGGCCGTGAACACCTCCGCAGCACTTTTGTACTCACCCACCTGCACAATTTCGGGTTGTATTCCAAGTTTCGCGAGCGCCCGCGCGAAAAACCACACCTCCGCGGTGAGTCCCATGAGCGCGAGTGAGCCCGCGGGAGAGAGGAAGATCTCATCCGCAGCGCTGGCTAGCACATACTCAGGCGTGCTGGCCTGCCCGAGTGCCACGTACACGCGTTTACCCGCTCTTCGCAGGGCCAAGAGGCTTCGATGAAGCTCTTGAGTTTGCGCCCACCCTAACACGGCCTGATCGCAGTGAACGAACACCGCCCGGATACGGTCGTCGTCGCGCGCCCAACGTAAGGTGATGACCAACTCGGCGAACGTCCGGGGGTGGCGCATGCTCCAAATCCCTGCCGGCGATGTTTCGCTGAGTTCTCCCCGCAGTGTGACGCGCAAAAGGGCAAATGGGCGCTTTTTTCCTAAAACCCAGCGCAGCGCTTCCGCAAGATAATGGAGCGCCAGCCGGACTCCCAACCACAGCCGCCAAAGCATGGCGGCCGTTTAGCAAATGTTTGGCGCCGTCACGATAAAAAATTGCTCGATAGCGTGCCCGCCATTACGGCGTGGACTTACGCAGCCCGGAGAACCGCAGCGCGTAATCACACAGCGTTGGGTCCTTCCGGAAAAAATGGTGTAGCCTGCCCCGCGAACAATCATCGAGCGGTGCTGGGTCGGCGGAGCGAAGGCCTGTTCACCGTGCCGCCTCGCCCATGCGCTTGGCGAGTTGGGCCTCTTTCCACGCAAACAAGCCCTTACGTACGTACTCAGGATTGAGCTCTAACTGCTCGCATGCGTTTTCGAAAGAAAAGGGCCACGTTCGGTCAGTCGACGAAATCCACTGTTCGGCTTCCAAGAAAAGCTGGCGTTTTTTCCGCTCGCGCGCGAACAGGTTTTTCTGGAAGCATTCGACTGCATCCTGCAGCATCGCGGCCAGCAGGCGTCGCTCTGGCTCGTGCTCCACGCGCCGTTTCAAGGCTGCGAAAAATTGCGAGGGCAGCAGCGCGTTTGGCTGTAACAGGTACGTGAAACTCTCGTGTTGGCTGTGTGCTTGCGGCATCGAATTGCCTCCTCTGACTCGAAACGCTCCCTTTCAACCAGAGCCTTTGACAAGGCCCATAGAGTTTCTCGCACCGGTTGAGTTCCGCCGCCCTGTGAGGGCGAACGCTGGCTGGGAAACAGTCCCAGCCGGGGCTTGGCCGTTCGTGGAAAGCCGACGAACGAGATGATTGCCAAAAACGTGCGGCAGGACGATTCGTCCATCCATACGAACCCCGAAGGGCACTCACACCGCGAACGATGCCCCGCAGCCGCAGGTACGCTTCACGTTCGGATTGCGTAAGGTGAAACCCGCATTGATCAAACCGTCGTTGTAATCGAGCTCGGTTCCGTTGAGATAAAGGAAGCTCTTCCGATCCACGATCACCCGCGCGTTTTCGTTGCCAAATACCTTGTCGCCGTTGCGTTCCGTGTCGAGGTCCATCTTGTACTGCAACCCAGAACAACCGCCGCCGACAACCTTTATCCGCAGACCCAGCGCGGGATTGCCGGCCTCGCGTACGAGCTCTTCGATCCGCTCTGCGGCGCGTTGCGAAATCGTGATAGCCATACTGCTCGCTCCTCGGTTGGTCAGGGAAGCTCCATTTCCACCGGTGACCCTTAGTGTTCCCTCCTGCATGCCCGCAAGGGCTCTCAGGGGCATGGGTTGGTCAACGGCCTGCGACACCTAAGAACCGCGGGACTTGGTTCGGCTCCGTGCGGCGTAAGCTGGCGAGAGCGCACGTAGCCGCTTGACCTCTGCCACCACGCGGTCAATGGCGTAGTCCACTTCCTCCTCGGTGTTGAACCGCCCGAGCCCGAATCGAATCGATGACTGAGCGGTGTCTTCGTCAACTCCGATTGCGCGCAACACGTGGGACGTTTCCAAGGTGGCCGAAGTGCAAGCGGCGCCAGAGGAGACCGCCACGTCCGTCAGGGCCATTAGAAGCGACTCGCCTTCAACGTCCAAGAAGCTCACATTGAGGTTACCCGGCAGCCGGCGGGTGGGATGGCCGTGCAATACGACGTCGTCCAACTCCCGGATCAAGCCTTCGTAAAGTCGGTCCCGCAACGACTGCAAACGCAGCGCTTCGCTCTCTCTTTCTTCGCTAGCAATCTTGCACGCCTCTCCGAGACCAACAATTCCTGGCACGTTCAAAGTGCCGGAGCGCAACCCCCGTTCGTGCCCGCCTCCATGAATCTGCGGTACCAACCGCACCCGTTGCTTCTTGCTGCGCACGTACAGGGCACCAGCGCCTTTCGGCCCATAAATTTTGTGGGCACTCAAGGAGAGAAGGTCGATCCCCAGCGCCTCGACGTCGACGGCAATCTTGCCCACGCTCTGCGTTGCATCGGTATGAAACAGCACCCCTGCGCCTTTGACGATGCGCGCGATTTCCGCAAGCTCGTGAATCGTACCAATCTCATTATTGGCGTGCATCACGGAAACCAGCACGGTGCGCGGCGTAAGTACACGTCGCACGTCGTCGGGATCGATACTCCCGTATCGATCGACCCGCAAATACGTCACCTCGGCTTTACCAGTGCGCTCCAAATACCGGCAAACGTCCAAGACCGATTTGTGCTCCGTGGCCACCGTTACGATGTGGTTTCCACGCTCGGCGTAGAACTCGAGTGCGCCTTTCAGCGCCAAGTTGTTTGCCTCGGTAGCTCCGCTGGTGAAAACGATTTCACTCGGTTGAGCATTGAGGAGTCGTGCTACCTGGGCCCGTGCTTGCTCGACGGCGTCGGCGGCTTCCCACCCGTACGCATGATGGCGGCTAGCAGCATTGCCGAACTTTTCTGTGAAGTACGGGAGCATGGCTTCCAGAACGCGTCGATCCACGGGGGTGGTTGCATGGTGATCCAGGTAGACACGACGTCGCACTTGCATGATCGCCTCCATGTTTTCCGGTCCCTTCGAGTCGCCCTCCCGAGCGCGTTCCACACACCTTAGCGCCGGAGCGCACTCTCCGACAAAGGCTGCTGGTGACGGTCAGCTTCGCTCGTCAGGCCTCGGCAGTAAGCGTCGTAAGTAACGTGCCGTGTACGACCCGTCGACCCGAGCGACTTCTTCCGGTGTCCCCTGGGCCACGATCCGCCCGCCGGCTTCTCCACCTTCAGGCCCAAGGTCGATGACATAATCAGCGACTTTGACGACCTCGAGATTGTGTTCGATGATCACCACCGTGTTTCCTGCGTCCGCAAGGCGATGCAACACCTCGATGAGGCGCCGCACGTCTTCGAAGTGTAAACCGGTGGTGGGTTCATCCAGGATGTACAGCGTTTTTCCCGTGCTTCTGCGGGCGAGCTCCTTAGCCAGTTTGAGGCGCTGGGCTTCTCCACCAGACAAAGTCGGTGCGGGCTGGCCTAAGCCAAGATAGCCGAGGCCGACGTCGAACAAGACCCGCAACTTATGTTGGATGTGCGGTACCGCAGCGAAGAAATCAAGCGCCTCGACCACGGTTAAGTTCAGAACATCAGCGACGTTTTTTCCTTTGTATCGGACTTCCAGTGTCTCGCGCTCGTAACGCTTACCCCTGCACACGTCACAGGTCACGAACACATCGGGCAAAAAATGCATCGAAACGCGTAGGAGCCCCTCGCCTCGGCAAGCCTCACACCGCCCCCCGGCGACGTTAAAGGAGAAGCGTCCGGCACCGAACCCGCGGGCGCGGGCGTCTGGCAGTTGCGCGAACCACTCGCGGATGTCGTCGAAAACCCCAGTGTACGTGGCTGGATTGGAGCGGGGCGTCTTCCCGATCGGCGTTTGGTCGATTTGAATGACTTTGTCCAAGAATTGCCATCCGGAGAGCTCACGGAACGGACCTTCTGGCTGGCGCCCCTCGTTCAGGCGGGCTGCCAGAGCGGGATACAACGTATCCAACACGAGCGAGCTCTTGCCGGCGCCCGATACCCCGGTGAAGCAGGTGATCGTACCGAGGGGAATGGTGACATCGATGCTTTTGAGATTGTGGAGCTTGGCCCCGAGTAGGCGAAGGTAGTTGCCGTTGCCTGGCCGCCTACGTTCGGGAACGGGGATCGTGCGCCTGTGCGACAGGTATTGACCGGTTAGTGATTCGGGATGGGAGCGAATTTCCTCCGGTGTGCCAACGGCAATAATTCGCCCCCCTTGCGTTCCCGCTCCAGGGCCCATGTCGATCACGTAGTCGGCAGCAGCAATCGTGTCGGGATCGTGCTCGACGACGATCACAGTGTTGCCGAGATCCCGGAGACGGTGCAGCATGGCCAGTAGCCGCTCGTTGTCCCGCTGGTGCAAGCCGATGGAAGGCTCGTCCAGAATGTAGAGCACACCGCTTAGCCCTGCCCCAAGCTGACCGGCCAAGCGGATCCTTTGGGCTTCCCCTCCCGAAAGAGTGTCGGCCTTGCGCGACAGCGAGAGATAGCCCACCCCAACCTCGACGAGGAATCGCAGACGAGCCAAGAGTTCAGCCAAAATTGGCTTGGCCACAGATCGCTCGAATTCCCCAAGCTCGAGCCGGGCCAGAAAGCTGCAGCACTCGGGGATGGACAGGGCGCAGAGTTCGGCAATCGTTCGTCCTGCCAGCCGCACGGCAAGGGCCTCGGGACGAAGGCGCTGACCTTGGCAAGCAGGGCACTCTTGCGCTCGTTGGTACTTTTCGAGAAGCAAATGTTGGCGCTTGTTGCCCGAACGAGAGAGCCGGCGCTCGAGCATGGGGATGAGCCCGGCATAGCGAAGCGAGGCAAAGCCACCTTTGCCCTCGGCATCATCGGCGGACGAGCTCGAAATCCTCGCTCCGTAAAGAATTACTTGTCTTGCCTGCTCCGGCAACCGCTCCCACGGCGTGGCCAAGGAAAAATCGAGGATGCGTGCGAGCTGCTGCAGCAGCGTGCCCAGTCGGGTGCGGGGGTCGATACGACCCCAGAGGCTCACGGCGCCGTCCAGCACGGATAAGGTAGGATCGGGAACCAGAAGCTCCGGATCGAAGCGCTTCACTTCGCCCAAGCCCTTGCATTCGGGACAGGCCCCATGAGGGCTATTGAAAGAAAAAAGCCTCGGCGTCACCTCGGGCAGAGAGAAACCGCAGTGCGGGCAGGCCGGGCGCTGACTAAAGGCCCAGGATTTTGTGGTCGTGGGCGCAGAGTCTTCAACTGCTTCCACGTATGCCCGGCCGTTGCCCCAACGAAACGCTAACTCGATGGAATCTGCCAAGCGCGAGCGCACTCCTTCGCGGATTACCACCCGGTCGACCACCACCTCGATCCTATGTGGCTTGTCGTGTCCTAGGGGAGGCAAGCGATCCAAGTCGTAAATCATCCCGTCGACTCGTACCCGCACAAACCCTGCCTTGCGAAGTTGGGCAAACTCTTGCTTGTAGTCTGGCTTCTGAGTGGCTCCGACGGGGGCCAGAACTTGCAGCTTCGTGCCCGTGGGTTGATGCATCAGTTCGTCCACTACTTCCTGAACAGACTGCGCTCGGATGGGAGTATGGCATGTAGGGCAGTGCGGAATTCCGATCCGAGCGAACAGTAAACGCAAATAATCGTAGATCTCCGTGACCGTGCCTACGGTGGAGCGTGGGTTCCTGCCCCAGGTCGCTTGCTCGATGGCAATGGCCGGGGACAGGCCCTCGATCGAATCGACGTCGGGCTTCTCCAGTTGCTCGAGAAATTGGCGGGCGTACGTCGAGAGCGACTCCACGTAACGCCGCTGGCCTTCGGCATAAAGAGTATCGAAGGCAAGGGAAGATTTGCCCGACCCAGAAACGCCGGTAATCACGACCAGCCGGTTGCGGGGAATGCTCACGTCAATGTTTTTCAAGTTGTGCTGACGTGCCCCACGAATGACAATGTGCGGTTCCATGATCGACCCGGAAACTTGCGAGGGGGAAGGTGCGCGTCAAGGTGAAGCGGCCCGCTGCAACCTGCTCCGGCGCCAAGGAGAAGAATCGCACTGCGGTTTCTTCGCCCGGCTTCTCTGTGCTAACTCGACCCCGCAAAGGAGGCGCGTGTGGGAAAGGTACACTTTGGCGTGACGTTGCCACAAATTAAGCGGAGCTGGCAAGAAACGCGGGCAGCAGCGGAAGTGTTCGATTCGCTGGGATTCGACTCGGTGTGGCTCAACGATCATTTGTTCGGCGTACCAATGCCGAACTTACCCATCTTAGAAGCGTGGACAACCCTTTCTGCGGTGGCCGCAGTGACACAGCGTGTGCGACTAGGAACGTTGGTTAGCCCGGTCGGATTTCGCAACCCTGCTTTGCTGGCAAAGATGGCCGCGACAGTAGACCAGATTTCGAATGGCCGCGTGATTGTCGGCCTAGGATGCGGTTGGTTCCAAATGGAATTCGAGGGCTATGGCTATCCGTTCCCCTCGTTGCGACGGCGCTTGGAGCAATTGGAAGAGGCTGCCGTGCTCATGAAGCGGCTTTGGACCGAGCCGCGAGTTTCGTTCGAAGGGCGACATTTCAATGCGCGCGACGCCTTTTGCGAGCCCAAACCTTTGCAGCAGCCGCATCCGCCGCTGCTCATTGGCGGGGGCGGAGAACGCGTTCTCCTTCACTTGGTTGCTGCCCATGCAGACATTTGGAACAACTTGGCGGTGAATCAGAACGAGCTGCCGCGAAAAGTCCAACTGCTGCGGGAGCACTGCGCCCGCGTGGGTCGCGAGTGGGAATCGTTGACCATTTCCCAACAGTGCTTGGTCGTCATTGGCTCGGATGAAGCGGATGCGGAAGCAAAGCTGCAAAAGGCGCAGGCAATTTATGGCGGCCATATGGGAACGCCGGGGCCGTTGACGTTGGCTGGGAGTCCGGAGCGGATTGTCGATCGCATCCAGGCGCATCTCGCACTCGGCTGCACGATGTTTGTCATGGAGTTTTTCGGGCGCGATACGCGCGAGCCCGCACGCTTGTTCGCAGAGCGGGTCATGCCCGCATTCTCCTAAAGGTGTGCCATGATGCTGCAGGACTCACCGAAAGTCTTTAGGTGGACCTTCGCCTGCCGTTGGAACCTCGTGCGTGCGGCGCGCGGACTCCTCGCGCTGGTGTTGGTTGGGACTGCACCGGGCTGCTTTTTTGTCCAGGCGGACTTCAACCCGTTCCGAACCCGCCCGGAGCCGCTGGTCGAGCGCAGGTTAGAGGGCCGGGGGAAAGATAAGGTCCTGCTGGTGGATGTGTCCCGGCTAATCGTGTCTGCAGAACGACCAGGCCTTTTTGGGGGCGCTGCGCCGAGCTTGTTGGCCCGCGTGCGGGAGGAGTTGAAGCGCGCTGCGGAGGACGAGCGGGTGCGCGCGGTGGTATTGCGGATCAATAGCCCGGGCGGAACGGTCACCGCGAGCGACACTTTGTACCATGAGATTCGAGAGTTCGGCAGCAGAACGGGCCGACCGATCGTGGCTCATTTGCTCGACGTGGGAACCTCTGGTGCCTATTACGTTGCGTTGGCCGCGGATGAGATCGTTGCCAGCCCCACTACGGTAACGGGCAGTATTGGGGTGCTGCTGGCTGGAGTGAACCTCAGCGGCTTGCTGGACAAGCTCGGGGTGAAGGACCAAACCTTGAAATCTGGCACTTTGAAAGATGCTGGCTCGCCGTTACGCCCGATGACGCCGGAGGATCGAGCAGTACTCGAGCGGATTTTGGTGTCCATGCACGAACGCTTCCTCCAAGTCGTGCGCGAGCGGCGCCCCGGGCTTCGGGCCGAAGCGTGGGATACCATTCGCGATGGCCGCGTCTTTTTTGCTGAAGAGGCACTCGCGCTGGGTCTGGTTGATCAGATCGGCTACTTGAACGACGCCATCGAGCGGGCAAAGCATCGAGCGAACGTCTCGGAGGCGACGGTAATTAGTTACCGGAGGCCGTCACAATACGCAGAGAACATTTATTCCACTCTGGCTGCGGCCGATTCCCCGCGCCTCCCCTGGTTCCACGCGCTCGCAGGCGAGTTGACGTTACTGTCCACGGGACCGCAGTTTTGGTACATTTGGGCTCCCGACGCGACTTTGTGGTCTTCCGGCGGAGCGAGTCCTTAGTTCTACATGGCGAATTCCGTTTGGATCGCTGCGGTTGCCGCCGCCACGGTGTACTTCGGCAGCATCGGGGAAGCAGATAACGACCTGTGGATGCATCTTTTCGTTGGTCGGTGGATTTGGGAGCGACAAGCGGTCCCCCGGTTGGATGAGTTCAGCTACACCGCAGCGGGGTCCCCCTGGGTCGATCATGAGTGGCTGTGGCAAGTGCTCGCGTTTCTGAGTTTTCACCTTGGCGGGACCCGGATATTGTTCCTGCTGAAACTGGTCCTCGTTGCCCTGTCGGTGACTTACTGTTGGAGGAGCCTGTTTGCGCTCCAAAGGGCAAATCGGGCTGCCAGTGCATTTCGTGATGTTCCCGCTCAATGGCTGGCGGGCATCGTTCTTCTGTTGACTATCCCGGTGCTCGCCAGGGGCTGGGCCATGAGGCCGCAACTGGCCACCTACGTGCTCCTGCCAGCATTGCTGGCCGTACTGGCACAATGGGAGCGCGGGTCGGGCTGGCGATGGGCCGTCTTGGCAGGAAGTTTCGCTTTGTGGGCCAACGTCCACGGAGGGTTCGTGTTAGGCCTTTTGGCGCTTGCGTTTTTTGCCGGGGCAGGTTTGGTCGAAGGGAAAAAAGAGTTCGCCACACGGTGTGCCTTGTTTCTACTTTGCTTGGCCGCTTCCTGGTGTAATCCCTACGGCCCACGGCTGTACGTTTACCTTTGGGACGAACTTGGCCGGCCACACCCGATTACGGAGTGGCAACCGGTTTCCCTGGAGGCCGAGCACGCAGCGTTCGTGTTCCTGGGTTTGCTTTTCGTTGCGACCTTGTGGTGGCTACCGCGCGAACGAGCTTTCGTCTGGCGGGCATTATTTGCCTGCGGTGCCTTGTGGTTTGCTTGGCGCCATCAGCGGCACACTCCGGTGTTCGCTCTGTTGGCCGCACCGTTATTGTACGCACAGTTGCAGGGTGTCCTCGCCACTTTACGCCGGCGCTCCTGGGTACTGAGCCTACCAGCGCGGCGGGCCCTTGTCGTAGGGGTCGTGTGTGTCGCCGCGTTGCAGAGCAGCTTGGCCGTTGCGGGGTTTTACCGTCATGGGGGACGCTTCGTTTTCGATTCGAGAGAGTACCCCGTTGGCGCGGTGCAGTCGCTTCGCAGCGGGAAGGCCCGGGGCAATTTGGCCGTGCCGCTCGACTGGGGTGGCTATGTGCTTTGGCACTTGGCACCCGAGATCAAGCCTTCGCTCGACGGCCGCTTTGCCACGGTATATCCGGCTTCCGTGGTCAAGGACAACTTCACCTTTTTTCGAGGTGAGCCAGGATGGCGCAATCTGATTCAGCTTTACCCGACGGAGGCAGTGTTGCTGCCAGCTCGGGTGGTGCACCCGCTGCAACGGGAACCAGGCTGGGTGCGCGTATACGCCGATGGAACCGCTGCCCTCTATGTTCGAAGCGACCGCGTGGACGCATTTCCGACTGCCGAGGCTACCTCCGAGGTCCACACCTGGATGTGGTTTCCTTGAGGTGGGTTCGGGAGGCAACCGGACAAAGGCCACTCTGGGCTTTTAAGAGTCGCCAAAGGGTGCGTGGATGATCCGTGTTGGCTGTTGTGGTTGGGCAAAGGCTCAGGCGGTTTATACAGCCGAGCTCGACGCCGTTGAAGTGCAGCAGACGTTTTACGAACCGCCCCAGCTCCGCACTTTGGAGCGCTGGCGCCGCACGGCTCCTTCGGACTTTGTGTTTACGGTGAAGTGTTTTCAGCTTGTGACTCACGAACGCCGGAGTCCGACTTATCGACGCCTGCGCCGCCACCTGCCGGACGGTGTAGAAACCGGTCACTTCCGTGATAACGAAGTGGTCCGCGCGGCTTGGAAGGAGACAATCGAGGCAGCACGTGCCTTGCGGGCTCCAATTGTGCTGGTACAAACCCCAGCCCGATTCGAGCCGACGGCACAGCACCTTGCACGTCTTCGGGCGTTTGCCGCGTGGGAAAGTGGGCTTGGCTTCAAGATTGCCTTCGAGCCACGTGGGCCGGCATGGACCGGGCAGTTGACCGACCAGTTGTGCCGTGAGTTAGGCTGGCTGCGGGCGGGTGACCCATTTGTGCTGCCACCTCCAGACCCGGAATACCAGCCCGTAGCTTATTTTCGTTTGCACGGACGCACCGGCTACCGGTACACATTTTCGGAGAGTGACTTCCAACAGATTGCACGCTGGGCGAAGGCGTACGCGGATGCGTGGGTGTTCTTCAATAATCAAAGCATGTGGAACGACGCGGTGAGGTTTCGTACCTTGGTAACCGCAAGAAAAAGGTGACGAACAAAACGCACACCGCCCCCCCGAACTTCGCCGGGTTCCCTGTGGCGTCCCGCGGGGCGCATTGTGTGGGCGTTGAAGATGTGGAAGGAGAGGTGGCCCAATGCCCGCAAGTAGAGGAGGCTCCATGCTTCTCGAAGGAAAAGTTGCGATGGTCACTGGCGGCGGTTCCGGTATCGGACGGGCGGCGTGTTTAGCCTTGGCTCGGGAGGGCGCCGCAGTCGTGGTGGCCGACGTCGATTCGATGGCGGGAGAAGGAACGGCCGCGTTAGTGCGAAAGCAGCGTGGGGTGGCTCGGTTTGTGCGCGCCGACGTCTCCGAGCCATCGGACTGCGAGCAATTGGTCCGAGAAGCAGTGGCTGCTTTCGGGGGTTTGCACATTCTGTACAACAACGCCGGGATCGCTTTGCCGTTCCAAGATGGTTTTACTCCCGCCGTCGCTCCAGAAGTGTGGGATCGGGTGTTGCGGGTCAATCTCTCCGGAACTTTTTACTGTTCGCATTACGCAATCCCCGAAATTGCGAAAGCTGGAGGCGGCGCCATTATCAATGCTGCCTCGTCGATGGCGTTGTTACCGCTGGGCGGACTTGATGCGTACGCGGCGAGCAAGGGCGGAGTGGCAGCATTGACGAAATCGATGGCTCCGGGCTGTGCGGCCTTGGGAATCCGGGTAAACGCCATCTGTCCAGGCTATGTCGACACGCCCATGAATGCGGTGATTTGGCAAAGCGAGGAGATGAAGAAAGCGTTCGAGCGCGGCCACGCGATGGGATTGCAGACGCCGGAAGAGATTGCAGAGGTGGTGGTTTTCCTCGCCTCGGAATACGGAAGAAGTTTCACGGGTGCAGTATTGCCCTGCGACCGCGGTTGGACCGCCTTCAAGCAGCCGGATCTTCTGCGCGGCTGAACTGCTGGTCCTTAGTTTCGTGGGCCTTGTTTCAATAGAGGCGAAACTCGCCGCGAAGGAGTCCCCGCCAATAATTGGGTAGTTGCTCCAGTTCCTCCGCCACCACCTCTCGGATCGACGGCTCGAAGTCACCAAGGGATTGCCCGGGCGCCGACACCATTTGCACGCTGACCCACGGTGCCACGATCGGCTCGCCAATCCTGGTCGCGAGGGAGACGTAGACTTCTGGGAGTTCAGGATGGAGAGCATGAATACGCTCCGCCAGCCGTTGGCTCGCAACACTGTACAGTTTGCCCACGTGGGCAACGGGATTTTTACCCGGCGCGGCCTCGCCACCAACCGGACGGGCAAATGGGATGAAGCCGCAAGGACGGTTGCCCCGTCCCACTTGGCCAGAGTCGGCGTCCTCCGCAGATGTTCCGGTCAGCGTGAGATAAAGCCCGTCGGGGCCGAGGCCAGCGCGATCGAGCGTGTTCAGTCGCAAGTCCACCTCGAGATCAGCTCGAGCTAGTTTCCGATGTAACGCGTTTAGAACTTCTTCCTTTCGACGAAAGTAGGTCGCTTCGGAGTCGATGTATTCGCAGTGAAAGGGCATAGCCACGGTGAGTTCGACTCGCTCATCCGTACGGACGGCAAACACTTTGATGTCCTGCCCCGTATCCGGAAATTCCGCCTTGAACTCTTCGCTCGTGAGCCAGTCCACCGCGTCCCGGGTTAAACGCTCGGTAGGCGTGAAGGGTGCAAAGCCGACGGCACCCGAGGTGTCGTTCGAGACCACCTCTTCCACGCGCTGGTAAATCCCGCTTAGCGGTGCCGATCCTGGGGCCAAAACCGGTTCCAGAAGCAGTTCCCGGCCAACACGAATCTTTGGTAGGTGCTGTTGCAGCCACATGCTGGCGGCAGCTTCAACCGCCTCGCGGACAGGTAATTCGCCCCGCTGCGTGGCGAAGGTAGCTCGGTCCCCAACGAACAGACGCATTGGCTGGATCAGTTGGCCGGAAAGAAAGCCTTTAGCGCACTGCCCGGCAGCCAACAGCGCCTTGTCGATGTTGTAGTGAGCGACAAAGCCGAGCTGCTCGAGATACATCTGGGCAAGATGGACCGAAATGGCCTCGACCAGAGCATCGCATACCGTGTCGGGATGGCCGATCCCCTTGCACTCTACGAACTCCCGACGGCGGGTGGCGACTGGGCGCTGATCCAAGGACTCCAAGACGTAACGCATCGGTTCGGACCTCTTCTCCCAGACCTCGTGACCAAATTTTCCAGTACAGGCAGAGCATAAAGCTCAGCCAGTACTGCTCGACGAAACTACCGGAAGTTCGGCAGGCTGGCTAGAAGCTCGACGGGGCTGCTAGTCACGCTGACCTTTAGGAAGAGATACGAGCAGACGGAATCGAAAGGGCGCAAACCCAGGCCCGAACTAGCGCGCCCCGCACGCGACGCTACGATGGGCCACTAGGAGAGGAAACTCCTAGCCTGCCTCAGGCTGCTCCGCGAGGCGCGCTTCGGTAGAGTGTGAGGCGTGTGACCCTTATCCAGCCCGCTGGGCGAAGCGGACGCTGAGGAATGCTCCGTGGGTTTCGCAATAGCCTGTTGTTCCGGCTCCTGCTGTCCAGTAAGAGGGTGCGCAGTTGGAGCGGTCTGGACCGATGTCAGAGCAGACGATTCTCGTTTGTGGCGGTGCCGGATTCATCGGTGCAAACTTCGTGCGCCTGGTGCTCGAGCGGGGTTTAGGCCGAGTGGTGGTTTTGGACAAACTCACGTACGCCGGTAACGCATTGAATGTGCCGAAGGACCCTCGCGTAGCTTTTGTCCGAGGAGACATCGCTGACCGTGAACTCCTGCAAGCGTTGCTGCGGCAACATAGCCCCAGGTGGGTGGTCAACTTTGCTGCGGAAACCCACGTAGACCGTTCCATCGATTCGCCCGACCCGTTTTTGCACTCGAACGTGGTTGGAACGTTTCAGTTGCTGGAGGCAATTCGTCACTGGTGGCACTCTGCCCCAAAAGCCCGGAGAGAGGCTTTCCGATTTCTCCAGGTGTCCACCGACGAGGTGTACGGGAGCATTCCCGAGGGTGAGACGGCGAGTGAGAGTTCGCCGTACCGGCCGAGTTCGCCGTATGCTGCGTCGAAGGCCGCTGGAGACCATTTTGTGCTGGCCTACCACGCCACCTATCGGCTACCAGTGTTGCTCACGCATTCGTCGAACAATTTCGGTCCGTACCAGTACCCCGAGAAGTTGATCCCTCTAATGATTCTGAACGCCCTCGATGGCCGGGACCTCCCGATTTACGGAGACGGAGGGAACGTTCGCGACTGGTTATATGTGACCGACCACTGCGAGGCCCTACTTCTCGTGCTGGAGCGCGGTGAAATTGGCGCCCGGTACAACATCGGTGGTGGTCAACAAAAGACGAACTTAGAAGTGGTCGACGCTATTTGCGCGGTTGTGCAGGAATTGCTTCCCGCCTCGCGCAACGCACAATTGTTCGAGCGTGGACTGAGTACCTATGAGGAGCTCAAACGGTTCGTTGTCGATCGTCCAGGGCATGACCGACGTTACGCCTTGGATTTCGGTTACATCCGCCGCGAGCTAGGCTGGGAGCCTCGCCATGACTTTCTGTCTGGGCTGCGGGCCACAGTACGTTGGTACGCCGAGCATCGGGATTGGTGTCGCGCGGTCTTGGCAGGTCGATACGACCGTGAGCGACTAGGTCTCGGTCGGCCAGTATGAGACAAGTTGTCGTGCGCAAGGGCATTTTACTTGCCGGGGGAAGTGGGCGCCGCTTGTATCCCGTAACGCGGGCGATCAGCAAACAGTTGGTGCCCGTTTACGATAAACCGCTGGTCTATTACCCGCTTTCCACGTTGATGTTGGCCGGCATTCGGCACATCCTGCTGATCAGCACGCCCGACGACCTTCCGTTGTATCGGCGCCTGCTCGGGAACGGAGAGTGGATTGGCTTGCAAATCGAGTATGCGGCTCAATCTCGACCGGAAGGGATTGCGCAAGCGCTTCTGATTGCAGAGGACTTCTTAGGGGGCGCCCCCTGCGCCTTGGCGCTAGGGGACAACATTTTTTACGGCCATGGTTTACCGGAGCTGTTGCGTAGAGCTGCGGGCTCAAAGGAAGGGGCAACTGTTTTCGCCTACTGGGTGCGCGATCCCGAACGATATGGGGTGGTGGAGTTCAACGCTCGTGGGCAAGCGCGCGCCATCGTAGAAAAACCGAGACGGCCGCGGAGCAATTACGCGGTGACTGGGCTGTATTTTTACGACAGGCGAGCCGTGGACATTGCCAAGAAGCTGCGTCCGTCGAAACGCGGTGAACTGGAAATCACGGATGTCAATCGCGCGTATTTGGAGGAGGGTGCATTAATCGTCGAGCGGCTCGGACGGGGAATTGCGTGGCTCGATACAGGGACTCACGAAGCGCTGCTGCAAGCCGCGAACTTCATTCAGGCAATCGAGGAACGCCAGGGTCTAAAAGTGGCTTGCCTCGAAGAGATTGCTTACCGGCTTGGGTATATCGATAAAAACCAGTTGCGCAGCCTGGCACGTTCCATGGGCGACAGTGTCTACGGCCAGTATCTGCTGCGGGTGATCGACCAGGGGCCTTAGAAGGGTTCATCGCTGCCGGGGGGACGTTACTCAGGCGTTCCGCGCGCAGTTTGACTGGCACGAAGTGACAAACAGTGCTTGCGCTCCAAAGCCCGCTCGGGCCGGATTTATCAAACGGTCTAAAGGATCGGTGCAAAAGATTTTTCGCCCGTGGGCTCTTCCCCTCTGAATTCTGATCGGTAGGTAGGAAAGAAGAAACCCGAAACCAGAAAGGAGTTGGCAAGCATGGCGTACGAAGTTCAAGTCGGCTTGCGTCCGAAGGATCTTCACGGCATTTCGGAAGAACAGATCGCGCAGCACTGGAAACTTTACGAAGGGTACGTCGCGCAGGTAAACGCGCTTCGGTCAGAGCTCGAAAGCCTGCGCCGGGAGGGAAAAGGGAATACTCCGCTTTATGCGGATCGGCGTCGCCGTTTTGGATTCGAATATAATGGGATGGTGTTGCACGAGTACTATTTCGGCAACCTCAAGGCGGACACCGCGGAGCTAAAGGAAACAAGCGAGCTTTACAAGCTTTTGGTTGCCCAATTCGGCGGGTTCGACCAGTTCCGGGAAGACTTCCTGGCCTGTGGTGGAACGCGGTCCATTGGGTGGGCAATTTTAGCTTTTGATCCTCAGCTCGGAGTGGTAAATAACCACTTCGTGCAAGTGCATGAGGAAGGCAACGTGGCTGGTTTTATTCCCCTGCTGGTGATGGATGTGTGGGAACATGCATACATGGTGGATTACGGGGCAACCGGTCGGCCACAGTACATGCAAGCTTTTTGGCGCAACGTGAATTGGCCGATTGTGGAAAAGCGCTTTGCCGAGGCAGTGCGTGGGGCAATCCCCCGAAGGTACTAGGAGAAGGAGGGGGCTGGCGATTGAATTTCTCGTGCGATAAAGGCGTCTAGAAAACTTGTGCCGGTGACTGCGGGGGAATCCCGCAGGGCGGCTTGCGGAGTGCCTCCTTGGCCGTTGCCCCCCGGCCTGAAATGCTCCGCGAGCTGTGTGGCGCGGGTGGCGGTTG